>Ga0079037_100001737_pt1 | contig 11576 bp, 4 predicted proteins | sample Mud3Dept4metaG_FD_71479 | JGI IMG/M metagenome (GOLD analysis project Ga0079037, IMG submission 71479) | Freshwater wetland microbial communities from Ohio, USA, analyzing the effect of biotic and abiotic controls - Mud 3 Core 4 Depth 4 metaG | ecosystem: Environmental > Aquatic > Freshwater >... | reverse complement strand
ACTCTCTGGATGCCAGCAGCGGTAGTGTCACACTGGTATTTTCATTTGTGGGTTATGCCACTCAGGAAATTCCTGTTCAAGACAAGTCAGTAGTCAATGTTACACTTGCTCCGGATATTCTTGGGCTGGATGAAGTTATCGTCGTAGGCTACGGAACACAGAAAAGGAGTGACATAACGGGAACTGTCGCTTCTATGCCGAAAGAAAGGCTGGAAATGGCACCAAACCTTAATATTGCTCAGGCTATTCAGGGCGCTATCCCGGGAGTTTCAATCCGCACTTCTGCTGCAGGGGCAGCTCCAAGCCAGGAGATTATGGTAAGGGGCCGTAACTCGATATTAGCCAGTAATGATCCTTTGATCGTTCTGGACGGGATCCCGTACGGTGGACAGATCAGTGACATAAATCCTAATGACGTACAGTCCATTGAGGTGCTTAAAGATGCTTCATCGGCTGCAATATATGGTTCCCGAGGAGCTAACGGCGTTATTCTGATTACTTCAAAAGAAGGTGTGGCAGGTAGAGCAACAATATTATATGATGGTAAATTTTCCATCCAGAAAGCTTCCAATTTACCAGATCTGATGAACGGTGAAGAATTTTATAAATTTAAAAGGGAACGTGAACCGTTTACTCCCGTTACCCAGTCTGAACAGAAAGTTTACGATGCCGGTGAATGGGTTGACTGGGTTGCCCTGGCAATCCGTACAGGACACAGCCAGCAGCATAACCTCTCTCTGTCTGGAGGTCTTGAAAATGTCAAATACTACGTTGCAGGCGGACTTCTCGATGTTAAAGGAGTACAATTAAATGACGACTACAGGAGGGTAACCAACAGGATAAATCTAGATATTAAAGTTAACAACTGGCTTACCATTGGAACCCGAACAAATTTATCATTTGATGATAAGAGCGGACAGGCTGTTGAATCCGGTGTATGGCGGATGAACCCTTTAAGTACTCCTTTTGCAGAGGATGGTACCCAGATCATCTATCCATGGCCCGAAGATATCTATTTTGAAAACCCTCTTGAAAATCTCTTAAAAGATGATAAGGACAAATCTTACCAGATTGCAACAAATAACTTTGCAATTATTGATTTTCCATTCGTTGATGGATTAAGCTTCAGAATCAATTATGGAATCAGAAAGAGATCGAGGGATGCTGCTTCCTATGCAGGGAGAAATACGGGTTCCGGATTTGAAGTCCAGGGTTTGGCTAATACAAGCCGGAGTTTGAACAACAACTCTGTGGTTGAGAATATTTTATCCTATAATAAGAATTTTGGCTTGCATACTGTTTTTGCTACAGCATTATATAGTTTTGAGGAAAATGAGAGCACTACAAATCGCCTGAACGCCAGGGGATTTCCACATGATTTTCTAAAATGGTATGCCGCTCCCCAGGCTACAACAGTGACTCCTGAATTTACTTTTGATGAGAGCGTCCTTATTTCACAGATGCTGCGACTGAATTATTCCTATGACAGCCGTTATCTTCTTACACTGACAACCAGGCGGGATGGTTACTCAGGTTTCGGATCCAAAAGCAAATGGGGTATCTTCCCATCTCTGGCTCTGGGCTGGAATCTTGCAAAAGAAGCTTTTTTCCCATTGGATAACCTGTTTAATGAATTAAAAATAAGAGCTTCATACGGATTAAATGGCAATCAGGCTGTAAACTCCTATGAAACCATCTCCAGACTGGGTTCCTATGACATTGTTGCAAACCAGGCAACGCTTCCCGGTTATATTCCTGCTTCACTGGGACAGGATAATCTTGGCTGGGAGTCATCAAAGACATTAAACCTTGGTATCGATTTCGGTATCCTTCAGAACAGGATCACAGGTGATATAAACTTTTATAAAACCAATACCACGGATCTATTGCTGGACAGAACTATCTCTCCGCTGCATGGTGTGACGTCAATCACACAGAATATAGGTGAAACAGAAAACCATGGTGTGGAATTTTCGATAGTTTCAAGGAATATAGTAGCCGGCAATTTCAAATGGTTAACATCTGGTAATTTTGCATTTTTGAAGAATAAGATTGTTTCATTGTACGGATTCCTTGACGAAAACGGAAAGGAAGTTGATGATGTTGCCAGCAAGTGGTTTATCGGACATCCCATTCGTGTAAACTATAATTACGATATGATTGGAGTCTGGCAGCTTGAAGAAGAAGAAGAAGCTGCATATTGGAAGTCCAAGCCCGGGTATGTAAAATTCGCTGACGTTAACGGAGATTCATTGTTCAATGCAACCGGGGACAAGAGAATAATAGGACAGCAGGATCCCAAGTTTTTATGGGGGATGACAAATACCTTTTCGTACAAGAACTTTAAACTGGATATTTTTATGCATGGCGTACATGGAGTAACCAGGGCAAATGAACTGATGATCGACGATGTTTATTCACAAGTGCGTCGTAATACGATTAAAAAGAACTGGTGGACACCTGAAAATCCTACAAATGATTTTTACGCGAACAATATATATGCCAATACACTCGGAGGGGATGAAAGCCAGGATTTCTATTATGAAAATGCAAGTTTTATAAGAATAAAAGAGTTATCCCTGTCGTATGATTTTTCCAAGAATCTGCTGACCAGGCTGAATGTTGATAAACTCAAAATATATGTTACCGGAAGCAACCTCTTTACTTTTACAGAATGGAGGGGGATGGACCCGGAACTCGATGAGCAGCGTGAGAGTATCTACCAGAAAGAGTTTGTTGTAGGCCTCACACTGGGATTCTAATGAACCATTTAGTAAAAATTGAAAAAATTTATGTTATGAAAACAAAAGCATCTTATATAATTACCGTCCTCCTTGTAATAATGATTATGGCAGGCTGTTCAGAAGAATGGCTTGAAGAGAAGCCCCCGCATTTGATAGCTACCGCAACCTTATATACCAGTCTGGCAGGTATGGAAACCGGATTAAACGGGCTCTACGGTCTGTACAGACAGGAAAGAGAAGGAAGTGAAGGAAATGGAGGGGTTTCACCATATACCTCTAACCCCAATGCACTTAGGGTAGAACTCGCTATGAACGGTACTGACAACATGTGTACTAATGTCCCTGACAGATTCAGTCTGGTGGCTGCCAATTGGGGAGAGCGCAACAGTCCTGGCAATACCCAGATCACTTCAAACTTTATCTGGCTATATACCACAATCAACGCAGCCAATGCAATTATAAACCAGGCACAGATCAATGATGATATTGACTGGACAGGAGGGCAGGGCACACCTGAAGAAAGCAAGAACAGAGTAATTGCCGAAGCCACAGCAATCCGTGCATTGGCATACAGGCACCTCACGTACGGTTGGGGTGATGTTCCTTTTACAATTGTTGAGTCTGTAGGATCGGCAATCAAAACTGACTGGGAAAGAACACCTGTTGATCAGGTAAGAAAACAAATTATATCCGATCTTCTGTTTGCTCAGATGCATATTCCTGTTGAACCAGTTGTGAGAGGGAAAATCAGTAAAGGAGCTGTGCAGCATTATCTGGCGGAAATGTACCTTGCAGTCAATAAAGCAGACAGCGCATTCTACTGGGCTGACCAGGTAATAAATACTCCAGCTTATAAACTCATCACAGAACGTTACGGTGTTAAGAAATCCCAGCAGGGTGTCCCTTTCATGGATATGTTTTTAGACGGTAATTCAAACCGTGAGGAAGGTAATACGGAAGCCCTCTGGGTATGGCAAAACGAATACGGTATCGCCGGTGCAGGATATAACATTATGCGTCGCTGGCATATTAGCGAATATGCTAAAATTAAAATCGGAAACGTAGTACCTTTACAATTTACTATTGAAAGAGGTGGAAGAGGAGTATCAAGATTGTCACTTACAAAATGGGCTATTGACCTGTATGAACCCACAGACGACAGAGCTTCAAACTTTGCAATAAGAAAATATTTTATTCTGAATGATGCAGATGGCAATGCTCCTTTTAAGGCCGATAACCTTCCGATAGGTTATAAATATGGCGATACCATTAAAATGAACTCGAGTCAGCCACTTACACCTCTCTATAACAGCAAGGTAGACTGGCCCTATTCAAGGAAATTTGAAGGAACCGATCCAATTAATCCACAATCAAGTTATTCATTTAACGACCAGGTATATCTTAGGCTTGCTGATACCTATCTCATAAAAGCAGAAGCACAGTTTAAGCTGAATCAACCAGCCGAGGCAGCAAATACAATTAATATTCTGAGACGCAGAGCACATGCCAGTGAGGTGTCTGCAGGTCAAATTACGCTCGACTTTATCCTCGACGAAAGGTCACGTGAACTGATATATGAAGAACATCGTCGTTATACATTATTAAGGACCGGAAAATTGCTGGAAAGAACCAGATTGCACAATTTCCATGGAGGAGAGCTAATTGGCGAAAGAGATGTTTTATATCCAATTCCACAAATTGTTATTGACGCCAACCTTACCAAAAAAATGTCCCAGAATCCTGGCTGGTTTTAGATCATAGAGAACAAATATTCAGAAATGAGATACCTGAAATCTCTATTTGTTTTATTTTTTCTGAACATCCTCTGGTTAAAAGCATCAGATAATCCGGAGGATGTAATTGCAATAACGAAGAAAGTCGCTGACTGGCAGATTCAGCATTTTCAGGAAGTAAAGCATAAACCTCTTACATGGACAAATGGGCCGTTCTATCTGGGACTTGTCAGGCTGAATGAAATTAGTCACGATGAAGATCACATTAAGTTTATAATTGATGTCGGCAACTCAAATCACTGGCAATTAAACGAAAGAGAGAACAAATACCATGCAGATGATTTTTGTGTGGCTCAAATGTACCTCGAGATGTACAAAAGATATGGTACAAAGGAAATCATATCACCTACCCTCTCAAAAGCTGATTTTACGATAACTAATCCTTCCACGGCGCCGCTATGGCTTGGAGTTGAAAAAGGACAGGAACGCTGGAGCTGGTGCGATGCATTATTTATGGCTCCGCCGGTTTATGCAGGTCTTTATGATATTACGGGAAAAGAACAATACCTTGAATTTCTCGACCGTGAGTTTAAAGTGTGTGTCGATTCTTTATATGATCATTCCGCCCATCTGTTTTACAGAGACAGGAATTATAAAAGCAGGAAGGAACAAAACAGTGAAAAAGTCTTCTGGGGAAGGGGCAATGGCTGGGCTTTTGGAGGAATAGCATCTGTCATGAGATATCTTCCAAAGAACCACAGGGCTTACTGGTATTTTGCTGATATTTTCAGGGAAATGGCTTCCGGTATTATCAAATGCCAGGATAAAAACGGTTACTGGCATCCCAGTATGCTCGATCCTGAATCATTTCCCGATCAGGAAAACAGCGCAACTGGGTTACTGACTTATGGTCTGGCATGGGGTCTCAATAACGGACTACTGGATGAATCTGTATATAAAGATCCCGTCATGAAAGCATGGGGATCGATGGTCAAATCTGTATCTCTTGAAGGAAAACTTGGGTATGTACAGAAAGTTGGTCAGAGACCCGAGAAGATTTATAAAGACTCAACCGAAATTTATGGAGCCGGTGCATTTCTTTTGGCAGGGACAGAAATATTTAAGCTTTTAGTAAATGAAAAATCACGCGGAGAAGCATTAATAATGCAGGCAAAGAAAAATGGTTTAATGGCCAATGAAGCTTTATCACGGAGCCGTAACTACTTAAGTGCATGGCTTGAGCATACAGATCCGGTAACGGGATTGATCCCGCGTTATGTAAACGACAAAAATTATTTATTCTGGAATGCACAGGATTGCGCCGCCGATAATTATGTATTTATGGTTTTGACATCCTTTATGACCGACAGGGTCTTGTTTAATGGTAAAATGAAGGATATGCTTGAAACAGAAAAACGGCTCACTTCCCGCCTCGGTGCCTGTCCTGCAACATACTCATTTATTAAACAGGACTTCCTTGAAGATCAGATCGATACCAGCAATGTTATCTTCGGATCTGCGGAATACATGAAAGACGGATTAGTCCCTCTGACCGAATGGCTTGGACAAAGCCCCTGGTCTTTCAGGATGATAGAAATATTGAATGACTTCCATAAACTAACAACAGTAACAACAAAAATTACCGGGCAATACGGTGGCGGAGTACCTGAAATTGAAGTTAACGGGGATATGCTTCAAACACTTTCACGCGTATACTGGATGACTGGTAATAAAGAATATCTTGACTGGGCAATTGAAATTGCCGATTATTACCTGCTAACGAACAAGCATCCAAACAGAAGTAACAAGTTCAGGTTAAGAGATCATGGATGTGAGATTCTGCAGGGATTATGTGAACTGTATGCAACTTTACATTATGTGGATCCGGGGAAAAAAGAACAATATAAAAAACCTTTATATGCCTTTCTGGATCGTATTCTGAAAATCGGTCGTAATAATGATGGGTTTTTCTATAATGAAGTAAATCCCAGAAAGGGATCTGTAATTGATGAACACCTCGCCGATACCTGGGGTTACAGCATGAATGGTTATTATATTGTCTATTTGCTGGACAACAAAACAGAGTATCTTGATGCCGTAATGAAACTCCTGGACAATTTAGATAAGTATAAAAGTTATAAATGGGAAGGAGAAAACGCTGATGGTTATGCTGATGCCATCGAGAGCGCGTTGAACCTTAATAATCGATTGAACAGATCTGATGTGTCCGATTGGATTGACAGTGAAATAAGCGTTATGTGGAGTATGCAACATATTGATGGGATAATACAGGGGAATAATGCTGATGGAAATTTTGCCAGGACATCCATCATGCATGCGCTCTGGAAAACTCAGGGTACAACGGTAAGCCCCTGGAATGCAAATCTGTTTTATGGAGCAGTAAAGAACGGGAATGGTATTACTCTGAATATCGAAACAGAAATAGATTGGGATGGATTACTAATATTTGATAAAAAAAGACACAGGAAAAACCTTAATTTACCTTTCGACTGGCCACGGATAAATCAGTTTCCGGAATGGTTTACAACAGAAACAGGATTGAACTATTCATTAAAAATCAACGGAAACACCCGTCTTTACAAAGGGGAAGAATTGCAAAATGGAATTTATCTCCGCCTGAAAAAGGGAGATTGCCTCCGGATAGATGTTGTTGAATTATAGAAATCTGTTAATATGAAAAAAATAATAACTTTTATTTTTTTTCTGTATAGTTGTTTTCTATGTGCACAGAGAACTGAAAGCATATCCCTGAATGGCGAGTGGAAATTATGCTACGGAATTTATGATAGGAATTCTTCATTAACTCCGGATGATTTAAGAAACAAGGAATGGCCGGTTATACCAGCTTCTGTACCAGGAAATGTGGAGCTGGATATGCTGGCTTCAGGGAAAATAAAAAATCCAGAAATCGGAAGTAATATCTATGACCTTCGAAAATATGAGGCCTATCAATGGTGGTATTACAGGACATTTGATACTCCCCGACATAGCAAAAGTGACCGCGTTCAACTTGTGTTTGAAGGATTGGATTGTTTCGGAACAATATGGGTGAACAATAATCTTGTTGGAAAAACAGATAACATGTTGATTGACCACCAGTTTGATATAACTGATCTCCTGAATCCAACAGGAGAAAACAGTATATATGTACGAATCGATCCGGTTATTTACGAAGGTCAAAAATATATAACAGCAGCTGTTGGTATACGTTGGGATTTCTGGGTTGAGCAATTACATGTGCGCAAAGCCCCTCACATGTTTGGCTGGGATATTATGCCGCGTTTAGTCAGTGCAGGGCTCTGGCGTGAGGTCCACCTGGACATTGAAAAACCTACCCGGCTGGAACAGGTTTACTGGATGGTTAATGGGGTAAATGTTCCTGAGAGGACTGCACAGATAGTGCTTGACTGGCAAATTACTTCAGATTATCCAACTATTGATGGCCTGACAATGGAAGTATCTCTGGAACATAATTCCAGAATATTCTATAAGAATTCTTATCCTCTGTTCTCTCATACCAGCAGACGGACAATTTCTTTGGAAAATGTAGATTTCTGGTGGCCAAAGGGTTATGGAGATCCGGCATTGTATGATGCAACTTTCAGGATTGAAGATGACAAAAAGAATATACTTGATGAAAAGAAACAAAAAATAGGTATCCGTACAGCCGAATTAATATTTACTGATATTACAACCCCTGATAATCCCGGAGAATTTGTATTTAAGATTAACGGTGAAAAGATTTTTGTCAGGGGAACCAATTGGGTTCCGCTGGATGCTTTGCACAGCCGGGACAAGAGTCTTCTGAAAGATGCACTTAACATGGTTAATGACCTTAACTGCAATATGATCCGCTGTTGGGGAGGTAATGTATATGAAGATCATGATTTCTTTAATTTTTGTGATGAAAACGGGATAATGATCTGGCAGGATTTTGCGATGGGATGTACGGTATATCCCCTGGATAACAGTTTTAAAGAAAAGATTAGAGAAGAAGCTCTGAATGTTATTCTGAAATTGCGTTATCATCCGTCTTTAGTTTTATGGTGCGGAAACAATGAGGATGATGCAGCGATGAAGTGGGCAAAAATAAAGAAAATTGATCCTGCAATGGATCTTATAAGCAGGGAGGTATTGCCGGGTGTGATCTGGGAATATGATCCAATAAGACCATATCTGCCAAGTTCTCCTTACTTCACAGAGAAATATTTTAAAATTGGCGATGAGAATCTTATCCCGGAGAGGCACCTGTGGGGCCCGAGAGGATATCACAAAGATCCTTTTTATACAGATGTAAATGCCCACTTTGTCAGTGAGATAGGCTATCATGGATGCCCCAACCGGTCGAGTCTCGAAAGAATGTTTAATCCTGAATTTATATATCCCTGGACCAGTGACGGGAAATGGAACAGTGAATGGCAGACAAAGTCAGTTCTCCCTCATCCAAATTCACCGTTCACCGTTAATCGTAACGATCTGATGATCAAACAGGTGAATATTATTTTCGGAAATTGTCCCAAAGATATGGATCAGTTTATTTTCGCTTCACAGGCGGTACAGGCAGAAGTCATGAAATTCTTTGTCGAATTCTGGAGAATGGACAAGTTCCGTAGAACAGGTATAATATGGTGGAACCTTCGTGACGGATGGCCAATTATCTCTGATGCAATCGTTGATTATTATAACAGCAAGAAACTTGCATATTACTATATCAGGCAGGTTCAGTATAATGTCTGTGTTATGATTGGTGATCCGAAGAACGGGAATCACCCGGTAATTGCAGTGAATGACACAAGGGAGATGAAGTCCGGAACAGTCACTGTCCGCGATGCCGATTCAGGGGAGACTCTCTTTTATTCCTTGTTCAATATTCCTTCAAATGGAAAAACAATTATAGGAAACATTCCTGATTTGAAAAAACAATCTATGTGGCTGATTGATTATACTATAGGTAAAGAATCTTTCAGGAACCATTACCTTGCAGGGGAAGTTCCATTCAAACTGGAAGATTACCAGAGATGGTATAAAAAACTGAATATTAAAAGAGAATAAGACTGTTCAACAATATAAAAAGGCCGGTAAATGCCGGCCTCTTTATCATCATCAGGATGTTAGTAGTTGTCGCGTTCAGTATAATGGGTATGCAGTAGCTCATGTGATGCATGGCTGTTGGGTTTGCCAAGAAAATCCTTGTAAATAGCAATTACGTCGGGATTTTCGTGCGATTTGCGAAGTACCATATGCTCATCCTCCGAATAGATAGCTTTCATACGGTTCTTCCTGATCTCCATACTGGTAGGTATAGGCTGACCGCCGCCACCGATACATCCGCCAGGACATGCCATTATTTCAATGAAATGATAAGGTGACTTTCCCTCCCGAATCAGTCTCATTAACTTATTTGCATTTACCAGTCCATGAGCAATTGCAACTTTCAGTTCAACACCTTCAAGAAATTTCCAGTCCTCGGTACAACCTTCGATTTTAATGGTTGCTTCCTTTACTCCTTCCATGCCACGCACAGGAGAGATATTCAGATTTTTAAACGGGACTTCGCGTCCTGTAACAATTTCATATGCTGTACGTAATGCAGCTTCCATTACTCCTCCTGTTGCTCCAAAAATAACTGCAGCGCCTGTAGAATCTCCCATAATTGAATCATAATGAGATGATTCAAGGTTTCTGAAGTCTAGGCCTGCCTGCTTGATCATCACTGCTAGCTCGCGGGTAGTAAGTACATAGTCTATATCCTTATATCCGCTTGATCTCATTTCAGGCCTGTCAGCTTCATATTTCTTTGCTGTACAGGGCATTATCGAAACTGAGACAATTTTCGAAGGATCAAGCTTTTTCCTTGATGCAAAATATGTTTTGGCCAGTGCGCCGAACATCTGCTGAGGTGATTTGCATGTTGAAAGGTTGGGAAGCATTTCAGGGTATTTATGCTCGATAAACTTTATCCATCCCGGAGAACAGGATGTAAACATCGGGATTGCTGTCTTCTTATCACCATCAACAAGGACTTTTTTCAACCTTGTGAGAAGCTCTGTTCCCTCTTCCATAATTGTCAGGTCAGCACTGAAGTCTGTGTCAAGAACCGAATCAAAACCAAGCTGCCTCAGTGCAGTAACCATTTTTCCTGTAACTCTTTCTCCCGGATCATAACCGAGGTCTTCACCCAGAGCAACTCTGACTGCCGGAGCTGTCTGCACAACAACGTGTTTTTCAGGATCATATATAGCATCCCACACAAGGTCAATGTATGTCTTTTCAACAAGAGCTCCTGTAGGACAACGGTTTACACATTGTCCGCAATTAGTGCATACCACATGGCTCATAGGTCTGTCGTGGAATGAGGATATTTTCTGATGCAAACCTTTATTGGCTACCGCTATTGCTGATATATGCTGTAATTGCGAACATGTCCTTACACAACGCTGACAATGGATGCATTTACTGTCATCTTTCATAAATGACGGCGATGATCTGTCAATAGTATATGGACGACCTTCAACCAGATCAAGGAAAATCGTGTCGCCGAATGCAAATTCATTTGCCAGTGCCTGAAGTTCACATTTCTGGTTTTTATAACATTTGGTACAATCTGATCTGTGCTCGGAAAGAAGAAGCTCAACAATATGTTTACGTGCATTTCTTACCTTCAGGGTATTGGTATGAATATCCATACCTTCCGCAACAGGCATCGCACAGGCAGCAACAAGAGTCCTTGCTCCAGTCTGTTCAACAACGCAAACACGGCAGTTACCTGCAACACAAAGGTCCGGATGATTACATAATGTTGGGATATTTATATTAAGTTTTCTGGCAGCCTCGAGAATAGTTGTCCCGGGCTGAACCGAGATTCTCTGGTTATTAATATTCAGATTTATCATTATTTCTGCTTATTTTATTATAGTTAGTAAATTATCTCTTCCCTGAAGTTCTCAACAATAGTTCTGAATGCATTACCCACCGACTGTCCGAGTCCACATTTTGATGCAACTTTCATAGTATCAGCAAGTTTCAACAGCTCATTCAGATAAGTTGATTTAACTTCACCTTTTTTGACTTTTTCAAC
>Ga0079037_100001736_pt1 | contig 11577 bp, 6 predicted proteins | sample Mud3Dept4metaG_FD_71479 | JGI IMG/M metagenome (GOLD analysis project Ga0079037, IMG submission 71479) | Freshwater wetland microbial communities from Ohio, USA, analyzing the effect of biotic and abiotic controls - Mud 3 Core 4 Depth 4 metaG | ecosystem: Environmental > Aquatic > Freshwater >... | reverse complement strand
GGTCACCCTCACCTCCTCCTCCGGCACCATCTGTCTGGAGATGGTGAAAAAGCTCCAGGACCATGGATTTCGATTCAAGGAAGTCCCTGTTCACCATTATCATCGCGCCCACGGCAAGTCCCAGTTCTTCAATTTTCCACGCCTCATCAAAACGGCGAAACAGCTCATGGGACTTTGGTGGGACCTGACGGTTAAAAAGGAACATCTTAAATCCTTCAAGCCTGTTGCCGGAGGGATGAAGCGATGACCCGGAGGACCCCCATTCGTGCAAGCAAGGTTTAACAGGAAGGATCTCATCCCTTGCGCGGTGATCGCAGGGTTCTGCCTATATCTCTTCAGAGGCATCCTCCTTGAAGGGCATCACCTCGTGGGAATTGATTTTGTTGGATTTTATCTTCCAATGAAGCAATTCCTCTATGATGAGCTTCACCGGCACCTTTCGATCCCTTTTTGGAACCCTTATATCTTTGGAGGCATGCCCTATTGGGCTCATTTTGAATCCACCATCTTTTATCCGCTGGGTTTCCTCTTCTGGTTGATTCCTCCTAATCAGGCTTATGATTACACCCTGTTCGGCCACCTGGTTCTGGCGGGTCTGTTCACCTACTTTCTTGCAAGAGAGATGGGCATGGGCCGGCCCGGGAGTGTCGTTGCAGGCGCCGTCTTCGCTTGCAACGGGTTCGTCATGGCCCTCCTGTACATGGGACATCTCTCACCGATCATGAGTTACATCTGGTTGCCGATGGTGGTGCTTTTTCTCAACCGGGCACTTACCTTTAAGACCCCTTTTCTCCATGCAGCAGGCGCCGGACTCCTTTGGGGGTTCCAGATCCTGGCAGGAGCCCCTCAGGACGCCTATTACACCTTTCTCGCCTCCATGCTCTTCCTGGCGTGCCACCTCAGACTCGCGTCGGCTGCTCCTCGCGGGTTTCTCAAACTCTGTGCCGTGGCCTGCATACTCTTCCTGACCGGCGCGGGGCTTGCCTCCATACAGATTATTCCCGCCTTTGAACTCATAGCGCAATCCGTCCGAGCCTCTTTGGATGATTATGAAATGGTCACCATGGCCTCGTACCCGCTGCAAGGTCTCATCACCATGCTGCTTCCTCATTTCTTTGGAAGCTATGCCGGATCAGGCTTTTGGGTGAACAATGTTCCCTGGAGCGTGCCTCACCAGAACCTGTACGTAGGGATTCTGCCTGTTTTGGCGCTTTTCTTCTTGCAGTACCGCCGCTCCCAGAATAAGCAGTTCCTCTGGTTTCTGGTGATCACCGCGTCGCTTGCTCTGGTTCTTGCTCTTGGCCGAAACACCCCCGTGTACAAGATGGCCTATCTTTTCCCGGGGTTTGATCGATTCAGGGCCCCATCCAAGATCATTGTGTTATGGGTCTTTGCCCTCGGATTGCTCGGCGGAGTCGGTTTTGATCGTCTCTTCGCAAAAACAGAAGAGACTCCTTCATGGCGTTTAAGAATTCTTTTTCTCACAGGACTTGGTTTCCTATTCATAGATCTCATTCTTCACTTGGATCAGTCCATCCCCTTGAAGATCTTCTCCCCCTTCCTATTGAAAGAAGCCATTCCGGACAAGATCGCTTATGCCGCAGCCGTGATCCGCGACGAGTTTCATCGCCTGACCCTTTTCACCCTGCTCATTGCTCTCCTGTGCATGCTCCTCAAGCGCGGCCGCTGGGGCTTGACCCTGGGAACAGCTTCCCTCTGCACGATCCTGCTGCTGGATTTGGGCTATGTCCATAAGCCGACCGTCATCCAGGGTGACGATCTCTATCGTTCCATGAAAGCCATAAAAAACGGACTGGATTCCACCGTCGGCCAGGACAAGACGGTTTACCGGGTGGGAAGTTTCATGCATCCCTGGGGAGGGAATTTCGAAATGTACTGCAGGTATCAGACCGTGAACGGTTACACCGCCCTCTTTCCAAGCCGATACTATGACTACTGCACACAGTACGCGGACCATGAGTTGCCCGAGGGATGGGCTGTCTTTTCATACGGAGTCAAAAAGAATCCTCTTCTCATGGACCTGCTGAACGTCAAATATGAGATCAACTATTCAGCGAGGAGCTATGCCCTTCGTGAGACCTTTCTTCCTCGAGCCTTTGTCGTTCCAAAGGTCAGGATCCTTCCCCGTAAAGACCTGTTGAATGGTCTGGAAAGTCCGGGATTCAATCCGAAAGAGACCCTCTTGCTTGAAGAGGAGGATAAACCGACGGTCCCTCAACCGCAGGCCGCCTCCGAGGAAACGCCGAAGAGCTCGGCCAGAATTGTTTCATACAGACCTGACGAAATCACGGTGGAGGTCGAGTCAGAGGCGCCTGGTTTTCTCTTTTTGAGCGAGATTTATTACCCTGGCTGGAAAGGTTTTGTGGACGGTCGGCAGGAACAAATCCTGCGCGCCAATTACCTGTTCCGCGCAATCGAAATTCAGAAAGGCCGTCACAAGGTCCAGCTCGTTTTCGATCCCTTCAGTATCAAGGCGGGAATCGCCGTCACCCTCATCACCTTGCTCGCAGTCTGCTGTCTCTCCTTCTATGCTTTTCGAACCAGGGCCCGCTGACCCTGTCACCCCCTGCCGTCCTTTTCGGCTGATCGTCGTTTCCTTGTTATGAGGAAAAGGGCGATGAGGAATGTCAGGCAGGAGATGCCGATACCGATACGGAAGGACCAGGAAATGAAACGGAAACGAATCACGTGTTCTCCTTCATCGACTGGAATCACGCGAAAGAGGTAGTTGCCGGCCAGAACATCGACCTTCTTGTCATCCACAGTGGCAATCCAGCCGGGATAGAACACCTCACTCAGGACAAGATACCCGGGAGCTTGCACCGAAGCTTTAAGGCTGAGGGTGTCAGGAGCGAAGCTCAGCACCGTGCAGGACCTTAACCCGGCTTCCGCGGTCTTCGGCTGCATCTTTCCTCCGCCCCCGGATTCAAGAACCACTGTTCGCCTCGGGTCATGGTCTTCTGTTCCCATGAGAGAAAGAATCATTTCCTGAGGCTTGGTCACCGCGTGGTTCACCAAGTAGGCATAGGGCAAATCACTCTCCATCCTGCGAAGCGTTTTTCCATGCACTTGCCATCGGAGGTTGAGGTGTTTGAGGAGCTTCGCATCCGGATCCCTCAAATGTTCCAGATTGACAAGATGCTCGTCGTACGGCCAATTCTGGCTTGCAGCAATGAATTCAGCGTACCGTTTCAGGATCAAGGGATCGTAGCCCAAGACCGAAGGAAACCCAAAGCGCAATCCGTCATTGGCTCTGAAGAACGATCCTGAAGTAACAACCCTGCCCTGGGAAGGAGTTCTCGGCATTATCCTGCTGACCGCCTCCTTTTCATCGGAAACGACGAAGGGGTCATAAGGCCTGACAAACTGGCTTCCAAACAGAAAGAGATCCAGGAAGAGAATTCCCAGGGCCAGAAGGCTCATGAATCGGGCTTTGAGTTTTCCATATCGACATGCCAGCAAAAGGAACCCGCCGGCCAGAAGCAACAGGAAAGCTCTGTCGACGGACAAACTGACCTTTTGGGACAGCCCAGCCAAGTTGGCGCCGCTCACGGGCTGATCTGCGAACTTGGAGAAAAGAAAGAGGAAGAAGTCATAGGGATAGTAATGAACAAAAAAGGTTAATGTTGCGAGCACCAGACCTACTGCTAGGGCGACCGGCAGAAACATCCTGTGCCAGCTCCATTCCTTTTGCAGTATCCGGTCCAGGCCCATGCCGGAAAGGACTGCAACGGCAAAAATGTAAAGGAAAAGGATTTGAGCAGGGATGCGGAAGCTCTTGAAACCCGGAAGCTGGTAAATCAGAGGATAGAAGAAATTGAATCTCCCGAGGGCTAGGAAAAGGGAAAGGAGAAGCAGGGCCCAGAAGCAGATTCTCAAGGAGCGGAAAGAACGAGCTTCTGTCTTGATGAAAAGGAGCATCAGAGGAAGAATCCCTGCGTAGCCGCAGCTCTCCCAGAAATGCCAGAACTCACCGCTTCTCCAGTAAGTTTGATCAACAGGATTCCCGAAGATCTCGGGAATCAGAAAAGCGAGCAGCTCTTTCGGGTGAAGGGATTCGTACGTTGCCATGGCATAGCTCACCCCTCCTGCCCGTGTCGAGAGCTGGGCAAACTCCCAAGTCGGCAAAACCTGAACTGCAGCGATGCAAAAGCCTATGCCGACGGTTAAAGCTACCCCTGCCCCAAGCCGGAAAGCACTCCGGAAGCGACACGCTCCCTCGGAGATAAGACCGTAGAGCATTACGGAAAAACCTGCCCCCAGCATGGTATAAAAAACGATTTGGGGGAACCCGCCCAAGATTTGAACACCCAGAATAACCCCCGCACTCAGGGTATATTCGAAGGCCTTGCTCTGAACGAACCGAAACAATAAATGGAAAACAAGGGGGATCCAGATATAGCTCTGTATGAACGTGAGATGCCCTGCATAGAGGTGGCCCATGAAGTACCCGTTGAAGGTGAAGACAAAGGCTGACAGGAGGCTTCCCCCTTTGGAAACCGAACTGGCCCGCATGAAGGAGTACATGAAGACGCTGCTTAAGAGGCAGTGCATCATCACGGTATAGCCGTAAGCCTGGTCGGAGGGCATGAGGTAAAAGAGAAACCCCAGCGGATAGAACAGGGAGGCCTGGATATTGCCGATCAACGGCGTTCCTGAAAAGAGGTAGGGATTCCACAGTGGGATAGTCCCCTGGTTCAAAAGATGGTCTCGAATAAACTCCTTAAGAGGATAGAAATACAGGGCGAAATCCCCGCCGTAAAGCGCTTCACCCGTGAGAAGCACTCGCCCGAAAAGAATCATGGTGCAGAGGAAAACGAAGGCGAGCGGAACATGTTCTTGAATCGTTTGCTTCCAGCGGCTCATGCGTCTTTCCATTATCGGTAAGGCTTTCGAAGCAACACCATCAAGGAAACGCCATAGGGATACCGAAGGATTCTCAACCCAAGAATCTCCAACTTGTACAGCGCCGACAAGGACCTGTTCACGCCCTCAGGGAGGTTGATGAAGAAATCGGATTGGCCTTTGCCCTTCTCGGAAAAAAGGGCTCTCAGTTTCCTTACGACAAGGATGGGCAGAGATAGCATGAAATTGTAGTAAGAGGCCCTGATCACCTGCGCATTCAGCCCGTTCAACCGGCCGAGCAATCGCGTTCGAGTGTACCGGCGTCTGTGATGAAACACAGAGTCATGGGGGCTCCACAGACGGTTGAATGCAGGCACGGTCACCAGGACATGACCGCCTTCTTCGCAGACTCGGAGCATTTCCGAGAGAAGTTCCTTGTCGTGATCCAGGTGCTCCAGAACTTCCAGACACGTCACCAGAGAAAAGCTCTCGTTCTTGAAAGGAAGAGTCTGCTCTGCGTCGGAGCACACTACACGCTTCAGATTCCTTTTCTTAAGAAATTGAATCGCCTCCAGGGACATTTCCATTCCAAAGGCCAGCCCGAACTCCTCCAGTGTTTTGAGGATCATCCCTGTGCCTGACCCGATGTCCAGGATGCGTTCTCCTGTGCCACGATTTGAGAGAAGGGGGTTGACCTGCTCTCGCACAAGGAACTGCTTGCCAACGAACCACCAGTAGGACCGCTCCAGGCGATACATCACTCCATATTCGCTGCGCTCCATCGTTCTTCCCCGCTCTGCTGATCTCCCCAGACAAGCCCCTAAGATTCTGATGGGGACGGCTTTGCAGCGCTCTGTGTTCCTCAGGGCGTTGGGCTTCTCCCCAGACTGTTTTCGTTCATGAATATCCTGATTTCTCGCTGATTCTCCTTCAAGGAGAGGGATCTTTCGAAAACGCGGGACGCTTCCTCTTTGCGCCCTGCCTCAAAAAGAGCAAAGCCTAAATTGTTCAGCAACCCAAACCGATCGGGTTTTAGATCCACGGCCTTGCGAAAGGAGTTCACCGCCATCCCGTGATCCCCGATTTTGTGATAATAGTATCCCCAGTTATTGTATACCGCGCTGAGGTCTTCATGGTGCGTCAGGGCCTTTTCCAGCGCTCCACGGGCTTCGTCGAGGAAACCATGGTCCATCAAAAAAACCCCCATGTCTGAAAAGAGCAACTCGTCATTGAAACCCACCTCGGAAGCCAGGCTCATGTACTTCAGCCCCAAGGAGGATTCACCGGAAAGAAGGAACGCCATGCCACGGAAAAAATGGAAATAGGCGGCCATTTCCCGATTCATGTAGTCTCTTCCAAAGTTGTCGATGAAGCTCTCGGTTGTGTAGTAGCGCCAGATGTCGCCGGCCATGGGGTGAAAACGCGATCCTTCGGTCAACGCCTTGTGCAGAGTGCCGTAAGGGACCAAAGTGCATCCATCCGGCAAATCGACCGAGCGGGGGCCAAAGACTGCATAGAAGACTCCGTCACATCTCTTTTCTTCCAGGATCCTCTTTTCCGTCCGGTTTCTCCCTTGCTCCCAGGCGGAAGGACGCGGACCTGAATGAAATTGAACATCGGGCATCTTGAAGATCAGGCTCAGCCTGTCATAGACGGCCACGTGTTCCCCGATTCTTTCCATGATGCGGCCATAGGTCACAGGAAAAATGTAATTGTCCCCATTGACAAAAAGGACATCACCGGCATTCATGGTTCTGAAGATGTTCACGGTCTGCTCATAGGCGGAGTAATTGCGGCTTTGATCGCAAAGATTGAAGTTCAGGACCAACGGGACAATCGGAATGCAACAGCAAACCCCCTCCACGATCCTCCGTGTCCCCTTCCCGATTCGTTCATACCCCTTCAAAGAGTCCAGGACTTGCCCCACTCCACATCCTGCCAGTACCGCCACCACGACACTCGACATGAGGTTGAAGGGGGTGATTTCCAGGGAAACCGTGTTCATGAATACGGTATAGAAAAAGTCACAGACCACTACGGACGCGAAAAAAACCTTCCACCGCCTCAGACGCAGGTTCAGCCAGCCCCATGCGGAAAAGATCAGCACGACCCCGAACTCGGAAAGAAAAGCCCTGATCCCTTCCTTTGCCCGGGCCCCATACTCCGGCCACGTCAGATTAAAAACGTAGGAGGCGCGATGAGCCGATCCCATCACGTGGGTCAGGAATCGGTCCAGGCTGTCCGGGTCCCCCCAGTGAATCGCGGCCCCGGCCCAGGTCCTGATCGGCAGGTAGAGATAGATCAATAAGGGAACCGCAAAACACACCGACACCGTCAGGAACCTTTTGGGATTGAAGAACTTCCTCCCCTCTCCCCACAACACAATCCACAAGACGCCGGGTGCCAGCATCACGGTCTGAAGGTGATTTCCAAAGCTCAACCCCACGATAAACACAAAGGCAAGAAGGCCACAGAACTCCCTCTTCTCGTCCCACCACCACAAAACCCTCACCATGAGGGCCAAAAAAAAAGCGTGCAGGCTGTACACCTCCGCGCACACGGCCTGCATCCACAGAAGAGGTGCAAAGGCCAGCACCAGCCCGCCCACCAGTCCCCCGATCCGCGAAGAACCCATCTTGAGGATCAGAGAGTACACTGCCCCGGCGGCGGCCGCCGCGAAGAACGCGGACATCAAGTTGACCCTGAACGCCACGTTTCCGAAAGGCAACAAGCAGAACCCCTTTCCTACAAGGGCGTATAAGGGATATCCGCTTGCGTGAGGAATCCCCAAGGCATAGGCTGCGGCCGTGAGCTCCCCGCTGTCCCCGAAATAAACCGTTGGGCAAAGGGTCAAGAGATAAACCGTAATGGGTAGGGTCAGCAGGATAGCGGGAATCATGTCCGAAGACAGGGGCCTGTTCAAAGCAAGTCTCATGTCCTGTTCTCCGTCGGTCTTGCTCCCTTGATCTCTTTTCCCAACGGCCTTTCGATCTGCGGTTCCTCGTGTGCCGTGGTAAGGCCTTGTTCTCGCATGAACTCCACGAGATCCTCCTGGTTCGGATTGATGATCAGTGAGTTCCGCAAATACAGAGCAGCCTCTTCCCTGTCCCCGGACTCAAGCAAAGCGAGTCCCAAATTCTTGTGATACAGAGGATGATCGCGCTGGCAGTCTATGGCTTTCTTGAAAGCGTCGATGGCTTTTGGCAGATTCCCTGTCTGATAATAGTAGAGTCCCCAGTTGTTGTGAGAAACGCCCGGTCGCCGTAGGTCCATTGAAACTTTTTCAAGCTCCTCGCGGGCCTCTTCCATCAATCCATGGTGAATGAGCACGATCGCTGCCATGGAATGGACGCCGGAATCATCATACCCGATCCGCGATGCTCTTTTTACAGAAGCAAGGCCCCTGGATCTGTCGCCGACGTCCATGTAGTGAGAGCCTCTCTTGAGATGAAAATAGGCACAGACCTGGCGGGTCATATAATCTCTTTCAAACTGATCGTAAAAGCTTTCCTGGCTGTAGGAGCGCCAAACAGCTTCCCCCACGTCCCAGGAATCCGCAGGCCCCTCTCTTTTCACAAACCGGTGCAACATCCCGTAAGGAACTAGCACCAGATCTCTCACCGCGGGAACAGATGCAGGATCATAGATGGCGTAGAAAACGCTTCCCTCCTGCCGGTGTCTTAAGATCTTCAGCTCAACCGAACGCCCGTCCTCTTCCCACGACCCTCTGGAAGAATCGTCGGGTCTCCCTAGGCCCGGCATTCTGAAGATCACGGCCTGACGATCATAAAGAACCAGATCCTCCCTCATCCGTTCGACGAGTCTACAGTAAGCGACGGGAAAGATGGAGTTGTCCCCATCCACAAAAAGCGTGCTGGCCGAAGGGGGTGTTCGAAAGATATTCAACCCCTGCTCATAGGCGGTGTAATTGCGGCTTTGATCGCACAGGCTGAGGTTCAAGAACAAGGGGATGACCGGAAGGACATAACAAGACCTATCGACCATACTTTTGATTCCTTCTCCAATGCCCCCTGCCGCCTTCACCGTTTCCAACACTCTCCCAACCCCGACTCCGATTCCGATCGCCAACACCACACACACCGACAAATTAAACGGCGTAATCTCCAAAGAAATCGTGTTCAAAAACACCGTGTAAAATAAGTCAAACCCCACCACCAAAACAAAAAACACCCTCCACCGAACCCAACGAATCCGCCACCACCCCCACACCCCCACCAACACCATCACCCCAAATTGTTCCCAGATAAACCCCAGCGACTCCTTCAGCCTCTCCGCATACCCCCACGCCCCCAAATTGAACACATACCCCCCACGATGAGATCTCCCGCTCACATGCGCCCAAAACCGGTCCCAACTGTCCGGGTCCCCCCAGTGAATCGCTGCCCCAGCCCACGTCCGAACCGGCAAATACAGGTACACCAAAAGGGGCAGTAGCAAAAATAACGACAACACTACAAACCGCTTCCAATCCCAAAGAACCTTCCGATCCCCGGACAAAATCAGGTAAAACACCCCAGGCGCCAACATCACCGTCTGCAGGTGATTCCCAAAACTCAATCCCGTCACCAACGCAACCACCACAAGAAGAAAAAACTCCCGCCTCTCCTCCCACTCCCACAACACCCGCATCATCAGCGACACAAAAAAAATATGTAGCGTGTACACCTCCGCAGCCACCGTCTGCCACCAAAACGCAGGAATAAACGCCAATACTCCACCGCCAACCCACGCCCCCACTCTTGATCCCGACATCCGCTCAATCAGGCCGTACACCGCCCACACGGCCAAGACTCCAAACACCGCGGACATGAGATTCATCCGGAATCCCACACTTCCAAAGGGAATGAGACAAAACAGCTTGCCCAAAAGCACATACAACGGATACCCGCTCCCGTGCGGAACCCCAAGGCAAAAGGCCGCGGCGCTCAGCTCCCCGCTGTCCCCGACATACACGGTGGGAGAAAGCGTCAGGAGATAAACCGTCAGCGATAAGAGGAGGAGGATAGAGACTGCGGGGAATTTTGAGGTGAGAAAGCTCATCGCTTTGGAGTCTCGTGAATCCTTTGGAGTGTGGGCTTTGGGGTTTTTTGCTCTCTGCTCATGGCTCTATGCTCAAGGCTTGATTCCCGGTCTTTCAGCAGGCTTTTTCCCTGTATCCTCTTCGGGAATCCCGTATCCCTTTCTCACGATATAAAGCGGCCGTTGTTTGACTTCATCGTAGATGCGCGAGAGGTACTCGCCCAACAAGCCGATGGCGATCAGTTGGACGCCTCCCAGGAAGAGAACCAGCGTCACCAGGGTCGTGAATCCGGTCTGAGCGATTTCGATGCCGAGGATCCTTCGCAGGATGAAGAAACAGGCCAGGGCGAAGCCGATGGTACTTATGAAGATGCCCATGGCCGTCATCATCTTCAGCGGTTTGTAGGAGAAACTGAAGATGGCATCCAAGGCATACTTGATCAGGCGTTTTAAGGACTGCTTCGGTTCACCCCCGGCCCGCTCCTGCCGGTCATAATAGACAATGCCTTGTTCGAAACCGACCCAGCTTCTGAGGCCTGGAAAAAATCGATTTTTCTCCGTGAGTTTCTTGAGCTCCTCTAAGGCTTGCTTTCCAACCAGACCGAAGATTCCCGTTTGCGCGGGGATCGGGAAATCGCTTACCCACTTGAAGATGGTGTGAAACGCTTCAAACCCCAGCCTGCGAAGGCCGCTTTCTTTTCTGCTCCGTCGCTGCGCTCGAACGACTTGAGCACCCCGTCGCCAGGCTTCAAGCAGATCAGGGATCACTTCAGGGGGATCCTGCAGATCCCCATCCATAAAAACCACGACGTCTCCTGACGTTTGCATTAAGCCCGCGGTGATCGCCGCCTGGTGACCGAAGTTTCGAGAAAGGTCCAACACCGTGAACCGTGGATCGACTCGGTGTTGCTCCAGCATAATGGACAGAGATCGGTCTGCGCTTCCGTCATTCACATAAAGGACCTGCCAGTCGCATCCTTTGACCCGGCCGCAAACGTCGCGAAGACGCCGCTGCAGTTCTTCCAGGTTCTCTTCTTCATTGTAGATGGGTATGACGATGTCAAGCTTCAAGGCGAACCCCTCTTCTCATCTTTTTATCTTCTCATCTTCTTACCTTCTTCTTCTAAAGGCCACATATTTGCTACCCAGGAAGTTGAACGCGGTCGCCGCCGCGATTCCCATGAGACTGGCCAGGATATACCACGGTTTCACCCCCATGCCGGCATAAGTGATCAGGAGATGCATGACTCCGATGCGGACGCCCAAACCGCCAATACAAATGGATACGAAGAAAACGTAACTGCGAGGGATGGATGCCGATCGGCCCGATTCAAAAGCCCAGATCCTGTTAAACAGGTAGTTCCATGAGACAGCGGCCGCAAATGCAAAGACCGCAGCAACGCGCGGATCAAGAGAGGCATGATCGACCAGGGAAATCAGGACCGCCGTGTCGACCACCAGGCCGGTCAAACCCACAAGGCAGAATTTGAAGAACTCGATCACCAGAGGATATCGGTAAGCGTAGAGCCGGCCTAAGTGGCGAAGGTAATCGACCTGAGCTTTAAACCCCAGCTTGCTTTTCCCCTCAAACCGGTCCTCAAATATAATGGGAATTTCCATCACACGCGAGTCTGTTTTCACGACCACTTCGAGAACGATCTTCCATCCCAA
>Ga0079037_100001734_pt1 | contig 11580 bp, 10 predicted proteins | sample Mud3Dept4metaG_FD_71479 | JGI IMG/M metagenome (GOLD analysis project Ga0079037, IMG submission 71479) | Freshwater wetland microbial communities from Ohio, USA, analyzing the effect of biotic and abiotic controls - Mud 3 Core 4 Depth 4 metaG | ecosystem: Environmental > Aquatic > Freshwater >... | reverse complement strand
CGTCCGCGTCGGGGACACGCTGGAGATCACGATGGCCGCGGGGCGCCGCTCCTTCGTGATCCGGGGCCTCGCCGACCGGCACGTTCCGAAGACCGTCGCCCGGACGCTTCGCGAGGAGACCACGCCACCGCCCTCGCCCGAAGTGCTCGAGGCGCGCCGCCTCGAGCGGCTCCTCGCGCCCGGCCGCGAGGAGGGAAGCCGGCTGACGAAGCGCGACCGGCGCGCGTGGGAGCGCCTCCGCGGCCGCTGACGGCCCGGCGGCGGTTCACGCGAGGAGGAGGAGGGCGAGGAGGGTCCGGTTCGGTCGTAACATGCGGCCGACCGTATGCGCGTCCTGCTCTACACGGGAAAGGGGGGCGTCGGGAAGACGACGGTGGCCGCGGCCACGGGCCTGACGCTGGCCGCCCGGGGGAAGCGGACGCTCGTCATGTCGGTCGACGCGGCCCACTCGCTCGCGGACGCCTTCGACCTTCCGGTCGGGCTCGCCGACCACCATCGCGGCGAGCCGCTGGCCGTCGCGGAGAACCTCTGGATCCAGGAGGTGGACGTCACCGAGGAGATCGGCCGCCACTGGAAGGACATCGCCGGCTACATCACGACGCTCCTCGCGGTAACCGGCGTCGAGGAGGTCCTCGCGGAGGAGCTCGCGATCTTCCCGGGGATGGAGGAGGTCTCGGCACTTCTTTACGTCAACCGCTACGCGCGCGAGAAGGCCTACGACGTCCTGATCCTCGACTGCGCGCCGACGGGGGAGTCCCTCCGCTTCGTCTCCCTCCCGCCCACGCTCGACTGGTACATGAAGAAGCTCTTCCGGATCCAGCGGACGCTCCTGAAGGTGGCGCGCCCGGTGGCGAAGGGCGTGATGGACGTGCCGCTTCCCCCCGAGCGCTACTTCGACAACGTCCAGTCCCTGGCCGAGAAGCTCGACGGCGTCGACGCGCTCCTGAAGGATCCGAGGAAGACGACCGTCCGGCTCGTCACGAACGCCGAGAAGATCGTCATCCGCGAGACCCAGCGCGCCTTCATGTACTTCGGCCTCTACGGCTTCACCGTCGACGCGGTCCTCGTCAACCGCCTCCTGCCCGAGAACGTCGAGGATCCCTTCTTCCGGAAGTGGCGCCGGACGCAGGCGCAGTTCCTCGAGGAGGCGCGGCGCTACTTCGACCCGGTGCCGATCTGGACCCTGCCGCTCCGGGACGACCAGGTCGTCGGGCGCGAGGCCCTGACGCGCCTCGGCCGGGACCTCTACGGCGAGCGGGACCCCGCCGCCTCGTACCGCGTCACGCCGCCGTACCTCTACTCGAAGGTCGGCGGCGTGTACGTCCTGACCCTCGAGCTGCCGTTCGTCGAGAAGGACGAGGTCGAGCTGGCGGTCGCCTCGGGCGACCTGATCGTCCGGATCGGGAACGTCCGGCACCACATCCCGATCCCTCGCACCCTCGCCGGAGCCTCCCCGTCCGCCGCGAAAGTCGAGAAGGGAAAGCTGACGGTCCGCTTCGGGAAGGGGCGGACCGAGGGAGCCGCGCGGGAGAGCGAGAAGAGAGGAAGGGCCCGATGAGCGACCCCGACGAGCGCCGGGACCCGAAGCGGAAGAAGCGGGCCCGCCGCCCGAAAGAGCCGGCCGACTCCGTTGCGCACGACTTCGGCCCCGGGGTCGTCGACGAGCCGCCTCCCGCGGAGCCGGCCGCTGCGGCCTCGTCCCCTTCCGGTCCGATCCCGGGTCTCGCCTGCGCCGGAGAGAACTGTCTTCTCAGGCCGGCGGCCGACCTCGTCGGGAAGTTTGCCTTTTCCCTCGCCGGGCGGGCGGCCCTCGGCCGCGCGGCCGGATCGGGCGTGGAACTGCTCAAGGCGCTCCGCGACTTCCTCGACGAGGAGATCGCCCTCGCGGAGCGGGCTTCGGGAAAGACCGAAGGGGGCGCGCCCCGGTACACGAAGATCAACGTGGAGTAGGCCCGGAACACGGGCTCGTTGACGTCAGCGCGGGACGGAGCATGATGCTCCGCGGGGGTCTGCTTTGTCCCGGGAGGTGCTCCATGCCCGGTCCGATCGCTCCGGCCCTTCTCCTTCTGACCTCACTTCTCCGGGGACAGACGCTCGCGGCTGCGGCGCCCCCCGCGCAGCCGGCGCGCCCGTTCGGGATCGGCTCCGTGAATCTCCTGTCGCTCACGGCGGCCCTTCCTTCTGCCGGAGCTGCCGATGCTGCCGGTCCGGTCGGCGAGGCGCCGATGTCCCTCCGGACGCTCCGCGAGAGCGCCGACCGCCTCCTCGAACGGGACGTGAAGGCGGCCGTCCTGGGGGCCCGCCTGCGCGAGTCGGGAGCGCAATGGAGCTCGGTGTCGGGAGGGGCCACGGGCCCGCGGTCGGCCGACCTCGTCCAGCGGACCGTCCAGAACAACGTGTCGCCACCGACGTCGTTCGGAGGAGACGGCTGGGCGGGGCTCCTCACGGCGCTCATCCCGGCGTCGGCCGCGGCCCTCTCGTCCAATCCGGCCCTCGCGGACGCCCGGGCGTGCCTCTCGTTTCTGCAGGGGTACGAGGGAAAGATCCGCGCGTTTCGCGACGGCCTGCCGGCGACCGACGAGGCGGCGACGCCGGAACTTCTTCTGCAATGGGAGCGGCTCTCGGCGGAGCTGCGCGCGAACGCGTCCTGCCGGGGACGGGGCCCCCGCTAGGTCCCGGAACCCCGCGAGGCCTGTGACAAGATCGGTCACGCATGCGGGGAACCTCGTCGCAGCGCTCCCTTCTTGACGCGCTCCCCGTCCTCGTTCCCGCGGCGCTCCTCCTCCTCTGGATCGCCCACGAGTCGTACCAGATGGACTTCCGGGCCTTCTACGTCGCCGGGAAGTCGTTCCTCGGGAGCCTCGACCCGTACCGGAACCACGCCGGCCGCGGCGCCGAATTCCTCGATTCCGCGAACGGGCTTCCGGGATCGCGCTTCTACTACCCCCCGACGTCCGCTCTCCTGTTCGCTCCGCTCGCTACCCTTCCCTACGACGTCGCCAAGCAGCTCTTCTCTCTGCTCCTAGCGCTGGCGCTTCTCGCCGTTGCGGTCGTCTCCGCGGACGGCGCCGAGCCGACCCCATGGGAGGCCTTCCTCGTCGCGGCGGTGTCGATGCCCGTCCTGACGACGTTCGAGCGGGGACAGGTCGATCTCCTCCTCGTGGGGGCCGTTCTCGTCGCCTGGCGCGCGGCGGCGTCACGCCGGGGCGCGGCGCCCGCGGCCGCGCTCGTCGCGCTGGCCGGGTCCGTGAAGATCGTTCCCCTGGCGCTCACCGGGCTGTGGGCCGCCGGACACCGGCTCCGGCTCGTGGGCCTCGTCGTTCTCTTCTCCCTGGTGCTCTGGCTCCTCCCTCTCCCGCTCGTGGGAGGAGAGGTCTACCGGAGCTTCGTCTCGCAGGCCGCGTCGGTGGGCGAGCCTCTCGCTCCGGACGCCCGGCTCGTCTCGCTCCAAGGCTTCGTCGGGTTCTTCTCTCCGGACGGCGTGGGACTGGCCGTGACGGAGGACGAGGCGAAGTACGTCCTTCGCTACGATCTCTCGGGTCACTTCGTCCACCGGGTCAACCCGCTCGCGCTTCTCGGTCGGCCGGCCTGTGTCGTCCTCGGTGCCGCGTTGATGGCGTACCTTGCCCATCGCACGCGGCGGACGGGGGCCTTCTCGCAGCTCGTGGCGACCCTCCCGGCGCTCAATATCCTGAACCCGATGGCCTGGACGATGGGTCTCGTCTGGTTCCTTCCGTTCTTCCTCTCCCGCTACGGCCGGGCGACGGCCATCGGGCGCCTCGCGCTCCTCGTGCCGCTCTTTCTGCCGGGGCCCCTGACCGTGTTCGGCTTCGGCCCCGAAGCGGTCCTCTCCATCGCCGTCGTGGCCGGCTTTCTTGCGGCCGATGAGGGGCGGCGCGGGTGGACCGGCCTCCTCCGCGCCCCGGCGCACGAGGCTTCGCCCGTGAACGCTCAGCCCTGACCGAGCGCGGCCGCGATCTCGGCGACGATGGCCCGGGCCGCGGCGACACGGTCGGGAGCGCCGAGGATCGGGCGGCCGACGACGAGAAGGTCTGCGCCGGCACGGATCGCGTCGCCCGGCGTCGCGACCCGCTTCTGGTCCCCCGTCTCGGCCCCCGCAGGGCGAACTCCCGGCACGACGAGGAGAAAGCCGGGCCCGCACGCGGCGCGGATCGCCTCGATCTCCTCGGGCGAGCAGACGACGCCGTCGAGCCCCGCCTCCCTCGCGAGAAGGGCCAGGCGGAGGGCCGCCTCGCGCGGCGTCCCGACGAGGCCGATCCTGGCCAGCGCCTCCGCGTCGAGTGACGTCAGGACCGTCACGGCCAGAAGCGCCGGGCGGGGAAGGCCCGCCTTCGCGGCCGCCGCGCGAGCCTCCTCGCCGAAGGCCGTCATCATCGCCGGGCCGCCGGCCGCGTGGCAGTTGACGAGGGAGGCTCCGGTCGTGACGGCGGCCGCGGCCGCGCGCCCGACGGTGTTCGGGATGTCGTGGAGCTTCAGGTCGAGGAAGACGCGCGCCCCCGACGCCGCGATCTCCTTCACGAGCTCCGGCCCCTGCGAGACGAAGGCCTCGAGGCCGAGCTTCAGGACCCCCGCCTCGGGGGCGAGGGCCCGCGCGGCGGCGAGGAGCGCGCCGCGCGTCGGAAGGTCGAGGGCGACGGCGAGGCGCGAGCGGGCGTCGCTCATACGAACCGGTGCTCCGGCCGGGGGCGGGTCCGGAGCGTCCCCGTCAGTTCGGCGACGCGGCGGACTCCGTGCCGTTCGCACCACGCGGCCAGCTCGTCGACGAGCCGCCCGGAGAGGGAGGGGTCGCGGAAGTTGGCCGTCCCGACCTGGACGGCGTCCGCCCCGGCGATCAGGAACTCGACGACGTGCTCCACGCTCTCGATCCCGCCGATCCCGAAGATCGGCACCTTCGGCAGCGCTTTCCGGACCTCCCAGACCATCCTCACCGCGACCGGCCGGATGGCGGGGCCGGAAAGCCCCCCGGTCGTGAAGCCGATCTTCGGCTGGCGCGTCTCGATGTCGACCGAGAGGCCGACGAGCGTGTTGATGAGGGAGAGGACGTCGGCCCCGTTGTCGACGGCGGCCCTCGCCGTCGCCGTGATGTCCGTGACGTTCGGCGAGAGCTTCACGACGAGGGGGAGCTTCGTGGCGGCCCGGACGCGCTTCACGAGCGCTCCGAGCGCCTCCGGGTTGTTCCCGAAGACGAGTCCCCCTTTCACGACGTTCGGGCAGGAGACGTTCAGCTCGATCGCGGCGACGCGCCGGTCGGCCCCGATCCGCTCGACGACCGCGACGTAGTCTTCCTCCGCGTCCCCCCAGACGTTCGCGATCACCGTCGCGCCCAGGCGGTGGAGCTCCGGGAGCTTCTCCGAGAGGAACGCCTCGACGCCGACGTTCTGCAGGCCGATCGCGTTCAGCATCCCGGCGTCGGTCTCGCAGATGCGCGGGGGCGGGTTCCCGAGGCAGGGACGGAGCGAGAGCCCCTTGACCGAGATCGCGCCGAGCTTCCCGAGGGGAAGGAACTCGGCGAACTCGAGGCCGTAGCCGAAGGTCCCCGACGCCGTGGCGATCGGGTTCCGGAGGGCGAGCCGCCCGAGGCGGACGGAGAGGTCGGGAGTCATCGTCAGACGCGGCTCCAGTCGATGGCCGAGGGGGGGAGGCACGGCCCCTCCCGGCAGACGGTGGCGAAGCGCCCGTCGGTCGTCGGCGCCACGCAGCCGAGGCAGACGCCGAAGCCGCAGGCCATCTCGGACTCGAACGCGAACGAGGCGTCGAGCCTCGCCTCCTCCACGACCTTCGCGAGGGTCCGGAACATCGGAAGGGGGCCGCAGGCGAAGAGCCGCCGGTACGCCGTCCCCGCGTCGAGCGCCTGCATCACGAGGTCGGTCACGAGTCCCTTCCGGCCGAGCGAGCCGTCGTCCGTCGCGTACCGGCACCGGTGGGGACCGAGGAAGCGCTCGAAGTCGCCCCGCTTCAGGACGTCGTTCTCGTTCCGGCCGCCGTAGAAGAGATCGGCGGCAATCTTCCGCGCCGACAGCTCCCGGGCGAGAAGGAGGAGCGGGGCCAGGCCGATCCCCCCCGCCACGATGGCCACGCGGTCCGAGGGGGTCAGGTCGTCCAGCGGAAACGGGATGCCGAGCGGGCCGAGGACGGGGATCGGCGTCCCCTCGGCGAACCGCCCGAGCATCGTCGTCCCGACGCCGACCGCCTTGATGACGAACTCCATCGCCGGCACGCCGGCGACCTTCGTCACGTCGGCGACGGAGAAGGCGCGGCGGAGATAGGGACGGAGCCCGTCCCCGGCCTGGAGCATCGCGAACTGCCCCGGCTTCGCCATCGGGCCGATCGTTCCGGCCTGAAGGAAGAGGGAATAGTGCGTCGCGTCGTAGTGGACGGTCCGGAGGACGCGCAGCGGTTCGTTGACGGCCATCGGCTGGGGGGCGAGACTCGCCGGGCGCGGATTATGAGCGAGCCCTCGCGGTCGTTCCACCCCCTTCTCACGGGAGCGGCGGCCGGTGTCGCGTGGGCCGACCTCCTCCTCGGCCTGAACCCGCACCTCGTCTCCCCGGGACCCTCGTTCCTCCTCGCCGCCCCGTGCGCGGCCCTGGGAGCCCTCGTCGCCTCTCCGGTCTTCTTCTTCCGGCGGGCCGCGGCGAAGCCAAGGCGGGCCGGCGCGACGCTCTTCGGCCTTCTCGCAGGGCTCTTCGCCCTCTTTGCCGAGGCGCAGCGGACGATCTTCTACTCCTTCGTCGACGGAAACGCCCGGAGGATCCTCGGCGGGACCGCAGTCGTCGCCGGGCTCTGGGCCCTCGTCTCGCTCGGGGCAGCGCTCGCTCCCGGCTGGAGACGGGCGCCGAAGGGAGCCGCGGCCGCCCTCTTCCTCGTCCTCTTCCTCGCCGTGCCTCTTCTCGGCGCGCGCGGACGGAAATCGGCGCCGCTCGCCACCCCTCCCACGCTCCCGGCGGCCGCCACCCGGAGCCTCCTCGTCGTCGGGCTGGACGGGGTCTCGTGGGATCGGGTGACGGAGGGGGCCTCGGAGGGGACTCTTCCGACGTTCGCCGAGCTCCTGAAACGGGGGACGGCCGGCCCTCTGGAGACGCTCGGCGCTTTCGAGCGCTCCGCCCTCTGGACGACGGCCTCCACCGGAAAGCGCCCGTCGAAGCATGGCGTCGTCTCGCAGGAGAACCGCGAGACGGTGGCGGGGTCCCTCTTCCTCCGTCCGATCCTCCCGGGGAGCAGCCTTCGGCTGGGGCTTCCGCTCGCCCGGGTCCGCGCCGCCGCTCGCGTCACCCGGAGCCTCCCCTTCTGGGAGATCCTCGGCCGGCGGGGACACGAGGCGGCGGTCCTCGGCTGGCCGGCCGACACGAAGACCCGGACCGAGGAACGTCTCGACCTCTTTCGGGTCGAGCCGTCCCGGCTGGACCGGCCGCTCGTCCGGGCGCTCTCGCCGGAGGGGCTGCCGAGGGGGCTGGCGGCCCGGACGACGCTCACGGGCGCGGCCCGGGACCTGACTGTCCTCGGCGCCGCCTTCGGCACCGTGCCGAGGGGGCCGAACAACGTTCTCGTCCTCGTCCTCTCGGGCGCCGGAGAGGTGTCGCGCCCCTTCGGGCCCGCCGGCGACCCGCGCTACTGGGGGCTTCCGGTTCCCGATCCGGAGGCGAAGAGACGCGCGCTGAAAGCCTACTACCGCTTCCTGGACGACCTGCTCCGGGACCTTCTCGAGCGCGAGGGGCGCGACCGGACCCTCTGCGTCTTCACGCCGGCGAGCTTCGGGCCGCGTCCTCCGCTCGACGCGATCGGAGCGTTCCTCCGGGCCGAGCCCCCGGAGGCCGCTCCGGACGCGGGGGAGGACGGCTTTCTCCTGCTCCACGGGGCCGGCATCCGGACGGGGGTCCGGCTCACCTCGGCCCATCTTCTCGACGTCGCGCCGACGCTCCTCGTCCTCGCGGGCGAGCCGATGGCGCGGGACATCGACGGCCGGGTCCTCGCCGAGGCGTTCGACGAGTCGTTCGCCCGTTCGACGAGCATCCCGATCGTGACGACGTTCGAGCCGGACGGGGCGCAGTGACGGGGATCCGGCCGGAGCGCGAGCGCCTCATGGCGGCTCTCGCGATCGCGGTCTCCCTTCTTTTCGGCCTCGCCCTTCGCCTCTTCCGGTGGGACGCCATCCCGCCGGGGCCCTGGATCGACGAGGCCCTAGCGCTCCGGGCGGCGCGAAGCCTCGCCGCGGACCCCGGCTCCCCGCTTTTCGGCACGACGCCGCTCCTCCCCCCCGAAGCCGGGTTCCAGAATGCCTTCGTCCCGAACCTCTACCTCCGGATCGCGGCTCGCGTAGACGCGGCAGCGGGAGGGGGGATGGCCTCCGTCAGAGCCCTCTCGATCGGCCCTTCCCTTCTCCTCCTCGCCGGCGTGGCCCTCCTGGCGTTTGAGGCGTTGCGCGGCCGCCCGGCCGCGGCGGCGGCGGGCGTCTTTCTCGCGGCGACGTCGACCTGGCTCCTGACGACGGCGCGCTGGGGGTGGAACGCGCTCTTCTCCTCCGCCCTTCTGGTCCTCGCCGCGTGGGCGGCTCTCGTCGCCCTCCGGAAGGGCGCTCTCTTCTGGAGCCTCGTCTCGGGGGCGCTCGTCGGCCTCTCCGTCTACGGCTATCAAGCGGCCCGGCTCTCGCTCGCGCTGCCGCTCTTCATCTTCCTCGCTCTTCTCCTCCGGCCTCCGCGCGAAGGGAAAGGGCCTCTCCGCCTCGCGGCGGGGGCGGCCGCCGCGTCGCTTCTCGTGGCGGGCCCTCTTCTCGTCGACGGCCTCCGTCACCCGGACCGGGCATTCGCCCGCGAGCGCGAGCTTCTCGTTCTCGCGCGTCCCCCCGAGGCGGCCTTCCACGCCTTCGCGGAGAACGTCCGCGACTACGGCGCGCTCTTCCTCGTGGGGGGCGATACGAACGAGCGGCACGGGGACCCGGGACGCCCCGTTCTTCCGGCCCCGGTGCTCGGCTTTCTCCTCGCCGGAACGGGGGTCGCCCTCGCCCGGCGCGGCCCGGAGCGGCTCTTTCTCCTCGTCGCCGCCACACTCCTCGCGGGAGGCCTTCTCGCACGGGAGACGTCGGGGGCAAACGCGTATCGGATCTCGCCTGCCGCCCCTTTCCTGATCGTCCTCGCGGCCTGCGGCCTCGGCGCCCTTCTCGAGGCGGTGCCGCCCCGGCACCGGCGGTCCGCCGGACTCGTGGCCCTCGGCCTCGTTCTTCTGTCGGGGCTCGGCGAAGCGGAGGCGTTCTTCTCCTGGGGGACGTCACCGCGGACCTGGGGAGCCTTCGGCGGGCCGGAGCGGGAGCTGGCCGACGCCATCGCCGGCGCGCAGGCGACCGCCGGCCCCCTCCCGGTCCTCCTCGGGGCGGGAGCGGCCCGGAACCACTACGTGGTCGACGTCCTCCTCGGCCGTCCCGGCGACGGGGGCCGGAGACGGACGCTCTTCGTCGGGGCTCGGGGCGAACGGGCGCTCGACGACCTCGCCGGACCGCTTCTCTATGCGGACGACGGAACGCTTCTCGGGACGGGACGGGCCGGAGGGCGCGCCCGTCTCCTTCGGCGCGGCGCCGATCCGTGGGGAAGCCCGACGTTCGCGCTCTACCGGGTCGACCCCGCGCCCGGACCCTGAGGAGTCGCGGCGGGCACCGGGCCGAGAGCGGCGGCGAGCGCCTTCCGGAACTCTTCCGGCGCCTCGAGCGGGACGTCGTGCCCCGCTCCCGACACGACGAAGAGCCGCGCGCCCGGGATCCGCGCCGCCGCGGCGCGCGCGTCGCCGACCGGGAAGAGGGTCTCTTCGGCTCCCCAGATCAAGACCGTGCCGCGGGGGAGGCTCTCCTCGCGTCCGAGGAAGACGTTCGGCCGCCCGGCCTCGTCGATCGTCGCCTGGACGTTCGGGGAGAGAAACCGCCGGGCGAGCCCGTCCACGACAGCGCCCCCCGCCGGGAGCGGCTTCCGGAAGAAGAGGAGGTCGAGAAGGAGCCGGGCCTCGTCCCGGCTGCGCGGGCGGGTGATCTCCCGGAAGAGGGCGAAGCGCTCCGGGTCGAAGGGAGAGAAGCCGGCAGCGTCGACGAGGACCAGCGCGCCGACCCGCTCCGGACGGGCCAGGGCGAAAAGCCCGGCGGTGGCGCCCCCGAGGGAGTGGCCGACGAGGTCGAACCGGTCGAGCCGGAGGGCCGTCGCGAGCGCTTCCACTGCGGCGACTCGCGCCGGAAGCGAGAGGCCTTCGGGCTTCTCGGGGGTGCCGCTTCCACCCGAACCCGGCGCATCGAGAGCGATCGCGGTCCGCCCGGACGCCCTCAGATCGCGGACCGTGAGGGACCAGTAGGTCGCGTCGGCGCCGAGCCCGTGGAGGAGGACGACCGGACGCGCCGCCGTGAGCGGCCCGGCGACGAAGGCGCGGAGGAGCGTTCCGTCCGGGGCCCGGAAGAGCTCCACATGGGCCGAGGCGCGGAAGCCCGCCTCGCCGAGGCTCCGGAGCGCGGCGACCGGATCGGCCGCGAAAGCGCCCAGCAGAAGGAAGAACCCGGCGACGAGAGCGAGGAGAAGGACCGGGAGCGCTCGGCGCATCACGCCCGCGAGCTTAGTACGCGAGGAGGGCGGCGAGGGCGTCGTGGATGTCGGCCGTCTGCGGCAGGGTCGCGTCCTCGAGGCTGGGCGCGTAGCCGCAGAAGACGTCCTTCGCCGCAATCCGCCGGACCGGCGCGTCGAGGAACGGGAAGAGCTCGTCGGCGGCCCGGGCCGCGATCTCGGCCCCGAAGCCGTGCGTCAGCCAGTCCTCGTGGACGACGAGAAGCCGGTTCGTCCGCTTGACCGAGGCCGCGACGGCGGCCCAGTCGTACGGGGCGAGCGACCGGAGGTCGATGACCTCGACCTCCCGCCGCGTCTCGTCGGCGAGGCGGTTCGCCGCCGTCACGCTCCGGAAGACCGTCGCCCCGTACGTCACGACCGTCGCGGCATCCCCGGCCCGGACCGTCTTCGCCTTTCCGAACGGGATCATGAAATCCGCGCCCGGGTAGGCCGACTTGTTGTGCGTCTGGCGGTAGAGGTGCTTGTGCTCCAGGAAGAGGACCGGGTCGTCGCACCGGATCGCCGTCCGGAGGAGGCCGCAGGCGTCGCGGGCGGAGGAGGGGAGGACGACGCGGAGACCGGGGATGTGCGCGAAGGTCACTTCGCCCGACTGGGAGTGGTACGGTCCGCCGCCGGTCAGGTACCCGCCGACCGCGCAGCGGACGACGATGGGAGCGGAGAAGAGCCCGCCCGAGCGCCACCGGATCGTCGCCAGCTCGTCGCGGATCTGGAGCATCGCGGGCCAGATGTAGTCGAAGAACTGGATTTCGACGACCGGCTTCAGTCCCCGGGCGGCCCACCCGATCGCGCGCCCGACGATGTTCGCCTCCGCGAGGGGGGAGTTGAAGACGCGCTCCTTCCCGTAGAGCCTCTGGAGCCCCGCCGTGACCTTGAAGACCCCGCCTTTCCCCTTCACCTCGGCGAGGACCTCTTCGCGCGAGGCGTCCGCCACGTCTTCTCCCCAGACGGCGATCCGCCCGTCCCGGGCCATCTC
>Ga0079037_100001733_pt1 | contig 11580 bp, 9 predicted proteins | sample Mud3Dept4metaG_FD_71479 | JGI IMG/M metagenome (GOLD analysis project Ga0079037, IMG submission 71479) | Freshwater wetland microbial communities from Ohio, USA, analyzing the effect of biotic and abiotic controls - Mud 3 Core 4 Depth 4 metaG | ecosystem: Environmental > Aquatic > Freshwater >... | reverse complement strand
TTCATGCCACAAAAGGAAACCTGAATAATCATATTGGCGTTCCCCTAACAATTCTTTCTGCCAATGAAGGAACTGAAATGATGATAATTGAAATGGGAGCAAGTCACGTTGGAGAAATCCGTTCTCTCTGCCTGATCGCAAAACCTGATTATGGCATCATTACAAATGCAGGCTATGCACATATCGAAGGTTTCGGATCTTTTGACGGAGTGGTTAAAGCTAAAACAGAACTTTATGAATACCTGCGAAAATCAAACGGTATCGCACTTTACAATGATAATGATCCTGTTCTGACTGAAAAGATCTACAGAATCGTAAACAGAGCAGTGCCTTTTTCCAATCCCACAGGCGTCGAACTTATCGTTAGTTCAGAACCATCAGAACTTTATCTTAATCTGTCTGTGACATATCAGCATAAGACCTACAGGATCAGGACAAACCTATTCGGCGAATATAATCTTGAAAATTTCAGGACTGCAATTGCAACAGGATTGTTTCTTGGCGTGGAGATGACTGATATTGCCGAAGCAATAGAAAAATATGCACCAGGGAATAACAGGTCACAAATCAAGGTATCAAAGAAAAATACTCTTATATGTGATTCCTATAATGCCAATCCTTCCAGTATGCGAATGGCAATTGAATCATTTGCCAGGATCAAGGCAGGAAAAAAAATATGCATTCTGGGAGATATGCTGGAGCTTGGAGAAAAGAGCGAAGAAGAGCATCTCAGAATAGTTAAAACTTTGAAAGATTGCAATTTAGATAATGCTGTACTGATTGGTCCCCAATTCAGTAAAATCTCTGAAGGTTCAGGTTTTAAAACATTTCCGGATGTAGCCGTGTTTAAAGATTTTTTAAGAGAAAATCCCATAAAAGGGAACCATATTCTTATTAAAGGATCAAGAGGCATGGCTCTCGAACAGATTTATGATCTTCTTTAACGAGGTTATTCAGGAACCTGTACTTTTTCGTTAAAATCAATATTAATGAGCAATACCTCCGACCTGCTCCCTGACCTAATTCTTGGACCCCATAGTCCGAAACCCGATGAAACAATAATCTGGGTATTTCCTTTTCTCCGGTAACCATAACTGACTTCAAACATCTTTCGAGTAATATAATTAAATGGCCACATCTGCCCTTTATGTGTATGCCCTGAAAGCTGGAGATCAACACCTGCTTTTTCAGCTTCTTCAAGATGTAAAGGCTGGTGATCAAGAAGGATTATTGGTTTTTTATGATCAATATTCTTCATCAGTTCTTCCATAGATAACCGTTCTTTGCCATAAAATCTGAACGAATCTCTGTCGAGTCTTCCGATAAGCTGAATATTTCCAGGCAGTATTACAGTCTCATCCTTCAGAACTTTTATTCCCTTGCTTTCAATATACGGGATAGTTCGTTTTGCGCCGCCTATAAATTCATGATTGCCTGTAATGGCATAAAGCCCGTACTTTGTATGAGGTCCGGTAAAGTATTTCAGAAGGTCACCTCTTAATACCGGACCCAGATCTCCATCAACAATATCTCCAAGAAGAAATACAACATCAGGTTCTGTTTTTTCGAGCATCGCGGAAAGCTTTTTCATGCTTCTCCTCCGGATGATACTGCCAAGATGGATGTCGGAGACAGCCACAACTCGAAGATTTTTTATATCGCCGGCAGATTTATCTATTGTTATATCATATTGTTTTAAAACAGGTATAAGAGCATTTATAAAACCTCCTGCTATAAGAATTGCAGAAAGTGCGATTGTGATCAGAAATGTCCATTTCCTGTAATCAGGAATAATCTCTTTGTTAATTACTCCTGTAACTCTTAAAGCAAGACCTGCAATATCTGAAAGAATAAAGAACATGAATCCATAAACCAGAAAACCCATCCAGAATCCACCAATAATATTCAGAATATCAGATAATACTGAAGAGTGTTTTGACTCAAGAATCTTACCTGCAAAAAAGGTTGTTGCAAGTACTATAAATATTACTGAATAGAGAATTCTTTTTCCGCTGGCCTGAGAAATTAAATTAAAACCCCTGAAAAAAATGAACAGATTCCCGAGAGCATATACAGTGAGAACAACAAAGATGAATATTATAAACTGGTAATTCTTCATTTAATTCAAAGGTTCGTTTTCAGACTTTCAAAGGTTTTATGTCCTTTTATATAAAACTCTAAAACGATACATTTGTTCAGGATCAGACCAGAATAACCATTCTTTCCAAGCATTTTTACCCTTTCTCTTTCTATTTTAACAAATTCAAGTTTTTTATTAAAATCTACATGAGCTTTCCAGACTGCCCTTACGCTTGTAAATTGCCCTTTGCATAGGAAAAACAAGGCAGCCAGAATATCAAGGATTTTTCTTACAAAGAAGATTTTTTTCAGTTTTTCATCCGGCAGATTCTTATATAACAGGAACAGACTGTTCCGGAAATTGAGAAAAGTTTTAAATGGCGAATTATAAGGAAGTGCGCCGCCACCAATATGATACACTTTCGACTGGGGGATAAATGATACCCTGTACCCTGATCTGTGAAAGCGCCAGCAAAGATCTATTTCTTCCATATGTGCAAAAAAAGAAGAATCAAATCCCCTGCACTTTTTCCAGGCTTCAGAACGCACCGCCATACAAGCTCCGGTTGACCAGAAAATGTCGATGGGTGAATCATACTGACCTGAATCTTTTTCAACCTCCGTAATGATTCGTCCCCTGCATAACGGATAACCGAACCGGTCAATAAATCCGCCTGCAGCACCGGCATATTCAAAATGATCTTTCCGGCTGAATGACATGATCTTAGGCTGACATGATGCGGCATCCGGAGTGCTTTCTAAAAAATTTATCAATGGGGGAAGCCATCCTTCGGTAACTTCGATGTCGGAGTTAAGCAATATGAAATACTTCGCTTCAATCTGTTCAAGGGCATGATTATAACCCTCCGAAAATCCAAGATTCTTTTCAAACCTTATCAGTTTAACTTCTTTAAAATTTGAAGCAATCCAGTCAGCGGAGCCATCAGTTGACCCATTATCCGCAACATATAGGTCAGTTTCATCATTTACTGAATAGTTTATGACTTTTCCCAGGAACATTTTCAGATATTCAAGCCCGTTCCAGTTTAAAATTACTATTGCAGATTTAACCATCAGAGTGTTCTCTTTTATATTTCCACCTGCGGTGGCTCCACATCCAGTATTCAGGTTTCATACATATGATTTGCTCAAGCCTTCTTACGTGTGTTTCTGTTATAAGATGTTCGGGCAATCCTTTCGAATGCTCGAACAGGAGTTCCGGTGTAAGGGTATAATATCCTCTTTTTATTTTTTGAACATTAAAGAAAACAACTGCCATGTCATATTTTTCAGCAATTTTTTCGGCGCCAAGATAAACTGGAGTATCCTGGTTAAGAAAATTTATCCAGAATTTAATATCTCCTTCTGGGGGTGTCTGGTCTGTAATGACTGCGTACATCGACCTGATATTTTTTTTGCGGTTATTTATGATTTCCCTTAAAACATTCGACATGGGAGTCATGACGAATCCATACTTTGACCTCATGTTTGTCATGTACTTATCGAAGTATTTGTTTTTCAAAGGTTTATAAATTGAAACAGTTTTTAAATTTGTAAAAAAAGGAAGTGAAACAGACAACCATTCCCAGTTTGCATAGTGACCAAGTACTGCGACAACATCACGGTCTTCACTGAAAAGTCTGTTGAGAAGGTTGGTATCAGTGAGCATGAATCGTTTAAATGCCTGATTTTTGCTTAAATGTGTAAGTTTGAAAATTTCAATGAACTGATCACTAAGATGATGGTAGAATTTTTTTTCTATCCGGGCCAGCTCCTTTTTTGTTTTTTGGGGAAAGGCATTTTTCAGGTTAGTTGCCACTATTTTCCGGCGGTATCCAGGAAAATAATAAAGAAACAGAAATAAGATATCGGAAAATAAGTACAAAATCCTAAGTGGCAATAATGTAACTATCCAGTTCAAAACATAAAACAAATAAAATCCAACAGCTCCCATTGTCAAAAACTAATCATGCATAAATTTACTTACATTTTCGAGAAATTCAGTAAAGATGAGACTATTGGAAGCAATGGTCTCATTGCCCGAAAGGTTTTTTTCATTTCCTGCAAAATTACTTACCCGGCCACCTCCTTCGCGTACGAGGAGTGTACCGGCAGCAATGTCCCAGGGTTTAAGTCCGTATTCGAAGAATGCATCAAACCTGCCACAGGCAACATATGCCAGATCAATTGATGCAGAGCCGAATCTCCTTATGCCATGTGTAGTTTTACAAAAATGTGTAAGGCAGTCCATATAATCATTGAGACGTCTGAAATCGCTGTATGGTATTCCTGTCGCTATGAGACTGTCTGATAGCCTTGGTGCATCCGATACGTGGATAGAATTTCCATTTAGCCAGGCACCGCCATTCTTCCAGGCTGTAAAAGTTTCTTTGCCGTTAATATCGTAAACCACCCCGGTAACAGGTTCATCGTCTTCTATTAAACCAACACTTATTGCGAAAAAACGTACTCCGTGAACAAAATTGGTTGTTCCGTCAAGGGGATCAACAACCCAGCAAAATTTACCACCCTTTTTTGTTGAGCTTCCTTCTTCAACTATAAAACCAGCTTCAGGTAGAATAATACTAAGTTTTTCAATTAGCATTTTTTCTGATCCTTTATCGACGTAGCTCACAAAATCGTTTAATCCTTTGGTTTCCATCCGCCGGATATCAAATCCTTCTGATTCTTTCAGGATGAATTCACCTGTTTCGTGGACAGCTTTCACCACTTCTTTGCAAATATTCTTATAGTTAATCATCATTTAATCAATTAGTTCTACGCTCATTTTGCCCGATTCTGATACTCCTTTCAAACGGACTTTTTTTATTTGTCCTGCAAGCCTTGACTGCCATGGATGTTCCACCCGTAAATAATTTCCCGTAAAACCGGATATCATACCATTGCTTTTTATTTTTTCAAAAAGTACCTCAGCAACTTTTCCGGTATTGAGATCGAGGAATTCCCTGTGTTTTGATTCAGAGAGTGAAATGAGCTTTTTACACCTCATTTCTTTTTCATTATATCCTACTTTCCCCGGAAGATTTACTGCGGCTGTTGCAGGTCGTTCAGAGAAAGGAAAAACATGAAGATAGGAGAGGGGCATTTTTTCGAGGAAAGATAAAGTCTCCATAAAATTGTCTTCAGTTTCCCCCGGAAAACCAACAATGACATCTGCCCCGATACCGGAAAGGGGTAACATTCTCTTAATAAGGTTCACCCTTTCGGCAAAAAGCTCTCTTTTATATCTTCTCCTCATCAGTCCAAGGATTTTGTTGCAGCCGCTTTGAAGCGGGATATGAAAATGAGGCAGAATTTTATTGTTAAGGGCAATAATTTCAATCAGGTCATCTCTAAGCAGATTCGGTTCAACTGACGATATTCTGTATCTTTCGATTCCCCTTACATTTACCAGTTCATTAATAAGTTCTGTAAATGTTTCACCTGTTGTTTTACCAAAATCGCCGATATTTACTCCCGTCAGGACAATTTCTTTTACACCTCTTTCAGCTATAACAGAAGCTTCAGTGACAAGTGTTTTTATTTCGGGATTCCTGCTGCCTCCTCTTGCCAGAGGGATGGTACAGTATGCGCAACCATAATCACATCCGTCCTGGACCTTGAGGAATGATCTTGTTCTGTCACCTGCAGAATAAGATTGAATGAATCTGTCGGATCCGGACAGATTGCAGGAATGAACTTCACATGATTTTTTCTTTTCCAGGTTATCAATAAAATCCGCGATATTAAATCTTTCATTAATTCCCAGTACCAGGTCGACTCCTTGTATTGCCGAAATCTCCTGTGGTCTGAGCTGTGCGTAACAACCCACAACTGCGATGAATGCACCGGGTGACCGGTTAATAAATTTTCTTATTGTCTGGCGGCATTTCTTATCAGCGGCATCAGTAACCGAGCATGTATTAATTACATATATATCAGCTTTCTGACCCGAAGAAACCTTTTCGAACTTTTCTTCAGGGAATGATCTGGATATAGTTGATGTCTCGGCAAAATTAAGTTTACAGCCAAGTGTATGGAAAGCTATCTTTTTTCTTGTAAGATTGTTCATTCACTGATTCAGCAAACCTATTTTTTACGCCTGGTAAGAACGACATTCCTGAATTCAATGTCCTTGCCTTCACTTTGCAAGCAAATATGGCCTTTACTGATTGAGGTACCGGTAGCTTTATTCTGAAGAACTCCATTAATTGTCACGTTTATGGTATTGGCTAAGCAAACAATATCCATTGTATTCCATTCTCCAGTCGGTTTTTCTGATGATTCAGCCAACTTTTTAACGACTCTTACGGATTTGTCAGTCCGCTCATTCATATCGCTGCCATTTGCACAAATAAAGTCTCCGGCACTTCCGGCTTTAAGCTGACACTCGTAACATTTCGGCCAGATTGTATCAGGGAGCTGAACATGAAGGAAAACACCACTATTGGTCGCTTCAACCGGATAGCGCCATTCCAGGTGAAGGTTATAATCTGAATAAGTATCTTTTGTACGCATATAGCCAAAGGGATTTCCTGTTATATGGATAACACCATCCCGCACTGAAAAAACATTTGAGGGATTGACTGACGGATCCTTCAGATAGAATACCCAGTTATTCAGGTTTTTCCCATTACAAAGCCGGATCATTTCAGTTTTAGCTTTTCTGGTTTTGTTAACTTTTTTCCCTTTCGTATGTGCAGAGGAATCAAATGCAGTTACTGACAAAAACACAGCGATGAGAACGATTATTTTTAATGATTTGATTTTCATTTTCTAATATTTAAAGTTTAAATTTTATTGCTGATTCTGAATAATTAAAATGTAATTACAGTAATTTGCTTGCCAGTTCTGCAAGAAAGCTGCGTTCACCCTTTACCAGGTTTACATGTGCAAAGATCTCCTGGCTTTTCATTTTATCTGAAAGATAACTCAGACCGTTAGATGCGGTATCGAGATAAGGAGAATCTATTTGTTCTATATCACCTGTAAATACCATTTTTGTACCTTCTCCGGCACGGGTAATAATTGTTTTTATTTCATGCGGAGTAAGGTTCTGTGCTTCATCAACTATAAAAAATATGCTTGACAGACTTCGCCCCCTGATATATGCCAAAGGAGTGATGACCAGCTTCTCTTCTTTCATCATTTCGTTAATCCGCATAAATTCAGGACTCTGATGGCTGAATTTATGTTTGATGACTGTAAGGTTATCGTACAATGGCTGCATATAGGGATCCATTTTCTCTTTCACATCACCAGGAAGAAATCCAAGGTCACGGTTTGCAAGAGGCACAATAGGGCGTGCGAGGAAAATCTGCTTATATCTTTTATACTGTGCGAGTGCAGCAGCAAGAGCAAGGAGAGTTTTCCCGGTGCCAGCCTTACCTGTCAGCGAAACAAGCTGAATTTCAGGATTTGCCAGAGCTTCCAGCGCAAAAGTCTGTTCAGCATTCCTGGGATCGATACCATAAGTGGTTTGTTTTATTACCCTGTTCAGAAGCTTATTGACAGGATTGAAATGTGCAAGAGCGCTCGATCCGTTATTCTTCATTATGAAAAACTGGTGCCCTTTCAAATCAGGTTCAAGCTTAAATTCTTCTGCGCTTACCCCATCGGGAAGCTCATAAAGCTTGCTGATAAGTTCCTGGTCGACACCCTCGAGAACTGTTATCCCTTTATAAAGGTCATCAATATTTGCAACTTTGTCATTCTCATAATCCTGGGCAATGATCCCCAGCGATTTAGCTTTCATCCGGAGATTTATATCTTTTGTAATCAGGACTACCGTTTTATCTTTATTTGCATTGCAGACGTATTCGGCAATTGCCAGTATCCTGTGATCGGCTGTCCTTTCAGGGAATGACTGACTAACTTTCTCCGAAAAATCTCTTCCTGTTTCAATATGCAGATTACCAAGATTTTCACCTAAAGGAATATTGGCTGTCAGAAGCATATCTCCTGACAATTTATCCAGCTCCCGGGTGAATTCTCTTGCATGGAAATTAATCTGATCGTTACCTTTTTTAAATTTGTCGAGTTCCTCAAGAACAACAATGGGAATTATAACATCGTTTTCCTCAAAATTGTAGATACACTTATAATCGTGCAGAAGTACATTAGTATCAATAATGAAAAGCTTCTTATTATGCTTCTTTGTCATGTTTAAAGTGTTTATAATCAACAAAATACACACAGAATCCTCCTGCTGTATCCGAATTGCAAAAATAACTAAATAAAGTATAAATTGGCAGGTATGTTGAAAGTATGTTAATTTGTTGTGAAAAGTAATGTAGATACCATAGAGTGCTTAATGTGCCTGGAGTACTTAGAGTTAAGAATTTGAATTCAAGACAATATGAATTATAAAAAAGCAATTGACTTTCTCTATTCGCGACTTCCTGCCTATCACCGGATTGGAAAAGCCGCATATAAAGATAATCTCAATAACACCCTTGCTCTGGATGATTATTTTGGGAATCCCCATAATAGGTACAGGACAATACATGTTGCAGGTACCAACGGGAAAGGTTCTGTTTCACATATGATAGCTTCAATCCTTCAGGAAGCTGGTTACAGAACGGGTCTTTATACATCCCCTCATCTGAAGGATTTCAGGGAAAGGATAAAAATAAATGGTAAAATGATTTCAAAAAGCGAGGTTTCAGCTTTTATTAGCAGGCATCAGGGTATTATTGAAAAAGTAAAGCCTTCATTTTTTGAGATGACTGTAGCCATGGCATTTGATTATTTTGCCCGTGAAAACGTTGATGTGGCAGTTATTGAAACAGGACTGGGGGGGAGACTTGATTCAACAAATATTATCAGACCTGTAATTTCAGTTATTACTAATATAGGTCATGATCATATGGACCTTCTTGGAAATTCAATCGTAGGAGTTGCTTCTGAGAAAGCCGGGATAATAAAAAAAAATGTTCCGGTAGTTATCGGCGAGACACAAAATGATATCCGGGATCTGTTTATATCGCGGGCTGCTGAAATTGGATCTGAGATATTTTTCGCTGACAGGAATTTTTCCTGCAGTCTGAAGGATTCAAACAGACCTTTGGGAGTACGGTCATTTAATCTTCATGATATTGCAGGTAACAGGTTTTTCTCAGGAATAATTCCGCTTGGAGGAGATTACCAGGCTAAAAATCTTCAGACTCTGTTCCAGGTTTTTTCTTGTCTCAGGGGGACTTTTAAATTTACGGATGCTGACCTTATTGCAGGTGTGGGAAAAGTTATTGTCAACACAGGATTAAAAGGACGCTGGCAGGTATTGCGTACCAGACCGCTTACGATCTGTGATACCGGACATAATAAGGAGGGGCTCGAATATGTTATGCGCCAGATTGGTAATATACATGCAACAGGTTTGCATATGGTAATAGGATTCGTCAGTGATAAGGACATTACTTCAATACTTCCTGTATTCCCAATGAATGCAAAATATTATTTTACAAAAGCTGCCATACCCAGGGCTCTTGATGAAAATATCCTCAAAATGAAAGCATCTGAATTTAACCTTAAAGGAGAATGCTATCCTTCTGTTAATGAAGCTCTTAAAGCAGCATTATTAAATGCCTCAGACTCCGATCTTATTTTTATAGGAGGGAGCACCTTTGTTGTAGCTGAGGTTATTTAATTTTTATAACTTTATCTTCTAAATTCAATCTGATATGAAAAGAACAATTACCGCTTCCTTTATTTGTTTGTTACTTCTGCCCCTGGCAGCTCAAACTGAGAAAAAGATAGTAATACTCCATACAAACGATATGCACTCCAGGCTGATTGGTTTTGCTCCTGAATCATCTTACTCACCGCTAACCACGAACGATGATAATACCGTCGGCGGATTTGCAAGGATTGCAACCATAATTAAAAATGAAAGGGTTGCAAATAATGGAATTACACTGGTTGTTGATGCAGGAGATTTGATTATGGGTTCACTATTTCAGGGGATTGAAACCAAAACCGGATTCCAGTTTAGATTGATTAAGAAGATGGGCTATGATATTGGATGCATCGGAAACCATGAATTCGATTATGGCCCTGATAAGCTGGCAGAAATAATAAATTCTTCGGTTAAAGGAGGCGAAATTCCACCACTCCTCCTGGGTAATGCTGTATTTAACCCGAAAGATCTGGGTGATGATACGCTGGAAAAACTATTTACCAATGGAACTATTAAAAGGAAATTCGTGATTAACCGGGATGGGCTTAAGATCGGCTTTTTTTCACTGCTTGGGAAAGTGGCTGATGATGATGCGGCTTTTGCTCCTCCGGTAACTTTTTCAAAGCAGGTATCAGCCGCAAAAAAAATGGTCAAAGAGCTTCAGGCAGAAAAGTGTGATATCATAATTTGTCTGTCACACTCTGGAGTATCAAAAGATAAGAATGGAAATATGGCAGGAGAAGATGTCAGACTCGCAGAAAAAGTTAAAGGAATAAATGTCATAATTAGCGGACATACACATACAAAGCTTGAAAAACCCATAATTGTAAACGGAATTCCAATCGTTCAGTCAGGTGAGTTCGGACAGTTTGTAGGGAAATTATCCCTTTCTTATAATAATGGTAATGTGACTGTTGACGATTATTCGCTGATTCCGGTGAATGATAGAATTGCAGGGGATCCATATATTAATCAGCTTATTGAAGATCAAAAAAAAATACTTAATGAAGAGATACTCATGCCTTATGGATTTGATTATGATAAGAGGATAGCAGAAACGGATTTCCTGATGGAATGCGATGAGAAGGGAGATTTTAAAGGAAGTAACCTTGGCCCGATGGTGGCAGATGCAATACACTCATATATCAATAACCATACAAAAACAGGTGCCGATGTCAGTATGGTGGCCACAGGAGTTTTCTTCAGTAAAATAGTTCCGGGTTTTCAGTGTGCACCCGATATCTTCAAGGTGATTCCTATGGGATATGGAAATGATAATATTCCGGGATATCCGCTGGCAAGACTATATGTGACTGGCAAGGAACTTAAGAATATTCTTGAGATTCTGCAGATAGCTTATAAAAACACTCCTGCATATTACATCTTCTATTCAGGATTGAGGGTGGAATATAATCCTGATAAAGGAATGTTGAAAAAGATCAGGAAGATTGATATTATTCATTCTGACGGCAGTGTGATCAACGTCGATTTCTCAAGGAAGAACAAGACGCTTTATTCGATAACAGCCAATTCATATATGCTTGAGTTTGTCGGAATAATTAAAAAAATGAGCTTTGGGTTAATCAATGTTGTCCCGAAGGATGCTCAGGGAGATCCGATTAAAGATATGAAAACTGCTGTTATTGATATTGATGAAAAGATTTCAGGGATACAGGAAGGAAAAGAATGGCTTGCCCTTGTGGAATTTCTGAGTGCAATGAAAGATACTAACGGAAACGGAATACCTGATATTGATAAGAAATACAAGGCATCTGTTCCAAGTTTCTTCCCGATTAAATAGTTATGTTTTTCAGAACGCTTTT
>Ga0079037_100001732_pt1 | contig 11586 bp, 13 predicted proteins | sample Mud3Dept4metaG_FD_71479 | JGI IMG/M metagenome (GOLD analysis project Ga0079037, IMG submission 71479) | Freshwater wetland microbial communities from Ohio, USA, analyzing the effect of biotic and abiotic controls - Mud 3 Core 4 Depth 4 metaG | ecosystem: Environmental > Aquatic > Freshwater >... | reverse complement strand
GCCGGGCAGGTCGTGGAGTATGCCTCCATCGAAACCATCTTCCAGCAGCCGCGCCATCCTTACACCCTGGGGCTCATGGCATCCATCCCCCAGCTGGGGAGAAAGTTCAAAGTGGGAAAAAAGCGCCTCAAGGAAATCCCCGGCCTGGTGCCCAACCTCATCCGCCTTCCCCCGGGCTGCCTGTTTAATCCCCGCTGCCCCATGGCTTTCCAGGCCTGCACACGGGAAAGACCTCCCCTCTTTCCCTTGGCTTCAGGGCACGGAGTGCGCTGCTGGCTGGTGGAAAAAGAGGCAAGGAATCCCTGACCTAAGCGATTAGAAAACATGGTGGGACTTCTGCCTTTCGCCTTTTCGCCTCTTTTTTTGCCCTCAAGATTTTTCGATTCTGTTCCTAACGGCTTCCCAGCTCCGGGTGATGAGGAAGCATTCGTCCTGATTGTCCAGGAGGGAGAAGAAGAGTCTTGTGGGCATGGCCAGGGTCAGAATGTCGGGCTCGACGAAAGGCCGGGCGGAGACATCGAACAAACCCAGGATGGCCCCGGGATTCTTTTTCTCAGCCTCTTTCAGCGGGTGAGTCAGGATGGCGCCGCACCCGGAGCTGAAGGGAATGCTGACCGCATCAAACCGCTCGGCGGCGTAGTTGGTAAGGGTGAATAAGCCGGCCAGAACGTCCGGGGGAGCGAAAAAGATCACCACTTCCGGTTCTTCTTGAGCGGAAACTTTGTTAAGGGATTTGAAGATGCAGTATCTTCCCGGGGCCTTTCGGGGTTGGACCGAGGCAAAATACTCCCGGGCGGTCTCCGGGTTCTTGATATATCTCTCCCCTTCCATCTCCCCGGGAATCCCGCAGGAAAGAAAGTACTCGATATTCTGCCGGGCGGTTGCTTGGAAGCCCATATAATAGCCCCCGCCGAAGCAGCCCACGTGCTCAGCGTCGAAATAGACCGTCTCCCCCTTCTGCCGCGCCCGCCTCAGAAGTGCAAACATGCACACATGTCCCTGTTCTTTGGGCAACAACCCCGCCCCCGGTTTTTCGTTGCTGTAAAAAGCCGCCAGGGGATGCTCCTTCAGGCCCAGTCGTTCGTGGAATTTATCATATTTCTCCCGATCAATCTTCATTCCGCCCCTCCTTTCCCTTGGCTTCGTAGGGGCGACCCGCCGGGTCGCCCCTACCTCCCAGAACGATTTCTATTTCATCTCTATACCCGGGACGGCGGTTCAATACTTCCGGATTTTCCCGATCGGTAAGCCACTTTTGAGGGTTATAGACGATGTATTCCCTAATTTTTTCTAATTCACTTTCATCGCGGATGACGCGTTCGTAATAATTTCGTTGCCAAACCGAAATACCGGTGTTTCGATTCTCTGCCTTAATTCGCTTTGTCGTAACTGATTTGAATTGCCCCAGAATAGATCCCAAAGAGCCCGCCTTAGGACCGTCAGGCTTTTCCTTTCCCGTAGGGGCGACCCGGCGGGTCGCCCCTACATGCGCCAAATGGATAATTCCGTGCAAATGGTTGGGCATAATTATAAAAGAGTCCAGCTTCACATTGGGCCGTACCGATTCCGTTCGTAACCACTCGTCCCGAACGATTTTCCCCCAGCCATTTAATGTCATTTGATTATCGGATATCTCGCCAAACAGGCATTTTCGCGCATTGGTACAAACCGTCACAAAATACGCCCCCGTCCGCGCATAATCGTAATGAGGCAAACGAAGAGACCGGCGATGGGTTCTTTTTATCAATTTGTTTTCTTGTGGCTAGGGGGGCGACCCACCGGGTCGCCCCTACGGTTACGCAGGAACCTTTTTGAAAATCGATGGACAAAAGGCAAAGTAAATTCAGGTTGACCGCTGAAAGCTGACCGCTGATTCGTCAATCCCCGAAAATCACCCCGATCGACCGGGCGGTGCGGACCATTTCCCCGTCAGGGTTCACCCTTCTCTGCCGGCCGCCGACTTTCTCCAGGGGGATATCCTTGATCTGAATTCCCCGCAGGCAAACCATTCTCCCGAACTTCCCTTCCAAGGCCAACTCTACGGCCCGCGCCCCGAAACGGGTCGCCAGGATCCGGTCAAAGGCCGAGGGGGACCCCCCTCTTTGAACATGCCCCAAAACGGTAACCCGAGTTTCGAGGCCGGTTCCCTTCTCGATCTCATTCCCCACCTTGTAACCAATCCCCCCCAAACGCAGGGGATCGGTGCTGTCTTCGATCACCCGTTGGACGATCATTTCCCCCTTTTTGGGCTTGGCCCCTTCGGCCACGACGACGATGCTGAATCGTTTTCCCTGTTTCCGCCTTTCCAGGATTTGCTCGCAGACCTTCCCATATTCAAAGGGAATCTCCGGGATGAGGATGACGTCCCCGCCCCCGGCCAGGCCGGCCATGAGGGCAATCCAGCCGGCATACCGCCCCATGACCTCGACAACCATGATGCGGTGATGGGACTCTGCCGTGCTGTGGAGACGGTCGACGGCGCCCATGGCCACCTGGAGGGCCGTATCAAACCCAAAGGTCACATCCGTGCCCCAGAGATCGTTGTCGATGGTCTTGGGAACCCCGATGATCTTGACCCCCTTCTTCGACAGCTTGCTTCCGATGGTCAGCGATCCGTCTCCCCCCAAAACAAAGAGGACATCCACCTTGTTCTTCTTGATGTTTCTTATGGCCTGGTCGGAAACGTCCTTGAACCCTTTCTGCCCCTTCACCACCGCGGGGAAACGAAAGGGATCGTCCCGGTTGGAAGTTCCCAGTATGGTTCCCCCCCGGGGAAGAATGCCGGAGGCATCTTGGGATTCCAGGGTTCTCACTTTGTTATGGATCACCCCGGAGTACCCGTCCATGAACCCCACCACCTCCAGCCGGTACCGAAAGATGGCGGTTTTTACGATTGCCCGGATTACGGCATTTAATCCGGGGCAGTCCCCCCCCGCAGTCAGCACGCCAATTCGCCTGATTTTCAATTTTTACTCCTCCTGCCATAATAATGAGTATCGTTCATCTCTTTTCGACTCTCTATTCAAAAATCTGAAAGGGAGCGATCATGGTCGGGAGGGACACTTCGATAACCACGGGCTGCCTGATTCCCAAGGCCTCCCGCAGGACTTTTCCCAGCTGCTCGGGAGTGGCTTTCAGACCCTTGACTCCAAAGGATTCGGCCAGCTTCACAAAATCCGGGTTGATGACTTCCGTTCCCACCACTCTTCCTTGGAAATTCACCATCTGGTCGCTTTTGGTGGACCCGTAGGCCTGATCGTTGAAGACGATGGTTACCAGGTTGATCCCATACTTCACTGCCGTGGCCAGCTCGGAGCAGGCATACAGGAATCCTCCGTCGCCGACCACGCAGACGACCTGTCGGTCCGGGGCTGCTATTTTCGCCCCCAAGGCTGTCGGGAAGGAGTATCCCAAGGTCGCGAAATAGGAGGAAGTGATAAAAGTGCGGGGCTTCCTGACCTCATAAGCCAGGTTGGCCCAGTAACCGATGTTGGTCACCCCGCATACGAAGATGGCATCATCGGCCAGCTCTTTTCTCAAGGTCTGGATGATTTGAAACTGCAGGGGAGCCTTTTGCTGCAGCCATTTCCGATGATTCTCCCGGTACACCCCCAGTTCCGATAAGCCCCACCGCCCCTGGCTCAATTTCATCTTCCGGACTTCCCCTGCCAGCGCCTTCAGGGCAGCCCTGGCATCCGCCACGATGGCCACCTCGGCCGGGTAATTCATCCCGATCATGGAAGGGTCGGCGTCCACCTGGATTAGCTTCTGGGGAGACCGCAGGGCGGTGGCAGGCCGGGCCTGCTGCCAGGTAATCCGTGTGCCCACGGTCAGGACCACATCCGCTTCGGGCATGGCCCAGCATACCGGGCCGAACCCGTAATAGGCTCCACAGAGGGAAAGGGGGTGGTTTTCCGGGATCACTCCTTTGCCCTGGGCCGTCGTGGCCACCGGCGCCCCCAGGGCTTCAGCCAGGTCTTTCATTTCCGATGAGCAATCCGACACGATGGCGCCGCCCCCGGCCCAGATGAGCGGCTTTTGGGCCTTGGCCAAAAGCTCCGCAGCCCGGCGGATATCCTCCCGATCCGGGTTTTCAGCCGGGGAAATTTCAGGAAGAGAAAACTCCACCTCCCCGTTGGACCTCATGGTATCCCAGGGAATTTCCACTTCCGTGGGGCGGGGCCGCCCCGTGTCCATCTGGCGCATGGCTTCCCGAATGGCGCCCGGTATCTCTTCAACCCGCATGACCCGTTTGCACCATTTGGTCACCGGGCGCACCATGTCCAGCTGGTCGTTGACTTCATGCAGCGCCCCTCCGTCTTTTCCCAGGTCTTTCGTCTCAATCTGTCCGGCCAGGAGCAGGACCGGGGAAGAACACGCATAAGCGGTTCCCACCGCGGCAAGGGCATTCTGCACGCCGGGGCCGGGAACGACCAGGCCCACTCCCGGTTTCCCCGTGACCCGGGCATAGCCGTCGGCCATGTAGAGGGCCGTCTGTTCGTGACGGACCACAACCAAGCGAAGGTTCTTCTCCCCGTAAAGGGCGTCATAGACGCCCATGATTTGTACCCCGGGAATGGAAAAAAGGTATTCCACTCCTTCCCTTTTCAGGGCTTCAATGACTGCTTCTCCTCCGGTCATTCTGGGCATACGGTTTCTCCTATTCCTCTCCCGGCCGAGCCGGAACCAGATAAAAAAAGATTGGAACGCAGATATAAGCAGATTTTCAGGATGCGATCAAGCTATAGTAAACGGCTTAAGAAAATAGTCATTGCGAGGAGCGCAGCGACGCGGCAATCTCATGAGATTGCTTCACTTCGTTCGCAATGACCTCCCATACGATGTTCATTTATTTCTGCCGTTCACTATATAAGGGATTGACCTTAATCTTTTGTTGCCATTTTGCGCCCAATTCCCCGGTCATTTTTTCCCCTTTTCCCTTACCTTCTCGTAGACCGACTCGACCTTTCGGTCCCTTTCCCTCCGAAGCCGGTCGAGCTCGAGGTCTTTCTTCTCCTTATCCTGGACCAGAATTTCAACTTCCGCAAATTTGGCCTCGTATACTTTCCGGACCTCGGCGATCTCTTTTTTCTCTTTGGGAGATAAGGAAGGAAGATCATCCTCCCCCATTTTCTTGGCCTTCTCCATGGCGAGTTCCCAAGCGCTCTTCAGTTCTCCGGCCATAGCCCAGCCTCCTTCTTGATAGGCGAAACACCTGCAGGGATGGAAAGAGTGTATACCAAAAGCCCCCGGAGGATCAACAGAATCCGAAAGGGATTCAGAAATAGCGAGCCAAGGCCATGAGGACCGGTGGCCAGGCGGCAGAAAGGTTTGACAGGGCCGAAAGGAGTTGAATAAGATGAAAGGGGTACCCCTTGGGGAAAACAAATGAACCAGAACGCTCGGGATGCAGTCTTCATTTCGCTCTTTGCCGCACTTACCGCCGTGGGGGCTTTTATCAAAATTCCCATCCCCCATGTCCCCTTTACCCTACAGACCCTGATGGTTATGTTCGCGGGCCTTCTTCTGGGAAGCCGGCGCGGAGCTCTTAGCCAGGTTCTCTATCTCAGCCTGGGACTGATCGGGCTTCCCATCTTCGCCCAGGGAGGGGGTCCAGCCTATATCCTTCAGCCTTCTTTCGGGTTTCTCATCGGATTCATCGCCGGGGCGTTTGCCATCGGAAAGGTTCTCGAGAAGAGCTCTGCCCTCACCCTATCCCGAACCGTTTTTGCCCTGGTGTTGGGGCAAGCGATCATTTACCTCTTTGGCCTTTCATACCTTTACCTCAACCTGAATTTCATCATCAAGAAACCCATTTCTTTCTCCTCGGTCTTGGCCATTGGATTCTTGTTTTTCATTCCGGGGGATGCCGTTAAGACATTCATCGCCGCCTTTCTAATGGCTCCCCTCCGCCGGCGCCTTATGAATCTACAAATATAACATATTGAATTTATTAAATTTTATTTCTTATCCTTTTTCTTGACAAATACCCTTTTATCCCCTATTTTTAAAGCAGGCAATAGAAGAAGAGAAAACCTTCCTGGTTTTTCCCGATCTCCCCAGCCCCAAAATAAGAACCTAAATAAATTCAGAGCCTTTAAAGCGCATGAGCTTTCGAGGGGATGGAACCATGGCCAGCACAGCGAAAGATATCTTGAACAACTGGGAAACCACGTTGATGGAGTGGAATAAACCTCTCAGCCAAATGGAACTGAGGATTGAAGGAACGGGCCTGGAAAAGCTGATCTCCCGGTTGTCCGCGGAAATGGAGCACAAAGGGATTCGATTTAAGCCGAAATTTTACTTGACGGATACCTGGGGTTGTCCCAACAAAGTACCGGTCATCGGGATCCCCTTCTACTACGCCAACCCGTCCCTCTCCCAGATCGAGGACCGGATGAACGGAGACCTCGAAGATGAGCACGAGCTCATGATGACCCTGCGCCACGAAGCCGGGCATGCCATCAATTATGCCTACCGCCTCTATGAGGAGCCCGAATGGCAGAATGTTTTCGGACGCTTTGACGAGCCCTACAGGGATTTTTTCCGGCCCAGTCCCCAGTCGAGGCAGTTTGTCAAGCACCTCTACCAGCAGGTCGGTTCCTACGCGGGCCGGATTTATGCCCAGAAGCATCCCGACGAGGATTTCGCCGAAACCTTCGCGGTCTGGCTGACTCCCCGCTCGAACTGGAGGGCGAAATACCGGAACTGGAGCGCTCTCAAGAAGCTTAAGTACGTGGACCGCCTGATCAGGAAAATCGGGCCGAAAAAACCCCTGGTGACCGACGGGGAACGGATCAATCCCATCGAAAACCTAAACCTCACCCTTCTGGAGTATTACAATAAAAGCGAAGAGAGGTACCGGCAGAGGGCCCAGGGATACGTGGACGATGTATTGATGGAAATTTTCAGCACCAACGGCAAGGGAGAGAAGCGGATTCCCGCCGCTGGATTCATCGATAAGAACCGCCACCACCTGGTGGAAAGGATTTCTCACTGGACCGGTGAAAAAACATCCTCGGTGGATGCGTTGATCGAGAAGCTGAGCGACCGGGCGAAGGAACTCGGCCTCAATCTCAGCCCCCGCCGCCAGTCCCGGAAACTGATCGAGGTTACGGCCCTAGCCACCACGCTGGTGATGAATTACACCTACGAAGGAAAGTTCACCCTCAATTAAACGCCCGCAGTCTTGTTCCGCCAACTCCTCGGTGAAATGCCTTTGGCAGAACCAAGGGATTCCGGATTTCATTCCGCAATCCGCATTCCGAATTCCGCCATACTATGTCAGTGGCTTTTCTTCAGCCATTCATCCCGGTATCCGCGCAGATCGCCGATGTAGGACTCGATGAGCTGAAGGACCGGCTCTCGGGGGAGGAGCGCCCCCGCCAGGGAATACACCTGGAGGGAGCGCATGATCTGATAATAGAGGCTCTGGCTGTCAAAGCAGACATTTTCCATGGGGCAGAAAGGGCAGTGGTCCTTGTAATCCAGGCAGAAGATGATCTTGGTCGAGCCGCAGTGAAAGGCTTCCCGATACCGATCCGGGCCGGCCTGCTTCATCAGGTAATCCCGGATGCGGACCCACTTCTCGATGGCCAGATCAAAGGGGTCCTCCCCCTGCTTGTGGCGGCGGACCATCTCTTCCATGTCAAGCAGCGTGGCCATTAAAAAAATATCACCCCTACTCCCGAATTCTTTTGTTCCTGGCTGAAAGTTGACGGCTGACCGCTGGTTACTCTTCCATCACCTTGCGGGAAATCTCGTAAATCACCCGGGTGTCCGGGTCCGGACATTGGAGGGTATACGCCTGATCCCTCCCGAAATCCTTGGGGTCTTTGGCTTTGCTCATCATGAACAGGGAATACTGGATGGCGCCGAGGGCCACGACGCATACGTTTTTCGACTCTTTCAGGTTGAGCATATTGTTTTCGATCACGATCGAGTCCCCCACTTTTACCATGGGGCATTGGCTGTCTTTTGCTTTGGCGACTACTTTGTATTTCGGCATTTTTCCCCCTTATTTTTCTCTGGGCATCATGATCAGCGCTTCACCCTCCAGGATCGTTTTCCCTTCCTGGTTGGTGACCGTCGATTTGACGGTCAACCGATTTTTGGCCGGGTCCTTGCTTGCCACCTCCGAAAGAACGGTGACCGTGTCCCCGATGAACACCGGAGCCAAGAATTTTACGGTCTGGGTCAGGTGAATGGTTCCCAGTCCCCCCAGGTTGGTGAGGGTCTGGTTGATCAGGCTGGCGGTGAGCATTCCGTGGGCCACCCGCTTTCCGAAAAAAGAATTTTTGGCGAATTCCGCGTTCACGTGGATGGGGTTGAAATCCGCCGTGATCCCGGCGAAAGCGAAGACATCGGCTTCGGTAATGGTCTTGCCGAAGCTCACTTTTCCCCCGACCGGAATATCTTCGAACTTCTTTTTAACCATCCTTCCTCCCTTAGAAGTGTCAGAATCAGAATGTAGGGTGCGTTCCCCGAACGCGCCGCGTAAAGGCGGACATGAACCCCTGACCGGGATCCTGAATCACCCAACCTCCAGGATCATTTCGATCTCCACCGGAATCCCGTTGGGGAGGCCCTGCATTCCCACCGCCGAGCGCGCATGTTTTCCCGCTTCTCCAAAGATCTCGACCAGAAGGTCCGAGCAGCCGTTGATGACCTTCGGCTGGTCCTTAAAATCCTCTGTGCAGTGGACCATCCCAAGCAGTTTGACCACCCGTTTGACCTTGTCCAGGTCTCCGAGGGCTGCTTTGATCGAAGCCAGGCAGTTCAACCCAACGTTGCGGGCCACTTGATACCCTTCTTCGATGGTCAGCTCCTTTCCGACTTTGCCGGACATCTTGATCTTTCCATCCTGGTAAGGCCCATGCCCGGATACGAACAGCAGGTTGCCCGTTCGGACCGCCCGCACATAGTTTGCGACGGGCTGGGGGGGCTGGGGAAGCGAGATTCCCAAGTCTTTCAGTTTTTTCTCGGCACTCATCAGAGCCTCCTTCATTCTTGATGAATTCTCTCAACCTTGGGTCCTGGTTCAAAAATAACCCTCTTACCCTGTATTGTCAAGAATTTAGGCTTGCGGGCTTTGTCGGCCGCGAAGGCCCGGTTGAAAGCGGGGGTTATTTTTTTTATAATGAACCGGAAAGGATGAATTCCGGGGAAGGCCTCCAAATGAAAATATTCATCGGTCACATCCGGGAAGACCTCCAAGTTGCCGGGGTATTGAAGAAATGGATCGAATCGGCTTTCCCCGGCCATTGTCAAGTGCTGACCAGCACGGACCCGGAGGGGATCCCCTCTGCGGCACAAGCCCTCGCGGAGAATGAACGGGCACTGGAAGAAATCAAGGCCCTGATCCTCCTCTGCCGCCCCGACTCCATCCGCAAACCCTGGATTTCTTTTGAGGCCGGGTGCGCCTGGATCAGAAGAATCCTGATCATCCCGGTATGCCATTCGGGGCTCGCCGCGGGCCGGCTCCCCCAGCCGTTGGCGTTTTTCGCCGGACTCGATTTGGATCAGAGGGATTTCGGCCAAAAACTTTTTATGACCCTGGCCCAGGAGTTGGGAATATCCCAGCTGCCGGCCATTCAGTACCGGCAGATGAAACAGGAAGTCCAAGAGGTCCTGGACGCCCTTCCGCAAGACGTTTCCTCGAGTTCAAAAGAAGCCGGGGATGCTCCCCTGGAGCCCATTCACCTGCAGGTCCTTGAGGTTTTGAAGGAAAGCTATGGATTCACCTCGGCGGTATTGGCCCAGCATTTTAACCTGGAAGAAAAAGAGATCTTGCCCCTCCTGAAGCGGCTGATTGACGGGAATTATGTCTATGCCAGCCCGGCAGGAATGGGCCATGTCCGGTACAACTTGGCCAAGAGGGGAAAGGACTTTCTCCTGGAGAGGGAGCTTCGGTGATGGATTCCCACGGGTGATTCCGGGAGGAAGGAAGGGAATTTCTCAGATCTGGTCGCTGTCTTCGGAGGGTTCTTCGAAGACCAGGGTTTTCTGGACTTCTTCGGCGGCTTTAACCCCTTCGTCAAAGGCCAGCTTGTTCAGCTTCTCGGTCCCCTTGGGGATGCGGGCCATGACCGCCGACTCCATGGATTCCAGGGAAACGACCCCGGCGCCATGAGGAGTGACGGGAATCAACTTGCTCAGGGCGCCGAGGGCCACGATATTGGCCATCTGCTCCCGTCCGCACTTTTCCTTGGCGATCCGGGTGAAGGGGATCTTCACCGAGCGGAGGTGGCTCACCTGGCTGACCAGATGCGAATCGACCACCAGGAGGCCCTGGGGCTTCAGCTCCCCCGCGGATTCGTCGCAGGCCATTTGGTTCATGGCCAGAAGGATATCCAGGCCCATGGCCTTGGGATAATCGATATCCTGGTCGCTCACCACCACATCGGCCCGGCTTGTTCCTCCCCGGGCCGCGGGTCCGTAGCTGACCGTCTGGACCACATGCTTTCCCTCATAGATCCCCGAAGCCTCCGCCAGGATGAGTCCGGCCAAAACCAGCCCCTGGCCACCCGAACCGCTCAGACGCATTTCATAACGATCAAGCATGATGAATTCCTAAAGTGTGCTTAAATGTGCTTAGGTGTCCTTGAGTGCCTCAAGGGAAAAGACCCTCCATAAGCCTCTTTCCACTCTGCTATTATTCGCAGTTAAAAAAATCCTTTAGCCGTATATTTGAGCTTTCCTGGGGCGCGCGCCGCGCGCCCCTACTCTGAACCAAATTGTTCGAACTGCTTTTCATGGTTCCTCTTTTAATTCCGCATTCCGCATTTCTCTAATGTCGATCGGACGCTTCCCGCCGGTCACTCTCTTCCTTTTCTTCCTGCCCCATGGGAGGGCTCATCGCTTCTTTGGCTTTCTGGCGCACCTTGATGTATTCCTCATGGTACGTCGGGGCTTCCCGGTCCACCAGGACGCCGGTTTCGAATTTGTCCGCCATCTCTGCTTCCGACAACGTCCTGGCCCTCTCCACCGGTACGGCGTGGTCCCGCTGCCACTTCAGCATCTCGACCTGATTCCCCCGCTTGTTCAGCCTGCCAAAATGGGTCTGGCACTGGCTGATCACCTCGACCACGCTGAATCCCTTCTTCTGCAGGGCCTTTTCGATCAGCTGGTCGAGCTGGCGGGTATGGTAGACCGTGCCCCGGGCGACATACACTGCTCCGGCGCAGACCGCCAGTTGGGAAATATTGAAACTCTGTTCCACGGTCCCGTAGCTTGCGGTGGTGGCCCGGTCCCCGTAGGGGGTGGTGGGCGAATATTGTCCCCCGGTCATGCCGTAGATGCTGTTGTTCACGATGATGGCCGTCAGGTCGATGTTCCGGCGCGCGCCGTGGATGAAATGGTTCCCCCCGATGGCCGTGGCGTCCCCGTCGCCCATGATCACGATAACCTTGAGGTCGGGCTTGGCCAGCTTCACCCCGGTGGCGAAGGTCAGGGCCCTTCCATGGGTCGTATGGAGGGTGTTGAAATCCACGTACACCGGCAGCCTCCCCGAGCAGCCGATGCCGGAGACCATTACGATCTCGTCTTTCGTGTAGCCGATGTGGTCGATGGCCCGGATGAGCGAGC
>Ga0079037_100001730_pt1 | contig 11591 bp, 15 predicted proteins | sample Mud3Dept4metaG_FD_71479 | JGI IMG/M metagenome (GOLD analysis project Ga0079037, IMG submission 71479) | Freshwater wetland microbial communities from Ohio, USA, analyzing the effect of biotic and abiotic controls - Mud 3 Core 4 Depth 4 metaG | ecosystem: Environmental > Aquatic > Freshwater >... | reverse complement strand
GACGGCCCATTCGGTGGACGACCGCATGGTCCCGATAATGTGCCCTGGGAATTTCAGGATTGCATCCACGAACCGCTTCTGCTTAGGTGTTCCCTGCGCCCACGCGCGGAAGGAATTACCCTTGTACTTGGGGTTCTCTGCCAGCCGGTCTATCTCCTCGACTAGCTCTGCCCAGGCATGGCTCAGGCTGTCAATGATAAGCACCTCATACCCCGCCTGTCCTGCGGCGTCGATGCCCTGGATATAGTCCTCAATAGTTCGGCGCTCAAGCTCAAGCACGTCGAACTCAACACGATCCGAGTATTTCGACGCGCTGCGGCGCTCTGTGTCTATCAGGGCGATCCTACCACCCAGCCCCTGAGCAATAAGCAGGCTGGACATGGTTTTACCGCTGCCAGACGGGCCGTATATAGCCAGTCTCAGTTTGGATTTTGCTTTTTCGGCCTTCTTGAATACATTCATTTTACCTCCCCGCGTAACCGCGCTACAAAGTCCTGACAATAAGCCAGGACATCATCATGCTCCAAAATAAACCCATTCTCGTGTTCCAGGGCATCCGAACAGATCCGGCGAGCATAGGCGTCAATTTCATCCACCATAGAATTGGCGGACAGGTCCGGGTCCCCTAACTCGAACCATTCCTCAGCGGTCAACTCGACGCCTCTGCCAGCCCTTGAAAAAACCATTGTATCTTGGGGGTAATACTGCTCTAACGCCTCGTTGCGTTCAAATTCGCAATCTATTTCGTTTTCTATAACTTCTTCTATTTCATCGTCGGTGTTCCCGGTTATGTGTTCGAGCAACACCACTGTTCCAACCGCCGCATTGAATATTGATTCTCTTAAATTTAATTCGCTCATATTTCACCTCTTTCCCCCGGCGATCCGCACCGGGACGGGTTATTAATCTCTGTAATAGTCCTGAAACTTGCCAGAACGGTATGCGACCTCTGATGCCTCGTTACCACCGTCCTCGTAAGCCTCCAGGTATTCCGGCAATTCCTCGGCAGTTATGCCCCACTGTTCACAAACCTCTGCCCGTGTAATCCCGTTTATCAAACTGCCGCTCCAGCCCTCAGACGGGGCGTTGAAGCAACCGCTTTCTCGAATCATCTGCATTGCGTCGTCGTAACCATCATTTTTGATCATATCAAACATAAACTTTTTTATTGTTTCGTCGGGAAGCATTCCCAGTATCTGGCGTTGCATGGCTGTCACTGTGATACCATGCTCACGGGCCAGTTCTGCGATATAGTCGTCCTGCTCATCAATGTACATCTCCTCCGGGCAATCAGGACCTATCCCGCAACATGCTACTCCCCCACTTACCTCATCCCTATCTACTGCGCTTATGAATTCCTGCCTGCTGTATCTGTTCATATCTCACCTCTTCCTGCCTGGTCGCCAGGCTTATTATTATATATCCCTTTTTTGTTCGGGCTTTCTGGGCTCACCACCTCACCGATCAGGGTCACGTGGTCTGTTGCTCTCTCACCCTCACAATTTAATTATCACACGGTTTACATTTTTAGTCAACTATTTTTTGTCAACCAATACCAGTATACCACAATACCACCGTAAGTGTTCAGTATTCATGCGGTGTTTGAGGGCATGGTACAGGGACCACTATAAAAGAGGACCCGGTACATTGTATCGGGTCCAGGTGGAAGAGGTGAATTACGGGACTACATATATACTATTTTGACCAGCCGATCAACCGTGCCAGTTGCAGATCAACCTCACGCTGTACACTGTCGATCAGGATTTTAGCTCCGCGTTGTATTATGCTGGTAATAAGCGCCTGCGCGCCTGAACCCATACAGCGGTTACACGCGATCAATCCACGAGGTACAAGCATGATTAGATATTGTCCATACCATTTCCCGCAGATCGGACACTGCACCTGCTTGTTATTCGGATTAGCCGGATCGTCGCGGAAATTCAGCACTATTCCATATTCGCCGCTATTCACGATTCACCGCCTGCCTCAAAAAGATCATCTGCAAGCCGAGCAATATAGCACCGGCGAAAGCAGCGAATCCGATCTCACCAGTGGCGTAAGCCCCTGCAGCGGCCACGATCTGTGCAATTGCTGTCCATGTGGTTTTCTGTGTTAGCAATGATTTTTTCATCTAATCCCCCTTATAATATGCTGTACGCAAACATCGAGCAAACACCAATAAAAATCAGGAATATAAACACGATCCAATCGGTCATGTCAAAATTGATCCATAGCCTGTATTTTCCGAATCGCATCAACTATCCTTTGCCAGCTCAGATTTACTACCGAATCCATCGGCCTGATAATGGATATCGAAGTATTTCAGTAATGCCTGATACCCATATGTATCTCCGCCTGTACCACCTGTGCGCTTCAGTTTTATCGATAGGATTGAGCTGATTGTTTTTCCTGTGCCTGTTATTGCGGGGAACGATGCCAGCTGATGTGTTAGTGCTGTGCCTGCAGCGGCATGTATTTTTTCTATCGAAGTATAACTTCCAGATTCAACCGCGTTTAGATTGGTCCATTTATAATCCAGCGTCCAGCGCACATTTCCTGAATCGTTGGTTTTGGGTTCCCAGTGGACATGCGGGTATATACTGGTACCCTCTTTATATCGATGTTTAATCTGGGCTGTGATATGAATTTCATTGTTTTGAGATGCCGAAAAAAGCAGACCAACATTATCTGAATCATATACAGGATCGCTTATACCTGGAAGTTTTACTGAGATAACCGCACATAACAGATCTTCCCACGCCAGCCCGTCACCAGTCAATCGAATCGGCCCCGTGATAGGGTAAGATCCATTAAGCAGATATGCCGGTTTGTACACGCCGTTATCTAAGATATATACAGGGGATTCATTATTTACTGGCGCGGTATTATCGACTCGTTTTTTACCTATTAATGATGGATTCATAATATCCTGCCTATCCATTCGACGATCATTTTAACCGCCATGTCCCGCTTAATCGCATCTATCAGGACGTCTATATCAGCCTCTAAAAAGCCCAACTCTATCAGATAGGCTGGGCACTTGGTCAGTCTGAGTATTCCCAGATCAGGCCTTGCTTTGGCTCCTCTATCTGGAATATGCAGGATACGCGCCAGTCCCCAGGACAATAATAATGCGTTGTCTCTAGTATCATCTGAATAATGCAACACTTCAACACCTGTTGCCTGCAGATTATCAGCACTGTTGCAGTGGATAGATATTACCAGATTGCAGTCAGCCTCCATAGCCGCCCGTTCCTTAATAGTGAAACTGGCATCTGTTCTGCGGGTAAGCCGGTGCGCTATTTGTGCCGCTTCGCATGCCTTGGCCAATGTCTGCGCCCAAATCAAATTTACATTAGCCTCGCGGATCCCCTGGCTGTTAACCGCGCCAGGATCCTTACCTCCGTGTCCGGCATCAATCAATATCATTTCGGCTCAGGTCCTGGCCAGCATACAGCCTGTAGCAGAAACCTCGACCATGGTAACCCGCCTTCATAAGCCAGAGCGTCGTAAACGGTGATATATCCAGCGTATATCTCGCAACAGTCCAGGTCAAGCACCATGCCTAGTTTACTAATCAGCGCGGTCTTGTCGTCGTTGAACGCGATTGTGCTATCCTCTGTATCAAGCACAGTATCGCCAATCCTAACTACCGCCCTGTCTATTGATTCAGGCGGGATAATCTCGCAGGGGTCATCCTGGCTGGCGCGGCGTTTGAGCGTTAGGGTATACTCTCGCTCTCGGCCCATCTCGACAATTAACAGCTGATTAATTATCAAACCGGCTCCGGCCTTCCTACCACATACAGCCCGTCGGCGTGAGGTGTCACTGAAAACTCACCATTTTCGCTGCTGACATTTTCCCCTCCGGCCGCGTTAAGATCCAGATGAGCAAGGATTCTGCTTGTCGGTGCCAGTGCGCCTGGTGCCCCGAACAGATAGTAGACAAATCGTCCGGCCATGGTACCTCGCCCGCCCGGTGCATCAGCTGTGAAATTGACCTTGTCATGCGTGACCTTGACCTCGTTGTCAACATTGTATGCCATCGTTTTTCCTTCAACTTCCTGCTGACTATAGTCTGTATCTCCGCACTCGTCGCCTGAGACATCACTGTATTCATCCTCTGCGACATCTGGCGTGTGGGCTGTGTCCACAACAATCGCTGTAATTTCATCGCTTAGATATGAGCGTGTCCCGCGCACAATTTCAAGGTACCCCTGGTCATGTACAATAATTTCTCTTGCCATTTTATCCCCCTAATATATCGATAAAATCTATATAATAGCTGATATCCACGCAGGTATACCCGATCGGCCTGGGTAACTGTGAGGATGTTTTTAACGTGATTGGATATGCCTCTGCCTGTACTCTGGCTGCGTCAAGATCCATGATAGATTCATATATTATCCCTGGTGTGTATGCCAGGGCGTCAGCCCTGGCTGTACCTAGTAGCATGTTCTTATCATCATATACGGTTATCGGGTATGCATGCGCGCTAGCGTTCGTGCTCCCTAGCCCCATGATGCGTTCGTATATAACGCCTATCGGGCTGGCCATAATAGTAGCCCTGGCTTTGCCTAGCTCGAGGATAACATCGGTGACCCAGTCATCCCACCAGTATATGCCTGTAGCTGTTCCAGACCCCACGATCATCATGTTAGATCCACCCTATCGCCTTCGCAATCGCCAGGCTTGCCTGTACACCCACGCCCGCTGTGATTATCCCAAATGCCCAGATCAATGTTTTATGAACTGCATTATGCCCTTGCCTGTATTCTAAGAACTGCTTCTCGGTGAACATCGTTTGTTTTACAGTTATTGCCTCGGCCTTTGCTATCGCCGCTTCATTACCTATCAATTTTAGATCGTCCAATATGCGGCCTTGTTCTTTACATAGCTTGTCTATACTGTCAATTGTAGGCTGCATGCGCCCAAGCATTGTGTCAAGTTTTGACGATAGGTTGTCAATTTTTGACGATAGAGACTCAATGCGCTTGTCCAGTATTACTACCGTTGCCGTAGCTGCAGCAATCTCATGGATCGTGTCAGCGTGGAAATCGCACATCGGGCTCATCAAGGTAACTCCTCAAGTAGCAGGATGTCATCAACCAGCGGTTTTGTTGTCAAATTGCTGTGCCCCCCTGTGTTTCCAAAGTATATTTTACTCCCGTCAGCCGCGTAATCACTTGGCTGTACTGCAGCCCGTGATTGGTTGCGCATCAGCACTGGCGTTGAGTAGTAGTCACCGACCACATTGTACGGAATCCAATGTAGTACCGTTCTATCTGCGCTCAGAATCAGCGGCTCACCAGCGGCATAACTGTAAACGTCTTTACAATAATCGGTACTGTATCCACCAACGAGAAACACCTCAGAGCCGACCATGAACGTAGCATGACCTGATCTCGCGGCCCATGCTCCTGGCTCGAACTCATACCAGGTGACACCGTCTGCAGAGTACCAGCAATCGTCAACCTGTGTCGTTGTGTAGCCGCCGAATATATGCAGTTTCTCATTATATACGATAGCCGCAAACGCGCACCGATCAGACCAGGCTGCATGTTGCTTGGCCTGGGTCCAGGTCGCCCCATCGGTCGAGTACCAGACATCATTATATACAGTTGCCCCCGACATACCGCCCATAACCCACATCTTACCGCCCATAACTAGCAATCCGTGGTCGTATCGTGTTGACCAGCCAGCGGACGCGGTCGCTTGCGTCCAATTTGCGCCATCGGATGAATACCAGACGTCATTATATCCAGTGCCACTGGCAGACGTTCTGCCACCCATAATCCACAGTTTATTGTTGAACACACAGCACCTGGCCCTCTGGCGTCCTGACCATCCAGCAAGCGCTGTTGCCTGTGTCCAGTTCGCCCCGTCTGTACTGTAATAAACGTATCGACGATCTCCAGACACATTGTCATTCCCGCCCATCAACCAAAGTTTATCGTTGAATGATTCAACGCATGGCCCCTGATTGTAGGCAATGAAATTTCCTGCCAGAGTCCAAGAAATCCCATCCGTGGATTTATATACCGTCTGTATCCGCGAGCCGCCATAACCGCAGCAGATATAATAATAACTACCGACCTTCACAGGCTTATCAAACAGCCAGCGTTTTAGATACCCGCCATCTGCAGACTCTGTTGTCCAGGTAGGGCTTGACGTGTCATAGTCGGCGAATCCTGCGGTTATATCGCCAGCAACTAGCTTTTTCTCGTTGAATATTTTGGAATTACTGATAAGGTCAGATATGGCGCCAGGGGCGTATTTGCCCGAGGCGCCATCATATGACTGTACTTGTCCCTGAGAGGGAACCGTATTCTGGACCCGCTTCAAGCCAATTAATGATGGATTCATATATAATAGTCCCCTTTCAGGTCATAAACTAGACTAGCACTTGAAACTGAAACCGATAAGGTCGTCGGCTGCGATCACTCCGTCGAGGCTCTTACCAGTCCAATCGAACTCAGCAGACTCGCCAGTGGTGAGCGCATAATCAACTGTTGCCTCAAGTGCGCCAGTGATGTACACAGCCAGGAAGTTTGCCGCGTCTGAGGGCTTGTATGTACTGAATACGATCTTCTTTGCTGTGATTTCGCCAGAGGTCACCTTGTGCGCGTAGTTCGCCCAGGATCCAGGTGCCGGAACTGCCCCGCCATCCTCAACCTGTCCAGCAGCGTCGAATACTGCCAGATGTCCCTCTGTAGCGGCTCCGACGAGTAACATTTTTGTGTCAAGGTCAGCTTTGATTGTAGGTGCAGCAACGTCACGGTGTGTATAGATATCTTCGCCATGAAGCCCCTGTGTTGTGTTGACTGTTAAATCGATGTGTCTTTTCTGTGTTTTTCTGAGTGCCATTTTTACTATCCTTTCTTAGCGTTCAGATTAGAACGCATAAATAAACGTTATAACATCACCCTCGGCGAGCACGCCGTCGAGGTCCTTACCGTTCCAGTCGAACTCAATAGTTGTGCCCAGAACCAACGCAAAATCTATTGTATTCCTGAGCGGCCCTAGTATTGACAGAATCGCGTTGAAATCAGTTGCGCCTATCGGATCAGGCCGCGATATTGAAGCGAATACGATTTTTTTGGCTGAGATATTCGCTGCAGTTACAATGTGAGAAAATGCCTGTTTTGCAGTCGGCCTTTTATTCAGCGGAACCGATCTATTATTCAGGCTCGATGCACATAAGAACGTGGCATAATCACCAGCTGTTGACCGACCAGCCTTATACAGCAATATCTCCCCGTCCTCGGCATCCAGAACAAACGGACAATAACACCGCTGCCCATATTCTTCTATGCCCTTGACGTATAGCGGAAAACTGAAAACCGTGAATAAATCGAGCATATCATCGGCATATGCCAGTCCAACGTTTTGATTATTCGGATTGGATGAGCATCCCTGGAAATATGCAATCCATTTTCCAAGTTCGTCATCGTAAAATACAGTAGTCTGATTGGTCGAGTATGAGTAGAACGTGCCTGGAACAGTTGGTATTATCGGTTGATCTCCGTTGCCATCCCAGCGGGTGAATGCCAATCCATCAGTTGAATACACAAACACTGAATTTTCATGGCTGCCATCTGTGACGTCCAGTATTCCCCAGAACGAATAATCTCGGGGATCGGTACCAGTATTTGTGGCCGTGGCGTTATAATTCATCTCACATTTTCCATAGGTGCCACGCCGATAATTAGATCCACCCGGCCCTGTAATAACCTGTCCTGGCGTTACCTCTGTTATTGCAGCATCGCCACTGAATGCATAGGCAAGGCCTGGGCTGGAAATGGCATGATGGACATTTCCGATCGTGTAATTCATCGTTCCAGTCCAGTACCAGATATGTAGATTGGTACCATCGTATGCAAGGGCTGCATGATAGGCAGCTCCAGTCAGACCAGTCATGGTAGTCTCTGTTATCCAGGTCTTGCCATCATTGGAAAATACCATAGTGCCGTTAGTGCCATTGCCAAAACAACCAACGTATTTATAAAAATTGGCCCCGTCAGGGCTGAATATAGCAGACGTATGTTTAATCGCTGTAAAATAGTAAGCCCTTGCTGCGGCAAGCGGAAGAATCTTCTGAGGGATCCCATTGTACCCCTCTGGAATCCAGTATCTATCAAGGATATCCTGTATTTTGGCTTCAGTCACTTTAACGTCAAGCGCATCAAGTGCCTCGGTTGCATCTGTTCCAGCAACACCAGATTCGTTGCCTATGTCATCTGTCGTAAGTGATCGATAATACTGGACGCCTTTGAGTAGCCGAAGCTCCTCGGCACTAATCGCCTGTCCAATTATATTGTGCGCCTCCTCGTAGAAATTACCAAGGTCAAGAACCTTGATATCGCCCGGATTATCATTATCAGGTATATACAGTTTCCCGATCTCAAGTCCAGTGAATCCATCAATTATTGATCCGTGCCCGTGTCTAATATTGACAGGATCCCCAGAATCGGCATCAGCGCTGGCGAATCCAACAACAAGCCTTGCAGGGGTGCCATCTGTGAGATATGCCTTCCCATCAGATAATGACTGGGATACAAGTTTATTTTTTAGTATCTCAACTGTTTCTCCGTTTATCAGTTCGCTCTCAAGCCCCGTAAATGCACCAGTTTTAAGGTCTATATTGATATCGCGAAGGTTGACATCCTCAATGAGATTTTCTCCCGCTTCATCCCAGTACACGTCAACTCTACTACTGTTGGGGGGTTCAAAACCCCACTGCCCTTCAGTGACAGTGAAGGGATTGGTCAGGGGGGTCTTCGCTGTGTCCGGCTTAGTCAGCCCGGATACTAGATTAGTTGTGCCAGTTTCATATACATAAATTGTATTACCCGTAGCCGGTAAGTTCCGCGGCCCTGTCCTCAGTATGAATGCCATGCGACCCTCCCGCGCTTATTATCGCCCGATAACATGCGCCTGTCAAATATTGATATATCAGACACCATAACCAAGCACCGCTAGCGGATGACTTGCCGCCCTCTCTAATCGCTCTGTACGCCTCATTAATTCCCTGCTTGGATCAATTGATACAGCGATACCTGATCGGCTCACTATATCAATATTTACTATCAATTCCGTACGGCTGTAGGTCCTGGTAACTGATGTGATATACACGTCCTGATCTATTCCATACTCCGGTAAATCGACAATTGCCACGCTGTCCACGTCGTACCCAAAATTCAACATGTCAATCCCTGACGCCCCGAAGTATGGCGTTGACCATCGCGCCAGATAAGCGGCAAGGATTCCCTGCGCCATGCTCAATTCCGTGCCGCCATCGTGATACAACGGTGGCGCTTCCCGCCTGCCATATAGGGCAATACTGGCCGCATCCTCTCTAATAGCCCAGTGTAGTCTGCGCATCTTGAACCGTGCGTAAAATGGATATGGGGGTTGATCCCAGGTTGCCTCAAGTGCGTCCGCATTGACTTTGAAATTGTCAGGGAAAAATAATGGACTCTCGGTTATTTCGCCGGCAAGCTCCCAGCCTTCGCCTGTTAATGGCAATTTCTGATAGGTTGAACATGCAGGACCTAAAATCTCAATGTCCTCATATTCCCACGCTTGAATCCGCGCCACATTAAACACGTTGTCAATTTTATACTCAACGGCAAGCGACCCAGTAATAAATGAATGCGCCTCTATTGCTGGACTCGTTCGATCGTCTGGTAAGAACAGGGATAATTGCCCGTTGTCTACTCGCCACACTAGAGTAGTTTGAGCGGTTATCTGTTCCATGCAATCGTAGAAACTATCATATCTGCTGGCAATTTCTGATATCCTTAATCCGTGGTCATTTATCGATCCAGCAGTTATGCCGATATCAGTCCCGTAAAGAGTAATCATATCATTGACCACATCTCCGGCTAGATCGTCTTCCCAGGAATTTATGAACCGTTTACGCTGCAGGCGAGCTTCTTCTGTGCGTGCCTGGACCTGTTTTATTCGGGCTCCGTTTATAATAACCTCACGGATCATCGTTATATTGCCGCGATCTATGATTGTTTTAGTGAAACTGGAATGAGTAACTATGACCCAATCATCAAGTGTAACGGCATCATACAGTGCATCGCCAACAACATCAGCCTCGACAACAAAACTGATATTCCCAATACGCTGGTCAAACGACCGTTTTACCTGGCAATTGCCGATCCGGTATTCGACGCTGTTTATCGTAACAGTCTGAGCGATATTCTCTAGTATGGCCATCGTATCCCCGCGAACGCGTTATAGGCACCGTGGATTGTTTTCATCACTTGATCCGCGCAATATGTCAGATTCTCACGATGGTCCAGATCATTGAGACCAAGTTGTCCAACAAAATTGGCGCCAGCTGTATATGGCAATCCGTGAGGTACAGTGCCCTCACACCCGCGCAATATTATTGTATGATCCGCGCCAGCTGCAACGGCAATCGCATATAGATAACTATTATCGCTAGCATCAAGTATTACAGGCGTAGGGCTCAGCTTATCAACATGACTGCCTATTCCTAGCTGCCCACTTGAATTATCGCCACATGCCATGTATACAGGTAGATTTACTGGCGCAACTGATTCAGTCAACATCAGTGTATGTCCATCGCCTGAAGATATTGCATCGTCAATCAATCCAGGCACGTGCGCCCACTTGCGCGTAACGCCAAATATATCCGGCCGTGGCACTAATTGCGGGATGTTCTTATCCCCTGTAGTTCCAAGCCCAAGCTGCCCTTTATGCCCGCGTCCCCAGGCGTAAAGATCCCCGTTATCCCTGGCCGCAAAAGAACAATACCCACCAGCCCAGACGCCCACAATATCCCCACTGCCTGGAATTGTTATCTCAATCGGCTCTAGGCTCCCGCTCCAGGTCCCGTCACCCAGCTGTCCGTAGGTATTATTCCCCCAGGTATAGACCTTGTTTGCACTCCTCGCGATGCAGTGGCTGTATCCAGCGCCGATCATATCAGCAGACATCAGGTATGTCGGCACATGACGATCGACAAGGTCCCCGAATCCGAGCTGTCCATTGCCGTTATATCCCCAGGTAAAAAGAGACAGCCCGATATCACTGTCTTTTATGCCCATACTGTGAAATTCACCAGCCTTCAAGCTGACCCACATGTCCCCGTCTATTCTAACTGCTCTGATCGAATTTACAATCGAATCATTTCCCAGCTGTCCATGATTGTTATTCCCGGATGCCCACAGGTTAAGATATCTATCGGTCAATAATGTATGCCCGCCCTTGCCAATCGACAGATACCCCTGTCGCGTAAGGGGGGGTCTATTGGATGCCGTCCAGGTTCTATATCCCTGTGCACCCTCGAATTTCACTCTGTCTGTTGTATCAGACATCATCAGCTGCCCTCTGCCGTTATCTCCAGTCGATAGGGCCATACCGATATAATTGTGATATATTGTACTATCCCCTCCCGCCGCTATATATGTTCCAGCCTGGTTGCCAGGATGGCCAGCAGGGACGCGATTAAACGCAGATCCCCACGTCCATAACGTTTTATCGCTTTTGATCCCTGCAAATCTATTCGTACGCATCGCTACTTCAGTCCATACGTGGCCTCCTGGCTGCAAT
>Ga0079037_100001729_pt1 | contig 11596 bp, 13 predicted proteins | sample Mud3Dept4metaG_FD_71479 | JGI IMG/M metagenome (GOLD analysis project Ga0079037, IMG submission 71479) | Freshwater wetland microbial communities from Ohio, USA, analyzing the effect of biotic and abiotic controls - Mud 3 Core 4 Depth 4 metaG | ecosystem: Environmental > Aquatic > Freshwater >... | reverse complement strand
GCCTGATGAACTCGTGGCACAGCTTCTCGTCGAACGGCCGCTGGCTGGTGTTCTCGTCGAAGGCCAACACCCCGTACACGCAGCTGTTCCTCACGCACATCGACGAGGAGGGCAACTCCACGCCGCCGGTGGTGCTCGAGCGCTTCACCGGCGAGGACCGCGCCGCCAACATTCCCGAGTTCGTGCCGATCGCCTCGGACGCGATCGCGAAGATCCAGGAGCAGTTCCTCGACGCGTATTCGTTCCTGCGCGCCGGCATGGCCAACGAGCGGACCAGCAACTACCCCGGCGCCGTGCGCCTGTACCGCCGCGGCCTCGAGATCGAGCCGCAGAACGTCGAGCTGCTGAACGCCATGGGCTTCGCCCTGTTCCAGCAGGGCAAGAGCCGGGAGGCCGTGGCCGAGCTCGAGAAGGCCGTTGCGATCGACCCGAAGCACGTGAAGGCGCACAACAACCTCGCGCTCGCCGCGATCGACGCCGGCGAACTCGAACTCGCCGAGGCGCACTACCGCGAGTCGCTCGCGATCAAGCCCGATGCGGCGATCTACAACGACCTCGGCTTCGTGCTCGAGCGCATGGGCATGTCCGAGGATGCCGAGGCCGCGTACCGCAGGGCGCTTGCGCTCAACCCGAAGTCGAGCGCGGCGAACTACAACCTCGGCGTGTCGCTCGCGCGGCAGGGCCGGACGGACGAGGCGATCGCCCGCTTCAGGGCGGCGCTCGAGGCCGACCCGAAGAACACGGCCGCGCAGCAGGCCCTAGCCCAGGCGCTGGCGGGCGGTGGACGGGCAGGCGAGGGGCCTGCTGTGCCGCCGGCCCAGTAGTGGGTCGTCAACGATCGAGCACGCAGCGCCGGAAATCCGGCAAGTGGAGAGATCCGATGCAGGAACTCCTGACGCGAGTGACGTGGGGCGTAGCGATGGCGTTGCTCGCGAATGCGGCTGCGGCCGATGACACGTTCCGCTGCGGCAACCGACTCATCGAGCCGGGAATGACCCGGTCCGAGGTGCTGTCACTTTGCGGCGAGCCGACCTCGAAGTCGGTTGAGACCCACGACGTGCGGAGTGGCAACCGCGTCGTGGGCAAGACCGAGGTGCAGCGCTGGACGTATGAGTCCTACAGCACCACGCGAGTTCTGGTGTTCGACCAGGACACATTGAAGGCGATCGAGTGACGATCGTTGCTTCGGGGCCACGACGATTCATGCGAACCATCAAGCTGAGCAAGGCCTTCATGCTGCTGGAGCCCGGGCCGGTGGTCCTGGTGACGACTCATGATGGCAAGCGCAGCAACGTGATGACGGTTTCCTGGACAATGGTAGTGGACTTCACGCCACGATTCGCCATCACCACCGGAGCCTGGAACCACTCGTACCGCGCGCTTCGCAGGACCCGGGAATGCGTGATCGCAATTCCGACGGTGGACATGCTCGACACCGTGGTGGGTGTGGGCACCTGCTCCGGCGCGGACACGGACAAGTTCGCAAAGTTCGGGCTGACGGCCCTGCCGGCAAAGCGGGTGAAGGCGCCCCTCATCAAGGAGTGCCTGGCGAACATCGAGTGCCGGGTCGTCGAGATCATCCGCAGGCACGACATCGTGGTGCTGGAAGGAATCGCTGCGCACGAAGCGCCGCTTCGCAAGGAAAGACGCACGCTGCACGCCGTGGGCGACGGGACATTCATCGCGGATGGCAGGAAGTTGAACCGCCGCAGGCAAATGGCAGCGAAGCTTCCGGCGGGCGTCTAACCGAGCCCGGGTTCCCGGGCACTGTCGGCAGCCCTGCGAATGCTATGCTCGCCGCATCATGAACAAGCCAAGACTGATCTACTTCGATGCGCCGGTGAGTCGCGGCGAGGAATGCCGCCTCGCGCTGCACCTGGCGGGCGTCGACTTCGAGGACGTGCGCATCAAGGTGGCCGACTGGCCGGCGCTCAAGGAGCAGACGCCGTATGGCGGGTTGCCGGTGCTCGAGATGCCCGGTGCGGCTCCGCTCGCGCACTCGAACGCGATCCTCGTGCTGATCGGGCGTCGTCACGGCCTGCACCCGGCCGACGACGTGGAAGCCGCGCGCCACGAGGGCATGATGCAGCACGTCGAGGACCTGCGCGCGAGGGTGTCGCCCACGCTGCGCGTGGCCGATGCCGAGAAGAAGGCGGCGCGTGAGGCGCTGGTGGCAGACTTCCTGCCGGCCTGGGGCCGGGCGGCCGAGCGGAACATCGCACGCGGACCGTTCTTCGGCGGCGAGCGGATCCACGTGGTGGATCTCAAGATCTACATGGCCGTGCGCTGGTTCAACGGCGGCAAGGTCGACCACATCCCGGCGACGATCTTCGCCGGCTATCCGAAGCTCACCGCCGTGCACGACGCCGTGCGCGACCACCCGGGCGTGCGGGCCTGGTACGCGAGGTCGGCGCGTCCCTGACGGACACCTCGTGAGCTTCGAATGCCTCAAGGAACGCCATCGCGCCGAGCGCCACGCCTGGCCCGAGAACCTCAGCCTGCGCGTGCACCGCGCGCTCTCGTGGCTGAACCGCGCCGAGCAGCTGGCGCGCGCCGAGGACATCGACGGCCAGTTCATCTTCCTGTGGATCGCGTTCAACGCGGCCTACGCCACCGAGATCGACGAAAAGTATCGCGAGCCGGAGCAGCAGACGTTCCGGGTCTTCCTGCAGAAGCTCACCGAGCTCGATGCCGGCCGGAAGCGGTTCGACGCGCTGGTCTGGCAGGAGTTTCCCAGGAGCATCCGGGTGCTGCTCGACAACCGCTTCGTGTTCGCCGATTTCTGGCACTGGCAGAACGGGTCGCTGACCGAGGCCGAGTTCCAGGCTAGGTTCGCGGCCGCCAACAAGGCGGCGCACGTGGCCCTCGGCCGGCAGGACACCGTGACGGTGCTCTCGATCGTGCTCTCGCGCATCTACGTGCTGCGCAACCAGCTGTTGCACGGCGGGGCGACCTGGGGCAGCTCGGTGAACCGTGAGCAGCTGCGCGACTGCACGAACTTCATGGCGAAGCTCGCGCCGCTCGTGATCGAGGTGATGATGGATCACCCCGGGACGCTGTGGGGACAGGGGACGTATCCGGTGGTGGAGTGACCGGTCAGGTGTGCCACGCCGCGGCGAACCGGCACCACAAGCACTCCGGTCCGGGATCCGGTCGCTGCCCCGAGACGACCCGCGAGACTGCCGCCCGAAACGCCTCGAGCACCCACGACCGGTCGCCGTCGTAGGGCACCAGCCGCGTGTCGAAGCGCAGCGTGTCGTGGAACCCGTCGGCGGTCTTGAGTCCGTTCGCGTACACGAACCACGCTCGGTCGCTCACCTCGAGACCCTGCTGCCCCACCAGGAACTGGTAGACGTCCGCCTGGCGCCGATACGCCGGGTGCAGGGTCGCGGCAGTGACGTGCTCGGCCTTCGCAGTCGCCTTGTAGTCCGCGACCATCACGCAGCCGTCGGCGCCGAGCCAGAGGTCGTCCACCGCGCCGAACAGCGTCCAGCCGGTGTCGGGGTCGAGCCAGCGCACGCCCGTGAAGTTGCGGCGCCATGCGTCGAGGCGTGGGTCCTGCAGCGGCACTGCGTCGAGCCCGACAGTGGCGAACAACGGGTGCGGCTCCTGCCGCGCGCGGCAAGAGTCGAACTCGCGCTTGAAGAGTTCGTCCACCGCGATGTTGAGCGTGAACGCCGGGCCGCCGGGTCGGGCGTTGCCGAGCGCCACGTCTTCGTAGAAGCAGCGTGGGCATTCGAGGAAGAGGTCGATCTTCGAGCGGCTCAGCTGGCGGCGGTTCAACGAGTGGCTGCTCACGGTGTCTCCCTTACCGGGCCTTGTGCGATGAGAGAATACGGCGCCAAGGGCTCATGACGTGAGCCCGGCGACATGACCGACGCGGTTCCGGCGGTGCGAGTGGAGCGCATTTCCCCGAATGGAAGGGGCGTGCAGGCCACGGGATAATCGCGCCAAAGGAGGCCGCAATGGACATGCGCCCGTGCCTCAGCTGCCATCGCGCAGCGATCGCCGTGTTGATGGTCCTGGGACTCGCCGGCTGCGGGTCGGTCTACACGATCTACAGCATCGACCCGGGCGACACAGGTGCCGAACCGTCCACCGTCCCCGACATTTCCGGACTGTGGGCGGTGAAGAACGACGAATCGCGGGACGTCGTGATTCGCATCCGCGCAGATGACTACGACGTCGGTCGCTGTCGCAGCGTCGTCATCCAGAACTTGAACACCCGGACGGAGGGGCCCGTGGACGAGGAATCCGCGGAAACCTGGATCTGCTTCGTACCTGTCGGGGACTACATCATCGCCGAGTCGATGGGGCTGGGTGATGGGCAACTGTACGTGCAGTCGCTCTTCCGGGCCGACGAGCAATCGGTCTCCTTCTGCAGTCACCTCTGGGACGAGCTCAGGTCCTGGTCCAAGGAGCATCCCAAGAAGTCCTCGGTGTACGGCATCGACTTCCTCCGTCGGGGGGAGTTTCCCGAGCCGGACCTCATCGTCACCTCTTCACCGGAAGCCCTTCTCAAGTACCTCGAGGCCAGGCTGCCGCAGGTCAATGCGAGGTGCGACGAGCAGACAGAGGACGGTTCCGCCTGGTTCTCCCTGGTCCGTCTGACGCCGCCCCGGCAGCCCGAGTCCAGCGAGTAGGAACTCGCGGTCCAGCGGCCCGCATCGCCCATCAGGCTCACCCCCTGAGCCTGCCCCGCGCATCTTTGACGGTGCATCCAGAAGGGGCCTTTGCTCCTGCCAACCTGCCCAACTCGGCAAGGTGGCGCGCCATTCCGGCGGATGCGGCCCGACCCCAGGGCAACGAAGGAGCGAACCATGGACGCCGGACTCAGGGCCCTCGAGCAGATCCACGCGCGGCTGCGGCGCCGCCTCGGTGGGCGACTTGCCACGTCGCGGCACCCGACCCGCGGCCGGCGCCGCGAGTCCGGCGACAGGCTGAACGTGGTGCACGCGGTTGTCCGGCCGCGCGGCGTGGGCGAGGGCCCGTTCGCAAACAAGTTCGGGTTCGACACGATCTGCGAGCAGGTCCAGCGCGTCAACACCCTATCGTTCGGCGCAGACGTGCGCGGGCTCGCGATCGAGGTGCCGGCGGCGGAGGGGACCGACGTACCGCCAGGTCCGGCAACGCGCGTCTAGCCTGGACCGAAGCGCTTGACGCCATTCGTGACGGTACGGTGTCCGTATTGCGGCGAGTCATTCGAGACCGCGGTCGACTGTTCGGCCGAAGCGTTCCGCTACATCGAGGATTGCCAGGTGTGCTGCCAGCCGATCGAGCTTGCGGGTGATGTCGATGACGACGGTGCGCTGCTTGGGGTGACGGCGACGCGGTCCTAGCGACGGAGGCGTGTGCGCGAACCTGACGACCCGTGCCCCGGCGCGCTAGAGTGCCCGCCCCACCACCATCCACGGGAGCCGCAGCATGTCCGTCAAGGTCCTCTACACCACGCATGCCATCGCCACCGGCGGCCGCAATGGCCACACGCGGTCCGCCGACGGGATCGTCGACGTCGACCTCTCGATCCCGAAGGCGATGGGCGGGCCGGGCCGGCCCGGCGCGACCACGCCGGAGGACCTGTTCGCCGCGGGCTACGCGGCCTGCTTCTGCAGTGCCGTCGAGTTCGTCGCTCGCCAGACGGGTGTGCGGCTCAACTCGCTCGAGATCCGCGCTAACGTCGGGATCGGGCCGCGCGAGGCCGGTGGCTTCGGGCTGGTCGCCAGTCTCGCAGCGACGGTCGGCGGGCTCTCGCAGGCCGAGGCCGAGAAGCTCGTGGCTGCGGCGCACCAGGTGTGCCCGTACTCGAACGCGACTCGCGGCAACCTCGACGTCGGCCTCGAGGTGACGGTGGTCTAGGCGGAGGCCTTTGCGGCCAAAACGCACAGGCCGAGCGCCTTGCTGGAGCGCCCGGCCCGGTGCTGGCTCTGACGGCCGGGTCGTCTCGCCGACGGCGACAGTGTCGTTCATCTGTCGGCCCGTCCCGGCACCCGTCGCGGCGGGGGACCTCCAGCAGGAGAGAAGCCTGCGGTCCGAACCGCCCGGGCCTCGTGTCGTCGGCGGCCAGCAGGCACCGACGCTCGGGGCTCAACTTCTTTGTACGCCCAGCAGGGCCTGAGCGACAGTTCCGCATCTACGTACGCGGGTCGCCGAAAGCGAACGTGCAAGTCGCACATGGCGAGATCCTGGCGGTGCGCTCGTCCGTGACCCCGTGGGTCAGTTCGGCTTGCGCGCGCGCAGCACCAGCGCGATGCCACCGAGGATCGCGATCGAGCACAGCACGAGGCGCAGCGACAGGCGCTCGCCCAGAAGCAGCACGCCGCCGATTGCCGCGATGACGGGGACGCTCAGCTGCACGGTCGCCGCACTGGTGGCACGCAGTGCGGGCAACACCGTGTACCAGATGGCATAGCCGAGCCCGGAGGCAACGGCCCCGGAGAGAGCCGCCAGCAGCGCGCCCCGTGCGTCCCACGCGAACAGGTCCAGCGCGACGACACTCAAGAGCGCAGCGAACGCCGACGCCCTGAGGAAGTTGCCCGCGGTCGTCTCGATCGGGTGCGAACTGGCGCGTCCCATCAGCGAATACGCTCCCCACGCGATGCCGGCGGTGGTCATCAGCCCCGCGCCGGCCCAGTGCGGTGCCGTGGCGCCGGGCAGGAGCAAGGCGACGAGACCCGCAATCGCGAGCAGCAGGCCGGCCGTCTGCAGGGGCGTGAAACGTTCGCCGCGCAGCAGGCCGTACAGGATCATCGTGGCCTGTACCGAACCGAAAAGGATCAGGGCGCCCGCGCCGGCACTCAGCAAGACGTAGGCGAACGAGAACGCGGCGGCATAGGCGAACAGGCTGAACGCCGACGACCAGCTGCCGGCGCGCGTGGTCCGGCCCGTCCGCACCCGCACGATCAGCCACAGGATCAGGGCGCCCGAGACGAGTCGGATGGCCGTGAACGTCGCGGGATCGATCGGCGTGGTCTGGAGCGCGAGGCGGCAGAGGATCGAGTTCGCGGCAAAGGCCGTCATCGTGAGCGACGTGGGCAGCAGCACGCGTCCCACCCGGTCAATCCTTCTTCAGCAATGCGGCGAGATCGGCGAAGGGTGTGTGGGTGGCGCCGGAGGCCGGTGCTCCGCTGCCCGTCAGCGGGCGGGTGTCGAGCTGCCGCTGGTGCTCGTCGTCGTGGCAATAGAGGCAGAGCAGCTCCCAGTTGCTGCCGTCGGGCGGGTTGTGGTCGTGGTCGTGGTTCTTGTGGTGGACGGTGAGCTCGTGGACGTTGCTGTGGTCGAACTCGCGGGCGCAGCGGCCGCAGATCCATGGATAGAGCTTCAGCGCCTGCGCACGGTAACCCTGCTCGCGCTCCTCGCGCGCGCGGCGCGCCTCGGCGACGACGCGGTCGAGGCGGGCGTGGTCGGGATCGACGCGCTTGCGGGTGGTCATGCCGGGATCGTGCGTGATGGGCGCTGGTGCGCGGATCAAAATGGATGCAAACCCCGACCGAAAGTGGCCCAGAATCGGATCCAGGTCAACAGGCGTTGTGGTCAACGAGACGGATGACGTGAGTACGAACAGCGATCACCTCAAGTACGTGGGCTTCTGGGCACGGGTCGGGGCGAGTCTCATCGACACGGTGCTGGTCGCTGTCATCTGCTGGCCCATCCTGACCTATATCTACGGCTGGCAGTACTGGTCCTCGGACGCGTTCATCCAGGGCCCGCTGGATTTCATCGTGGGCTGGGTCCTGCCAGCCGTTGCCATCGTGCTCTTCTGGGTGTATCGGCAGGCCACGCCCGGCAAGATGGCGATCGGGGCGCGCATCGTGGATGCGCAGACCGGCGGGCCTCCCAGCACGCGGCAGCTCGTCCTGCGCTACCTGGGCTACTACGTCTCGACCATCCCGCTGTTGCTCGGGCTGATCTGGGTGGCGTTCGATCCGCGCAAGCAGGGCTGGCACGACAAGATTGCAGGCACCGTGGTGGTGCGTGCGCGCTGAACGGGACCGGCTTGCCGCGGATCTGCCCGGGGCCGGAGAATCCACGCGACAGGCAGCCACCGACCACTGGAGGAGCAGTCGTCATGTCGAAGGGAATGGACCGGCGATGACCAGGCTGAACGCTGGGGTCGCGGCGCTCGTTGCGAGCTTGCAGGGGACGTCATGAGCCTCACGGCCGCCGGCGCGTGGCGAAGGGCACAGAGGGTCTTCCTGCCGATCTTGCTCGCGGCTTTCGTCGTGGCCTGCGGCACCCGCGACGAGAGTGCCGCAGCTGCGAAATCCGAGGAAGTCCTGCACGTCTACAACTGGGCCGACTACATCGCCGAGTCGACGATCCGGGACTTCGAGGCGCGCACGGGCATCGAGGTCGTCTACGACATCTACGACTCATCCGAGGTCACGCAGACGAAGCTGCTGACTGGGCAATCGGGGTACGACGTCGTCGTGACCTCTGGCGCTGCGACCAGCAGGCTCATTGCCGGCGGTGCGCTCGGGAAGCTCGACCGCTCGAAGCTGAGCAACTTCGGCAACCTCGATCCCCAGCTGATGCAGCGCATCACGATCTACGATCCGGGCAACGAGTACGCCGTGCCCTACCTCTGGGGAACGACGGGCATCGGCTACAACCCGGATAAGGTCGAGCAGGTGCTCGGCACCCGGACGATCGACAGCCTGGCCGCAGTCTTCGACCCGGCGGTGGCCGCGAAGCTCGCGCAGTGCGGCATCACGTGGCTCGATGCACCGGCCGACGTGTTCCAGCTGGCGTTCATCTATCTTGGTCTCGACGCGAACAGCCATCGTCCGGAGGATGTCGCCGCCGCCGAGACCCTGCTCACGCGCGTTCGGCCGTACGTTCGGTACTTTCACTCGTCGCAATACCTGAACGACCTCGCAAATGGCGAGGTGTGCGTCTCGATCGGTTGGAGCGGCGGGATCGAGCAGGCGCGTAGTCGAGGTGCGCAGGGCGCGACACCCGTCGAGGTGGTGTACGTGATCCCGAAGGAGGGCGCGCCGCTCTGGACGGACCTGGTCGAGATTCCCGTGGACGCGCCGCATCCCGAGAATGCCCATCGGTTCATCGACTACCTGCTGGAGCCCGAGGTGATCGCAGCGGTCACCAACACCGTGGGGCAGGCGAACGGCAATGCGGCGTCATTGCCGCACGTCGCGGAGGCGATCCGCAACGACCCGGCCATCTACCCCTCCGCAGAGGTCTACGGGCGGCTGACGATTGACCGGACGTGGTCGCAGGAACTGACGCGCGATGTCAACCGCGCATGGACACGGATCAAGAGCGGGCAGTGACCCGCCCGCCCGATGCACAACCCTGTCAGGACATCTGCCAGCTGGCTCGCGGGCCGAGTGCTCGTCTTCCTGGTCATCCTCGTGGCGCTCGTGGCGTGGGATGCCTACCGCGACGAGTCGCTGATGGTGGCGGCGTTGACCAAAGGGCTGCTGCCAGATCGGGAGCTCGTCGAGCGCCTGGAGACGGGGAAGCAGCGACTGGAGATTTCCGCGGCCGACGCCGAGCGGGAGGTCAAGCAGCGACTGGAGCGACTGCAGGCGCAGGGCGAGCAGGCCATCGACACTCGCATCAGGGAGCTGGACGCGCGCATCGGGACCCTTGAGGGCAGTCGGCTGCCGGCGTGGCGCAAGGCCGTGGCGGCGGTGACCGGCGAAGGACTCGAGCGCGAGTTGCAGAACGAACTCGAGCTGCAGCTCGCGAGGGCGGAGCGCGAAGCGCTGCAGCAGCTCAGGGGCGAGCTGGCGGCCATGCGCGCGGCGGTGGTCGGCGCACAAGTCCGGAAGAGGCAGGCGTACCGGCAGTGGAAGAGCAGCTGCGCCGGCCATGAAGCGGCGAAGGCCAGCAGAGCGCGGTTCGTTGCAGCCAATCCGATTTCATCGCGGGTGCCCGTGCTCGGCGTTCGCGAGCAGCTGGTCGAGATCGATCGCATCGTCGAACGATGGGGCCGGGCGTGCCGGACCGCCGACGCGGATTTCCGGAAGGCCGAGGCCGACCTCGCCACCGTGCAGCGACTGCCCAAGGCATACCTGCAGCACGTCGATGCGGCCAAGGAGCTCGTGCTGGGTCCGCTGACCGAACTGATCGCGGCGAAGAAGACCGCGGTCGAGTCGGCGGAAAGAGAAGCCGCGCGGGTCCTGCAGTCGATCCGGCGGATGTTTCTCCAGGCGCTCGGCATCCTCGTGCTGGTGACGCTCGCTCCGGTGGGCATCAAGGCGATCTGGTACTGGCTGCTGGCGCCGGTCGTCGAGAGGCGGCCGCCGATCCGCATCCGCATGGGCGGCGCCCGGGGCGCGGCGCCGCAGGGCGAGCCGGCGCGGTGCAAGATCTCGGCGGTGTCGCAGGACATCGTCCTCGAGGAGGGCGAGGAACTGCTCGTCCACCCCGACTTTCTGCAGAGCTCCACGAGCCACAGCCGCAAGAGCACGAAGTGGCTGCTCGACGTGCGCTATCCGTTCACCAGCGTGGCCGCGGGCATGGTGATGCTCACGCGCGTGCGATCGATGACTCGCGAGCCCCTGGTCGTGTCTAGCCGCAACGACGCCCTCGCGGAGATCGGCGTGATCACGCTGCAGGCGGGCGATGCACTGGTGTTGCAGCCCCGCAGCCTGGTCGGCGTCGCGCAGCGGAGCGACGTCCCCGTACGGATCCGGCATCGCTGGGTGTTCGGCTTGAGTGCCTGGATCACGCTGCAGTTCCGCTACCTGGTGTTCGAAGGGCCGTGCCGGCTGCTCGTGCAGGGGTGCCGGGGCGTGCGCGTCGAGCCGGCCGGCAGCGGTCGCAGCATCGACCAGAACGCGACCATGGGCTTCAGCGCGAACCTGGATTACCGGCCACGCCGCTCGGAGACGTTCAGCGCCTACGTCATGGGCGTCAACGGCCTGTTCAACGACAGCTTTGCCGGCGGGCCGGGTTACTGCGTCTATGAGGAGATGCCGTATGCCGGCAAGCGATCGGGAATCACCGGGCGTGGGCTCGAGGGAATCACCGACGGGCTGCTCAAGGTCGTCGGGATCTGAGGCGCGGATGAGTCCGTCTGATCCTGCAGACCCTGTAGATCTTGCAGATCTTGCAAACCTGACACCATTCTGAAGCCATGAGGCGGACGAAACAGAGCCGCAAGAGCACGCCGGGCAGCCGGCCGCTGCGGGGACTGGCGCGGGACGAGGTGCTCGCGCGGCTCGAGGCCGCGTTCGGCGAGCGCGACGGTGTCGACGGCGCGCACTGCATCCACGAGTTGTGGATGCGCAACGAGCCGCCGCTCAACATCGAGCGCCTGCTCGGGCTGCTGTGGCGGGCCGCGCCGGAGTCGGTGCCGGAGTGGCTGCCCATGCGCTATGTCGATTGGCTGCCGCTCGCCTACGAGGTGGCGGCGCGCTTCGAGCGGCAGGGTCGCGGCCGCTCGAACCTCTACCTGGTGCTGCTCGACTACGAGGACAGCCCGCGCGGGCCCTACGGCGTGTACGTCGGCGCGTCGCAATACGCGCCGTCGGTGCGCTTCGACCAGCACAAAGCCGGCATTCGCGCGGCGGGCAGCGTACTGAAGCGCGGGCTCGAGGTGCTCACCGGCCCCGTGCTGCACCTGCAGGGA
>Ga0079037_100001727_pt1 | contig 11598 bp, 9 predicted proteins | sample Mud3Dept4metaG_FD_71479 | JGI IMG/M metagenome (GOLD analysis project Ga0079037, IMG submission 71479) | Freshwater wetland microbial communities from Ohio, USA, analyzing the effect of biotic and abiotic controls - Mud 3 Core 4 Depth 4 metaG | ecosystem: Environmental > Aquatic > Freshwater >... | reverse complement strand
GCGTCTCAAGAAAAGTCTTAACTATAAGATAAGCCTCTCCTTCTGAAATGAATCTCCCTGGTAATGCACAAACGTTTGCATCATTATGCGCCCTGGCAAGCTTGCTTATCTCTTCATTCCAGCATAATGCACTTCTTATGCCCTGGTGCTTGTTTACAGTCATATTCATTCCATTTCCTGTTCCGCAAATTGAAATGCCAAGCTCATATTCTCCGTTCACAATTGCATTTGCCATTACATGCCCAAAATCAGGATAGTCAACATTTTCCTTCGAGAAAGTACCAAAGTCTTTTACATCATATTTCTTGTTAATAAGATAACTCAATAGTTTTTCCTTCAGGAAGAATCCTGCATGATCTGCTACTAATGCTATTTTTCTTCTTTTCACCTATTTTTATTTTAATTGAGAATAAAGGTTCAAATTAAAGAAAAAAATATTCCATTATCTTTATTTTTGAGATATTTATTAAAATTTATTATTTAAAAATACGTTTTGTTGTTTACACGACGAGTTGTATAGTACTTCATTTATAACTTATAAATTCTTTGAATTTTTAAATCTGATTGTTAATAAAATGTAAAAATCTAATGATTAAATCTTATAAAAAATCTCATTTATCTAAAATTTATTGTTTTTACAGATTTTAACTTGTTTTCTTGAAAGTTATGATAAAATAATGCTGTTGAATTAACTCTGTATGAACATTAAAACCCATACATTTGTTCTGATTATAGTATTGATACCTTATTACCAACATCTGTTAATTTAAACAGTAAAATGCTGATAATCAAAAACGGTATATTTTTTGAACTGTTGAAAAGATGTTTATGCAATGATAATTATTAATAAAACAACATATATTTTGTTAAAATTTTAACACTATTAACAATACATTATTACTATCATAAATAATTAAATTATTAAAATAAAAATATATATCTGTTGTTTATAAATAACAGAAATAATGTCAGAAATTAAAAAGAAAAATATTATCTCAGAAATAAAAAGAATAAAAGCTGAAAAAAATGCTATAATTCTTGCTCATTATTATCAGACAGAAGATATACAGGATATAGCTGATTTTGTCGGTGACAGTCTCGCCTTATCTCAAAAGGCTGCTTCTAATGATGCTGATATTATATTGTTTGCAGGTGTAAAATTTATGGCAGAAACAGCAAAAATACTTGCACCGGAAAAGAAAGTGCTTCTTCCTGATATGAATGCAGGCTGCTCACTTGCAGATTCATGTAAACCTGAGGATTTAAAAAAATTAATTGAAGCTAATCCTGGAAGAACCGTTGTGTCATATGTAAATACAACTGCTGAAATAAAAGCGATGTCAGATATAATATGTACTTCATCAAATGCTGTTCAGATTATTAATTCGCTTCCTTTAGAAGAAAAAATAATATTCGCTCCTGACAGGAATCTGGGAAACTATGTTTTAAATCAGACAGGACGCGATATAATAGTTTTTAATGGTGCATGCCATGTGCATGAGGAATTCTCCGTAGAAGAAATTCTGAAGCTAAAGGATAGATATAGAGATGCAAAAATTATTGTACATCCGGAATGCGAGTTACCCGTAAGAATGATTGCTGATTATATAGGATCAACTGCAGCTTTACTCAAGTTTACTAAAAATGATAATGGAAATTGTTATATTGTGGCAACAGAACCAGGAATAATTCATCAGATGAAAAAGGAAAATCCTCAAAAGATCTATATACCCGCACCACCAAAAGACTCAACATGCGGATGTAATGAATGCAGCTTTATGAAGCTGATAACTATGGAAAAAATATATAAATGTCTTAAAAATGAAAAACCTGAGATACTTATTGATAAGACAATTCTGATCGCTGCTCAAAAACCCATAAGAAGAATGATGGAAATATCTGAAAAAATGGCTTTTAGCAAATGAGAAAAATATTTATTTTATTAATTCTGGTTCTTTGCGGAAAACAAATTCCGGCACAAATAAGCGAGGTACTTAATGATGGATATAAGGTATTTAAATATCCTAACGGAGCAATATCAAGTGAAGGAACAATAAAGAATGGAAAACCCGACGGATACTGGAAAAGTTATTATGTAACCGGAGTAAAAAGATCTGAAGGAAAATATACAAACTTTATGCTTGACAGCATATGGCTTTTCTACGATCAGGCATCAGATACTACTGAGAAAATAAGCTATCTGTTCGGGAAAAAGAACGGCTATTATTATAAATATAAAAAAGATCCTTCAGCAGGACTTTATATATGGTCAAAAGAACTTTATGCAGGAAACAAAAAAGAAGGAACTGCTTATTTATTCTATCCTGATGGCAAGATTCAACAGGCAATTTCATATAACAGTGATAAAAAAGAAGGATTATCAAAGGAATATGATAAAAACGGTAACATAATAACTCTTCTGGAGTATAACAATGATTTTCTGGTAAGCAGACAAAAAATCAACAGAACTGACAATAATGGATTAAAACAGGGCGACTGGATTGAATTCTTCCCGGGTGGCAGCAAGAAATCTGAAAAAACATATAAAGACGATTTATTGCATGGATATTATAAAGAATATGATACCCGTGGAAAATTGGTGCTTACAATGCTGTATGAAAATGGTGCAATAGTTAAGTCAAGAGTTGAGGATGAACCTGATATTGAAATTGTTAGCAAATATGATGATAATAATAAACTTATTTACAGAGGGCCATTCAGAAATAAAGTCCCTGTCGGGGTTCACAGAGAGTTTGACAAAGACGGCAAAGTAAGCAATGCATTTATTTATAATGATAATGGATTGCTATTATCCGAAGGAATTGTTGATGAATCCGGTAACAAAAACGGAAAATGGAAAGATCTTTTTGCAGATGGTAAAATTCAGGCCGAAGGAGCTTATACAGACAACAGACGTACAGGTTTATGGAAATTTTATAACAATTCCGGAAAAATTGAACAAACCGGAAACTATAATAACGGAAGACCAGACGGATTATGGAAATGGTATCATGATAACGGAACTATTCTGCGGGAAGAAGAATATTTTCTGGGGCAACGAGACGGATCCTGTTCTGAATATTCTGAAAACGGTGACTTAATTGCACAGGGCGAATATTCAGATGGAGAAAGAGATGGGGAATGGAAATTCAAAACAGGTGATTTTACTGAGGAAGGGAAGTATATCATAGGCTTAAAGGAAGGTCAGTGGAAATCGTATTATGCAAACGGAAAATTAAAATTTAAAGGCAATTATGTACAAGGTAATCCGAATGGTCAACATCTTTACTATTATGAGGATGGACGGTTAAAAGAAGAACAATTCTACAGAAACGGAATAAAGCAGAAAACATGGAAAAAATTTGATGAAGAAGGATTACCGGTACTTACAATAACATATAAAGATGATGTTGAAATAAGCATAAATGGAGTAAAAATAAACCTTCCGGAAAGCGATACAAAGCTGATAAAATAGTTACTTTGCTTCATGGAAGAAAGCTTCAATATAAGGAAGGACTCTATTTCAGCTACTGACAGGGAATTTGAAAAGCAGCTCCGGCCTTTGAATTTCAGGGATTTTAAAGGACAAAAGCAGGTAATTGATAACCTTGTCGTATTCGTTACAGCAGCAAAACAAAGAGGAGAATCTCTTGATCATGTGCTTCTTCATGGTCCTCCCGGTCTTGGAAAAACAACCCTTGCTACAATAATTTCAAATGAACTTAAGGTAAATATCCGTGTTACTTCAGGACCAGTACTTGATAAGCCCGGAGATCTAGCCGGACTTCTGACAAATCTTGAAGAAGGCGATGTTCTGTTTATTGATGAAATACACCGGCTTAGTCCTGTTGTGGAAGAATATCTGTATTCAGCCATGGAGGATTATCAGATAGATATTATGATTGATAAAGGACCAAGTGCACGGTCAGTTCAGTTAACACTTAATAAATTTACCCTGATTGGAGCAACAACACGATCCGGACTGCTTACAAGCCCGCTGAGAGCACGGTTTGGTATAAAATTCCATCTGGAATATTATGATCATGAAGTTCTTACAGGAATTGTAAACAGGTCAGCCGGAATACTTAATATTAAAATTGATGAAACCGCTGCTGTGGAAATCGCAAAACGAAGCAGGGGAACCCCAAGAATAGCAAATGCACTTCTTAGGAGAATAAGAGATTTTGCACAGGTTAAAGGATCCGGAAAAGTTGATATTGAAATAACAAAATATGGTTTGAATGCTCTCAATATAGACCAGTACGGCCTCGATGAGATGGACAACAGAATACTTTCAGCCGTAATTAATAAGTTTAGCGGAGGCCCGGTAGGGTTAAATACAATTGCTACAGCTGTAGGTGAGGAAAGTGGAACTATTGAGGAAGTATATGAGCCTTTTCTGATCAAGGAAGGGTTTCTTAAAAGAACACCAAGAGGAAGAGAGGCCACAGAGCATGCATATAAACACCTGGGAAAACAATTCGGACCCAATCTGACGGGCTCTCTGTTTTAAAAGAATTTCCGGGGAAAAAAGATAAAGAATTATCAGTTAAAAACTTTACTGATTTTTTCAAGACCCTTTGTATTTAAGATCTTGATTTTTCGTCCGTTAAGTTCAACAAGCTTATCTGTTTTAAACTCCGAAAGCAACCTTATTACAGATTCTGTCGCAGTGCCGACAATATTTGCAAGTTCTTCGCGTGTGAGTGAAATCTGAAGATAATTCTGATTATCGAGCCCAAAATCATTTACCAGTAAAAGAAGTATCTCAGCAAGCCTCTCTCTTACAGTTTTCTGGGCAATATCGGTAATAAAGGAATTTGCCTCACCAAGTTCATGACATGCAAGCTTAAGAAGTTCGTGTGCATAAGTTGAATTGGATTTGACAAAAGTTATCAGAATTTCTGAAGGGATGAAACAAACCTGGCAATCTTCAATAGCTTTTGCGGAAGTACATGCCACTTCATTGCTGAGAACGCTCCGGTACGCAATTATGTCTCCGGGCCTGGCAAATCGGATAATTTGCTCCTTTCCGTCCAGACCTGTTTTGAACACTTTAATTATACCGCTATGAATACAAAAAAAACCACTGATACGATTTCCCTCATTATAAAGTATCTCACCACGCTTATATTGACGGAATTCCTTTTCGAAGTTAATCATATCAACTTCATCATGTGTCAGAGACTTGAAGATTGAACCTGTTTCCAGAGCACATTTTTCACAATATGGAATAGGGATATCCTCTTGTTTCATATTTTTATAATAAATAGATTACAAAGATCAACAATACCTTTGACATAATTGTTCAGTATGCTAAAAAGCAGTTTTGAACTGATCAAGAAATCTGATATCGTTTTCGAAATAGAGACGAAGATCATTAACCTGATATTTTAGCATTGCAGGCCTTTCTATTCCCATACCGAAAGCGAAACCTGTATATTTCCTGCTGTCAATATTGCAATATTCAAGCACCGCCGGATGGACCATACCACAACCCAATACTTCAAGCCAGCCGGTGTATTTACAGACATTACAGCCTTTTCCGCCGCAGATAGTACAGTTTACATCCATTTCTGCAGAAGGTTCGGTAAAGGGGAAATATGACGGACGTAATCTAATTTTGGTATTCTTACCGTACATTTCACGCGCGAAAAACAACAATGTCTGCTTCAGGTCAGCAAAGGAAACATTCTCATCAATATATAATCCTTCAACCTGATGGAAAATACAATGTGCTCTCGCAGAAATTGCCTCATTACGGAAAACACGACCGGGAGAAATAGTCCTGATCGGAGGCTTCTGGCTCTGCATAACCCGAACCTGAACAGAGGATGTATGTGTCCGGAGAAGGATATCACGCGGGCTTGAATCTTCAGGAGATAAACGCGAAATATAAAATGTATCCTGCATATCACGCGCTGGATGCTCCGGAGCAAAATTAAGTTTGGTAAAAACATGATCATCATCTTCAATTTCAGGGCCTTCAGAGACAGTAAAACCAATCCTTTCAAAAATATTAATTATCTCATTTCTGATGATGGAAATAGGATGCCGGGAACCCAGATTATTAGGATAGGCAGGCCTTGTCAGATCATTGATCTTCGATTTATCTTCAGCCGACAGAAGATTTTCTTTGAGAAGATTAAACTTTTCATGCGCTGATTGCTTCAGGATATTAAGCTTTTGACCGATCTCCTTCTTATCGGCTGCAGATACATTTCTGAACTCTTCAAAAAGTTCAGAAATTAAACCTTTTTTACTGAGAAATCGGAGACGAAATGATTCAAGTTCTTCAGGATCAGTTACAGCTGCTGAAGAAATTTCAACAAGCAGATTATTTATTTTATCAAGCATTAAATGGTATTTTTAGAAACCGTATTAAATTATTTCCCGACAATTTTCATTTTAAGGATCTTAATATCAGTAAGGGGTTTATCGTTATTATCCGTCTCTGCGGCAGCAATTTTATCCACAACATCCAGTCCTTCAACTACTTCACCAAAAACTGTATAAGTACCGTCAAGCCGGGGAACACCACCTATATTTTTATATAAAATACGCTGATCGTCAGAAATTTTATAATATTCACCGGCAGAAAGAAACTCGAACATTTTGAAAGAAGCTTTTTCCTGTATCTCTGCGTCGGACAATGGCTTACCTGAAAGGTTAGCACTGTCAGAAACCTGCCTTATCAATTTATTAAATATCGCCTGTCTGATATTATTATTTATTTGTTGTTCAACCTGATTCAGCTCATTGTCGGTGAGTTTTACTCCCTGGACAATATAAAATTGAGTTCCGGATGATCTCATCTCCGGATTAACTTCGTTACCCTGCCGTGCAGCTGCAAGAGCACCCTTTTTATGAAAATGCTGATTATTGAATTCTGCAGGGATAGTAAATGTATTGAGCGAATCAGCATTTTCCGGAACAGATATGCTGCGCGTTGCCGGATCACCTGCCTGGATCATAAAATTGTTAATGACACGATGAAAAGAAATACCTTCATAAAAACCGGAATTTATCAATTTGATAAAATTGTCCCTGTGTATGGGCGTATCATCATAGAGCCTTATCTTGATATCACCAAGGGAAGTTTTCATTAATACAGATGTATTTTCATTTCCTCCGGGAGCATTGCAGGAAACGGTAAAAAACATTAGTAAAAACAATATTGACCGATATAATATTTTGTTCATGAAAATTTTCTTATGGTTAATAATGTACTGTAAATCCGATAACAAAGATATTTAACTTTGCCAGATCATAAAAGAGAGGGTTTTCAAAACATACTGTTTTTGGCAAATTCATTAAAGGAAACAGGAAATTTAAAGCATAAATATATCTTTGTTTACAAATTTTTAAAGTGAACGAGGTCAGAACCTTAGCAAAACAAACCATGATCTATGGCTTTGGTACCATAGTTCCAAGATTTCTTAATTATGGAATTCTGACATTTTTCTATACCAGGATATTTGAAAAAGGAGAATATGGAATTGTAACCGAATTATATGCCTGGATGGTTTTGTTGCTTGTGGTTCTGACATATGGCATGGAAACAGGATTTTTCAGATTTGCCCAGAAAAAAGAAGACTATAAAAAAATTTACAGCACAACTCTGATCAGCCTGCTGATAACATCTTCCCTGTTTATGATCATTGTCAATATTTTTATCGGTCCAGTTTCTGCCGTGTTGAATTACAGCAACAATCATGATTATATAAGGATGTTTGCTGCTATTGTTGCAATAGATGCATTTTCTGCAATTCCTTTCGCCCGGTTAAGGCAGGAGAACCGTCCAATAATGTTCAGCATCATAAAAATTGCTAATGTAGTAATTACCATAATTGCAGTTTTTTTCTTTTTTCTTATAGCACCGGGAATATATGAAAAAAGTCATGGATGGTTCAGGGAATTATATAATCCGGATTATGGTGTTGGCTATGTATTTCTGGCAAACCTCGTTGGCAGTGCTTCTACTCTCATAATGTTGTTACCATTTATTATTAATATTAAACCTGTTTTTGACAGACATATATGGGTGAGAATGGTAACATATTCGTTTCCTTTGTTAATTGCGGGTTTGAGCGGTTCAATCAATGATACTCTCGACAAGGTGATACTAAGGAGGATAGTTGGAGAAAATAATGGTCTGGCGACAGTCGGAGAATATGGAGCAGGATATAAGATTGCAGTACTTATGGCATTATTTATACAAATGTTCCGGTTTGCTGCCGAACCATTCTTTTTTGAGCGCGCCAGACATGAAAAAGCCAAGGAAACTTATGCATTTGTTATGAAGTACTTCGTAATTTGTATGCTGATAGTATATCTGGGAATTAATTTATACATATCGGGATTTCAGCTTATAATAGGAAAATCCTTCAGAGATGCTATTATAGTAGTGCCTATAGTAAGTATGGCTTATTTGTTTTACGGAATATACATAAACCACAGTATATGGTATAAACTTAATGATCTGACAAAATATGGTATTTATATAACCCTTATAGGAGCAGCCATTACAGTGCTGATAAATATATTATTCATACCTGTTTACGGTTACATGGCATCAGCCTGGGCGCACGTTGCATCATATGGCGCAATGATAATTATGTCATTTATTTTCGCTGAAAAATACTATAAGGTTAACTATAATATGAAAGGACTGATACCTTATTTTATCGTTGCAACCGGGATGGTTATCTTCAGTCTGACGTTTGACTATAAAAACCTGGTTACTGAATTGATTATAAACACTTTATTCATTATAGTCTTTCTAATATTTACCCAATATAAGGATCATACACTTACAGTACTTTTCAGAAAAGGGGAAAATGAAAATTAAAATAATAAATAAATTAAAACATAACTTTTCTCCATATTCTGCCAATACAGGAGCCGGAATGGAATTAAGAGAAAAACAGTTTTAAGTTTACCGGGGATAATGGATGAAGATTACAGGTAAGAAGTTTATATTGTATTGATAAACTTATCAGAAGATAATTTCGTTATTAAAGACGGTGAGAGAAATTACCAGATGATTATAGCAAAGCATGAAAAAGCAGAATGGACAGGTGCTGAAAAACTTAAAAAACAGACAGAGGACAAGACGGTTTAGAACATACATGGAAAAAGGAATTATGAAAAAAATCTATTTTATATATTTTGTGGCTATCATAGTAATTTATGCAACATTTTCATGTGGAAGAAAATTTGCTCCTTCCGGAATTGCTGTGGGGAAAGGTAAAGAATATGATTCAGCCGCTTTCGACTACATCTTTGTGGAAGCGATAAAACAAAAATTAATGGGTAATGGCGGCGATGCATTAAAGTACCTTGAACAATGTATTAAAATCAATCCTGTAAGTGATGCAGCATATTATCAAATGGCTCAGATTGTCATGGCAGGCGGAGATTTTACTAATGGGAAAAAATATATCAAAAAAGCATTGGACCTCGATCCAGGAAACATATGGTATATGATGATGATTGCAGGTACTTATTACAAGGAGGAAAACCTCGATAGTGCAATATACTTCTATGAAAAGGCAGTAAGAAATTTTCCGGATAAAGAAGAATTGCTTCTTACACTGGGTGATCTGTATTCAGAAAACATGAAATTTGATAAAGCTAGTTTGATTTTTGAAGAGCTCGATAAGAAATATGGTATAAACGAAGCCTCAACAGTGGCAAATATAAAAAATATGATACTGGCAAAAAAGTACAGTGAAGCAAAGGAAAGGGCATTATTATTATTGAAAGAATATCCTGATGAAATAACATATAACGGGTTGCTTGCAGAGATATATAGAGGACAGGGTGAAAACCAGAAGGCAATGGACGTTTACAATAAGCTAATTGAAAGAAGTCCGGATAATCCTGAAACACAGCTATCTCTGTGCGATTTTCTTATCAATGAAAAAGAATATGATGAATTGTTCATCCTGCTTAACACTGTGATATTGAACACAAAGATTTTAAAAGAAGACAAGATAGCTTTGATAGCGAAATTAATTGAATTGCCCGATCTGATTGAAAAAAGCAGTGAAAAATTAATGATTTCAATCATGATTCTGGAAGCTGATTATAAAGAAGATGATATAATAAAACTTCTAAGGCCGGAACTGCTGATCAAACAAAAGAAACTTAACGATGCAGCCTTACGATTGGAGGAAATTATTAAAATAAATCCTGATAATTATTATGCATGGGAAAAACTATTGATTGTATATCTTCAGAACCATAACTATAAAAAGTTAGAAGAAACCGGAGAAGAATGTGCTACAAGATTTAACAGATCATTTCTGGCAAAAATCCTGTATGCAACAGGAGCTGCTGAAAACAAAAATTATGATGTTGCACTCGAGGAATTGAGAAAAGCGAATATTCTGGCAGGAGATAATAAGGAAATGATAATGCAGATATTAAGTATTAAAGCAGACATCTATTACAGACAAAAGAACTATAAAAAGGCATTTGAAACTTTCGATGAGGCAATTAAAACAAATAATAAAGATCTTACAGTGTTGAATAATTATGCATACTATCTGGCGGAACAAAACATCAGATTGAAAGAAGCTGAAAATATGGCAAGACAGGTAATTGAAACTGAAAAAGACAATAAAACATTTCTTGATACTTATGGATGGGTACTTTATAAGAGAGGAAAACTACGGGAGGCACAAAAAATAATGGAATCAATAGTTTCAGATAATGAAGAATCTGATGCAGAATATTATGAACACCTGGGATATATTATGAAAAAGCGAAGAAACTGTGAAAAAGCAGTACAAAACTGGCAGAATGCAATTAAAATGGACAGTACGAAATCAAACCTGATTGAAGAAATTAGAAAATGTCAAGGATCTCATTAATATTGCTGTTATCAGTATTAATTTCCGGGTGTTCAGTTTTACGAAACAGGACAAAAAACTATGCGGAAGCTGAAAGAGATTCACTGGATCTTATCAATAGTATACGAGAAAGAAATATCACTAAAACAAATTTTTATATACAAAAAGCTGAAGTTGAAATAGTAAATAATACTGGCAAACAGCGACTTTTAGCTAATCTAAAGTACCAGAATCCAGCTACTTATTTAATAAGTATAAGAACCAGGACAGGAATTGAAGCGGCTCGTTTGTATCTGACTAAGGATACAATTTTCATTAATGACAGAATAAATAGAAAACTATATTGTGCTTCAACACGATACATAAATAATAAATATGGAATTTCAACGGAAACATTACCGCTTATGTTTGGAGATTTTGTGTATTCTATGGAATATAACAAAGAGAAAATGAAATGTTCAGGTGGAACGAAAATCATTGAAGAATATATGAAAAATGGAAGATTAATATATAGAATTGATTGTAATATTAAAAAACCTGTAAATTCTGAATTTAAGAATGAAACTGGAAATAATGGCATAATAATGGAATTCAGTAATTTTCAGAAAGAAGAGAAATATATATTTCCGCAAAAAATAAGAATTCAGGATACCAAAAAGGAAACGACAATTAACATTTCAATTTTAAATATAGAATTCAATCGGGATGAAAAATTGAATTTCATTCCCGGGAATAATTA
>Ga0079037_100001726_pt1 | contig 11600 bp, 9 predicted proteins | sample Mud3Dept4metaG_FD_71479 | JGI IMG/M metagenome (GOLD analysis project Ga0079037, IMG submission 71479) | Freshwater wetland microbial communities from Ohio, USA, analyzing the effect of biotic and abiotic controls - Mud 3 Core 4 Depth 4 metaG | ecosystem: Environmental > Aquatic > Freshwater >... | reverse complement strand
GTGGGAGGGCTTTTCGTGGTGGAAGCCCTATCGGTCATCTTCCAGGTGGCTTCCTACAAACTGAGGAAAAAAAGGATCTTTCGCATGGCCCCCATACACCATCATTTTGAACTCCTGGGGTGGGCCGAGCCCAAGGTGATCGTCCGTTTTTGGATCATCACCGTCTGCCTGGCGCTGCTGGCGTTCAGTACGTTGAAACTGAGGTGAATCGGGAAAAACAGTAATTTAGTTCGGAATCCTGTAGTCCGGAGTCACAACAAAAACTCCGGTTTCAACTTCTATTGCGATTCTGGGTTCAAGGCTTTTCTTTGGTGTTACTCCGAACTGTATTTACCTATGAACCTCCAAGGCAAAAAGGTTCTCGTCGTCGGTCTGGCCCGCACGGGCGCGGCCACGGTCCGTTTTCTGGCCCAAAGGGGGGCTCGGGTGAAAGGGTCGGAGGTGAAATCCGCGGAAGAGCTCAAAACCCTGCCGGAAACGCTTCGAGGGCTCAACGTGGAATGGGAGTTCGGCGGGCACACCCTGACCTTTTTCCTGGATGCCGAGCTCATCGTGGTCAGTCCGGGGGTTCCCTTGAGCCTTCCCGTGCTGAAGAAAGCGAGGGACCAGGGAATTCCGGTGATCAGCGAGGTGGAACTGGCTTTTCGATTCTTGCGCCGGCCGGTGATCGCCATTACCGGGACCAACGGCAAGACCACCACCACAACTCTCATTGGAGAGATGCTCCGGGCCGGCGGCCAACAGGCCTTCGTGGGGGGGAACATCGGAAAACCGCTGATCCAATTCGCAGCCGGAGACCAGGGGGAAAAGTGGGCCGTCGTCGAGTTGAGCAGCTACCAGTTGGAGGGGATCGAGACCTTCCGGCCGGCGGTGGCCATTCTCCTGAACCTCACCGAGGACCACCTGGACCGCTATCCCAGCTTTCAGGCCTACGGGGAGGCCAAGGGGAGGGTCTTCGAGAATCAAGGAAAAGAAGACTACGCCGTGCTCAATGCCGACGACGCTCGGACCTTTTCCTTTGCTCATCGGGTGGAGTCCCAGGTCCTTCTCTTCAGCCGGGAGAGGGCGGTGCCGGCAGGGTGCTTCCTGGATCGGGGCTGGATTCTATTCCAGGGCCCGGAGGGCCGGAGGGAACGCTATGCCCTCGACCGGGTGAAAATCCGGGGGACCCACAATCTGGAGAACCTGATGGCGGCCATTGCCGCCTCCAGGGTCAGCGGCTGCCCGCCGGAAGCCTTGCAAAAGGTGATGGAGGAATTCGAGGGCCTCGAACACCGCCTGGAATGGGTGCGGGAAATAGACGGGGTTCAGTTCTTCAACGATTCCAAGGGGACCAATGTGGGGGCCGTGGTTAAATCGCTCATGAGTTTTCGGGAGCCCATCTGGCTGATCGCCGGGGGGCGGGACAAGGAGGGTGATTACGGCCCGTTAAAAGACCTCCTCCGCGAGAAGGTGAAAGGGATGGCCCTGATCGGCGAGGCCAGAGAACGAATGTTCGGGGCCTTGGGAAATGAGACCCAGACGGTGAAGGCGGATTCGCTCGAAGAAGCGGTGGAGTGGGCCTGGGCCAGGGCCAAGCCTGGAGAGGTGATCCTTCTCTCGCCGGCTTGTTCGAGTTTCGACATGTTCGAAAACTACCAGGAGCGGGGCCGGAGGTTCAAAGAGATCGTCAACGGATTAAAGAAAAGGTCCCTGCCTGAGGCAGAATGGAAAGGGAAGGCCCTCTGACATGGACTTCATCCGGCGGATGGACCCTTTTTTGCTATTATCAACCCTTGCCTTGGTGGGCTTCGGGATCGTCATGGTCTACAGCGCCAGCTTCCCGGTTGGCACGGAGCGGATGGGTGATCCCTACCATTTCCTCAAAAAACAGGCCATCGCCGCCGCACTGGGGATCGGTCTCCTGGTCCTGGGGGCGCGGATGAATTACCGCCGCTGGCAGCCCTTGGCACTTCCCCTGCTGATCGTCAGTATCATTCTTCTGTTTCTGGTTTTTGTCCCGGGGCTGCGCCAACAGATCGGGGGGGCCTACCGGTGGCTGAAAATTTACGGTTTTTCTTTCCAACCCTCGGAGCTGGCCAAACTGGCCCTGGTCATCTACCTGGCCCGGTCCCTGACCAAGAAGGAAGGGAGGATGGAGCGTTTTACCGTTGGTTTTCTCCCCTTTGTCGTCGTCTTGGCCATCCTCTTCCCCCTGGTACTGAAGCAGCCGGATTTCGGCACCGGGGTCCTCTTCGTAACGGTGGTGTTTCTCATGCTCTTTGTGGCCGGAACTCCCCTCCGCTTTCTGGGAGTGGCGCTCCTGGCGGCAGTGCCATACTTGGTCTATTTGGCGGTCAAAGCAGACTACCGCTGGGAACGGATCGTCGCCTTCCTGGACCCCTGGAAAGACTCGGGGAAGGCCGGGTTTCAGATCATTCAATCTTTCCTGGCTTTCGGCGCGGGGAAGGTCTTCGGGGTGGGGTTGGGGGAGGGAAAGCAGAAACTCTTCTATCTGCCCGAAATCCACACCGACTTCATCTTCTCGGTGATCGGGGAAGAACTGGGCCTCGTCGGGGTTACCGTCGTCATCGCCCTGTTCCTGGTCCTGGTGATCCGGGGGTTTCAGTCCTGTTTCCGGGCGCCGGACCGATTCGGGACTTTTCTGGCATTGGGAATCACCGTGCTGATCGCTATCCAGACCCTCCTCAATATGGGAGTGGTCATGGGGCTTTTGCCCACCAAAGGGTCCACCCTGCCTTTTATCAGCTACGGGGGGACTTCTTTGATGATGAACCTGATGGCCGTGGGGATTCTTCTGAATGTACATTCTCAGGGCGTGAGATCGAGGAATGAAAGTCCTGATCGCCGGCGGGGGAACGGGGGGACACCTCTTCCCGGCCCTGGCCGTGGCTGAGGCCTTCCGGGAGAGAGACCCGGAGAATCGGATCGTTTTCGCGGGGAGCCAGAGAGGACTGGAGAACAGCCTGCTGGCCCGGGAAGGGTACGAGCTGAGGGTTATCGAAGTCGCCGCCCTGAAGGGGAAAGGAATCGGGGGAAAACTGAAGAGCCTGCTGGCCATTCCCAAATGCCTTTGGCAGTCGTGGAGATTGCTCCGGTCGGTTCAGCCGGCCTTAGTGCTGGGAGTCGGAGGGTATGCCTCGGGGCCCGTGCTCCTGACCGCCTGGGCCATGGGCTTCCGGACGGCGATCCACGAGCAGAATTCGTTCCCCGGGCTGAGCAACCGGATTCTGGGAAAGTTCGTGGACCGGGTCTTCATTTCCTTTGAAAATTCCGGGGCCCATTTTCCCCGGCGAAAAACCGTTCTCGCAGGGAACCCGGTGAGGAAAAAACTCCAACGGGCAAAGGAGGATTCTCGGGAGCCGGGGGAGAAAGAGTTCACTCTCTTCGTTTTTGGGGGAAGCCAGGGGGCGCACCGCTTGAACCGGGCCATGGAGGAAAGCCTGGCGGCCCTCGGGGACTTGAAGGGAAAGGTGCGGATCATCCATCAGACCGGCGACAAGGACTACGATTATGTGCGGGCCTTTTACGAGAAGGAAGGGGTGGCAGCCGAGGTCCATCGGTTCATCTACGACATGGAACGAGCGTACCGAGCCGCGGACCTGATTCTGTGCAGGGCCGGGGCCACGACCCTCTTCGAGCTCATGGCCATGGGCAAAGCGGCCATCCTGGTCCCTTACCCTTATGCGGCCAACGATCATCAGACTTTGAACGCTAAAGCCCTGGTCGATGCGGGCGCAGCTCTCATGGTGGCCGACGCCGATTTGAACGGGAAAGAGCTGAGCCGATTGGTGCGGGAGCTGAGGGAGGAGCCGGAGAGGCGGAAACGGATGGGGGAGCGGGCCGCGGCTCTGGCCCAGCCCGGGGCCGCGGAGAAGATCGCGGACCTCTGCTACCGGATGGTGGGAAATGGATAACCAGACCTTTGGAATGAGACACCGGGTCCGGAAGGTGCACTTTGTGGGCATCGGGGGTATCGGCATGAGCGGGATCGCCGAAGTTCTGCTGAACCTGGGGTACCGGGTGAGCGGGTCGGACCTGGCCGAGTCCGAAACCACCCACCGGCTGCAGAGATTGGGGGCGGAAGTGTTCGTCGGCCATCGGGCGGAGAATTTAAAAGAGGCGGATGTGGTGGTCACTTCCTCGGCGGTCCGCAGGGAGAATCCCGAGGTCCTGGCAGCCCAGGAACGATTGATCCCGGTCATCCCCCGGGCGGAGATGCTGGCCGAGCTGATGCGGATGAAATATGCGATTGCCGTGGCCGGAACCCACGGGAAGACCACGACCACTTCCATGATCGCCACGGTCCTGGCTCACGGAGGGCTGGACCCCACGGCGGTCATCGGGGGAAAGCTGAATGCCTTCGGCTCCAACGCCAAGCTGGGGCAGGGAGACCTTCTGGTGGCGGAGGCCGACGAGAGCGACGGCTCCTTTCTTAAATTGACTCCCACCATTGCGGTGGTGACCAACATCGACCCCGAGCACCTGGACCATTACCGAAACCTGGAAGAGATCAAGGAGGCCTTCCTGGAGTTCATTAATAAAGTCCCGTTCTATGGCCTGGCGGTTCTGTGCCTGGACCACGAAAATGTTCAGGCCCTGATTCCGAGGGTGGCCAAACGGTTCGTGACCTACGGCCTGACCACCCAGGCCAATTACCGGGCCACGGATATTTCTTTCAACGGCCTGACCACCACCTTCCGGGCCTTTGAAAATGACCGGGAGCTGGGATGGCTGAGCATCCGCATGCCTGGATTGCACAGCGTTTATAATGCCCTGGCAACCCTGGCCACGGCCTTGGAACTGGACCTGGACTTTAGAGTGGTCGAAGAGGCGCTGGGGACTTTCAGCGGAGTCCAGCGAAGATTCCAGGTGAAAGGGGAATGGGGGGGAGTGATGGTGGTGGATGACTACGGCCACCACCCGGCGGAGATCAAAGCAACCCTGAGCGCGGCCAAGAGCGGATGGGGGAGAAGAACCGTGGTGGTCTTCCAGCCCCACCGGTACACCCGGACCCGGGACCTCTTCAAGGACTTTCTGACCGCCTTCAACCAGGCCGACGTTCTCCTCCTGACGGGAATCTACGCGGCCAGCGAGGACCCCATCCCGGGAGTAAAAGCGGAGGGCCTCTGCGAAGGCATTAAAGGCCACGGCCACAAGGATGTGACCCTGGTCCCGGAGAAAGATAAGATCGTCGGGCGGCTTCTCCCCCGCCTCAGGCCCGGGGACATGGTCTTTATCCTGGGAGCGGGGGATGTCTGGAAGGTGGGGGAAGATTTAATAAAAAGATTAAAGGAGAGAGATAGTTCGGAGTAATGTGACGGGTAGGGGCGGGTTTTAAACCCGCCCCTACAGGCCCCCGAACTCAAAAAGTCTCATGACTGCGTCGAGCGGCATAAAGCTGGCGGAAGAAATCAAGGGGGAAGTTCTGTATTCGGTCCCCATGTCCGAGTACACCACCTTCGGTGTGGGGGGGGCGGTGGATTTTCTGATTTTTCCGGCGGACGCGGAAGAATTGAAGAAGACTCTCCAATGGTGCCGGCGGCAGAAGGTATCTTACTTCATTCTCGGAAACGGGAGCAACCTGCTGGTCCGGGATGGAGGAATTCGGGGAGCGGCCATCTCCCTGGCGCGAGGCTTTCAGGGAGTCTCCGAGCTGGAACGGGGGGAGAATGACGGGCTCCTGCAGGCCGGGGCCGCTGAATCGGTGGGAAGGCTGATAGAATTTGCCCATGAAAAAAACCTTACCGGGATGGAATGGGCCGTGGGAATCCCCGGGACCGTAGGGGGCGCCCTGTTCATGAATGCCGGGGCCTTCCGGAGTGAAATGAAGGACAACCTGGAATCCCTGCAGCTCATGGACGGGGAAGGAAACGTATTTGAAATGGGAAGAGAGGATCTCCATTTTTCCTACCGATCTTTGGAGCTGAAAAAGGGATGGATCATCCTGGGGGGAAAATTCAGGCTCAAAATCGCGAATGGCCAGGCCATCCGGTCCAAGATGGACGAATTTCTCCAGAAGAGAAAGGCCAAACAGCCTCTCCACCTCCCGAGCGCCGGGTCGGTGTTCAAAAACCCATCCCGGGTCGCCGCCGGGAAATTGATCGAAGAAGTGGGGCTGAAAGGAACCCGCCTGCGGGAGGCCCAGATTTCGGAGAAGCATGCCAACTTCATCGTGAATCTGGGAAAGGCCAAGGCGCGGGATATCCTGACCCTAGCCGAATGGGCCAAAGAAAAGGTGTACCAGGAAAAGGGCGTGAAACTGGAGATGGAAATCCAGGTCATCGGGGAAGACGAATAGAATGCGGAATTCGGAAGGCGGATTAGGGAATAAAAAAACAATTGATTGGGACGCAGATGAACGCAGATTTTCAGGATGCGATCAAGCAAAAAAAATCAGGCGATTATCTGAGTCGCTTTAAGAAAAAAGATTTTTGTAATTTGCCAAATGTGGGGGCGGTCACGCCTTTGGCGTGATGGCCGCCCGCAAAAAGGGAGAATATCACGTTCGGTCTTCAGGTATGTTCACTAAAGCGGAGATGAAGAAAAAAAAGATCGGGGTTTTGATGGGGGGGATGTCGCCCGAGCGGGACGTTTCGCTCATGTCCGGTAGGGCCATTCTGCAGGCGCTGCTGGAACGGGGGTACCAGGCTGTGCCTGTCGAGGGCGACGAAATTCTTCCCCAGCGACTTTGCGAAGGGAAGGTCGAAGTGGCCTTCATCGGGCTCCATGGTTCTCTGGGGGAGGACGGGTCGGTTCAAGGACTCCTGGAGATGATGCGGATTCCTTACACCGGCTCGGGGATCCTGGCCAGTGCCCTGGCTATGAACAAGGCCATCTCCCGTCAGGTCTTTCAGCAAAACCGGCTGCCCGTTCCCCGTTCCATTTTCCTGGCCGACCCCCCGAACACGGGGGTCTCCGGAATGAAGATTCCCTTCTCCCTCCCGGTGGTAATTAAGCCATGCCGGGAAGGGTCGAGTGTGGGAGTGACCATCGTCTCCGACCCGAAAGACCTTCCCGCGGCTGCGGAGATGGCCTTCGGGTACGGGGGAGGGATCCTGGTGGAAGAATTCATTAAGGGGCGGGAAGTCGAAGTGGGCATCCTGGATGACCTGGCCTTGGGGGCGATTGAAATTGTTCCCAAGGTCGAATTCTACAGTTATGAAGCCAAGTACACCGACGGACTGGCGGAACACCTCTTCCCCGCCCCCCTTCCTCCGGGAGAATACGAAAAGGCATTGGACTTGGGCCATCGAGCCCACCGGCTATTGGGCTGTGAAGGGGCGACGCGGGTGGACCTCCTTTACCGGGATCCCGGAGAGTTCTTCGTCCTGGAAGTCAACAGCCTCCCCGGGATGACCCCCCTGAGCCTCCTGCCTGAAATCGCCCGCGGGGCGGGAATTCCTTTCCCGGAGCTGGTGGAGAGGATCCTGATGGGGGCGCGCCTGAGAATCCCGGCCCGCGGCAAGAAGGATTCGGCGGGAGGGTAAAAGGAGACGCCGACCCCGCCCTGAGGGTCGGCGGCAGGATGAAAATCGCCCCTCGCCCTCTTTTCGCAGAAAGGGGCGGAGGGATTTGAGGCTATGCTGAACGAACTCGGGAAAAATGGCCAGCAGGTACCGGATCCGAAGACAGCGCAGAAAGAGGAGGCCGAAGAAGCAGGGCGAAAGAGGGCTTTGGGCCTGGGTTGTCCGCGCGGGGAGGGGGACCCTCAGCGTGGCTACCGTGGCCAGCCTGGCTTTCCTCGGATACACCATGTACCGCTACTTCCAGCACTCCGGACAGCTGCAACTCGGGGAAGTGAAGATCATGGGTTGCATGAACGTGGGGGAATCCGAACTCCTCGACTTGGTCAAGATCGATTTTCGGTCGAACCTGCTCAACCTGGACCTTCAGGAAGTGAGCCGCCTCCTGGCCCAGCATCCCTGGGTGGAAAAAGCGAAGGTGAGACGGGATTTTTCCGGCAAGGCGTTGATCATCGAGGTGCAAGAGCGGATTCCCCGGGCTTTGATTCTTTTGGATGAACTCTACCTGATGGACCGGAAGGGGGAAATTTTCAAAAAGGCCGAGCCGAAGGAAAAGATGGACCTTCCCATCCTCACCGGGGTGACGCTCCAGGAATGGAAGCAGAAAGACCCGCGAACCCTGGAGCTCGTCCAGCAGGCCCTGGAACTCCTGGACCACTTGGAAGGGCGAAAGGTCTTTTCCCTTCGGGATGTGTCGGAGGTCCATCTGAACCGAAAGAAGGAGTTGACCCTTTACACCCTGCAGGGGGGGGTGCCGATCCACTTCGGAAGCGGGGACTATGCGGACAAATTGAACCGGCTGGAAAAGGTCCTTCCGGACCTGCGGAGCAAGCTGAAGAGCGTTGAATTTCTAACCCTCAACTATCCCAAGAAAGTGGTCGTCAAGATGAAAGAAGGCAGGACGGAGAGGTCCCATAAATCCTGACCTCCGCGGATCCGCAGGAAAGGACCCGGACTCAAAGAAGGGAAGAGCCCCCATGGCCAAAAAAGGAAAGAAAGAAAACATCATCGTCGGGCTGGATATCGGGACCACCAAGGTCTGCGCCATCGTGGGGGAGGTGACCGACTCCGGTGTGGACATCATCGGAATCGGAACCCATCCGTCGAAGGGGATGCGCAAGGGGGTGATCATCAACATCGACGCCACCGTGGAATCCATCCGCAAAGCGGTGGAAGAGGCGGAGCTGATGGCCGGGACGGAAATCAGCTCGGTCTACTGCGGGATCGCCGGGAGCCACATCCGGGGGTTCAACAGCCACGGGGTGGTGGCAGTCAAAAACCGGGAAGTGACCGAAAACGATGTCCAGCGGGTCATCGACGCCGCCCGGGCGGTGGCCATCCCCAATGATCGGGAGGTCCTGCATGTCCTTCCCCAGGAATTCATCGTTGATGACCAGGACGGAATCCTGGAGCCCCTGGGGATGTCTGGCGTGCGGCTGGAGGCCAAGGTCCATATCGTAACCGGGGCCGGGACCTCGACGCAGAATGTCATCCGCTGCTGCAACCGGACGGGGCTGGAGGTTCATAACATCATCCTGGAGCAGCTGGCGGCGGCCGAAGCGGTCCTCCTGCCCGATGAAAAGGAGCTGGGGGTCACCCTGATCGACATCGGGGGAGGCACCACGGATTCCATCGTCTTTTCCATGGGGGCGGTTCGCCATACCTCCAGCCTGGGCTTGGGGGGCAACCAGGTGACCAACGACATCGCCGTGGGCCTCCGGACCCCTCTGGTGGAGTCGGAGAAGATCAAGACCAAATACGGATGCGCCCTGACCTCCATGGTTAAAAAGGAAGAGGCGATTGAAGTGCCCAGCGTGGGAGGGAGGAGGGCCCGTTCCCTTTCCCGCCAGATCCTGGCGGAAATCATCGAACCCCGGATGGAGGAGATCTTTACCCTCGTCCACCGGGAGATCGTAAAGTCCGGGTATGAAAACCTGATTCCCTCGGGAGTCGTTCTGACCGGAGGGACGGCTTCTCTGGAAGGGCTGCCCGAGCTGGTGGAGCAGGTCTTCAACCTTCCTGTGCGGCGGGGGTATCCGTCGGGGGTCGGGGGCCTCATGGACGTGGTCAATAATCCCATGTACGCCGCGGCGGTCGGCCTCGTTCTCCGGGGGAAGCGTCATGGCCCCGCAGGCCGGGCAAAGACCCGGGAACGCAAGTTCTGGGGAAAAATAGTTCCGCGGGTTAAACGGTGGTTTGGGGAATTCACCTAACGATTGCGGATTGCGGATTTCGAATTGCGGATTGGGAGAAAGCCAGAACAAATATGGATTTTGGGCTGCGAATTGAAGGGAAACCGAAAATGAGCGATTTCCGATGGGGGAATCGGGAATCAATGGGAATTGAACTTGACCGCAGATCTTTCATAAATGCGGGGCGCGGTTACGAATTTCGGAAAATTTCTTGTCACTTCTTCTACCCCATGAAAGGGAAGGTTGGAGTCAGGTTTCAATCCGAAATCCGCAATCCGCGATCCGAAATTGCTTTTTAAGGAGGTGGGGGAATGATTGAACTGGAAGAGAGTCGAAGAAGCGGGGCCAACTTGAAAGTGGTGGGGATCGGCGGAGGGGGATGCAACGCGGTCAACACCATGATCAAATCCGGGCTGATGGGGGTGGAGTTCATCGGCGCGAACACCGACGCCCAGGCCCTGACCGCCTGCAGCGCCCCGATTAAAGTCCAGCTTGGGACCAACCTGACCAAGGGGCTGGGCGCCGGGGCGAACCCGGAGATCGGGAGGAATGCCATACTGGAAGACCGGGACCGGCTTCGCGAAATCCTGTCCGGAGCGGATATGGTCTTCATCACCGCAGGCCTGGGGGGAGGAACGGGGACCGGAGGGGCGCCGATCCTGGCCACGATCGCCAAAGAAGTAGGCGCGCTGACCGTGGCCGTGGTTACCAAACCCTTTTTCTTTGAAGGGAAAAGGAGGCAGCACCAGGCCGAGGAAGGTTTGAAGGAACTCCGGAAATGCGTGGATACGCTGATCACCATCCCGAACCAGAGGCTCCTGAACATTGCCGGGAAAGACATGTCTCTGCTGGATGCCTTTCGCAAAGCCGACGAGGTCTTGCTCCAGGCGGTCCAGGGCATCTCCGACCTCATCACCGTCGAAGGGCTGATCAACCTGGATTTCGCCGATGTGCGGACGGTCATGAGCGAGATGGGAATGGCCCTCATGGGTACCGGTGCGGCCAGCGGGGAAAAGAGGGCCGTCGAAGCGGCCCAGCGGGCCATCTCCAGCCCCCTCCTGGAAGACATTACCATCACCGGGGCCCGGGGAATCCTGATCAGCGTGACCGGAGGCCCCGACCTGGGGATCTATGAGGTCAACGAAGCCTGCATGCTCATCCAGGATGAGGCTCACGAGGATGCCAACATCATCTTCGGCGCGGTGATCGATGAGAAAATAAGGGAAGAGATTCGGATCACGGTGATCGCCACCGGGTTTGGAAGGGCCGAAAGCAAGGAGGAGATGGTCCCGGAATCCGTTTCTCATCCGCCGGAGCGGGAAAAGGTGGTGGTGAACTTTTCTCGGAAGGAAGAAAACCGGGAAATCCCCGCGTTCATGAGGTCGGAGAAACCCAGGGAGGCCCAGGAGCGGATCGCCCGGGCGGTCCGGGGGAGAGGCTCTTCCAATCTCGGAACCGAGGATGAATATGATATCCCCACGTTCTTAAGGAAGCAGGCGGATTGAGAAAGACAGCTATCAGCGATCAGCGCCCAGCTAGAAAAAAATCTTTAGCTGATGGCTGAAAGCTGATGGCTGAAAGCTGTCGTTATGTCCCGAAGGCTGTACGAAAAAACCCGCCACCTCCTTTCCCAGGAGCATCCCATCCTGCCCCTTCCCGATTTCAAGGATCGGGGAGGGGAGCTTTCCATCGCTCTGGCCTTTCCCAACCGGTACTACACGGCCATGTCCAACCTGGGATTCCAGGCCGTTTATTGGCTCTTCAATCAGGCTCCCGGGACGCTTTGCCAGAGAGCCTTTCTTCCGGACCCGGAGGATATTCCGGAATACCGAAGAACACAAATTCCCCTTTTCTCCCTGGAATCTCAACGGCCGGTCCGCTC
>Ga0079037_100001725_pt1 | contig 11602 bp, 9 predicted proteins | sample Mud3Dept4metaG_FD_71479 | JGI IMG/M metagenome (GOLD analysis project Ga0079037, IMG submission 71479) | Freshwater wetland microbial communities from Ohio, USA, analyzing the effect of biotic and abiotic controls - Mud 3 Core 4 Depth 4 metaG | ecosystem: Environmental > Aquatic > Freshwater >... | reverse complement strand
ATGAGGGTCTACGAAGGGTCGTTACCTGTCTAAAGAACCATAAAGCACAGGCTCTAAATTATAAATTATTTCATATCGTTAGCATATCAATATCCTTGACAACGAAAAGGAGTTCTGTTACAAGGTCAGCTTGACTTTGGGGTCGCTCTTATCACTCCGATTGAGTCCTTTCTTTTCGAATACTCGCAATCGGGCAATTGGGCTGTGGTTGGGGGTCCTCAGCCATGAAGGGCGTGGGATCTCATACAAGGGACATTCCCGTTTCGCGTCGCAGTTACGCCTCCATGCTCATGCGCAGAAAATGGTTGGAAGGAGTGCTGCATGGCACCTGTTGATGAAGCTCAACTTAAAGTCAGTCACCTTTCCATGGCCTTTGGGGGCGTTCAGGCCTTGTGGGAGGTGAGTTTCGAAGTCAAAAAGGGTGAGATCTTCTCGATCATTGGTCCTAATGGTGCAGGGAAAACCGTTCTCTTAAATTGCATCAACGGTCTCTATCGCCCCCAGGAAGGTGAGATCTATCTCGAAGGGAGAGAGATTACCAAGCTAAGGGCCTACCATAGGGCAAGGTTGGGCATCTCCCGAACGTTTCAGAAGATCGAGCTTTTCAAGGGGGCCACTGTCCTCGACAACATCAGGCTTGGACGCCATATCCACCTCAAGACAGGGTTGATCAGTGGCTCCATCTATCTGGGAAAGACGGCTCGTGAAGAGATTGAACACAGAAAGTTCATCGAAAGAGAAATCATCGATTTCCTTGAGATTGAACACATACGCGACAAGATCGTTGGGATGCTCCCTTACGGGCTTCAGAAGCGGGTTGAACTGGCGAGGGCGCTGGCTCTTAACCCCAAGATTCTCTTGCTCGACGAGCCCCTCGCCGGTTTGAATTTGGAGGAAGTGGAAGACATGGCTCGATTCATTCTGGATATCAACGAAGAGGAACGTTGGCAAACGACCTGTGTGCTTGTGGAGCACGACATGGGCGTTGTCATGGATATCTCCCATCGGGTTATTGCCTTAAACTTTGGGGAGAAGATTGCCGAGGGGACCCCTCCCGAAGTTCGAAATGATCCTCATGTGATTCAGGCCTATCTGGGTGACGAGGAGGACCTCTATGCCACGCGCCGGTAGGTGGAACGATATGGAGATTACGAAGGATCTTACGGTCCCAAAACTGTTTCTGCAGGCTGCGAAGAAATATGGGGACAAGAAGGTGGCTATGCGGGAAAAGGAATTTGGACTTTGGATCCCGATCACCTGGAAACAGTATTACGAGAATGTTAAAAGGATCGCCTTGGGCATGGTCTCTCTTGGCCTCGAGAGAGGGGATAAGGTGGCCATGATCGGTGACAACCGTCCCGAAGCCCTCTGGGCGGAGATGGCCGCCATGTGCGTGGGTGGCGTGGGGGTTTGGCTCTTTCAGGACTCCTTGATCGACGAGGTGCAGCACATCATTGACCATTCGGATTCCAAATTGATGGTCGGGGAAGGCCAGGAAGAGGTTGATAAATGTCTGATGATCAAAGGCCGGTGCCCCAAGCTGAGAAGGATGATTTGGGATGATCCCAAGGGGATGAGGGTTTATGACGATCCCTTTCTCATCAGCCTCAAGGAGGTCATGAGGCTTGGAGAGGAGTTGGAGAAGAAAGAGCCCGGCCTCTTTGAAGACACGATCCAAAGGGGGACAGGAGAAGAGGTCTGTCTGCTCTTTTACACGTCAGGAACCACCTCTGTTCCTAAAGGGGTCCTTCTGACCCATTATAATATGCTGACGATGGGTCTCAATCTGATGAGGGTGGACCCCTATTCTGAAACGGACGATTTTGTGTCCTACCTGCCATTCGCGTGGATCGGAGAGCAGATGATGTCGATCTCCTGCGGTATCCAGGCGGGTTTTACGCTCAATTTTCCGGAAGAACCTGAAACCGCTCAAACAGACACTCGGGAAATTGGTCCCCACATGATGTTCGCACCGCCCCGTGTTTATGAACAGATGGTCCGGAATGTCCAAGTCAAGTATCTGGATGCCTCCTGGTCAAAAAGAAAAGCTTACGAACTGGCCATGAAAATTGGCTATCATGTGGCGGAATTGAAGTTTTCAAAAAAGGCCATCCCCTGGCACTGGAAAATTCTTCAAACGGCGGCCTCTGCGGGCGTCCACAGAAAATTGAAGGACCATCTCGGTCTCTCGAGAATACGTTATACGTACACCGGGGGAGCCGCAATGGGACCCGACCATTTCCGTTTCTTCCATGCCATTGGTGTCAACCTGAAACAGATCTATGGACAGACTGAGATTGCTGGAATCTCAGTACTCCATCGAGACGGCGATATTAAATTCGACACGGTGGGCAAGCCCATCCCGGAGACGGAGGTCGGGATCACTCCGGAAGGCGAGATCATCTCAAAAAGCCCCTCCGTCTTTCAAGGTTATTACAAGATGCCTGAAGAAACGGAGAAAACGCTGCGCGATGGATGGCTTCATTCTGGAGATACAGGTTTCATCGATTCGGAGGGCCACCTGGTCGTTTTCGATCGAACCAAAGATGTCATGACCTTAAGCGATGGTACGCGATTCGCGCCTCAATACCTTGAGACACGTCTAAAGTTCAGCCCCTATATTAAGGACGTGTGGGCGATTGGTGACAAGAGACCCTATGTCACCGGCGTCGTCTGCATCGATTACGGAGTGGTGGGTAAGTGGGCCGATGACCGGAATATTGCCTACACCAGTTATCAGGAACTCTCTCAGGTGCCGGAGGTTTGCGAACTGGTGCGGAAGGAAATCGTCAAAATGAACCGAGATCTTCCCTCCGTGGCGCGCATTCGAAAATTCATGAACCTCTACAAGGAATTCGACGCCGATGACGATGAACTGACGCGTACACGAAAATTGCGCAGAGCCTTCGTTGAAGAAAGATACAGAGATATTGTGAGCGGGCTCTATTCCAATGCGGACAGGATCCAGATGGATACCAACATCACCTATGAAGATGGAAGGGTTGCCCGCATCAAGGCAGACCTCCGAGTGATGCAAGTATCCGAATAAACATCAATGACCAACAGACAATGATCAATGCCCAATGAGGCAAAAGAGATTTCTTCAAGACACCTGCAAGAAGTCAATGATGCTTTGTTCAGGCATTTTCATTGATCTTTGAACATTGACCATTTTGTTTTGATGTTTTCTAGGAGGTTTTCATGGAACTCTTCCTTCAGCTTTTCATGACGGGAATCCTGGTCGGTAGTATTTATGCTTTAATCGCCCTGGGCTGGACCCTCATTTACAAGTGCTCCGGAGTTCTGAACCTTGCGATGGGTGAGTTGACCTTGATCGGAGCCTATGTCTGCCTGACCTTCTACCAGTGGCACATTCCTTTTATCCTATCCCTCTTCTTGACACTTCTGGTGGGGTTTGCTTTAGGACTCCTGACCGAGCATCTTTTCCTTCGGCCAATGGTAGGAGAGCCTGTCTTGAGTGTCATTATGGTTACGGTCGGACTTTCCTTCTTCTTTAAAGGCGTGGTGGAACTTGTCTGGGGGACGGATACGGTTGTCTTCAACCCCCCCGTCTTTCCGATCGAGCCAATCTTCCTCGGTAAGATCGTGATCGGCCAGGTCTATCTCTGGGCTTTCATTGCCTCCATGATTCTTCTCCTCGGCTTTGTCACTTTTTTCAAGTATACGAAATGGGGCCTTTCCATGCAGGCCACTGCGGACGATGAGATGGCTGCCCTTTCTCTCGGTGTCAATGCGAAAATCGTCTATGCGTTGGCCTGGGCGATAGCCTTCATGGCCGCGGGCGTGGGAGGAGCACTCCTAGGAAATATCAACGGTCTTAATATCTCTGTCGGTTACCTCGGACTGTTGGTTCTTCCTGCCGTTGTCCTGGGAGGGCTCAACTCCGTTCCTGGAGCCATTGTCGGAGGGTTGATGATAGGAGTTCTCCAGAACCTCGCAGACGGTTACCTGAGCCGATTCACCCCAGGGGGTGTCAAGGATGTGCTTCCCTTTGCTGTGATGGTGATCATTTTGCTCTTCAAACCGTATGGGCTTTGGGGGTGGGCACGTATTGAAAGAGTCTAAGATTATCAATGCCCAATGGTCAATCATCAGTTATCAACGAATAATGCAGAGACCCAGACCATTGGGAATTGAGTATTGGTCATTGATCATTGCTCATTGCTCATTGATTTTTTGGAGGGTTCCATGACCTATCGTCCTTGTGGTGTCTACCATCAAAATTACCGCCAAGACCACGCCTGGTGGCAAACCAGGTTTGTCTGGGGGAAAATGATTTTCTTATCGCTCACGATCTTCTACCTGGTCCCCAAGTTCGCAGGCCTCTACCTGATATCCGTTGCAAACGTTATCGGATACACCATCCTCGCTGCCCTGGGCGTCCAATTGCTGATCGGCTACTGTGGCCAAGTCACCTTGGGACATGCGGCATTCCTCGCTGTGGGGGCCTATACCAGCACCCTGTTGATGCTCCAGCTGCACCTTCCCTACCTCATCACACTCGTGATGGGGGGCATCGTCGGTGGCCTGTGGTGTGTCCTGTTTGGTCTTCCGTCGGCCCGCGTCAAGGGATTTTATCTCATCATGACAACGATGGCCGCTCAGTTTATTACGGTTGAGTTTTTCATCACCCAGTATGTGAGCCAGATCGGAGGGAGAGGGGTTGCCTTCGCCCTCCCTCCTGGAACAGTCAAGATCGGCCCATGGACGATACAGTCGGACCGGGAGGTTTACTACCTCATGGTCGTGCTGGTCGTTTCGTGCACCTTAATCTTGTCGAACCTTCTCCGTTCAAAAATCGGAAGGGCCTGGATTGCTATTCGAGATAACGATGTCGCCGCACAGGCTTTGGGGGTCAATATTGTCTTATACAAACTGTTCGCCTTCTTCGTGGCGGGTTTTTTCGGAGGCATCGCAGGCGCTTTCTGGGTCACTTCTCTGTCAGCCGTCAGCCCAGAGCATTTCCATTTCGGATGGTCCCTCTGGTTGGTAGGCGTCGTCCTCATCGGTGGCGTGGGGAGCATCCACGGAACAATCTTTGGGGCCATGTTTATGACCCTGATCCCAGAGGGCCTTAAATTTCTTATCTTCGTCTTGACCCAGGATCCTTTTTTCGTAGACCTCATGCCCTTCTTGCCGCACCTCTTGGACAAATTCCTTTTTGTAAAAGAGGCAGCTTTCGGGTTAGCCATCGTTCTGTTCCTGATCTTCGAACCGAATGGGATCTCGTACCGTTGGTGGCAGCTGAAGAATTATTTCAATCTATGGCCATTTTCATACTGATCTCGACATAGTCTCCTCCTCCTCGAACGCGAGACGGAGGAGCGGGGAGAAAAGGGGCTCCCTCACAAAGGGGGTGATGAAACGTCATTGGAGGTGGGAGTCAGGGGGATTGTTTTCATGTTGCCAATTCATGTCTGCAGGAGGTAAGCGATGAAGATCAAGATGAGACTGATGATGGTTGCCTTGACGTGCCTGATCATTGGCCTGGGCACCTCATTCACCTTTTCTCAAGAGGTGAAGCTGGGTGCCCTTCAAGACACGACGGGCGCTACGTCCGATGTGGGAAAGGACGAGGCCATGGGCGTTCGGGAAGCGGTCCAGTACTACAATGACAGCGGTGGCATTAATGGGAAAAAGATCCGTTTGTTCCAATATGACTACGGCTACCGCGTTCCCGAAGCGGTGACGACGTACAAAAGGTTCCGGGACTACGATAAGGTGGTGATGGTGTTAGGCTGGGGAACGGGTGACACAGAAGCCCTCTCACCGACGATCAATGCCGACAAAATGCCCTACCTTTCAAGCTCGTTTTCGGGACATCTCTGCGATCCCAAGAAGACTCCTTACAATTTCGTTTACGGAACCGATTATTCTACCAATGCACGGGGAGCCATCACTTACTGGTTTGAAGAGGTCTGGAAGAAAGATCCCAAGTGGAAAGAATTAAGGGACAAGGGGAGCAAACCCAAGTTTGTCTGTTTCATGGACACCGCCTCTCCTTATGGAACGGCACCGATCAAGGCGATCAAGGACCAGGCGACCCTTCTCGGATTTGACATTGGTCCAGACCAAAACATCTCTCTCACCGCGTTGGATACGAAGAGCCAGGTGATTGCAGCTAAGAGCTTTGGAGCGAACCTCTGCTGGCATGGGAATACGGCCATGTCTGTATCGGCTGCGCTTAAAGACGCTTATGCCCTTGGGCTGGGTGCAGATCACATCATGAATCACTGGGGATTTGATGAGAACCTTCCCAAATTAGCCGGTCGGGCGGCTGAGGGTGCCATAGGCCTTATCGCCTGTGCCCTCTTCAATGATGAATATCCGGCTAAAAAGCGGGTGATCGATTATTGCAGGAAGCTTAATCCCGGCGTCCCCCTCGAAAACCGCCTTGTTCGGACGATCCAAGGTTGGGTGAAGGCTACTCTGGCCGTTGAAGCAATGAAGATAGCCGATAAGAACGGGAAGCTGAACGGCCCGGGAATAAAAGAGACCTTGGAGACCTTTAGCAATTGGCCAGGGTTGAAGGAATATGGAGGGCAACTCGTAACGATCACGCCAACGGACCACCGTTACAGCTCCATCGTCAGGGTTGGGAGGGTCATTCAAGGGAAGCCACAAACGGTCGCCGAGATCGACATGCGGGCAAAATTCCCTGACCAATGGGCTTCCTGGCTTGGTTGGTAAGGAGGAAGAAGTTTGAACCCAGAAATGTCAAGTTCTGACAATACGATTCTGAGGCTGAACGGCATCGAGGTCATGTACCACAAGGTCATTCTCGCGCTGAAGGGCGTTTCCATCGATGTGCCCAAGGGAAGGATTGTTGCTCTGCTGGGAGCCAACGGGGCCGGAAAATCAACAACCTTGAAATCCATTTCCGGTTTGTTGAAGCATGAGGAGGGCGAGGTGACCGATGGAAGCATCGAGTTCATGGGAGAAAGGATCCATAATCTCCCGGCGGATAGGATTGCCAAACGAGGCATGATCCAGGTCATCGAAGGAAGGAAAGTGTTTGAACACCTGACGGTGGAGGAGAATCTTCGAGTCGGAGCCCACCTCAGGGAAAGGGGGTCGGTCACCAAGGAAAGGCTGGAAATGGTTTATGAATATTTCCCTCGGTTGATTTCACGGCGCCATGTGCTGGCAGGGTTTGTCAGCGGAGGAGAACAGCAGATGACCGTCATCGGTAGAGCCCTGATGGCACAACCCACTTTCATGCTTCTGGATGAACCGTCCATGGGTCTCGCCCCCCTCCTGATCAAAGAGATCTTCGATATCATCACTCGGCTGAATCAGGAGGAAGGAATTCCGATCCTCCTGGTCGAGCAGAATGTGAAATTGGCTCTCACGGTGGCTGCTTATGCTTACGTTTTGGAGCACGGGAGACTCGTGATGCATGACACCTCGGAAAAATTGCGGGAGAATCCGGATATCCGGGACTTCTACCTAGGGCTCTCCGATATCGGTGAGCGAAAGAGTTTTAGAAAGGTGAAGCATTACAAAAGAAGGAAAAGATGGCTTGCCTAAACCGAACATTGAGAAACGCAATACGGCAGAGGTCCATTTGGATGGCTGATGATGGATTGATCATGATGCGTTTTGCATTGATCTGTTAAATGAAAGGAGGTTCGTGATGCGACGATTATTCCTGGTGTTCATAGCAGGAACCTTTATCCTTTGTGGAATGGCTGCGTGCAAACCCGGCCTTCTGCCCACCGAGGATCTCGGAAAACCGAGGGTGACTTTGGAAAGGATCGAGATCCAGAGTTATTTCCCCTGGGCCGACCTCCCCGCTCGTACCCCAATCGCGTTAGCCTATGTCTTCAATATCGATAACCCAAGCGGCTATAACGTCAAGCTGGAAAACTTCAAATTCAGTACCTTTTTTGAGGTCACCCCTGGAGAATATCTATCCGTGGCCACACCAACCACGTATGAGATGATCTATTTCGCTCCTCGGACGATCAGCCAGTATCGAGTGGTCAGTGTCCTGGATTCCTTTACCATCAACCTGAGTTTAGCCGTGGCGAACGCTCTCAAGATTCAGGAGCTCAATTTGAATCGAGCAGAGCTGATCAAAGACTGGTATCAAAAGATTCAGGACTTCGCCTTCGGCATTAAGGTGGCAGAAGGAATGGCAGTTTTTTCAAGTGACCCGGGAGAGATTTTTGTTCCTTTTGAAGGAACCTTCCCTAAGCAATGAAAAAATTTCGGATGGTTCACAGAATCCCCTCTGCCCCTTCCCCCCGGTGGGTCAGGGGGGACCCGGGAGATCACAGATGCGTAAGGATAAGAGGGACGATAGGGTTTCGGGTTTCTTTAAGAGGAATCTCGAAACCATGCCCCGCAGAATACGGATCGAGTATCTCCAAACCAACCTGAAGCGAATCATTCAGCATGCTTATAGGCATGCTCCTGCCATCAAAAACAAGTTAGATTCGGTGGGGTTGAAGCCTAAAGATATCCAGAAGATCAAAGATTTAGAAAAGCTCCCGATCACAAAGAAAACGGACTTAATCGACCTTCAGAAGAAAGATCCTCCCTTCGGAGGATTTACATCGGTTCCAGTTCATGAGCTGAGAAGGATCTATGTTTCTCCAGGCCCAATCTACGAGCCCGGCGAAATGGATTATGACGAACTGGGATGGGCGCAAGCGATGTTTGCAGCCGGGTTTCGTCCGGGGGATATCGCCATCAACACCTTCAGTTATCATATGGTTCCCTTTGCGTTGAACATGGTAGACAATTCTCTTTGCAGGCTTAAATGCCTCACGATCCCAACGGGAGTTGGCAACACAGAGCAACAGGTTCATATCTTGAAAAATCTCAAGGCCACCGCATTCTGTGGAACCCCCAGTTTTCTCCTCAGCATCGCGGAGAAGGCCGAAGAGATGGGACTCAACCTCAAGAAGGACCTCAATCTTCAGATCGGCTTCGTAGCTGCAGAAATGCTCCCCGAATCGCTTCGTTCCAACCTGGAGGACAAATTCGGGATGATCATCCGTCAGAGTTATGGGACGGCGGATATCGGTTGTCTCGGATACGAATGTAGGGAGAAGAATGGGATGCATATCCCTGACGACAAGATCGTAGAGATTGTGGACCCCGAAACAGGTAAACAACTCTCTTTCGAGAGGCCTGGGGAAATCGTCGCGACCACCTTCAGCAAAGTGTACCCTCTCATTCGATTTGGTACGGGGGACCTCTCACTGCTGACAGGCGCCCCCTGCCCCTGTGGGAGGACCTCCCCCCGACTGGTTAAAATCCTAGGACGGGTTGACCAAACAACCAAGGTCCGGGGGCTCTTCGTCCATCCCAGACAGGTCGACGAAATCGCCTCTAGATATCCCCAAATTTCAAAATATCAATTAGTGGTTACAAGAAAGCAGCATAAGGATGAGATGACCTTCCGCATTGAGCCCAAGGGAGATGCTCCCCCAGGAGAAAGGCTGACAGAAAAGATCGAGAGAACGATTCGGGATGTGATAGAATTGAGAGGGAATGTTCAATGGGTGGACCCTGGGACAATCCCCGAAGGAGCGAGGACCATTGAGGATCAGAGGACCTGGGAATAGAAAGGAATCGCTTGTCAACCATCTCGCCATTGTGTATAGTGGGCTCTAGAAACACGAAAGGAGGGAAACGATCATGGGAATTGACTACGAAGGATACATCAAAGAGAGGATGCAAAGAAACCCAATTACCGTTCTCCCAGACGCGTCGTTCTATGAAGCCCGAGCTATCATTCGTGATAAGGGCATTCGGCATCTCCCCGTGGTCGATAAGAACCATCACTTGGTGGGGTTGGTAACGGACCAGGATATCCGGGAGGCCGCCCCTTCGGATGCCACCTCCCTGAGCGTCCACGAACTCCATTACCTTCTGGGAAAACTGAAGGTCTCTGCCTTTATGACTCCCAAGGCCAAGTTAATCAGCATTACACCTGACACCATTATCGAAAAAGCTGTCCAGCTGATGCACGATCACAAGATCGGGTGCTTACCCATTCTGGACGGTGAGAAGTTGCTTGGCATTATTACAGAGACAGATATCCTGGATCTGTTCGTCGATCTATTTGGTGTCAAGACGCCGGGCACTCGGATCACCCTGGCGCTTCCGGATGCACCGGGGATATTGCACGACGTTCTTGCGGTGGTTAAGAAGCACAATGTCAACCTCATCAGTGTCGTAACCCCCTCGTATCAGGTCGATCATAATAGGATCGTGGCGATTCGGATTCAAACGTTGGACCATGATAAGATTGTCGAGGACTTAAGACACTCTGGCTATGAAGTTCTGTCGATTGATCGATGGCCAGCCAAGTAGTCTCGAGCGATATTTTTTTCGTCGGTGTTGGCAGTTTACGTTAAGTCGCGGAAGGATCGCCCCATGGACAGACGCAAGGCGCATTACTTCAAGATCGGGGAGCTAGCTGCTCTCGTGAGAATAAGCACACGAACCATTCGCTACTACGAAGAGATCGGTCTTCAACGTCTTGCAGCGACTGTCAGAATTGCTGGATAACCATGTGGGCAAGATCGACGAATGGATCAGTAATCTGACCAGGCTGAAAGAAGAGATCCTGAGTTACCGAAACAAGATCTGCAACAAGCTCAAACGTGAAAACGGGTCTTCAGAAAATAGGAGGAAGCATGCGGGAAGTGGTCATCACGAGCGCGGTGCGAACAGCCGTCGGTAATTTCCTCGGAGCGTTGAGCTCATACAGCGCCACCGACCTTGGGGGCTTAGTCATCGAAGAGGCGCTCCGAAGATCAAGGATTCCCAAGGAGGAAGTTGATGAGGTGATCATGGGAAACGTTCTGCCTTCGGGACTTGGGCAGAATCCAGCCCGGCAGGCCATGATCAAGGCGGGGCTCCCGATGGCCGGAGGGGCCCTGACCATTAACAAAGTTTGTGGTTCAGGATTAAAAGCGGTCATGTTGGCGGCTCAGGCCATTCTCGCGGGAGATGCTGAGGTCATCGTGGCAGGCGGAATGGAGAGCATGAGTCGGGCACCCTATTACCTCGAGAATGCCCGTACCGGATATCGGCTCTGGGATGGGAAACTCATGGATGGGATGGTCCATGACGGGCTTTGGGATGTCGTGAACGATTACCACATGGGGTTCACCGCTGAGATCCAATCGATCAAGTTCAACATCAGTCGAGAGGAACAGGATCGGTTTGCCTATGAATCGAATCAAAAGGCCCTGAAGACAATCCAAAGCGGGCAGTTCAAAGAGGAGATCTTGGCTGTCCCGATCCCCTCGAGGAAAGGGGAAACAATCTTTTTTGAGATTGACGAGGGACCCCGTCAGTCAGACCTTCAAAGCCTGGCCAAACTCAAATCCGTTTTTAAAGAAGATGGGGTTGTGACAGCAGGAAACTCCTCGAAAATCAGTGATGGGGCAAGCGCTTTGGTAGTCATGTCAGGAGAAAAAGCCCAATCCCTCAAAGTGGCTCCCATGGCAAGGATTGTGGCTCAGGCGGCTGCCGGAGTGGACCTTGAGGATGTCCTCGTCGCACCCATCTTTTCCATCCCCAAAGTTCTTAAGAAGGCACGCTTGTCTCTTGGAGA
>Ga0079037_100001724_pt1 | contig 11603 bp, 10 predicted proteins | sample Mud3Dept4metaG_FD_71479 | JGI IMG/M metagenome (GOLD analysis project Ga0079037, IMG submission 71479) | Freshwater wetland microbial communities from Ohio, USA, analyzing the effect of biotic and abiotic controls - Mud 3 Core 4 Depth 4 metaG | ecosystem: Environmental > Aquatic > Freshwater >... | reverse complement strand
ACTGATGATAAACGTGATAGGCACCTTCCTTTTCAACAGGGCACTGTACCGTATTCCGCAGGAGGGTGTTATACAAATGAGCTTTCCGCCTTCTCTGCTTGTTATATTCATCGATATACTTGAATTTTACGAGCAGAATCCCTGCCTGTAACTCGTCCAGCCTGCTGTTATAACCGACCCTTTTGTGCCTGTAAGAACCTCTTGCGCCATGATTCCTCAGTTCCCGTATCAAATCAGCTAACCGGGGGTTATTTATTGTTATCATGCCACCGTCACCATATCCGCCAAGGTTTTTGCTGGGATAAAAACTGAAACAACCTGCATCGCCGATACTTCCGACTGTCCGGCTGTTTAACCTGGCACCAAAGGCCTGAGCGCAATCTTCGATCACTTTCAGCCTGTGCTTTTTCGCTATCCTCAGAATCTTGTTCATATCACAGGGATGCCCGAAGAGATGTACGGGCAAAATCGCCTTTGTCCTTGACGTAACATGCGCAGGTATCTGGTCCGGATCGATATTCAGCGTATCAGGTTGGACATCGACAAAAACCGGAGTGGCGCCCGTGTAAAGGATGGCCTCTGCTGTGGCAAAGAACGTAAAAGGGGTTGTGATGACTTCATCTCCTTCACCAATGCCCAGGGCATCAATGGCAAGATGGAGGGCATCTGTCCCTGATGCAACGCCTATCGCCTCTCTCAAGCCGTGAAACTCTGCCACCTTTTTTTCGAATGCAGATACTTTGGGGCCGAGTACGTAATGACTGCTCTCAAGAATTTCGGTCAGAATATGCATTATCTCACCTTTGATTTCCTGAAACTGTCTCTTTAAATCAACCATTGGAACCATAGAATATCCTTTAAAGCTTGATTTTCTCAGTGATCTCCATGACCACCTTCAGCGCATTCCTTCCTTCGATAGCTGAAACCCGCGGTTTCTTTCGCTCCTGTACGCAGTGGATAAAATCCTTCAGCTCCTCTTTGAGGGGCTCCTTTTTCTCCGGTTGGATAATATCAACGGATATACCTTTTTCATTCTTAAAATACCGCTTTATCTCCGAGTTCTGGTAATCGATCGTTATATAGGAATCTTCCTGTGATACCTTGAGCCTTCTCTGCTTTTCCGGGGACAGACGGCTGACCGTTGCGAGTGCAGTACAGCCATTTTCGAATTCAATCCAGGCCTTCGCGACATCAAGTTTATCGCTCAGTACCTTAGCGCCCACTGCCCTTATCTCCTTTACCGGCTTATCGATCAGACTTAGAATGATATCAATATCATGGATCATGAGATCGAGAGTGACATCAACATCTGTTCCTCTCCCCAGAAAGGGTGACAGCCTTTCTGATTCAATAAAGACCGGGGCTTTAAAAAAATCTGTTGCTGCAAGAATAGCAGGATTATACCGTTCAAGATGTCCGACCTGAATAATACAGCCGGAATTCTCTGATTCCCGTATCAGGTGATCGGCCTCTTCAACAGTAACAGTTATCGGTTTCTCTATAAGGATATCTTTGCCCGACTTCAGGCAATCGAGGGCTACGGGATAATGAGTTGTTGTGGGGGTGACAATACTCAGCACATCAACGTTATCGAGCATATCTCTGTAATCATACATTGCCTTACAGTGGTACTTCTCCGCGATTGTTTCTGCCTTTTCCCTGTGAATATCTGCAACACCAATAAGCTCAGCCTCTTCTATTTCCGAATATATCCTCGCGTGGTGTTGTCCAAGATACCCGACACCAATAACACCTACCCTAACTACCAAAGCCCCCTCCTGTATCCTGCGCAAACCGTAAATCAGAGGGCATTGCTCACCCTCTTTACTTCTTCAAGTTTTTTCAATGCCCTGCCCGAATCAATAGAGTCAGCAGCAATGCTGAACCCTGTGATGAAATCAGCGGTTTTCTCGGCAACGACAAGTGCAAGCGCCGAGTTCATGAGAACAATATCACGTTTCGGTCCTTTTTCACCCCGAAGAAGAGAGAGCGTAATCGCGGCATTCTCTTCTTTACTGCCGCCACGGATCTGTTCAATGCTGCTTCTCCGGATACCAAAATCTTCCGGCTCAATAGGAAAATTTTCTACTCGATCGTCCTTATAACGTGAGACCTTTGTGGTACCGGATAGACTGACCTCATCAAGCCCGTCATCACCGTGCACAACCATCGCGTCAATTGCTCCAAGATTTCCCAGAACCCGGGCAAGTGTCTCGGTCAGTTTCCCTGCGAATACACCAAGAATCTGCCTTTTTGCACCTGCAGGGTTCGTTATCGGACCAAGGATATTGAAGATGGTTCTTACCCCTAACTCACGGCGGGGGCCTATGGCATATTTCATTGCCGGATGAAACAATGGAGCAAACAGAAAGCCAAAGCCTGTCTCGAAGAGACATTTTTCCACCTTTTCAGGGGGAAGATCTATTTTGATGCCAAGGGCCTCAAGGACATCGGCACTGCCGGACTGGCTTGAAACAGAGCGGTTTCCATGCTTTGCAACCGGTACTCCTGCTCCTGCAACGACAAGGGCCGTTGTCGTAGAGATATTGAATGTGTATGCCATATCTCCACCAGTCCCGCACGTGTCGAGAACCTTATCCGGTGCCTGAATAGCAGTCGCCTTCCGGCGCATAATCCTGGCTGCCCCTGTTATTTCCTCAGCGGTCTCGCCTTTCATCCTGAGTGCTGCAAGAAATGCTCCTATCTGGGCATCCGTAGCCTTCCCCTCCATAATCTCCTGCATGCATTCAGCAGTCTCGGCCTCTGTAAGACCAATATGGTTAATGACCATGTTAATCGCTTCTTTTATCATGAAATCCCTCCTAACCTCCCTTTTCCAAAGGGAGGGATATAACCCCTCTTTGGCAAAGAGGGGGAAGGGGAGATTTTCTAATAATATTGTCCATTCAATTATGAGACCATTAATAACTCAGTTTCAGAAAGTTCCTCAATAGGTCTTTCCCTACCGCGGTCAGTATGGATTCGGGATGGAATTGAACACCTTCAAGAACAACCTCTCTATGTCTCACTCCCATTATCTCATCCATATCCGTCCATGCTGTTATTTCAAGACAAGCAGGGAGTGTCTCCTTTTTTATCAAAAGCGAGTGATATCTGGTTGCTTCAAAAGGATTGGGGAGACCCGTAAAAATCGTTTTCCCGTCATGGTAAATCAGGGACGTCTTTCCATGCATAAGCCTCGGTGCCCTGATAATATCCCCTCCAAAGGCAGCACCTATTGATTGATGACCGAGACATACACCGAGGATAGGGATCTTCCCCGCGAAATGTTTAATCAGATCGACTGAAATACCGGCCTCCTTAGGGGTACAGGGCCCTGGTGAAATAACAATCCTATGAGGGGTTAATCGTTCTATTTCCTGAATGGTAATTTTATTATTTCTGAATACCTTTATATCCTCACCAAGCTCGCCCAAATACTGAACGAGATTATAGGTAAAGGAATCATAATTGTCGATCATCAATAACATGCAATTACCCCAATTCCCTTTCAGCCATATCGACCGCCTTCATCATCCCCATCGCTTTGTTCACTGTCTCTGTGTATTCTTTTTCAGGAACCGAATCTGCCACGATACCTGCTCCAGCCTGAACATACACCTTATTGCCTTTTACGATAAGTGTTCTGATTGTGATACAGGTATCCATATTCCCTGAATAACTGAGATACCCGACCGCACCCGCATAGGGTCCCCTTCTTATTGGTTCAAGCTCTTCAATGATTTCCATTGCCCTCACCTTCGGAGCTCCCGTGACTGTGCCTGCGGGAAAGCATGCGCCAAGAACGTCAAAAGCATCCAATCCTGTTTTCAGGACACCCTCAACATTGGATACAAGGTGCATAACATGACTGTATTTTTCGACATTCATCAATTCCGTGACTTTTACCGAACCGGTCTCCGCAACCCGCCCCACGTCATTCCTTCCGAGATCAACGAGCATGATATGTTCTGCTATCTCTTTTGGATCGTTCTTTAATTCCTCTTCAAGAGACCGGTCTTCTTCCTCTGTCTCACCCCTTTTCCGTGTCCCGGCGATAGGTCTCAGGAGAATCTTCCTCCCTTCAAGTCTCACCAGTATCTCAGGAGAAGAACCAACGAGTTTGGCGTCACCCATGTCAATGTAGTACATGTATGGTGACGGATTGATGACCCGTAACGCCCTGTATATGTTGAATGGATTTATATCAGACTCCCTCTCAAATCTCTGAGACAGAACGGCCTGAATGATATCTCCTGCCATGATGTATTCCTTGCACTTCAACACTGCTTCCTCAAATTCATCTTTCCCGGGAAAAGAGGATGCATAACCGGAAAGTGACGGACGTTGCCTGGAATGCTTGATTGTTGCAAACGATAAATCCTGATCTTTCCTGCCTCTCTGTCTCCTCCTTACAGGTCTCGATTTTTTCAGGTTTGTGATGATTGTCTCTATTTTCTCTTCTGCATCAGCGTACGCTTCCTCAGGAGATTTATTGTCAATATGTGCATTTGAGACAACCTTAATCTTTCCTTTGAGATTATCAAAGATCATTACGGTATCCGTAACCATAAGGAACATGTCAGGAATCTTGAGCCCCGGCTTTTTTTCATAGGGGATGTTTTCAAAAAACCTTACCATGTCATAGCCGATATAGCCGACGAGCCCGCCGTAAAATCTTGGTAATCCAGGCACATCAACAGGTTTATAGGCTGCAATCTCTTTTTTAACGATCTCGAACGGATTTTCGGCTTCATGTCTTTGAATGCCGGCTTTTGTATCCTTAATCTCTATTTTCTTATCCCAACCTTTGATGATTCTTGATGGGCGTGAGCCGAGAAAAGAGTATCTGGCCCACTTTTCACCACCGATCATGCTCTCAAGCAAAAATGAAGGTGACCCTCCGAGTTTCAGGGCTGCTGACACAGGTGTTTCTGTATCGGCAAGGATTTCCCGGTAAACAGGAATAAGATTCCCCTTCGTTGAGAAGGTTTTGAAATTCTCTAAATCAGGATAGAGCATATTGACAAAAAGTGACCTTCCTATGTACTATTTTGAATAGTAACGTTCATTATAGCCTATTATTTATTGATAAGTTAAGAGTTACTAATCGGTTCGCAAGTAAGGCTACATTGACTGTCATTCCAGCTTGTCTGGAATCCTTTCTTAAGAAAGATGCTGGACAAGCCAGCATGACAGAACATTTCAGGAATTTGACCTTACTGATGGTTTTACTATTAGCTATTCACTTTTTTGACCTATCATGCGGGAATAGCTCAGTTGGTAGAGCACAACCTTGCCAAGGTTGGGGTCGCGGGTTCGAATCCCGTTTCCCGCTCCATCTTAATAGCAAATAGCAAATAGTAGATAGTAGATAGGAAACAGGAGAATGTCTTTAATAGTGAATCCCTGTCTTCTTTCTACTTTCTCCTGTTTCAGGGGCGGCGTACCCAAGTGGCTAAGGGAGAGGTCTGCAAAACCTTTATGCAGCGGTTCGAATCCGCTCGCCGCCTCCAAAAAAAATCATCACATTATAGCTCCTTAAAAACTTTTGCAAGACTTTCTCCTCCCACATGAATCTTAAATTCGTTGAAGTACCCGAAGGGCGTACACATGACCGTATACCCTGCATTCCTGAGTTTTTCCGAGGCATCCCGTATCATCTGTTCTGAAAATTCAGGAGAGGCCTTGCTTGACGAAAGGTGGTTGAATGAGTGGATAACGACATTCTTTGTATTGAACTTACCGGCAAGCCATTTGATATTCTTGCCCAGTTTATCGAGCAGGCTTTTGCCTTTTTCTTCATCTTCTTTTTCTGCGTGGAAGAAAACAACAACAGTATTTTCGAGGGAATCTTCCCTGTCACTATCAGGAACCTGCGGAAGACTTTTTGACGCCGTCTTAAACCACCATGCATGTGCATAAAACAGCAATAACTTCAAATGATCCTCTCCCTCTTTATTGCGTCTGCAACCTTTGCAACCTTAACCATCTCCTTCACATCATGAACACGAACAATATTCGCACATTTCAGGATGGAGATGGCAACTGCAGCTGCGGTTCCTTCAACCCTTTGTCCTGGAGATTCATCTCCAAGGATTTTACCGATAAAAGCCTTTCTCGATGCACCTATAAGGACCGGCTTTTCAAGGGAAGTAAATTCCTGGAGATTATGGATAATAGTAAGGTTCTGTTCAAATGTCTTTCCAAAACCGATCCCTGGATCGATAACGATCATGTCGTCCTGAATCCCTGCATCTAAGGCGAATCTTATGCTGCCTCTCAGATAATCCATTATTTCAGGTATCAAAGCTTCATATACAGGGTTGATCTGCATGTCCTTCGGTTTCCCTCTGATGTGCATGACAACCACAGGTACCTTGTATTCAGAAACAACTTTGGTCATCTCTGGATCAAACCTCAAACCACTAATATCATTGACTATGGAGGCACCAGCGTCTAAAGCTCTCTGCGCAACTTCCGCCTTGTATGTATCGATGGATATCGGAATAGTAATCTCTTTTGCTATTGCCGCAATAACAGGGGCTGTACGCCGCAGTTCTTCTTCTACAGGAACGATTTCTGAGCCCGGTCTTGTGGATTCTCCGCCGATATCAATGATATCGGCTCCATCTTCAACCATTTGGAGAGCCCGTTGAATTGCAACAGATTTATCAAAGAAGAGGCCTCCGTCAGAAAAGGAATCCGGGGTGATATTCAGGATTCCCATGATATACGTCTTTTTTGAAAAGTCGAGGGAGAAATTTCTCCAGGAAAGTATCAAACCTGGACAGTCCTTTTTGACTCCGCTTCCTGAATAAGTGCGTCTATTTCAGGACCATCCATGGTCTCTTTTTCAAGGAGTGCCTTTGCGAATGTCTCGAGAATGTCCCGGTTTGCTGTCAGAAGGTTTTTTGACGTGTTATACGCATCGATAACGATCTTCTTTACCTCTTCATCTATGTCGATGGCGGTTTTTTCACTGTAATCCTTATGCCTGGCTATCTCTCTCCCAAGGAAGATCTGCTCGTCTTTTTTGCCGAAGGTGAGCGGTCCGAGCTTTTCCGACATGCCCCACTCTGTGACCATTTTTCTTGCAAGGTCTGTCGCGCGCTCAAGGTCATTACCGGCGCCTGTGGTCATATGATTCAATGCGATCTCCTCAGCAGCCCTTCCTCCGAGGAAAACCGAGAGAGCCTTCAAAAGGTAGTCTTTGGAATAGGTATATTTATCGTCTATCGGGAGTTGTTGTGTTACGCCCAAAGCCCTGCCTCTCGGAATAATGCTCACTTTATGCAACGGGTCAGTTCCCGGCGTCAGTTTAGCAACAAGTGAATGCCCCGCCTCATGATAGGCTGTATTCTTTTTCTCTTCTTCACTAATGATCATGCTTCTTCTTTCCACTCCCATGAGAACCTTGTCCTTTGCTGCTTCAAAATCAGACTTTTCTACCTTTGTTTTCGCATTCCTCGCTGCAAGCAATGCAGCTTCATTGACAAGGTTTTCAAGGTCTGCACCGGAAAAACCGGGTGTGCCCCGGGCAATCTCATCGAGATTCACCTTTTCGTCAACGGGAACATTTCTCGTGTGCACTTTCAGGATTTCCAGTCTTCCCTTTACATCAGGTTGAGGTACTACTACCTGCCGGTCAAACCTTCCTGGTCGTAGAAGGGCAGGATCGAGGACATCAGGCCTGTTTGTTGCTGCGAGGATAATAACTCCCACGTTACTTTCAAAACCATCCATCTCTACGAGTAATTGATTCAGGGTCTGCTCACGCTCATCGTGACCACCACCCAGGCCTGCTCCCCTGTGACGGCCAACAGCATCTATCTCATCAATAAAAATAATGCATGGTGCACTTTTCTTTGCCTGGTCAAAGAGGTCCCTGACCCTGGAGGCGCCAACTCCAACAAACATTTCCACAAAGTCAGAACCTGACATAGAAAAGAATGGAACGCCGGCTTCACCGGCAATAGCCCGTGCAAGAAGGGTTTTGCCTGTACCCGGTGCACCAACTAAGAGGACTCCTTTGGGAATCTTGCCACCGAGCTTCTGAAATTTCTGGGGATCTTTCAGAAAATCAATAATCTCCTGCACTTCCGCCTTTGCCTCTTCTATTCCAGCCACATCGGCAAACGTTATCTTTACGGACTTTTCCGAAACCAGCTTTGCCTTTGCCTTCCCAAAAGAGAGTGCCTTGTTCCCCCCTGTCTGCATTTGCCTCATGAAGAATATCCATATGACGACAAGGAATATGATTGGACCCCATGAGAAGAAAAGATTCCAGTACCATGGATTCTGCTCTTCGGGTTTAACGGTTATCTTCACATTCTGGTCTCTTAAGGTCTGTACCAGGTCCGGATATTCTGCAGTATAGGTTTTAAAATTTTTACCGTCTTTGAGCTGACCGGTTATGACATTGCCCTTAATGATAACCTCTTGAATGTCATCGGCATCGAGCTTTCCCATGAAGTCAGAGAATATCATCTCCTGTTCGCCTTTTTTCGGCATACTGAGGATATTGAAAAGCAGGATCATCATGACCCCGATCAGGAGCCATACCAACAACCCTCTGTAAGCGTTTAATCTATTCACCGCTGATGTAGTTCCTTATGTTTTTTGCTAAATTTCATTGGCAAAATAAACCCCTTTACCCTTGCATCAAGGATTCGGGATAAAGAGGCTTGTTTATATTGTAGCATATCGGAAATCTTTTTCAGAAACGGATCACCTCTTCCTCTATGTACTTCTTCTGGATTGCTATCAGATTATTGATACCTTTTTCGGCGAGTTTGATAAGCATATCAAGACTGTCTTTCGAAAAAGGCACCCCTTCTGCGGTGCCCTGTATTTCAACAAATCTGCCATTCCCTGTCATAACGACATTCATGTCTACCTCTGCAATAGAGTCTTCCGCATAACAGAGATCAACCATGGGCTTTCCATGCACAACGCCGACACTTATAGCGGCAAGATAATCTTTTAACGGTGATTTCTCGATAAGACCATTCCTGAGGGCATACTTCAATGCGTCCGACAAACAGATGAAAGCACCGGTGATTGATGCTGTCCTCGTACCTCCGTCTGCCTGCAGGACATCACAGTCTATCCAGATCGTCCGTTCCCCTAAGCCGGAGAGATCAACAACTGAGCGGAGAGCCCTGCCGATAAGCCTCTGTATTTCATGAGTTCTGCCGCTGATCCTCCCGGTTGTAGATTCCCTGAGTGTCCTTGTATGTGTGGCCCTCGGAAGCATGGAATATTCAGCGGTTACCCATCCCCTTTTCTGATCCTTTAAAAAGGGAGGGACCCTGTCCTCGATTGAGGCCGTGCAGATCACCCGCGTATTCCCGATCGAAATCAGTACGGAACCTTCTGCATTTTCAATAAAACTCCTCTGAATTTTTACACTTCGGACTTCATTCTCGTTCCTGCCATCAGGTCTCATTAATCCTCCATTCCAATCTAATTACCGACATTGATCTTCTCAATGTGTTCAATCTGCTGTCCAAGGAACTTCTCTCCAACGTTCAAAAATCTCTCCGGGGAATCCGTTACATAAAACTCCCTGAACGAAGGACTTTTCTTTTCCCGTTTCATCCCCAGATCCTCAAGGATTACCGTGATTTCCTGTGAAATCTCAACTGCTGAGTCGATGAGTCTTACTCCTGCTCCCATGACTTCCGCAATCACCTTTTTCAGTAAAGGATAGTGTGTGCATCCAAGGACGACAGTGTCGATATCTTTATTTTTGAAGCCCGCAAGATACTTTTCTGCAACCATGGAAGCAATATGCCCTTCTGTCCATCCCTCCTCGACAAGGGGCACAAATAACGGACATGCGAGACCAAAAACCTCTACCCCTTCATTTATGGCCTTCATGGCTTTCGTATATGCATTGCTTTTTATTGTTGCTTCTGTTCCAATCACACCAATCTTTTTGTTCTTTGTAGCCATAACAGCAGCCTTTGCTCCCGGGTCTATCACCCCGACAACAGGAATGGAAACCCTGCTTTTGATAGCATCGAGGCTCACTGATGATGCGGTATTACAGGCAATGACAAGTATCTTGATATCTTTGAACGATAAAAATTTCGTATTCTCAAAAGAATAGCGGATAACTGTTTCAGGAGACCGTATCCCATAAGGGACCCGTGCCGTATCTCCGAGATAAATGGTGTTCTCATCCGGCAACACCCTCAGAATCTCTTTGAGAACGGTGAGACCACCGATGCCCGAGTCAAAGACGCCGATCGGTCTATTCGTGATATCACTGCTCATGAGAAACCATATCCTTTAATGGGTAGAGAAGAAAGAGATGGCCACCCAGCGTCTCGGTTTCCTTCCCTTCTATGAGGATTTTTATATCTTGAATGTCTTGAACATTAGAAATGATGCTTTCGTACAAACCTTTCAGCAGGAGAAATTCTGCAAAGACATCACCCTGAAAATTTCTCCTGAACTCATCCGAAAGGTCTATGTAAAGCATCCCGTCTGTCCCTTTATATATGCCGAGAAGTCTCGCACCTCGTGGCAAATATGGTATTGTTGCTACAGCAGAACCTTTCAGATATTCATCCACGGCGGCCTCAGCAATTGCCGTCGACCCCGTCCTTTTGGGGGGTCGTCTCTCTTCCATCTGGAGTTGATCCCCGACGGGATAATAAATCCTCAGCGATAACAGGTCCTCAATCTTTGTATTGTTTGCTGTCTCTTCTGAAGCGGCTTTCTCCTGAGGGATGACCTTTGAGAAATAGAGATAACCACCGCCAACACCGCCGACAAAGAGGAAGAGAAGTAAAATGATTCCCGATCTTTGCTTAAGGTTCATGGAGAACTTTTTCTTCGAGCACGTTTGGATTCTTAGAAGCCATATGCAAGTATTCCCTGGATGATTGAATGTATCAGCCTTGTTTTCATCTGCTGGTCATATGAAACAATTTTGGGGGATGGATATTCGATGAAAACAGCGGGTGCTCCAACAGAATGCAATAAGGGGAGGGGCATTCCCCTGCGAATAACTTCATCTTTGAATTCATCCTTAATCGCTTTCTCGATGCTGTCTGACAACACCTTGCTTTTCCCGGCATATTTTTTCTGGCTTGATGCAATGCTATAGTCATTTGAGCCTTGTTCATCAGACGCGGGTTCATAAAGGATAAAATTTCGCGACATCGTAGCATGAAGACTGATGAAGAGATCCGGTGATCTCTGATTCACGAAATGAATTCTGTCAGAAAGCGAGACATACTGATCGGCCTTGCGGATGAGAAAAACTTTTTTGCCTTTTTTTGACAAGACGGCCCCTAACTCCCTGGCAAGGGCCAAGCTGATGTCCTTCTCATTGAGATTTTCATAGGCTATGCCAAAATCATAGCCGCCATGTCCGGCATCAATGACAATCCCCCTTGCCGGGGTTACGGGTGTTTGTTGCCCAGATTGCTTTTCTGCCTGCTTTTCAGCTTGAGGCTCCCTTTTCAGGATATCGAGAACCAGTCTTGCAGGCCCAGAAAGCTTAAAGAACTTAATCTCGACTTTTTCTTTAAGGTTTATCACTACCACTTTTTCTGACGGTATGATTTCGAAGGGAAGATCTTTCT
>Ga0079037_100001723_pt1 | contig 11607 bp, 10 predicted proteins | sample Mud3Dept4metaG_FD_71479 | JGI IMG/M metagenome (GOLD analysis project Ga0079037, IMG submission 71479) | Freshwater wetland microbial communities from Ohio, USA, analyzing the effect of biotic and abiotic controls - Mud 3 Core 4 Depth 4 metaG | ecosystem: Environmental > Aquatic > Freshwater >... | reverse complement strand
TCGTGGTGGCGACGGACGATGCACGCGTCGAGGCCGCCGCACGTCGCTTCGGCGCCGACGTCTGTCTCACCCGCGCCGACCACCAGAGCGGTACCGATCGCATCGCCGAGGTCGCAGACCGTCACGCCTGGCCGGATGCGGCGATCGTCGTCAACCTCCAGGGTGACGAGCCCACGATGCCACCGGCGCTGCTGCGGCAGGTCGCCGGGGCCCTGGCTGCGCATCCGGCGGCGGCGGTCGCGACCCTCGCAACAGTCATTCACGATCGCGCCGAGGTCTTCGATCCGAACGTCGTGAAGGTGGTGACCGATCGGCACGGCCATGCCCTGTATTTCAGTCGGGCGCCCATTCCCTGGCATCGGGGGGCGTTCACCGGCCGGGAGGGCGATCTGCCGTCCGGCGTTGAATTCCGGCGCCATCTCGGCATCTATGCGTACCGTGCGGGGTTTCTGCGTCGCTTCGTCGGCTGGGTGCCGGCTGCCATCGAGGAGTGCGAGGCCCTCGAACAACTGAGGGCGCTCTGGCAGGGCGAGCGCATCCACGTCAGCCTGGCCAGCGAGGTGCCCGGGACGGGGGTCGACACGCCCGAAGACCTCGAGCGGGTGCGGCGCATGCTCCCGTAGGCTGGGCTGAGCGTCGTGATGACCAACGATCGGGGCGCTGCGTCCGGGCGAAAAAAAACCCGGATCCTCGCGGATCCGGGTCCGGTAACGGCGGCCCTGGCGGATTACAGCCGGGGCTGCTCGTTGTCGGTCTTCTGTGCCACGTACTCGACCTTGGCCTTCTCCTGCTGGGAGGCGGCGACAGCGTCATCGCTGCTCGGGGACACGGTGAACATGACGCCGGCGATGGCGAGAACGACTACGGAAAGTACTTCAAGCATTGGAACTACCTCATATTTTGTTACATCAGGTTGCGCTTATATTAGCACATGCTAATGCCTTGTCAACCCTTTCGGACAAGCCCTCGTGACCTGGGTCAGGTGGGATCCCCCTTGCGGCGCAGGCATGAGTCCCGTCGTCCGCAGGGAAGCCGACTGGCGCATCCGGGGGTCGGCGACGGCGCCTCCAGCGGTGCGCGTCGTGCAAACTAGCCGGCAGTACAGCGGATCGGGAATCCCGACAGGAGAGAACTGATATGACGGTGCCCGGCGCCAATCCCCGCGTCTCGGTGCTCTTCGTCTGCATGGGCAACATCTGCAGGTCGCCGACGGCACACGGGGTTTTTCGCAAGCTGGTGCACGAGAGCGGGCTGGCCGAGCGGATCGCGATCGACTCCGCAGGCACGCACGCGTACCACGTCGGCGAGGTGCCGGACCGGCGGGCGCGGGCGACCGCGGAGCGGCGCGGCATCGATCTGAGCGACCTGCGCGCCCGAAAGGCGACGCCGGAGGACTTCCTGGTCTTCGACTATGTCCTGGCGATGGACCAGGACAACTACTTCGCCCTGCTGGAGATCTGCCCGAAAGGGCTGCAGCACAAGCTGCAGCTGTTCATGGACTACGCGCCGGCGATGCGCACCCGCGAGGTGCCGGATCCCTACTACGGTGGGCCGACGGGCTTCGAACGGGTGTTCGACCTCGTCGAGGCCGCCGCACAGGGCCTCCTCGACGAGATCCGCAGCAGGCACCTCTGACCGGGGAGCACCCGGCGCGGCTCAATCCGGCTCGCGCGGGGGCGGGGCGCTGCCCTCGGGCGCATCGACCCTGACGGGCATTGCGCGCTCGGCCGCGGCCAGCGCGACAGGGGCAACCGGCGGCGCGGCGGGGGCGGCCGGCGGGAGGTTTGCGCCGGTCACGGTCGACGGCTCCGCCGCCCAGCGCCGGTCCTCGCCGGAGTCGTCATCCGCCGGACCGGGAACGGCGTCGGCAACGGTCTCCGTGCTGCCACGGCCGGAGCGACGGCGCCGGCCACCGCGCCGGCCGCGGCGCGAACGGCGCGCCGGCCCCTCCTCGGCTCCTTCGGGCGCCTCGGGGCCTTCGGTGACGCCGATCTCGTCGATGTCCTCATCCTCGTCGACGGGACCCGCGACCGGCCCGGGTGGCTCGAGCGCGAACGAGGGTGGCGGTGTCGGCGGGGTCGGCTCGACGGCTGCCGCTGTCGGTACGGGCGGCTGGCCAGGCTCGGCCTCGACCGCGGTGGCGGCGGCGACCGGGAGTCGTTCGGCGTCCTGCAGTGGCGCGGGCCGGGGCTCGCGAAGCTCCGGCGACGGGCGCTCCTCGCGCGCCGGGCGCTCGCGATCCTCGCGCGACGGCCGATCCTCCCTCGGGCCCCGCGCCTCGCGCGGCGGGCGCGTGGACTCCCGGGCCTCGCGTTGCTCGCGCGGTCCCCGCCCAAGCTCGCGTACCTCCCGCTCGTCGCGGCGGTCACGCCCTTCCCCTCGGTCACGTGCCTCCGGACGTTCGCGCCCTTCCTGGCGATCACGACGCTCCGGCCGGTCGCGGCCCTCTCGCGCCTCCCGGCCTTCGCGATTGTCGCGCCGCTCGCGGCGCTCGCGCTGCGGCCGGGGTGCGCGGTCGTCACGGGGGCGGCGCGGGGCCGACTCCGCGCCGGCCGGTTCGGCCTCCAGCGCCGTCGTGTCGCGCGACGCGGCGGGCGTCGCGCGCGCGGGGTGGAAGATCGTCGATATGAAGCGGCGGAAGAAGCCCGGCTGGGCACCGGCCGGAAGTGCCGGTGCGGGGACAGGCGGCGTCTCTTCGGGCTCGGGGCGTTCGGGTGCCGGCGTCGCCGGCAGGACCGAGCGCACGGCGGGCTCCTCGGCGCGCGTCGGCCGGATGCCGTGCAGCCCCTCGGCGGCCTCCTCGGGCTCGAGCGCCAGCTTGTAGCTGGCGGGGGCGGACTCGTCCTGCTTCACGTCCGCTGACCGCAACCGCTCGATCTCGTAGCGGGGGGTCTCGAGGTGGCGATTCGGGACCAGCACGATCTCGACGTCGTGCCGGGACTCGATCTTGGCGACCACCTGGCGCTTCTCGTTGAGCAGGAAGGTCGCGACGTCGACCGGCAGTTGGGCAACGATCCGCGCCGTGTTGTCCTTCAGGGCCTGCTCCTCGATCACCCGCAGGATCGACAGGCCCAGTGATTCGACGCCGCGCACGAAGCCGTGGCCCTCGCAGCGCGGGCAGAGCTGCTGCGTCGCCTCGCCGAGCGATGGGCGCAGGCGCTGGCGCGACATCTCGAGCAGGCCGAAGCGCGAGATGCGGCCGATCTGGACGCGGGCGCGATCCTCCTTGAGGGCCTCCTTCAGGCGGTTCTCGACCTCCCTCTGGTTGCGGGAGGGGGTCATGTCGATGAAGTCGATGACGAACAGACCGCCGAGGTCGCGCAGCCGCAGCTGCCGGGCAATCTCGTCGGCCGCCTCGAGGTTGGTGACGAGGGCGGTCTCCTCGATATCCGCGCCCTTCGTCGCCCGGGCCGAGTTGATGTCGATGCTGGTGAGCGCCTCGGTGTGGTCGATCACGATCGAGCCGCCGGACGGCAGGCGAACCCCCCGCTGGAAGGCCGACTCGATCTGGCTCTCGATCTGGTACCGAGAGAACAGGGGCACCTCGTCCTCGTACAGGCGGACCTTGCGCAGGAACTGCGGCATCACCTGCCGGACGAAATCGCGCGCCTGCTCATACACCTGGCCGTCGTCGATGACGATCTCGCCGATGTCCGACCGCAGGTAGTCGCGGATGGAGCGGATGATGATGTTGCTTTCCTGATACACCAGGAAAGGGGCCCGGCGCTCTTGCGACGAGGCCTCAATCGCCTGCCAGAGCTGCAGGAGGTAATCGAGGTCCCACTGCAGCTCTTCCTGGTTCTTGCCGATTCCGGCGGTGCGAACGATCAGCCCCATGTCCTCGGGGATGTCGAGCTGGCTCATCGCCTCGCGCAGCTCGCTGCGGTCCTGGCCCTCGATCCGCCGCGACACCCCGCCCGCGCGCGGGTTGTTGGGCATCAGGACGAGGTAGCGGCCGGCCAGCGAGATGAAGGTCGTTAGCGCGGCCCCTTTCGTGCCGCGCTCTTCCTTGTCGATCTGGACCAGGACCTCCTGGCCCTCCCGCAGGGCGTCCTGGATCGTGACCCGGCCGCTGGCCTGCAGCGCCGATTCCGAGAAATAGCTGCGGGAGACCTCCTTGAAAGGCAGGAAGCCGTGGCGCTCGGCGCCATACTCGACGAAGGCCGCCTCGAGGCTGGGCTCGACGCGGGTGATGCGCCCCTTGTAGATGTTGGCCTTTTTCTGTTCCCGGCCGGGGGTTTCGATGTCGAGGTTGTAGAGCTTCTGCCCGTCAACGATCGCAACGCGCAGCTCTTCGGGCTGGGTTGCGTTGATCAGCATTCTTTTCATGGGGTCCGGGTCTCGTCATGCGCCGTCTGCCGCGGAGCGCGCGGGTGCTTGCGGGATGGGCACTCGACCCGGCGGATGTCGGACCAGGGACGTCGACGTTCGCTGTTGTCATGGTCGGCTACCTCCCGCGCAGCGCATCCGCGAAGGGCGCCGGTGCTGGGCCGCGCCGTCCGCGTGGCTGCCGCGCGCACTCCACCGCCGGTTGCGGCGTGGCTGTTATCCGTGGCCCCGCAGGGTGGTCTCGGGTAGCCTTACGCCCCTCGACGAGGTGGCGCCTGCCCACTGTCGGGGCGGGTGGTCGCTTGCCGGGACTGCCGCGCGGTGCTCCGGCCCCCGCCGGGGCGGAGGCTGGTGAAAGGGTCTGCGACCAGCGGGCGGGCCCGTGTCGGCCGGGCCTGCTGGGCCGCTGGACTATAGCAGAGCGCCGCAGCGCAGCAAACGCCCAGTTCTCTCAATAACCTACCGGACAATGGTGCGGCCAGCATGACAGCCTCGGAGGCCTCCGGCCGTGTCGAGCACTGGGAAGCGGGCGAGGGCGATGCCGGCCAGCGCATCGACAACTTCCTGCTGCGCCGCTTGAAAGGGGTGCCCCGCAGCGTCATCTACCGGATTCTGCGGCGGGGCGAGGTGCGGGTGAATGCCCGCAGGATCGGTCCCGAGTACCGCCTGGTGGCGGGAGACAGGGTTCGGGTCCCACCGGTTCGCACCGCCGCCGAGCGTCCGGCGCCCCAACCGGGCGCGGGGCTGGCGGGTCTGCTCGCCGGCGCGGTCCTCTACGAGGATGATCGGCTGCTGGTGGTGAACAAGCCCGCGGGGCTGGCCGTCCACGGGGGCAGCGGACTCGGCTACGGGGTGATCGAGGCATTGCGGGCCCTGCGGCCGGGCGACACGGAGCTCGAGCTGGTGCACCGGCTGGACCGCGACACCTCGGGCTGTCTCATGGTCGCAAAGCGGCGCAGCCTGCTGCGGCTGCTGCATGGTTTGCAGCGGGAGGGCCTGATCGAGAAGCGCTACCTTGCCCTGCTGGCCGGCCGCTGGCGGCGGGGTGCGACCCGCGTGGACGCCCCGCTGCGCAAGAGCGTGCTCCAGGGCGGCGAGCGGATGGTCAGGGTGGCGGCGGACGGCAAGGACGCGGTGACGGAGTTCAAGGCGGTGCAGCGCTATGCCGACAGCACCCTGGTGGAGGCGACTCTCGTGACTGGGCGGACGCATCAGATCCGGGTCCATGCGGCCCACCTGGGCACCCCGATCCTGGGCGACGCCAAGTACGGCGACGCGGAGGCAAACAGCCGTTACCGGCAGCTGGGCCTGCGCCGCCTGTTCCTCCACGCCGCCGCGCTCGTCATCCACTGGCCCGGGGACGAGCCGCCGCTGCGGGTGGAGGCGCCCCTCGACCCGGCGCTCGCTCGGTTCCTTCGACAACTGGAGATCGCGTGAACGGGTATCGGCTACTGGTGTTCGACTGGGACGGGACCCTAATGGACTCCCAGGCCCGCATCGTCGGCTGCTTCCAGGCCGCCGCGGTGGACGTCGGCGTGGACGTGCCCCAGGGAGACAGGGCCAAGGACGTGATCGGGCTCGGCCTGCAGGAGGCAACAGAGCGACTGTTCCCCGATCTCGACGGGGTCCAGGTGGGCCGCGTGGTCGAGCGCTACCGCCACCACTTCCTCGGCGACCACCCGACGCCGTCCGAGCTGTTTCCCGGTGTCGTCGAGACCCTGGAGGGTCTGGCGGACGAGGGCTACCTGCTCGGCATCGCCACGGGCAAGAGCCGGCGCGGGCTGGACAAGGTGCTGAGGGAAACCGGGCTGGGCGGCCTGTTTCACGCCAGCCGCTGTGCCGACGAGGCCTTTTCCAAGCCGCACCCGCAGATGCTCGAGGAGGTGATGGCGGTGCTGGGAGCAGGGCCGGCCGACACCCTGATGATCGGCGACACCGAGTACGACATGCAGATGGCCCGCAACGCGGGTGTGCCCGGCCTCGCCGTCTCCTATGGCGTCCATCCCCCGAGCCGTCTCCTCGCCGAGGGCGCCCTCGGCTGCCTGGACCGGATCGACGAACTGCCCCGCTGGCTGGCCGAGCGGCGCGGCGCCGTGAAAGCCGTGGAGGAGGTCGTGCTGTGACCGACACGTCCGAGCGCAGCCGCCCGACCTCTCCACGCGGCGAGGGTGAGGAGGGCAGCTGGGAGCGCCAGCTCGTCGAGAAGCTGGTGCTGGGCAACGTCGCCGAGCAGCGCCGGGGACGCCGCTGGCGGCTGTTCTTCAAGGGGCTGCTGTTCGTTTACCTGTTCGCCCTGCTCGCCCTCTGGGCCATCGAGCATCTGCCCGGCACGACCCTGCATGCGGGTGGCCACGCGGCGGTCGTCGGGGTCGAAGGCCTCATCTCGTCGGAGACCGACGCGAGCGCCGAGAACGTCGTCGAGGCCCTGCGGAACGCATTCAAGGACACGGGGACCAAGGGTGTGATCCTGCGGATCAACAGCCCCGGCGGCAGCCCGGTGCAGTCGGCGATCATCAACGACGAGATCCGACGCCTGCGCGACAAGCACAAGAAGGTGCCGGTCTACGCGGTGATCGAGGACCTCGGGGCGTCCGGCGGGTACTACGTGGCGGTGGCGGCCGACAAGATCTACGTGAACCGGTCCAGCGTGCTCGGCTCGATCGGCGTGCTGATGAACGGCTTCGGCTTCGTCCAGACGCTGGAGAAGCTCGGTATCGAGCGGCGGCTGATGACGGCGGGCGAGCACAAGGGGATCTTCGACCCTTTCTCGCCCGTGGGCGAGTTCGATCGCGACCACCTGAAGCGGGTCCTGGACGAGCTGCACCAGAACTTCATCACCGCGGTCAAGGCCGGGCGCGGCAATCGCCTCAAGGACGACCCGCAGGTCTTCAGCGGGCTGTTCTGGACCGGCGAGGAGAGTCTCGAGCTCGGCCTCGCCGACGGCTTCGGTGACGTCGGCTACGTCGCCCGCACCGTGATCGGCGTCGAAACGACCGTCGACTTCACCGAGAAGGAGGACGTCTGGGAGCGCCTCGCCTCGCGGGTCGGGACCGGCGCCACTGAGGCTATCGGACGGCTCGTCGGCTGGAGCGGATCGCTGGGTTTCCGCTGAGCGCGCGGCGATTCGACGGGCGTCGACTGCGGCTCTGCCCATCCACGGCGCCACGACCAGACCATCGCGGATGGGCAGAGGGCGGAGCCCGATGCCCGTGCCCATCGACCCACGGATCAACAGATCCGCGGCAGCGGGTCGTCCTCGAGCTCCTCGAGGATGCGCTGCCCACCGAGCTCTGTGTGCAGCACCACCCGCGCGGGCCCGGTGTGTACCTCGCCGATCAGGCTCGCGCCGGCCCCAGCCGGCAGCGCGCGCCAGCGCTGCAGGGCGGTGTCGGCATCGGCTGCCGCCACCACGGCGACCACCCGGCCTTCACAGGCGAGATAAAGCGGGTCGTAGCCCAGGATCTCGCACACGGACCGCACCGGGTCGTTGACCGGAATGGCGGTCTCGTCGAGCTGCAGTCCGAGGCCGCTTGCGCGACAGATCTCGTGCGCCACGGTCGCGAGTCCGCCGCGCGTGGGGTCGCGCATGAAGCGCAGGCCCGGCAGGTCCCGCAGGGCACTCGTCAACGGGTGGACGCTGGCCGCGTCGGAGCGCAGGTCGCCGCGCATGCCGAACTCCTCCCGCGCCAGCATGACGGCCGTGCCGTGGTCGCCCACCGGACCGCTGACGAGCACGCGGTCGCCCGCGCGGATCGCGCCCAGGCCCAGCGCGAGACCCGCAGGCCGGACACCGACGCCCGTGGTGGCGAGGTAAAGGCCCGCAGCCTCGCCGCGGCGCACGACCTTGGTGTCGCCGGCCACGATCCGCACCCCCGCCTCGGCGGCGGCCGCGGCGGCGCCACGGATCACACGCTCGAGCAGCGCGACCTCCAGTCCTTCCTCGATGAACACGTTGAGGCTGAGGTAGAGCGGGTCGGCCCCTGCGACCGACAGGTCGTTCACCGTGCCGTGGACCGCGAGCGACCCGATGTTGCCGCCGGGGAACTCGATCGGCTGCACGGTGAAGCCGTCGGTCGTGAACATGACGTCGCCCGGCGGCAGCTCGAGCCTTACTGCATCGGCGTGGACATCGAGTCCGGGGTTCTGGAGATGTCGGGCGAACAGCTCCTCGATCAGCTCGCGCATGAAACGCCCACCGTTGCCGTGGGCCAGGGAGATGCGTGTCTCGCGCATTGGGTAGGGACCGACTCGAAGCCTTTGGCGGGAGGGTGGCGGTGGCCGGCCGGCGGGCCCGCCCGTTCATGCTATTGTCACAAAAACGCAGTGTAATCTGCGCGCCATATTTGACATGGGGAACCGCAAGGTGGCCAACGAAACGCGCGTCCTCGTCGTGGAGGACGAAGACGCCGTGCGCGAGCTCCTCGCCGTCACGCTCGAAGGTGCCGGCTACACGCCGCTCCCGGCGGTCGACGTGCCGGAGGCGGAGCGCCTGATGGGCGAGCGTGCGCCGGAGCTGATCCTGCTCGACTGGATGCTTCCGGGCATGAGCGGCATCGAGTTCACGCGGCGGCTGCGCAGGGAGCCGAGCCTGCGCGAAGTGCCGATCATCATGCTGACCGCACGCGGCGAGGAACACAACAAGGTGACGGGACTCGAGGCGGGCGTCGACGACTACGTCACCAAGCCGTTCTCGACCCGCGAGCTGCTGGCGCGCATCAAGGCCGTGCTGCGACGCAGCGGCGGCGACGGCAGCGACGTGGTGCAGGCGGAGGGCGGTCTGCAGATCGACCAGTCGCAGCACCGCGTCTTCGCGCGCAGCCAGCCGGTGCAGATCGGCCCGACCGAGTTCCGGCTGCTGCATTTCTTCATGACCCACCCTGAGCGCGTGTACTCGCGCTCGCAGCTGCTGGATCAGGTGTGGGGACGCAACGTGTACATCGAGGAGCGGACAGTCGACGTCCACATCCGGCGCCTGCGCAAGGCGCTCGAGCCCCACGGGTTCGAGAACCTCGTGCAGACCGTGCGCGGCGTCGGCTACCGCTTCTCTGCGCAGCAAGCCTGACGGATGAGAGCCGGCTGGTCGCAGGAGACCTGGCGCCTCGTCGGCATCCTGGCGCTGAGCCTTGTCATCGGCCTCGTGATCGGGCGCGTGCGCGACTGCCTGCTCGTCGGTCTCGCCGTCGTGCTCGCGTTGAACCTCTACAACCTCCATCAGTTCCTCGCCTGGCTCGGTGCCTCTGAGGGCCTGAAGCCCCGCGACGCACCGGGGGTGTGGGGCGAGATCTACCACCATGTCTACCTGCTGCAGCGGCGCAACCGCAAGCGCAAGCGCAAGCTCGCCAAGCTGCTCGCCCAGTTCCAGCTGTCGGCGGAGGCGATGCCCGATGCGGCAGTCGCCCTCGGGGAGGGCTGGGACATCCGCTGGTTCAACGAGGCGGCGACGCGCCTGCTGGGACTGCGACCGGGCCAGGATGCGGGCAGCTCGATCCGCAACCTGCTGCGCAATCCCGACTTCCATGCGTATCTGAGCGCCGGGGAGTTCGACCGCTCGGTGGAGATCGGCGCACCGGGCCATCTCGGCCGGCGTCTGTCGGTGCGTATCATCCCCTTTGCCGGCAACCAGCGGCTGCTGCTGGCGCAGGACGTCACCGACCGCTATCGGCTCGAGCGAATCCGGCGCGATTTCGTCGCCAATGCCTCGCACGAACTGCGCACGCCGCTGACGGTCATCGCCGGCTTCGTCGAGAACATGCGGCACGACGACACCGCCGCGGCCAGGCACTGGGCCCGCCCGCTCGCCCTCATGGAGCAGCAGGCGGCCCGCATGCAGCGGATCGTCGAGGACCTGCTGCTCTTGTCGGGACTCGAGAGCGGGCAGGCGGTGACCGACGCGCAGGACGTCGACGTCGGCGCGTTGATCCACGACATCCGCGAGGAAGCGATTGCCGCGGGCGGGCCGGATGCCCCCAGCCTGATTGCCGAGGTGACGGCGGAGGCGCGCCTGCGCGGTGGGAGCCAGTACCTGCGCAGCGCGTTCACGAACCTGGTGATGAACGCCGTGCAGCACACCCCCGCCGGGGCGAAGGTCTGGATCCGCTGGCGCCTCGACGGCGACCGGGGGGTGTTCGAGGTCCAGGACACGGGGGAGGGCATCCCTGCCGAGCACATCCCCCGCCTGACCGAGCGCTTCTACCGGGTCGACGTGGCCCGCTCGCGCCGGCGCGGCGGTACCGGCCTCGGCCTCGCGATCGTCAAGCACGTCCTGCAGAACCACGACGGTCAGCTCGAGATCGAGAGCGAGGTCGGTGTCGGCAGCACCTTCCGGTGCGTGTTTCCAAGCGCACGCCTCGTGTTCTCGGCTAACCTAGACGAACAGCGCAAAGCGGCGGGCTGAGGCCGCCCGCCAACGACCGAGGAAACCGGGAACGACATGAGCCAGTCCGATCTTCTGCACCACTACTCGCAGCAGTTCAACCAGGAACTGGAAGAGATCCGCACGAACGTCCTCGCCATGGGTGGGCTGGTCGAGCAGCAGCTCGAGGAGGCCCTCAACGCCCTGGTGTCCGGCGACGTCGGCCATGGCGAGCGGGTCGTGGCGAACGACTACCAGGTGAACGCGCTCGATGTGCAGATCGACGAGCGCTGCACAGTGATCCTGGCGCGGCGGCAGCCGACGGCGAGCGACCTGCGCCTCGTTCTGGTCGTCATCAAGACCACGGCGGACCTGGAACGCATCGGTGACGAGGCGAAGCGGGTGGCGCGGATGGCGATCCGACTGGGCAGCGCGGACCACTCACGCGGGCTGTTCCTCGAGATCGAGCACCTCGGCACCCTCGTGCGCGGAATGCTCAACAAGGCGCTCGACACCTATGCGCGGATGGACGTCGTCGCGGCCCTCGAGGTGGCGAAGGAGGACCAGCGCATCGACCGCGAGTACGAGAACGTGATGCGCCAGGCGATCACGTACATGATGGAAGATCCGCGGTCGATCCCCTTCGTGCTGGACATCATCTGGTCGGCCCGTGCCCTCGAGCGCATCGGCGACCGCTGCCGCAACATCGCCGAGTACGTGATCTATTTCGTGAAAGGCAAGGACGTCCGGCACACCAACCTCGAGCAGATCGAGGAGGAACTCATCCGCCGCTAGGGCCGCGAGGGCCTGAAAACGAAGAACCCGGCACGAGGCCGGGTTCCGTGCGGTGCGCGGCAGCGCTATTTCTTCTCGGCAGGGGCGCTCGGTGCGGCAGCCGCCGGCGCGGCTGGTGCGGCCGGTGCGGC
>Ga0079037_100001722_pt1 | contig 11611 bp, 11 predicted proteins | sample Mud3Dept4metaG_FD_71479 | JGI IMG/M metagenome (GOLD analysis project Ga0079037, IMG submission 71479) | Freshwater wetland microbial communities from Ohio, USA, analyzing the effect of biotic and abiotic controls - Mud 3 Core 4 Depth 4 metaG | ecosystem: Environmental > Aquatic > Freshwater >... | reverse complement strand
TGTGTCGTTCGAGTTGCGAGCCGGGCAACGCGAAATGCTCGACAGCGCGATTGTTCCGCCAATCGCCGGCGGGCCGGTCCAGCGCCTGCGGCAGCTGGCCGTTCGCCAGCGATCAGGTGGCGGAGGCCGTGCAGTGCGCGACCCAGTAAGTGATCGCGACGCACCGCCTTCGCGCTAGAGTCGGCGCAGTCTCCGCTTGAGGTCCGTTCGCGGTGCCGCCTCGTCGTTGAGTTCGCCGCTGACTGGAGTCACGGTCGCGTAGCCGAGGCCCAGCCAGTGGTTGTCCGTATCGCTGCCGTCGGCCGCGCCGCGGCGCGACGGCTGTGCGCGATACTCGCCGTCTGCCGTCGCAGTGAACGTCACCCGCAGGTCGGTTGCTGCGCCCTGGCGCGTCACGATCGTGCCACGCAGCTCCGTGATCGGCCGCGCCGGATAATTCACGTTCAGCACGGTGCGGGAGTGCGTCACTTTGCCGCCTTCGCAGAACCAGCCGCGCGTGGAACCGATGAGCCGTGCCACGTGGGCCCCGACTGCTTCGAGCTGCGCGCGATTTGCCGGCGAGTCGATGGGTTCCCCCGCGTGCAGTCGTGCCGCGCTGACCGCAATACCCGGCACCGGCGGATCGAGCAGCAGTGTGCCGGCGAGCGCGGCCCCGAGGGTGCCCGAGAGCATCAGCAGCGAGCCGCTGTTCGGTCCGTGATTGATGCCGGAGAGCACGAGGTCGGGCTGCCGGCCGGCCGGGTACAGCACGGTCGCAGCGAGCACGACCGAGGTCGCCGGCGAGCCACTGACCGCAATTGCCGTCGGGTCGTTCGGGTCGCGGGTGACGCGCACCCCGGCCCAGTCGAAACTCAGGGCGCTGCCGCTCGCGTTGCGGTCGGGGGCTGCCAGTGTGACGTGATGGCCCGCCGCGACCAGTTGGCTGCGCAGCGCGCGGATACCAGCGGCGCCGGCACCGTCGTCATTGGTCAGCAGGATGTCGAGCGGTCCGGTGCCACAGAGCGCGGCGATGCCGGTGACGGTAGCGACACTGCCCGCGGCGGGCATCGCCTCAGAACTCGATTTCCGCCTGGTAAACGATCGTGGCGTCGCCAGCGACCTGCACGGCCGTGGCCAGCTTGCCGGAGGCCGTCACCTGCACCTCGACCTGGCCCGGACGCTGGACGAAGCGGCCCTGGTGGCCGATCAGGCGGGCGGGACGGCCATTTGCGGCCAACAGTCCGTGGTGCACGAGGTATACGCCGAGCATGCCGTGGGCGTTGCCGCTCACCGGGTCCTCGGGCACGCCGATCATCGGGCAGAACATGCGCGATTCGGTCGTGAACGGGTCGCTGTCCGGGCGCATCGCGAACACGAAGAACCCGTCGGCACCGACGTGCGGCGTGAGGTGGATCAGCGCCTGCATGTCCGGCTGCAGCGACTCGAGGGTCTCGGGCGAACTCAGCCCGATCAGCAGGCGCGAGTTCCACTTGCTCATGATCTGCATGGGGCAGGCGGGATGCAGGCTGGCCGAACTGATGCCGAGCGCGTCGAGCACGGGGGCGCGGCGCTCCTCCGGCACCACCGGGCCGAAGGCGGCCGGACTCTGGTGCAAGGTGACGTGCAGGCTGGGCGCCTTGCCCTTGACCTCCACTTCGATGATCGTGGTGCCGGACTTCTGTCGCACCTTGCCCTTGGGCACGCCCTGGGCGATGGCCCGCACGTAATGTGCCGCGATCGTCGCGTGGCCGATGAACGACACCTCGCGCCGCGGCGAAAAGAAGCGGATCTCGAGATCGTGGTCCTGGGCGTCGGCGGCCAGCACGAAGGCGACCTCCGTGCCGTGCAGTTCCCGGGCAAGGCAGCGCATTTCTCCGTCACTCAGCTGCTCGGCGTCGAGCACGACCGCGGCCGGATTGCCGCAGAAGCGCTCACGCGTAAAGGTGTCGACGAGGAACAGGCGGCACTTACGCTGGGCCATTCGGGCTTCGATCCGGACTTCAGGGACGCGCATTAGTCCCGAGCCCGCCGCCGCCGTCAACCGGCGACGTATCCGGACCGGTCCCGCCCTCGCTATACTGCAGCGCACCTTGGGGTGGCCTGACTGGGCCTGAGATGTCGACCGCGGCGTGAGCCGCTCATCGGCGAACCCGTTGAACCTGATCCGGTTAGTACCGGCGTAGGGAGCAGGTACGTGTTCAGGGCACAGACAACAATCCCCTTTCGTTCAATAGGTTATGCGCATTTTCTAGACCGAGTGTGCGCCGCAGCTGCACTCTGTCTGCTCGCCGCACAGGGCCCGGCACTGGCCGCCCAGGTCGAACAGCCGCTCGAGGAAATCGTGGTGACCGCCTCGCTGCGGCCGGTCACCCTCGGGGACTTCCCGGTCAGCACCACGGTACTCGACGCCGGGCTGATTGAGGCCGCCGGACTGCAGCACCTCCAGGACGTGCTCGGCCTGGTGCCGAACCTGAACTGGGCGGGAGCGACCTCCAGGCCGCGTTACTTCCAGCTGCGGGGGGTCGGCGAGCTGGAGCAGTACCAGGGGGCGCCCAATCCGTCGGTCGGTCTGCTGATCGACGACATCGACTTCAGCGGTGTCGGCATGCCCGCCACCTCGTTCGACGTCGGCCAGGTCGAGGTGCTGCGTGGACCGCAGGGCACGCGCTACGGTGCCAATGCGCTCGCCGGACTCATCAATATCAGGACACGCGACCCGCAACCCGAGCGTGAGCTCCGCGCGGAGTTCACGGCCGGAGACGACGGCCTGCTCATGGCCGGACTGGTCGCGGGCGGGGCACTGGGCCGGGCGGGGGCAGGGAGCGGCGCATGGCGCCTCGCCGCCCAGCAGGCGCGCAGCGATGGCTTCCGCGACAACGTGTACCTCGACCGAGACGACACCAACGGGCGGGACGAGTTCACGCTGCGTGCGAAGGTGGCATTCGATCCGGCGGCGGACTGGAGGGTCGGCCTGGCGGTGCTGCACGCCGACATCGACAACGGCTTCGACGCCTTCGTGCCGGACAACTCCTTCAGTACGCTGGCAGATCGCCCGGGTCGCGACGCGCAGGATTCGACCGGCGTTGCACTGCGCGTCGCCGGCGACCTCGCCGCGGCCAACGTCCTGAGCACGACCGCCTACGCCGCTTCCGACATCCTCTACAGTTTCGACGGCGACTGGGGCAACGACCCGTACTGGGGCGCCTACGCGCCATACGACTATTTTTCCCGCTACGACCGCGAGCGCAGCACGCTGAGCCAGGACCTGCGCCTCGTGAGCGATTCGACCGCCCGCGATGACGGCTTCGGCTGGCTCGCGGGCGCGTATGCCCTGCGTCTCGACGAAGACAATCGGCAGCGCGACGAGTTCGCGGCGGAACTGCTGCGGCCCGTGCTCGAGGCCCGTTATCGTGCCGTCAATGCGGCGGTCTACGGCGAGGCGGAGTGGGGTTTCGGCGACGGCCTGGTGCTGTCGAGTGGACTGCGCGTCGAGACGCGCTGGGCGGACTATCACGACAACGATGGCGGCAGTTTCTCGCCGAGCGACAACATGCTGGGCGGGCATCTGTCGTTGTCCGGCGAACTCGGGCCGCGCAGTGACTGGTACGTCACCGCGAGCCGAGGCTACAAGGCCGGTGGCTTCAACATAGGCGCACTCGTGCCAGCGGACCGGCGCGAGTTCCAGCCCGAGTACCTGTGGAATCTCGAGACTGGCCTGCATTTCGCCAATCCGGACGGCACGCTTGCTGCCGAGGTGGCGCTCTTCCACATGTGGCGTGAGTCGCAGCAGGTGGCCACCTCGTTCCAGCTCGATCCGGGCGATCCGCTCTCTTATGTGTTCTACACGGACAATGCGGCCAGCGGCCGCAATGCCGGGCTCGAAGCTACGCTGTCCTGGCGCCCGCAGGCGGCGCTCGCGCTCGGCGCGACGCTCGGGCTGCTGCACTCAGAGTACCGCGGCTACCGCTATGGCGATCGCGACCTCGATGGCCGAGAGCAGGCACACGCGCCCGCGTACCAGTACTCGCTGTCGGCGGAATGGAATGCCGGCCGCGGCTGGATGGCGCGCGCCGACGTGAACGGCAGCGACTGGTTCTATTTCGACGCCAGCAACGACCAGAAGTCGCAGCCTTACTGGGTTGTGAACCTCAAGGCCGGTTACGCCGGCGACCGCTGGGCGGTGTATGCCTGGGGCCGCAACCTGCGCGACGAGCGCTACGCCGTGCGCGGCTTCTACTTCGGCCTCGAGCCGCCGGACTACGCGAACAAACTGTACGTGCAGCAGGGCGACCCGCGGCAGTTCGGCGTGACGGCCAGCTGGTCAATGCGTTAGATCAACGGAGCAACACTCATGCGTATCGCCGTGGACATCAGCCTGTACCCGCTCGACGCCGACTACGTGCCGCCGATCAAGGACTTCATCGAGCGGCTGCACCGCCAGCCCGGGCTGCGTGTCGAGACCAACGCCATGAGCACGCAGGTTGCCGGCGAGCATGACCGCGTGTTCGCCGCGCTGGCGGAAGAGGCGAAGACGACGTTCGCGAGCAGCTCGCGCGCGGTGTTCGTGATGAAAGTGCTGGGCGGGGAGCCGTCGCCGGCAGAGCACGGATGACGTTCGCGGCAGCGCTCGACGCGGCCATTGCGGCGCTTGCGGCAATCCCGCCGGCGGAGTGGGCCGCTGTCGTCCTCGCGCTTGCGTACCTGCTGCTCGCGGTGCGGCAGAACCCGTGGTGCTGGGCCTGCGCCATCGCGAGTTCGGCGATCTACCTCGTACTGTTCGCCCACGGCGGACTCGTCATGCAGGCCGCCCTGCAGCTGTTCTACATCGGCATGGGCGTGTACGGCTGGTGGGCGTGGCGTGGCGGCGCCGCCGGGAGCGGCGACGAATTGCGGGTTGCGCGCTGGAGCCTGCGGCGACATGCCGGCAGTATCGGTCTCATCTTCGCCGCTACTGTCGCAAACGGCTGGATCATCGGGCGCAGTCAGGGCGGGCTCGTTCCCTACGCGGATGCCTTCGTCGCCTGGGCGAGCGTGCTCGCCACCTGGATGGTTGCGCGCAAGGTGCTCGAGAACTGGTTGTACTGGATCGTGGTGGATGCCGCCGCGGCGGCACTGTACTGGTCGCAGGGTTTCCACGCGACGGCGGTGCTTTACGTGCTCTACGTCGCAATCGCGGTACGCGGGTACTATTGCTGGCGAGCCGATCTCGCTCGCGCCGGGCTGCCGGCAACGGAGCGTGTGCGTGTCTGAAACGCCTGCTGCGACCGCTGCTGCTGGCGCGTACATGTTTGAGCTGCGCAGAACACTGCGAGGCTGCGCGGCGACACACGCGCTTGCAGACGGCGCACTCACTCCGATTCCGGGCGGACTGAGCAACCTTGCGTGGCGGCTCGACGCGGGCGACCGAACGTGGTTCGTGCGCCGCGGACATGCGGACGCGGCGCGCCTCGGCGTGGACCGTCGCAGCGAATGCAAGATGCTGCACGCGGTGTCGGCCGCTGGCCTCGCCCCTGACGTGCTCGTGTGCGAACCATCGGCTGGCCTGCTCGTAACGCGCTTCATCGAGGGCGCACCCTGGCAGGCTGCAGACGTCGCCCTGGAGGCCAACCTGCGCCGGGTCGCGGAGAGCTTGCGACGCCTGCACGAACTCCCGATTCCGGCTGGCATCCGCGTGGTGGACTACGCGCGGCAGGCACGGCACCTGGTTGCCGGGCTGTCGCCGCCGACAGGCGCGGCTGCGATCCTGCGGTCGCGTGCCACCGCCGCGTTTGCGCGCATCGGCGCCCGCGGGTTTGCATCGACCCTCTGTCACAACGACCTGCACCACCTCAATCTGCTCGACGATGGCGCACGGCTGTGGCTGGTGGACTGGGAGTACGGCGGACGTGGCAACCCGTTGCTGGACGTGGCCGGCTTTCTCGCCCTGCACGAGCTCGGGCCCCGGCCCACGGCGGTGTTCCTGGAGGCCTATGGCCGACTGCAGCCCGCAGACCTCGCCTCTCTGGACGATGCCCGCTGGGTGTTCGACTACGTGCAGTGGCTCTGGTACCTGTCGCGATTCCCGGATCCCGCGGGCGAGGGGGGCTGGTATGCCGGCCGATTGGCGCAACGGCTGTTGCGCTGCAATAATTGAACGCTTAAGTCGGTCGATGGGTGACGCATGGCCAAGATGCTGGTGACGGATCGGGACGGCAACGTGCACGAGATCGAGGGTCAACTGGGCGTGAAGCTCATGGAGACCCTGCGCGAGTACGACTACGGCGTCACGGCCATCTGCGGCGGGCTGTGCTCCTGCGCCACCTGCCACATCTTCGTGGATCCGGAGTGGATGCCGCGCCTGCCGGCGCCGCAGGGCGACGAGAAGGAACTGCTCGTCGAACTGCAGCACTACGAGCCCGCACGGTCCCGGCTGAGCTGCCAGGTGGACTTCACCGCGGCACTCGACGGGCTCCGCCTGACGGTGGCCCCGGACGAGTGATGAGGGGCGGCATGTCGGTTCCCGGCCCCTTTGACTTTTTCTGCGCCGGTCAACATCCTCGTTATTCCCCCAGGCCTCGAGAATAGGCATGGCCGACCAAAGCGAGCGCCAGGCCAGCGACATGGATGGTCAGCCGAGCGGCTGGCAGGCGCGCAAGAGTGCAGCGACCCGGCTGCAGATCATCGAGGCCACGCTGCGTTGCTTCAGCAAGCTCGGCTATTTCCACACGACGACGCCGGCGATCGCCGAGGAAGCCGGGCTTTCGCGTGGCGCCATGCTGCATCACTTCCCCTCGCGCATGGACGTGGTTCGCGCCGCAGTGGAACACCTGCACGCCAAGCGCCTGAAAGCCTTTCGCGCCGCCGTGGACCACTTGCCGTCCGGGCAGAACCGTGCCCATGCCGCGCTGCGGGCGCACTGGGACCAGCTCAAGCACCCGCTGTACGCGGTATTCATCGAGTTGTACGTCGCGGCCCGCACCGATCCGGATCTCGCCGACATCCTCGAACCCGCCGAGACGGCATTCGTGCGCGAACTGCGGGCGACCGCGATGGAGGTCGTCCCGGAGTGGCGCGACCGCGGTAGCAATTTCGATCTGGGCTACGACCTCGTGATCTGCGCGCTGCAGGGCATGGCCCTGAACATGCTGAGACACGGCGGTACAGAACCGAGCGAGGACCTGTTGCTCTACCTCGAGGCGCGTGTGGACGAACTGGCGCGCGGGCTGCCCGCGCCCGCAGCCGTGCCCGAATTCGGGTCGCGTACTGCACGCGACGCCCAGAACTGACCTTTCCGGAGGCCCGATGGACAAGACCGTGCTGGTCGACGTGCGCGACGGAATCGCCACTGTCACCCTGAACAACCCCGCGGGTGCGAACGCGCTCGACATGGCCATGGGCCGTGACCTGCTCGAGGCCGCGCTGCGCGTCGAGGGCGACCCGGCGGTGCGAGCCGTCGTCGTCACCGGTGCAGGCAAGCATTTCTGCTTCGGAGGCGACCTCGCCGGGATGGCGGAGAAGGGTGCAGCAGTCGGCGGCTACCTGAACGAGCTCACCACGAACATCCATGCGGCGATCAGTTGCTTCACGCGCATGCGGGCACCCGTGATCGCGGCGGTGAACGGCACGGCGGCGGGCGGCGGCGTCGGCCTCGTCTGCATGACCGACCTGGCGATTGCCGGTCGCGGCAGCCGCTTCAGGCTGGCTTACACCGGGGTCGGCCTGGCGCCCGATTGCGCCACATCGTTCCTGCTGCCGCGCATCGTCGGCCGGCGCCGTGCACTCGACTTGTTCCTGACCAACCGCGTACTTGGTGCCGACGAGGCGCTGGCCTGGGGCCTCGTCAACCAGGTGGTGGACGACGCCGAGGTGCTGCCGCAGGCGCTGGCGCTCGCCGCGACGTTGGCTGCAGGACCGACGGAGTCGTATGCCACGGTGAAGCGGCTCATCGACGCGGCCGATCCCGGCCTCGAGTCGCAGATGGCGCTGGAGGGCCGCACCATGGCCGCCCAGTCGATGCACCCCCACGGACAGGAGGGTGTGGCGGCTTTTCTCGGCAAACGTCAGCCGAACTACGGTTGACGCCCTGGCCCCGCGGCCTGCGGGAGGGGCGGACTGCCCGGGGCCGATGCCCGCCCGGCGCCTGCGGCCTGCTGATGTAGTATTGCGTTGCAACAACCTTCGAGGACACCGACATGACCGACGCCTTCATCCTCGACGCCGTGCGCAGCCCGCGCGGCCGCGGCCGCCCGGACGGGTCGCTGCACTCGATCACTCCGATCCAGCTCGCCGCGCAGACGCTCGGCGCGCTGCGTGACCGCAACTCGCTCGATACCTCGCAGCTCGACGACGTCATCCTCGGCTGCGTGACCCCGGTCGGGGAGCAGGGCGCGGACATCGCACGCATCGCGGCGCTGGTGGCGGGCTATGCCGAGAACGTGCCCGGCAAGCAGCTCAACCGCTTCTGCGCCTCGGGCCTCGAGGCCGTGAACACGGCGGCGGCGCAGATCATGTCGGGTCAGTCGGACATGGTGGTCGGCGGCGGCGTGGAGCACATGTCCCGCTGCACCATGGGCATGGATGGCGGTGCCTGGGCCATCGACCCGGCGGTCGCCTGGCCGCTGCACTTCATCCCGCAGGGCATCAGCGCCGACCTGATCGCCACGCTCGAGGGCTTTACGCGCGAGCAGGTGGACGCCTATGCGGTCGAGAGCCAGCGCCGCGCGGCGCACGCGCAGGCGAGCGGCCACTTCGACCGTTCGGTCATCCCGGTGAAGGACGTCATCGGCGAAGTCGCGCTCGCGAAGGACGAGTACCTGCGCCCGGGCACGACCATGGCCGACCTCGCCAAGCTCAAGCCCGCCTTCGAGATGATGGGCGAGCAGGCCGGCTTCAACGCGGTGGCGCTGCAGCGCTACCCGGAGGTCGAGACCATCCACCACGTCCACACAGCGGGCAATTCGAGCGGCATCGTGGACGGTGCCGCAGCCGTGCTGGTTGGCAGCAAGAAGGCGGCCAGGAAGGCCGGCCTCACGCCGCGCGCGCGGATCCGCGCGTTCGCCTCGATCGGCAGCGAGCCCACCATCATGCTCACCGGCCCGGCTGGCTCCGCACGCAAGGCGCTGAAGCGCGCCGGCATGAAGCCGAAGGACATCGACCTGTGGGAGATCAACGAGGCGTTCGCCTCGGTCGTGCTGCGCTTCGTGCGCGACCTGGATCTCTCGATGGACAGCGTCAACGTCAACGGCGGCGCGATTGCGCTGGGCCACCCGCTCGGCGCCACCGGCGCGGTGATCCTCGGCATGGTCCTCGACGAGCTTGAGCGGCGCGACCTTGCGACTGCCCTGGTCACGCTCTGCGTGGGCGGCGGCATGGGCACCGCAACGATCATCGAGCGCGTCTGACGCGCGCCGCACACAGGACTTGGGGCTACACATGACACAGAACATCCGCTTCTCCGTCCCCGGCGACGGCATCGCACTGCTCCTGATCGACGTGGCCGGCCGGCCGATGAACGTGCTGACGCCGGGCTTCCAGTCCGACCTCGCCGAGTGCATCGAAAAGATTGCGAGCGACACCGCGATTCGCGGCGCCGTGATCGCCTCGGCCAAGTCGAGCTTCATGGCCGGCGCCGACATCAAGGACATGGTCGGCGCCTTCGAGCGCGGCACGACCGCCGCGCAGGCATCCGAGTTCAGCCTGGGGTTGTCCAAGCTGTTGCGCCGCATGGAGACCTGCGGCAAGCCGCTCGCGGCTGCGATCAACGGCGTGGCCCTCGGCGGCGGCTTCGAGCTGGCGCTCGCCTGCCACTACCGCGTGATCGAGGACGGCCCGAAGGCCGGCGTCGGCCTGCCTGAGGTGACGATCGGACTGCTGCCGGGCGCCGGCGGCACGCAGCGCGTGCCGCGCCTGATCGGCATCCCCGAGGCATTGCGGCTGATCACCGAGGGCAAGCAACTGGCTCCGGCCGATGCCCTCAAGAAGGGCCTCGTGCACGAAGTCGCCCCGGCGTCCGAGATCGTCGAGCGCGCGCGGCAGTGGATCCTGAAAGGCGGCGAGGGCGTGCAGCCTTGGGACAAGAAGGGCTTCCGCATCCCGGGTGGCGCGGGCCAGACCTCGCCCGCGGCAGCGCAGGCTTTCATGGTCGGCACGTCGCTCACGGCCCGGACGACCATGCGCAACTATCCGGCGCCGGCCGCCATTCTGTCGTGCGTGTACGAAGGCACGCAGGTGCCGATGGAACAGGGCCTGCGCATCGAGTCGAAGTATTTCGGCAAGCTGCTCGCCGGCCCGGTGGCGCGCAACCTGATGCGCACCATGTTCGTGAACAAGGGCCTCGCCGACAAGCTCATGCGTCGCCCGGCGGGTCCGCCCAAGTCGCAGGTACGCCGCCTCGGCATCCTCGGCGCGGGCATGATGGGCGCGGGCGTCGCCTACGTCTCGGCGCGCGCCGGCATGGACGTGGTGCTGCTCGACAGTACGTTCGAGCTCGCGCAGAAGGGCAAGGACTACTCGCGGCAACTGCTGGCGAAGGACGTCAGCCGCGGCAAGCGCAGCCAGGCCGACGCCGACGCGATCCTCGCGCGCATCAAGCCGACCGTGAGCTACGACGAACTCGCCGGCGCCGACCTCGTCATCGAGGCGGTGTTCGAGAACCGCGACATCAAGGCCGACGTGACGCGCAGGTCCGAGGCCGTGATCCCGAAGAACGCGGTATTCGCCAGCAACACCTCGACGTTGCCGATCTCGGGTCTCGCGCAGGCCTCGAAGCGCCCGGCGCAGTTCATCGGCATCCACTTCTTCTCGCCCGTGGACAAGATGCCGCTAGTGGAGATCATCCTCGGCAGGAAGACCTCGGAGGACACACTGGCGCGCGCGCTCGACTACGTCGGGCAGCTGCGCAAGACGCCGATCGTGGTAAACGACAGCCGTGGCTTTTACACCAGCCGCTGCTTCGGCACGTTCGTGTATGAAGGCATGGCGATGCTCCAGGAAGGCGTCAGCCCGGCGCTGATCGAGAACGCTGCGAAGATGGCCGGCATGCCGGTCGGTCCGCTTGCGGTCGCCGACGAAGTGACCATCGACCTGCAGTGGAAGGTCATCAAGCAGACCGAGGCGGACCTCGGGCGCAAGTTCGTCAAGCCCGTGGCGTACGACGTGGTGCAGAAGTTCGTCGAGGACCTGAAGCGCCCCGGCCGGCGCTTCGGCGGCGGCTTCTACGACTATCCGCAGGATGCCAAGAAGCACCTGTGGGCGGGCCTCGCCGACGTGTACCCGCGCGCGGCGCAGCAGCCATCGGCGGACGAGGTCATGAAGCGCATGATGTACATCCAGGCGCTCGAGACGGCGCGTTGCATGGAAGAGGGCGTCGTGACCACCGCGGCAGAGGCCGACCTGGGCTCGATCCTCGGCTGGGGTTTCCCGGCGTGGACGGGAGGCACGCTGTCCTACGTCGACACGGTGGGAATCCGCCACTTCGTCGCGGAGTGCGACCGGCTCGCGAAGCGCTACGGCAAGCGGTTCAAGCCGTCGAAGTGGCTGCGCGAGCGGGCGGAGCGCAACGAGCCGTTCCATCCGGCGGCCGGCGGCGATACGCAGGCCGCGTGAACGGGCGGTCGCGCCATACGCCTCCCCGTCCAGGGTTCACGCGCGCGGA
>Ga0079037_100001719_pt1 | contig 11625 bp, 8 predicted proteins | sample Mud3Dept4metaG_FD_71479 | JGI IMG/M metagenome (GOLD analysis project Ga0079037, IMG submission 71479) | Freshwater wetland microbial communities from Ohio, USA, analyzing the effect of biotic and abiotic controls - Mud 3 Core 4 Depth 4 metaG | ecosystem: Environmental > Aquatic > Freshwater >... | reverse complement strand
AGCGTCTTTCCCAGCTCGGGAGGCGGGGAGTCGCCGTCGTTGACCATCGAGGCGCTGGCCATTCGCAGCGCCGAGCACCTGTTCGGCCTGATGCAGCGGCGCGAGCTGTAGGTCGGTTGCCGTCGCATCCGGGTGCGCGCGCCGGCCCGCCGCTGCAGGGGCGGCCGGTCGCGCGTCCAAGAGCCGGGGCGGCGTCAGTCGCCGGTGATGCGATCGAATTCGACGCCGCCTGAATAAGTCGGGATACCCAGCGACGCGGGTTCCACGACGACCGTGAAGGTTCCGACGCCGGTGCGGCCGTCGGATTCCAGCGTGATGTCGATCGTGCTCGCGGCGATCCCGATCTGGACGCCGCCCGCGCCCGAAAGCAGATACTCGCCGTGCGCACGGAAGACGCGCGACCCGGCGCGCTTCCACACGCCGTAGCCTGCGGAGCTGCCCGGGATCCCGGCCGTCTGGATCATCGTGCCGTCGCTCGTATAGGTGGCGAGGGCCAAGTACCTGCATCCATCGGCGCAGAGTGGCGAACCCGCGGGAAGCGTCACGGTGGCTCGCCATGATCCCGTCAGGTCCTGCCCGCCGTTGATCGGCTTACTCGAAGCGGCGGAAGCGGACCCCGCCATCACGAACGCCACAAGGACCAAAGCGCCAAGCTCGATCTTCATGACCCCTCCCCACCTCAAGATGAATGCGCCCGGCGGGCGCGAAGATGCCGGGTCGGCGAGGATCCGGCGGAACCGAATGCCGCAAGCAATCAACTCGCCATGGACACAAGCGCCTGAATTGGCTGGGCAGGAAGCCTCGTTCCCGACCGCACCTGTAACGGAATCCGACGATCTGCCCAACGCCGGGCCCGCGGTGCCGGGCGTCATGTGTGGCGTCCCCGACCTCGATACCCCCATCAACGCAGCGTCCGTCACTGGATCCACGTCGTTCGCATTACAAGTTGGAAGTGATCAGGGCGCACCATTTCTGGCCGTGTTCCTGCAAGCCTTCGGTACCGTGATCGCACGCCTGGAAGGTTCTGCCAGCGGGTCCGCTTTCACGCCACAAGGCGTTCCCGAGCCCGCCACGCGCGCGCAGCTCCGCCTCGGCCTCTCGGGACCCGCCGCCCGCCGCCGCAAGCGGGGTTGATCCAACCTGCCCCGACCTCGGCTCGTCTTCCTTCTTGCCGCTTCACAACCCTGCCGACCCCAAGGGCGCAGTTCGAGGCCACAGCGTTGATGCCTGTCAAGACGGCGAAGCGGGATCGCGCGCCCAATTGGTCAATCGAGGCCCTGGCTCGAGTCATCCGTGAGTCGGTCCGCCATTGTCGGGACGGTGCTCCTTGCGCTTGGCGGCATTTCCGCTTGCACCCCGACGCTCCTCGGTTCCGGCGAGCGCGAAGCGATTTGCCGGGTCGTTGTCGAGGAGCAGTATCAAGCAGTCGACATTCAGGCCAACCCGGTCGCAAATCCCGCCGGGGGCTCGCTCGTCGGCGCTGGATCCGCTGCGCTGATTGCATTGGGGATCGTTGCTCTCAACCCGATCGCGGTGATCCAGGGCGCAGTGGGGGTTGCAGCGGGGCTTGGTTGCGGGGCAGCAGGCGCCGCCCGTCCCAATGCCGAGACCGATTTCCGCGAGATCGTCGTGATGGCGGACCGGGGCGCGCTGAAGCGGGCGCTCGAGGCGGAGCTTGTTGCGCGACGACCCGCGTGCCGGAACGTCCCCGAGGGTGGGATAGCGCTGCCCGACACCGTCATCCAGGTCGAAAGCGTCGTCCTCACGATGGGATGTCCGACGGGACGGCAGGCGTACTACATCACCGTCAAGTGGCGAGCGATGTCGGCGACCAGCCGCAAGGTGCTCACGGAGTCCACCACGCGATGCATGCAGGTCTCGGCGAAGGATGTCGACACCTGGTCGGCGGACGCCGAGCACGCTCGCGCCGAGGTCAACGGCGCATTGGCCAGAACCGGCCAACGTATCGCCGCGGAACTGCTCGGCGCGGACAAGTGGTCCGATTGCAGGTTTCAGCCAGACGAGCCGGCAGATGCAGGCCAACGGTGACCGCGAACCCGACGTCAGGTCGCGGACGTCTTCTGCCCAACCAGCTGCAACGTCGCCATCGCAGGGCGGCGCACTGTGCGCTTCGGTTCGAGACGACTGTCCGGTGAGGGTCGACGGTTGGCTTCGGCTGGACCCGGCCGCGAGCGGTCGCCGCTCGTCGTCCTCCAAAGCCAACGCTCGCGAGACCTGAAATACCATTCGCGGCAATCGCGTCCTAACCGAGCGGCCAATCGCCCACCGCGCAAAGGCTAGCCAGCTTTCAGTGCCAGAAACCACCAGCCGAAGCGGCTGAGAAACAATGGACAGCACCCCCCCAGAGCGTAACCGGATGCAGCCGACCGCGCGTGCGACGATCCCAGATCGCCAAACGCACCCGGAAGAGGTCGGTCAGGCCAACGAACGCCGGCTGCACCTCGGCCGACGCGTACTAGGGTGTGCTGGACGCATCGAAAGGGAAATTGCCGCTGCAGGGAGTCAAGTTCCCGAATCGCAGCCACGCGCATGGGCGACTCTGCCCACGCGCGCGACATTCGCGCGAGCTTCGATCAGAACCGCGCGTCGATCAACCAGTTCTTGTACACGACGTCACCCGGCTGGAATTGAGAGCAATCGATGGCGGCGGTCCCTCGCTGACACCTCAGCGTCGGATAATTCGCCGGGTTGTGGCTGACCAACGAGTCCCATGAAGCGCGGCACGTTGCAAGAGTGCAGGTGAATTGGCCTTGCGGCAAGCTTGGGTTGCAGGTGTCCGGGGTTGACTTGACGAAGATCGACGTACCTTGCGGCACTTCGACGCATACGCCATCCTTCGCGGACCGAATTCCGACTTGCCAATCGGCGGCGGCGGGCTCGCGAAGCAGCAAATCAATGCCGATGAACGAGCTGCCGAAGCAGGCATACGGTGAAGTTCCCCTCGCCAGCGGGGTCGCCCCGCTTCCATAGAAATTCAGGTCGGCCCAGATCGACGCGCTCGGCGCGAGTCCTGGCGCCGGTATGTTCAGGTTGTATACGGCCTCGTCGCAGGGGATCACAAGGCCCGTGAAATCGCAGTGCTGCCCTTGGTAAGTCGTGGGATTGCCGGGATCGAAGGTGGCCGGGAACCCTCTCGTGGCCGTGTAGCACTGCCACGGGGTGACGTGCACCTGCAGGCATCCCGCTGGCGGAGGATTGGGCGTCGGCGTAGGACAACTGCTGCTGATGGCCGTGTTGCTGGGATTAGTGATCCTGAAGCAGAGGCCGGAGACGTCGCCGGAATAGCAACTCCCCGCATTGTCATTCGCAGGAGGTATCGTCAGCCCGTTCGCCCTTAGTTGCACGAGATCCTGATAACTCACCATGTCGGTGACGATGAGTTCAGTTGCCGTAACGGCTGGAGTAAAAGCGCGGGTGCGGCAGAAGGAGAAATGCGATATCGGCCCGCTCACTCGGCCATTGTTCAACGTGGTGGAAATCGCGGACCAGGTCGTGCCGTCGTCGCTGACCTCGATCACGGCAACCTGCCCAGCAGCTAGCGGCGGTGCAGGCAGGTCAACGGTTGCAGGCGCCAAGAAGGTCGTGCCCGTAGGGCCGAATCGGTAGACGTGAAAGACGGAAGAATTGCCTGGGTCACCGCCCTGATCGGTCATGTTTATCAAGACGTTCGAACCAAGTGCTCCGGGTGGCACGGTCAACGTCGGGTTCAGATAACCTCCCGCAGCGGCCACGGTGCAGCCCACGGAGCCGCACGTCGTTGCGCAGCCGGATGTCAGGGAACAGCTATCCGTCGGGCTACTGCAAACGACAGCAGTGCCACCACACGTACCTGCGGTGCAGGCATCGCCAGTGGTGCAAACGTTGGCGTCGCTGCACGAGGTTCCATCGGGAGCGTTGATGATGGCCGGGCATCTCGGCGGTCCTCCGCCATGGAGGCACTTCTCTGACTCGCGCACCTGGCAAGACGATGCAGGCAGCGGGCATAGCTCCTTATGGCAGACCAGCGGTCCGCCCGGGCGCGCGAGCACTTGCGCATCGGCCAGACCATGGAGGCAGGTGCCGGTGAGGAACAGCAACAATGCAAATCCCGAGCGTCGCAACATGGCACACCTCCGAGCGTGTTCAGCATCCAATGCCACCATGCCCGTTTCAGGCACTTGGCGGCGCATCACGACATGGTCTAATGACTTTCGTGCGCTACATCCTGCTATTTGACTGCATTGACGGCGCGCCACCCTGACGGCCCAACAGCGGGCTCCGCAGGGAGGGACGCTCCATTACGCGCCACGGTCGTCATCAGCACGCCGTCGATCGATTCCTTCAAGACCGAGTAGGGCTTCGCACCAACGACGCCCGTCACCGACCTGAACTTCTCATCGGGACCAATGACGCCGATCAGGAACGTTGGCGTGCCGGTGACCCCTAGGACACTCGCCGTCCTCATCGCCTGCCGGATCCCGGCAGCGTGGCGGTCACTCTCGAGGCACGCACGGAACGTCGCAGCGTTGAGTCCGACGGCGGATGCATGGCCAGCAAGCGCATTGGCGTCGGCGGTATTCAGGTTGGCGAAGAGGCGATCGTGCATCTCCCAGAAGCGTCCCTCGTCGGCGGCGCACGCTGCGGCCACGTGTTTCTTGAACGCCATTGGGTGGAGCGATTCGATGGGGAAATGCATGAATGCGTAACGCACTCGACCGGTGTCCACATAGTCGCGGATGATCTGCGGATAGCTGCTCGCTGCGTAGCTGGCGCAGAACGGGCACTGGAAATCGGAATATTCGACGACGACTACCTTGGCATGGGCCGCGCCCTTGATTTGCGCCCCCTCGAGCGAAAGCTCGGTGCCTGCAAAGGGCACCGCCGCAACCGGCGCAGGCACACTCAACCTCTGGAGTAGCGCCTTTATCTCCTGCAGCTCAATCTGCGAGCTGGCTTGCGCGGCCCGCAAAGCGTCAAGCTCTTGCCTGATGCCCTGCATGTCAGCAGGCGTCTGGCTGGCAGCATCCATAGAAACCGCGAACTGACTTAGCGCGATTGCGCATGCGCCGACAATCAATTTGAATCGCACGCTTCCCCCCGGCAAGGCATGACAGGATTCCTCTGAGCGACGACAGTGCGGTTGGCAAAGACGGTCAACAACAGGACTCTCCACGCAAGAGGATGTATCGACGCACATGCATCGTGAGCACGCGACCGGACGAACCGGACAGGTTCCCCGCGCAGGGTGGTTGACATGAAGCGACGTTCGCCGCCGCGCAAGGACGCCCTTGGACGTCGCCGCGGTCAACCTGATCGCTGCTGGCGGGTCAGCGGATGACCAAAGTTGGCCCCACGCCGTTGGCATCCACACAAGAGAGCTTCAGCGGGAGCGTGCCTTCTCCGAGGCAGCCAAATGTTCCCTGCGCCGTGGTGACGAAGAATGAAGTGAATTTGGCCGCCCCAACGCCGGGATTGATGTCGACGATCGAATCGCTGCGGAGGCCGGAAATGGAGTCTGGGCCACAACTGAGGGTGATCGGTGCGCCGACGGGCGAACCAAAAAGAATGGTGTCCTCAAGCTGCACCGTCACTTCGGCGTCCCCGGTTCCGCGGTCGCAGCTGAGCTTCAGCGCCGTGCGCGGAGTCGGCCCGGCCGTCGCGGTGGTGGTGACCCCAACTGCGAGCGCCAACCCCACTCGCACGGCCAGTGCCAAGGCCGTTGTTCTCGTGCTCATATTTGTCATTGCGTACCCCTCCGTTAGTTTTGTCCGCCGGATGTGTTCGCGCTTGAAACACGCGGCCTCGGCGTGGCGCAATGCGCCAATTTGTCGGGGGGTGCGCCAAGTTCCACGGTCACCCGGCGCATCTGTAGCGGTATAGGCTCATTGTCCCGAGAACGCAATAGGAATAACTCCGATTACGAATCCCGGCATGGTCCGGCTCGGCAATTCAGCGGCGAAGCGACACAAGCTTCTATCCGCGTTGTGGCCCGTTCCGCTGCAAGCCGCGATCACAACGGCCGGCCTTGGCCGCAGCCAGACATGGTGCCTTGTCCGTCGATGCGGTCGGTCGTGCCCGCCAGGACAAGAGATTCCGGAGCAACTGTGTGAGCGTAGCTGAACGGGCCGCCGAGGAGCCAGCGCCGCTCCCGACTCGAACTGGGCGATCGATTTGCATCGACTCGGTCGTTCAGGCAGCGATTGGTCCGACTGCGCGGACATGGCAGCGCACGCCCTCGCCTGAGGCTGACCGCACGCGCAGACTATCAATGCGGAGCAAATCCCCGTACATTCGCATGCCGGCCGAGTCGCATGGGTCAGCGGTCTTGGAGGAGGCATGGGGCAACTCTGGCGTCACTTGATGTGCACCGTCATTGTCGGTGGTGCTATGGCCAGCCTTCATGCTGGCGCGGCGCGCCCTGAAGTTGGAGCTATCGGCGCGTCAGCAGCGGTGTCGGCACCGGCCGCTACCGTTTGGTCGCACGCCTTCGCTGTCTACGGCGAACCGAAGTACCCGCCCGGCTTCACCCACTACGAGTACGCAAACCCCGACGCGCCGAAGCGCGGCACGCTCAACCTCGGCAACCCCGACCGGCGTTCCAGCTTCACGCGCCTCAACCCCTACCTGCTCAAGGGCAGCGGGGCCTTCGGCAGCCAGTTCTTCTGCTTCGAAAGGCTGTTCGATCCGAGCCAGGACGAGGCCGGCGTCATGTACGGTCTGGTGGCCGAAGCGATCCAGGTGGCGCCCGACCTGTCCTCGGTCAGCTTTCGAATCAATCCGCGCGCACGTTTCAACAACGGCGATCCGGTCACGGCCGCCGACATCAAGTATGCCTTCGACGCCGTCACCAGCGACAAGGCCGACCCCAGCTTTGCGGCACTTTTCGCCAAGGTGAAGCGCGCCGTCATCGTCGATGCGCGGACCGTGCGCTTCGACCTGGCCGGGCGCAGCCGCGAGACGATTTACGCGCTTGGTACGACGCTGCCCGTGTTCTCGCCCAAGTGGGGCATGGGCCCCGACGGCAAGACCAAGCCCTTCGACAAGATCATCGACGACGTGCCCATCACCACCGGCGCCTACGTCGTCGCCAAGACCTACTCTGGGCGCCGCCTCGATCTGGTGCGCGACCCGAACTACTGGGCTCGCAACGAGGGCGTGCGGCGTGGCTTCTACAACTTCGACAAGATCGTCTACCGGTATTACGCCGATAACGCGGTCCAGTTCGAGGCCTTCAAGGCCGGCGACATCGACCTGTATTGGGAAACCGACCTCAAGCGCTGGGGCCGGCAGTACAAGGGCGCTAAGTTCGGGCCCGGCCAGATCGTCGCCAAGGTGCTGCCGATGGGGCAAGGTGCGTACGTGCGGTCACTCTTGCTCAACCTGCGGCGTCCGATTTTCCAGGATATCCGCGTGCGCGAAGCGCTGCAACTGTCGTTCGATTTCGAGTGGATGAATGCGCAGAGCTTCAACCTGTACGCGCGCATCGACAGCGCCTTCAGCAATTCGGATTTTGCGGCCACCGGCCTGCCGTCACCGGGTGAACTGGCCATCCTCGAGCCCTACCGCGCGCAACTGCCGGCGGCGGTGTTCGGCCCGCCCTACCAGAACCTGCGCACCGACACCGGCCCGACGGCGCTGCGCGACAACCTGAAACGTGCCCGCGACCTGCTCGCGCAGGCCGGCTGGAAGCCGGGCGCCGACAAGCTGTTGCGCAATGCCCAAGGTCAGGTGTTCAGCATCGAGCTGCTGAACAACGATGCCGACATTGCCGCGTCGCTCGAACCCTGGCTGGTCAACCTGGCCAAGCTCGGCATTCGGGCCACGCTGCGGCAGGTCGATTTCGCGCTCTTCATCAAGCGAATGGATACCTACGATTTCGACATCACACAGATTAATTCCGGCGAGTTCCTGCTGCCGTCGGCGACGCTACTGAAGGCAAGGTACGGCAGTGACCAGGTGGACAAGGAAGGCTTGAACAACATCGGCGGCATCCGCGACCCGGCGCTCGACGCGGCGATGTTGGCGATGGCCGAGGCGGCCACGAAGCCGCAACTGCTCGATGCGGCGCACGCCTTCGACCGCGTGCTGATGCAGCAACGCTATGTCATTCCCTGGTCGCGGCGGCCGGGTTTCCACACGGCGTGGTGGGACCGCTTCGGCATTCCGGCGCGGGCGCCGCGCTACTTCACCGCGACGTCGGAGAACAACAAGGCCAACCCCTGGCCGATCGTGAACTGGTGGAGCGAGCCGGACGGCCGCCCAGGCCAGGCCAGACCATGACCCGCTACATCGCCACGCGTCTGCTGCTGATGCTGCCCACCTTGCTGGGCGTTCTGACCGCCACCTTCATCCTGGTCCAGTTCGTGCCCGGCGGGCCGGTCGAGCAGGCCATCTCGGAGCTACGCCAGCGGAGCCAGGAAAGCGGCCACGGCGGTGAACTTGATGCGGTACAGATCGAGGCGATCAAGAAGCTCTACGGCTTCGACAAGCCGCCGCTGGAGCGCTTCTGGCTGACCGTGAGTTCGTTCGCGCGTTTCGACTTCGGCACCAGCTTCCAGAGCAACCAGGACGTCTGGACGCTGATCAAGAGCAAGCTGCCGGTCTCGATCAGCCTCGGCCTGTGGTCTTTCCTCGCGGGGTACCTGCTGTCGGTACCGCTCGGTGTGGCCAAGGCGGTGCGCGAAGGTTCGCGCTTCGATGCGCTGTCGTCACTTGCTGTCCTCTTGGGCTTTGCGCTGCCCGGCTTCGTGCTCGGGGTCGTGCTGATCGTACTGTTCTGCGGCGGCAGCTTTCTCGAGTGGTTCCCATTGCGCGGCCTGACCTCCGACAACTGGATGGAGCTGTCGTGGCCGGCGCGCATCGCCGACTACTTCTGGCACCTGACGCTACCTCTCATCTGCCTGACGATCGGCAGCTTCGCCACGATCACGATGCTGACGAAGAACACCTTCATCGAGGAGATCCGCAAGCAGTACGTGCTGGTCGCGCGCGCCAAGGGCCTGTCGGAGCGCAAGGTGCTCTACAAGCACGTGTTTCGCAATGCGCTGCTGCCCATCGTGACCGGCCTGCCGGCGGCGCTGCTGGCCGCCTTCTTCGGCAGCTCGCTGCTGATCGAGACCTTGTTCTCGCTCGACGGCCTGGGCCTGCTGTCGTACGAGTCGATCGTGCGGCGCGACTATCCCGTCGTGCTCGCGTCGGTCTACCTCGCGGCATTGATCGGCCTGGGCATCAAGCTGCTGTGCGACCTGCTGTACGTGCTGATCGACCCGCGGGTGCAGTTCGGGGAGGCGGCGCAATGAAGCTGTCCGGAATGTGGTCGTGCTGGGTGCGCTCGGCGATGGTGACCGAGGCCGCCGCGGCAACGGGCTCGGCGCCTCCTGGCCATGCTGCGCCGGTCGCGGTAACTACGTCAGCGCTGTCGCCCGGGCAGCGCGCCTGGCGGCGCTTCAAACGCAACCGGATCGGTGTGGTTTCGCTGCGCATCGTCGCGGTGCTGTTGCTGCTCAGCATCGCCGCGCCGCTGATCTCGAACGAACACCCGCTGCTTGCGCGCTACGAAGGCAAGCTATACGTGCCAATCCTGTCGAACCCTCCCGAGACAACCTTCGGCGGCGACTTCGACACCGCAACCGACTGGCTCGATCCGCTGATCCAGAGCCGCTTTGCCGAACCTGGCAACTGGGCGCTGTTCACGCTCAACCACTACTCCGGTTCGACCATCAATTTCTCGACCAAGAAGGCGCATCCGGCCCCGCCTTCGGCCGAGAACTGGCTCGGTACCGACGACCGCGGCCGCGACGTGCTGGCCCGGTTGCTCTATGGCTTTGGCATCGGCATGGCATTTGCCGTCGGCCTGACCTGCCTGACCACGGTGGTCGGGCTCCTGGTCGGCGCGGTACAGGGCTACTTCGGTGGATGGGTCGATCTGAGCCTGCAACGTTTCACCGAGGTCTGGAACGCGCTGCCGACGCTGTACATGCTCATCATCCTGGCAGCGATCTTCACGCCGACGATCCTGCTGCTGATGTTCATCTTCACGCTCTTCAGTTGGATCACCCTGGCCGACTATGTGCGCGCCGAGTTCCTGCGCAATCGCGGGCTCGAGTTCGTCAAGGGCGCGCGCGCGATGGGCTTGTCGAGCGCACGCATCATGTGGCGCCACATCCTACCCAACTCGCTCACGCCGGTTATCACCTTCCTGCCGTTTCGCCTCAGCGAGGGCTTGCTGTTGCTGACCGCCCTCGACTTCCTGGGCCTCGGCGTGCCGGGCTCGGTGCCATCGTTGGGCGACCTGCTGAACCAGGGCAAGAACAACCTCGACGCCTGGTGGCTGTCGCTGCCGACCATCGCATTGCTGGTGACGACGCTGCTGCTGCTGACCTTCGTCGGTGACTCGCTGCGCGACGCTTACGACACGCGAAAGTCATGACGACCGCTGAAGCACTGCCGCTGCTGGCGATCGAGAATCTTTCGATCCGTTTTGGCGACAACCGCGTCGTCGACCGACTCTCGCTCGAGATCCGGGCCGGGGAAAAGCTCGGCCTCGTCGGTGAGTCGGGCTCGGGCAAATCAGTCACCGCACTGTCGATCCTGCGCTTGGTCGAAGACGCTCGCTACGAGGGTTCGGTTCGCTTCAAGGGCGATGACCTCCTCGGCTACAGCCCGCGCCAGATGCAAGCGCTGCGCGGGCGCAGCATCGCGATGATCTTCCAAGAGCCGATGACCTCGCTCAACCCACTGTACACAGTGGGCGACCAGGTGGCCGAGGTGCTGACCACGCACGAGGCGCTGAGCCCTCGCGCAGCGCAGGCGCGCGCGGTCGAGCTGCTCGGCAAGACCGGCATCCCCGAACCGGCGCGACGTGCGCGTGCCTATGCACACCAGCTCTCGGGCGGCCAACGCCAGCGCGCGATGATCGCGATGGCGCTCGCCTGCCGGCCGAGCCTGCTCATCGCCGATGAGCCCACAACCGCGCTCGACGTGACCATCCAGGCGCAAGTGCTCGAACTGCTTGACGAACTGCAGCGCGAGTACCAGATGGCGGTGCTGTTCATCACGCACGACTTGAACCTTGCGCGTCGCTTCACCTCGCGGGTCGGCGTTATGGAGCGTGGCGTGCTGGTCGAGATTGGCGCCACTGATGAAGTGCTGACGCGGCCCCGGCACCCGTACACTCGACGATTGGTCGACAGTCGGCCGCAGCGCGCGGTGCAAGAGCCCGCTGACGGGCGGGCGATCGTACTGAAGGCCGACAAATTGAGTATCGAGTTTCGCGTGCGCAGGCCGGGTCACTTTCGCCGCCAGCGGTTCAAGGCCGTAGCCGAGGCAAGCATTACGCTCGCGCGTGGCGAAACGCTCGGCATCGTCGGGGAGTCGGGCTCCGGCAAGACCACGTTGGCTATGGCGCTGCTCGCGTTGCAACCGCTCACCGCTGGCGAAGTTCGGCTCGAGGGCACGCGCGTCGACAACGCCGGCCGCGGCGCGCTGGTGGCCCTGCGCAGGCGCATCCAGGTCGTCTTCCAGGACCCGTTCGCGTCGCTGAGTCCGCGCCGCACGGTGGAGCAGATCGTCGGCGAGGGTCTGGAGGTGCACGCGGCAGATCTCAACGCTGCGGCGCGGCACGCA
>Ga0079037_100001718_pt1 | contig 11626 bp, 13 predicted proteins | sample Mud3Dept4metaG_FD_71479 | JGI IMG/M metagenome (GOLD analysis project Ga0079037, IMG submission 71479) | Freshwater wetland microbial communities from Ohio, USA, analyzing the effect of biotic and abiotic controls - Mud 3 Core 4 Depth 4 metaG | ecosystem: Environmental > Aquatic > Freshwater >... | reverse complement strand
TCACGCTGGCCCCCACGCTGGCCCATTTCCCCAATACATCTAATATTTTATTGTCTACTTTAGGAGGCTTAACCTTAAATGAGTGAACAGGGTTGCAGGCTTCTTTATAATCCCACTGAAAAAGTTTTTCAGGTAGAAGCTCTTCTTTAATAAATAACTCACTAAATCCACATTTATCATGATCTTCTTTTATTGGCATACCCGCAACCAAATAGGCTGAACATGGAATTTTAGCTCCAACAAAACATTGATCTGGTCCCCGTGAGGCATGAAGATATGCCTCACTACACAATTCTCCATTTTCATTAAACCTTGGACATTTTACTGTTTTCCCAATGCCCTCTCTGTAATTTATGGTATTGCCAGTGTAAAAATCCCATCCATCAGGCTGTGCCAGCTTATAAAAGTTTTCCGTTTTCATATTATCCTTTCTCGTTCATATTGACGAAATCAGGGCATTTATGAGCGATCCCGAATTGTTGACGATACTTAACATTTAAATTAGCTTCGCTAACCTCTATCCTTAAATTAATTTTAAAAACCTTTGGCTTGAGATTATCCCGAATCCAATATGCCTTATCGCATCTAATCGTTTGCTTACTGATGTTGACCTTACAATGTAGACAATCTCTGCAATCTATCATGTTGTCCCCCGATAAAAAGTGGCGCTCCACCCAGGGCAGAAAGGAGGGTCCCGTCTGGTAGGGAGGTAACGATTTTAGATGGAGCGCCAATGGGTTAATTTTGTTTACTCCTTTCTGCCGGAAGGAGTTGAATGATGTGATTATCAAGATAGTCTATTTCATGTTGGAAGTCAAGACAAAAAATCTTATGGATATTGTATACATAAATCTGGCTTATATCAAACAGAAAAGCCCTTTGTGGTAAAGGGCTTAACTATGCTAATACATCGTTCTGTTGTTATTCCCAAACGGGTAGGTTTGCCTGGGCATCAAAGATACGCTTCTTTAAAGCCTCCTTCTCCACATCCGGTATATCGAGGTTTCCAATGGCGGTAATAACGCTTGGTATAGCCCCCATAAGAGCCACGATTCCGTTAATGATTAGCGTTAAGGCTGCGAGTTCCATGTTGCGTCTCCTTTCATTTTATGACCTTCCACTCCTGTAAGAGTTTGAGGATTTGGGTTGTTAGTTTGGTGACCTGGTTTGTCAATGTCTGATACTCTTCAAGTTTAGCCTGCCTCTTAACCATGTCACTCACGTCTACGGCTATCAAAAGAGCATCCCCCGCAAGGATATAAGAACTTCTTGCCTCATTGTAGATTTTCTTTACTTGAGCGCATCTTTCTGCTGTCAATGCTCCTGAATCACAGGAAGGCTTGGCGGTGTCATAGGCAGCTTTTAGGGTGATACCTGCTAATTCGTATGCAGTTACCGCCTTATTCATTTGACTCGTCGCACAACCAGATACTAAAAATAATGCTAAAATGATGGGCAGGAGTAATCCTGATCGTTGTGAAATCCGTCGTCTTTGTTGCATGGTTCGTCTCCTTTCTTTTGAATTGGTTTAGACTTGATGGTGATTTCAAGTCCATACATCCAAGCAATGAGTTTTAATAAGATTTTTAAGAGTAGCGTTTTCACTTGTTTGTTAGGATATTCCCTGCTGAGCCTGTCCCAAGATTCTTGAGAATATAACCAAGTCCCCCAGCTAATGCACCCATTATAATCGCTTTCCAATCGAATACAAGTGACTCAGCATCGATCGACTGAAGGATAATGGTGATTGGAGTGGTCGCTATAGCTACTATGAGTCCCCTCCACCAATCTCCCAGTTTTAAACTTCCAAGTTTGCTCCACATTTATCTCACCTCCCTTTATGTGCGTGCAACATAGTTATGTTGCGGTAAGCTAAATTAGTTTCCAATAAATTTCTACTCCTGTTTGCCCCCCCTTGCCAAGCTCTTTTATCTCAAGTAGGAAGGCCACTTCTGCGAGATATTCGGCCTGACTAAAATCCTTAATGGTGGTCGAGAAGTCTCCCGACCCAGAGACGATGTATCTTTGTATCTCATTCCCATTCTTGTCAACCTTAATCAAGGTTGGATAGGTAATGTTCATGTTTTGAGATTGCTCAGGGTCACGGATTCCAATCCTGAAATTTGGCTTATACCCTGTCGACCCAAGAGTTTCAAGAGGCTTACAGAGGAAGTAATTTAAACTGTTGATCTGGATCGCAGTGGTCACCCGATACATGGTTCCAGAAGGGTCAAGCATGTTAATCACCCTGGCAATTTTCATCTCATCAAGCCACGGTCCAGCGGACGGAGGGGGTGGCTCACCTGTCTCAATAACCTGCTTAGAGGTCAATAGTTGACCACAAATCTCACACCTATACCTTGTCACTTCCCTGCATATTCCATTGTCTAAAGTGTGTTCCCAGCCCATTACTACCTCCTTTCTGGTTTCTTCTTCGGCCATTCGATTAAAATCTTCTTAATCGGAAATGGTTCTCCGGCCTTCTTTGCCTTCTTGATAAATTCACGTTCGGCATAGTTTGGACCACCAACAGTAAATAAAATCTCTGTAATCCTGCTTCTTCGATCAATTTTATGCCTTCTGGTAGCCTTCACCGTCAACCTTTCGCTCAAAAACTTAGTTGCCTTCCTTGCACCACCAGCCAAAATAACCTCTGCTAATTCTCCAAAAACTTCTTTTTTAAAAACTTGTTTCTGGTAATCCATGGTTAGCTCCTTTCTGTTTGTTTTTTAACCTTAAATCTCATCATTAACCGCCATGAGGTCTGCATCAGCAGAAGGTTGAGAAACCTCACGACCAGCAAATCGGGCGGTAAGGCCCGTAGTTGCCAATGCCTCTTTAAATGTAAAATAAGATGGCTTCTTATAAAAATCTTTCCTCCAAACGCCCCTGTAACCGTCGGGTGTACCATCTTCCCTATCCCAAGGCATAAACCACAGCATGGCCTCAATGAGAGGCTCCTGAAGGCATTGATTGACTAACTCGGTGACATAGTCGGCCTGAGTTTGTTCAGTTTCAGGATGGTTTCCTGCTGGCATAGCAAATCCACCTAACTTGTCGCATGACCAGCACCCACATTCTGTTAAAAATAATGGTTTGAATGGAGTTCCCATCTGTGCCTTAATCTCAGATACCTTACCTAAAAGACCTCCCCATTTATTAGAAAACGGTTTATAGAAGTGAAAACTAATAATATCGAAATAATCTTTTCCTCCATAGGCAACCAGACGATTAAGAAAATTAGACCTAGCATAATACTCAAGCATAAGACCACCGAGTAGAATCTTTGCATTTGGATTTATCTCCTTAATTGCCCTATAAGCCACCTTTAGGATTTGAAGATAGTGTTGAACCCCTGCCAGACCGTTTTTGGTTTTTAGTCCCATACCCGCACTCAACAGGGAAGGATTGGTTAGATCAGGCTCGTTGAGGATTTCAAAGTATTCGACTTTGCCTAAATACCGTTTAACGAGAACCGTTATAAACATCTCCCAACAAACCAGGCCGTCCCGTGAAAGAGGTCCAGGATTGGCAATCCCAAACATATTAGGCTTAAAATTATTGGATGGCCTAGAACAGGCCCACCAGGGAAAACCCGATATTACCAAAATAGGTTTCACTCCATAGGAGTTAAGGTCGTTTACGACAGCATCCAACTCTCCAAAGTTATAAACCCCATTCGGGCGTTCAAACCGATACCAATACACTCCGAACCTGTGGAACTTCGCCCCAATCTTCCCGATCTCCTGCCGGAGTTCAGGGGAACCGTAGACTCCCCAGTCGTCAAAGCCCAATTGTAGCATCACTTCTCCTTGTAACAAGTTGGCTTCGCATTGGCACAGGTAATTCTCCACGGACATGTGGAACAAGAATCTACATAAGGACAAAGATCGGAGCATATATGGACTATCCCGTATGGAATAAAATTTTTACATCTATAACAATACCATCCGCCTGTGTAGGTGACAAACTCCCCTCCAGTGTGAGAAAATTCAGACGTAATCTCGACTTCGTTTTCAGCATATCCAGTCATTTTTTCTGCCTCATCTCTTTCCTATCAGGACGATTCCGCTTGTCTTTCTTCACCACCATCCCCCGCTCTTTCTTATTGCTTTATTCAAAGTGGCCCTGGTCCCATTGGATTATCGGCTTACCATCCATCAAATCCTGCCAAATTTCGTGCCAATAATCATAACCCTTTTTAGGAGGTACAAGCTGGTTCTGGTCAATAAAATAAATGTCCGCAGCCTTACCATCCTGATGAGCCGATCTAATCTTATACCCGTCACACTTTGATTTCCCTTCCTTGAATAGCCTGTTCTGCTCATCATCTGACCTCTTTACAAAGTCGATGATTGGTTTCTCACCCTCATCTATCATCATCCTGATTAGGGTTGTTATCTTGTCTGTAAATTCCACCCTTTTCATGTTGTACCCTTTCTTGTAAGTATGCGTTATGCTTATCTATTTCAAATAGTGTACGAATGCACTTTGGTTTTTCGCCCCTGCTCCACTGGTTAGTTGCAGACTTGACCATCGTTTTGAGTTTTATAAATAGTTCAAGGGTTTCTGATTCTTCAGAATCTATCATACTTGGTTGGGGATGTCAAGAAAAAAACAATGCGTTGTTGATTCTGGAATCATTTTTTTATGAGTTCTTTAACAATATCAACCATGTTAAGCTTTTCTTCCAGCTTCCTTGTAAGTTCAATATTTATATTGGATATTTGCCTTGCAACAATATCCTCGATCTTCTGCTCAAGTGTCCCATTTAGGTTTCGTAATGATTTCAACACTTTATTTTCCATTTCTGTATTAAAGTATTCCTTAAAGTTCTTAAACTCTTCCTTAATTCCTTCCCTAACATCATGTTGGGCTTTATTGCAGGCTATAAAATGATCTTCTTTTGACATCATTATTCCTCTCTCCCGCATGAAGATGTACTTAATAAGGGAAATAATAACAATTCCTACCCCTATTGTGATTATAGAGGTAGCAATTAAGTTAAGTAAATTTATACTCCCCACAGACCATTCTCCTTTCTTTATTTAGTATTCTTATTGATTTCCAAGAGAAGCTTCATCATGTCTGTATTTCTTTGCTCCATCAACTTACTTTGTTCCCTTACTTCTGCCTTAACATCCTTTATTTCCTGTTTGGTGTCCTTAACGTCACTCTTGATTTGCTCAACACACTCCCTTGATACTGCCTGAGACTTATCCCCTGACCACACAAGGTTAGTGAGCCATAACCCCCAGGCGAATATCAAACTTACCGCTGTCGTGATACCCCAGAAGATGTACTTCTCCCATTTTTTCATTGTTGCTCCTATTCAAATTTCTCTTTTTTAAGTTTAATCAATGCAGTATTTCTAATTTTATTTATAAATTCATTCCCTTTTTGTGCTTTTTCCATCTTATTTCTTTCAAGAATGGAAATAATTTCTTTTTTCTTTTCTGGTGAAATTGTTTTAGATAAATCAATCATGTTAATTTTTTTATTAATTTCATCTATTTCTTTTCTTCTTTTTTCCACTTGAGGAGCAAGCAACCAAAGTCTATCAAAGGATTTTAGTATATGAGTTGCATCTTCTACATTTCCAGCCTTTGATGATGTTTTTAATCCATTGTATAATGTGATAATTTTGTCAGAATCTTCATAAAAATCATTTACACTTTGAGATATATTTTCCGATGGTCTTGTTGTAAATCCTTTAACCAGTGGGATGTCAGGAGTATCCATCCTTTTTGTTTTGCCCTGAATGAAATCGAGTATTTGCAATCCGTATTGTCCACTTCCACCAGTATAACCAGATATAATATTTTGTATTTTTAACGGAGAAATATTTAGTTCTCTTCCTATGTCTTTTGCAGTCTCTGTAGTGAATCTTGTATACTGCTGAAACGGCGGTAATTCTTCCTTTCCTCTTGGGACTATTGGTCTTTCTCTGAAGAAATTCCAGTTTACTTCATTTTCAATAAGTGGTTTAACTGCTGTTGGAAGCAACATGGATGTCATGTCTCCAGATACAGGAGATAAAGAATCTATCATGGTTTTAGAAAAATCTCTTAACGCAGATGGATCTTGTTTTTCTGCATAAGCCATGAATCTTTCAACGGAGCTACCAAAAACTTGACCATACAGAAAGGGTTTTGGTATTCTTATAAATGGCACTGATTTTGTATAGGTGGGTATTAACCAAAACAAATCTCTTTGCCATCTTGGTTGTTCCCAATAATCTGGATTGTCCTTGTTGATCATAAATAGAGCTACGGATGGTATGGTAATTGAAATCAAAGATTTAGTAGTTGCACTAACCGGATTGTTCTTGAATACCTTTACTGATTTATCTAAACCTTGAAGTCCAGCATTTAAAAAAGCAATAGAGGAATTTATATTAGCCATTTCACTCCCACGTCTTGCAAAGTCGAGGGTAGATTCCCTGGATATAAAACCTGCTTCTATATCACTCAACCCTCTCTTAATGGCATTTTCAAACACCTGAAGTCTTGTGGTTTGTTCAAAGAGTTGACTAATATCTTGTGCCTTTGATATTATATTTAATCTTCCAAGTATCGATTTCTTTCCCATTAATTCTTTTATCAATTTAGAGGTATTATTTCTATTTAATTCGTTCATTGTAGACATTGCACCACCAGAGGAAATCCATCGTTGATACAATTCATCCTTTCCTAATATTTTAGATATTGCTTCTGGTGCATTTATAAATGGCTTAAATCCAACCGTGGTATTAATTAAAGCAGTAAATTGATCACGGATAGGGTTTCTAAACATAAATTCAGGGGTTATCGTAGCACCCACCCTTAATGTTTTAGCCGGCAAGGCCATAATCTTTGAAAACATATTCATCGAGATGTCATTTAACCCGCTCATTGCTTCTGCCAACAGGGGGGATACTTCCATATAATGACGATTTCCATCAACCCAATATTCTATCTGATTGGGTTTTAGATATTCGACTGGTCTAAAAATGGTAGATTCAATAGGGGCTTGAATGGTGGTAATCGTTTCCCTTATAATATTGTTTATTGTTTTTTCTATGGTTTCTGTTCCGGTTATATCACTTATTTGCCTACCGGAAGCAGACTGTTTGATTTTGTGCAAATATACATTGGCCTCACCTTCAGTCATTCCCCTGTGTTGAAGTGCATCAGTTACTATCTTTTCAAGCCTTTGCATAGGAGGAGAAACATTTTCCTGTGGACTTACTATTCCTCCTGTCCTTTTAACCTCTTCTCTTACTTGTCGTGCTTCCCTTGTAAATGTCCTCGTTATGGTATCAACCTCTTCCGGGTTAACCTTAATTGGCCTACGTGGTATTCTTATATTTTTTACAACATCCGGGATTGTATCTTCCAGTAATGCAAGGGACTGAGAAACTTTGTTCCTTTCCGATATATCTAATACCCTATATGTATTCTTTGCAATAGATTCAAGCACATCTTCAACTTCTCTTTCGCTACCCTTGATTGTCTTTACCGGTCTTGGTGTCTTCTTAAACCGTTGTCCTCTACCTGTTCCAGTAAACGCAAGCTCTTCTTCTGTAAGTACACGATTAAATGGAACATAATGTTTATTTTTAGATATTATATTTGTAAATTGATCCTCCGACAACCTACCAGATTCTACAAGCAATCTCAATACCCTCTTTTGAAAATCATATATTCTCTGTCCCGTAGTGTTAAATAAATCTAAATTCCCATATTTTTGAGTAAGTCCACTTATGGCCTGATTTGCCCATTCTGTTTGTTCAGGTTTCGCAATAATTTCACCCTTAATATTTGGCCTTTGCAAATCCTCAATATATCTTGTGGCTTTCAAAAAATCATTAAGGTCTTTTTCCGCAACTTCTACCTTTTTGAATGGATTTAAATTTTGATAATCTTGCAATATGGGTTTAAAACCCTCTCCCGTAAATTCTACATTTCCCTCCGATGTAATCCTAAAGGTTTTATCTTCCATCATCTGAACCCATCTTGGTTGATTCCCAAGATAAGTTCTTGATAATAATTCTGGATTTTCTCCAGGTTTAATATATGCCCCAAGTTGATTAGCTCTTTTTGAAGCATTTTCTATCGAAAACATTCTGTTAAATATTTTTTGGTAAAGTGATTGAGATACTTGTTTTATTTCCTTTTTAGTTGGGGGAGATATAAATCCAGATTCTTCGGTTGGTTCTTTCTCAAGCATAACCTTGAGTTTGTCGCTCATTGTTTTAGCTTCTGGATGAATTTCTGTAGGTTTAATTTCGGGTTTACTAATTTCAACCTTAGGTTCAACCCTTGAAACTTCTGGTTTTACTTCTCCAATCTCTGATTCCAATGTCAATCTTGATCTCCCTATTGGGGTTTTAAGGAATTTAGTTATTGTTTTTGGCAATACTGCTTCCCCTATTGCACCAATACCTTTAATAGCGGTTGGAAAGGCCGCCCACTCAATCGCTCCCTGTATTTCTGGAGCAAGAACACCCGCTATTGTATCTTGGGTTGGTATTTTTTTACTACCAAATTCCACGTCCATAATTTCTTGTGGAGTTAATTTCCTCTGTTTTTCAAATATTTTACCTATAAATTCTTTACCTTTTAATTCCTTTCTTCCTTCCTTGGTAAGAAATTTAGACCCAGGTATCTGTAAGGCTAATTCCTTTACAGTCGGAGGAATTGCCTTTAATTCGGCAGGCCATTCAATTTGACCTCCTTCACCGGAAATATATTCTGGATACACTTGAGGGGTTTCTTCACCCATTGTTAAGATTGGTTTCTTGGGTGCAATCCTATTAAATATATCTCCTGATACTTCATCGAATATATCTGTTTTTTTCGATTCAGTTACGGTATCAAATATGTCTGCCATGTTAAAATTTGTATCCTCTATCTTTAGCTATCTTTCTTGCTTTATCTTTATTTCCACCTGCTTCCTTTAGAATTGATTTAGCCATTTCTTCATCTAATTCTTTGCTTTTTGGTGCAGGTAACGCCCCGGTAGTAACATAATCTTCAAATTCCTTCCTATTCATTTGAGGCCATTCTTGAGTAGGATCAATGGTAATCCCCTGACTGGCAAACGCTGTAGCTAAAATATTTTTAAAGGGATCGGTTTTAGCCTTAACCCTTCCTATGTTGTATTTTGCAAATAGTATATCTATTGATTTTGGGGTTAAACCTTTTTCCTCTTTTTTACCGACTGATTTTCTTATTTCTCTTTTCTCCCACTCAGAAAGAATTTTTTCTCTATTCCAACCCTTTTCTTCTCCCATTGTTTTAAATGTTTTCCATTCAGAAGTATCCTCTTCTTTTTTAGTTTTCATTACAGCATCTAATTCTTTAGGGGTTAATTCAACCAATGGTTTACCATATAAATCTAATGCTAATTTTCCTTCTTTACTTTTAGCTTCGATTCCTTTATTTGGTTTAATCTCCTGTTCCACTATCTTCTTAAACGCATCGTTCACATCGTCAGTCTTACCAGTGCTTGCCAATTTCTCAATCGACATTCTTGTAGCTGGAGACATCTTCTCCCAAGTCCCAGGCCATTCTCTTTTTAGATTTTCAAGTGATTCAATAGCATCTCTCTGTTTCCCATATTCCTTCAATCCCCCTATTGTGTTAAGAAGCACATTTTCATATTGCTTATGTTCTTCTATCTTAGAAATCAACTCTTTTTGTTTACTTATATCAATAATTTTGTCTGGATCGTGTAACTGTTCCTCTAACTTCTTGCGTGATGAAGAATGATAATTATAGTTTTTTAATAAATAACCCTGCCCCTTCTGATTCTTTGGATCAAAAATACTTGCAATGGCTTTATCGACATCCTCTTTTGCTCCGATACCATTCTCATCAACCCCAAATTGTTTTGCATCCTCCAAAAATGATTGTATCGTTTCAGGCATCAACCAAGGGACATCTAAGGCTTTCTTTAAATCAACTGGTCTTTTTTTAGCTTCCTGTGCTTCTTTGGATGCTTTTACCTCCATCCCAAGTTTTTCAATATCCAAGTTGCCTTTTTCTAATGCCTGTGTCTGTTGAGTTAATTTACCCGGTAACAATGCAGACTCGGCTTCCTGTTGCTTAATTGCCGCACCAAGTTTTTGTTTTTCCAACTCAAACTGCTCCTGCCTTAGTGCCTGTGTTGCCTGAAATTGCTCATCTTCCTTGTTAGCCCTGAGAATATCTCTCCACCCTTGAGTTAATGCCTGCAATCCTAACCCTATGGCCGGCAAATACCCGTATCTTGGCATATTAAAACCTCCCAAATTCTAAATATTGCAATACAATCATCTGTCCATAGAAGTCCCACAATTTTGTCCAGAACAGTTTATGCGGAGTGCATAACCATCCATATTTATTCAGTCCATAATACCACTCAGCATAATGAGTTAATGGCCTTGTCATGGTATATTTTACCATTAGTTTTATCAATTTATACTTTTTCATCAATGGTACTAACCATGATGCCATTTTCTTGTAGCCAACCGAAACGAAAGAGTTCAGATAATGTTCATCCCGATAGCGTCTGACTATTTCTGTGAGTTCACCCTCACCCTCTATGAAGATGAAACAGCATAATAATGTAAACAATGGAGCAAGACTTGTGGCTAATGTTGCCCCTCCTTCTGCTGCTCCTGCAACAACAGTCGGAAGCATTGTGGCAACCTCTGTCCCTATTGCCATTGGTGCGGCAGCAGAAGCTATCCCAGCCGAAGTACCCGCTGTCACAGCAGGAGCAACTGCCGAGGCTACTGCTGGAAGTCCTACAGATGAAGCCGTACCAGTAAGAGTCCCTAATCCCGAACCACCTCCAAGTGCTGCGGCCTCTGTTCCTGCACCTATCTCTGGTAATCCAGCAGCTAAAGAAGGTCCCAATGCTGTTTCAGAAGCAGAGAATGGTGTCAATAATTCTCCTGCCTGAGTTAATCCACCTGTAAACTCTTCTGCACCTAAAGGTATATTGGTTGTAATTGCAGGAGAAGTTCCACCCTGAGATAATGCACTTCCCGCCTTTCCTCCCCATAATCCGAGTTCTTTTCCAAGACCGTATGTATTCAATGCAGTTGAGGATACACCCGTTACTGCACTCATTGTACCTTGATCTCTTTGTTGTTTTTTTATTTCATCTCCGGCCTTTGCCTTCTCATAATTCTTTCTCAATACTCCCATTGCTTCCCTTACCTGAGCCATACGTCTTATATTTTCATCATAATTTTCCAACGCTCTCACATTAGGATCATATTTCTTCCCTGTTAAAGCCTCTCTGGTTGTATAATAATCTGTTTTTGTCTTGTAATCAGGATAATATACCATCTCACTCCTCCTACATCATTTCTTCTCTTATTATTTTATACCTGACCGACAATCCTATTGGTTCATACCCTACGTTTTCATCACTTGTCGTTATGGTGCAATTTAGGGCATGGAAGTTAAAATTACCCCATCCAACCGATTCAATTTTCTTTAATACCCTGTATGTCGTACTCTTAACAGCATGGGTTACTGTAACTGCTGCTCCTGTATTTTTGTTGGTTGTGGCAGTAAGGTTGCAATCTCCAAAGTGAGTGATAGATACGCTCTGAGTAGATGTGGCCTTTGCCTTTACCATGTGCCTT
>Ga0079037_100001717_pt1 | contig 11627 bp, 12 predicted proteins | sample Mud3Dept4metaG_FD_71479 | JGI IMG/M metagenome (GOLD analysis project Ga0079037, IMG submission 71479) | Freshwater wetland microbial communities from Ohio, USA, analyzing the effect of biotic and abiotic controls - Mud 3 Core 4 Depth 4 metaG | ecosystem: Environmental > Aquatic > Freshwater >... | reverse complement strand
CGCGAACCCCCGCGGGACGGTGCGGAAACCCACGACGGCTGCCGCTCGACGAGCGACCCTCCGCGGGACGTGCGGGCATCAGCGACGCGGCTCGACGGGCGGGTCCCCGCGGGACGTCGAGCAGGCGCCAGCGGCAGGGAATCGGGCCAGGCCGCCTCCGCGTCAGGGCTCGACGCGGATGACGCCCTTGCGCAGCGCGAAGCGGACCAGCTCGGTGCGGTTGTGGATCCCGAGCTTCTCCATCACCCGCTCCCGGTGCGACATGGCGGTCTTGACGCTGATGCCGAGCACCTCCGCCACCTCCTTGTTGCTGTGGCCCTCGGCGACCAGCTTCAGCACCTGCTTCTCCCGGTCGGTGAGCGTCTCGTAGGGGTCCGCCTCGGCCGGCGCCGTCGGCCCGGCGTCCTCCATGGCGGTCCGGGCGATCTCCGGGTCGAGCACCAGCCCGCCCCGGTGGGCGGCGCGGATGGCCCCGGCCAGCTGCGCCCCGGCCGACTTCTTGAGCACGTAGCCGGCCACCCCCGCCTTGAGCAGCCGGCGCACGTACTCCCGGTCCTCGTACTGCGAGAGGATGAGGACCCTCGCCCGGAGCCCCTGCTTGCGGATCTCCAGCGCCGCCTCCAGGCCGCCCAGGCCGGGCATGGCGATGTCCATCAGCACCACGTCGGGATCGAGCTTCTTCGCGAGCTCGATCGCCTGCTGGCCGTCGGAGGCCTCCCCCACCACCTCGATGTCGTCGGTGATCTGCAAGAGCGCACGCACGCCCTCGCGCAGGATGGCGTGGTCGTCGGCGATGAGGACCCGGATCTTGGACATCGCGCTCAACCCTCCCGAGGCAGCGGCACCTCGATCTCGAGGCGCGTGCCCTGTCCTGGCGCCGAATCGATCCGCAGCCGCCCGCCGAGCAGCTCGACCCGCTCGCGGATGCCGAGGAGCCCGAAGGACGTCCGGTCGGAGCGCTCGGCCGCCTCGGCCGGATCGAAGCCCTTCCCATCATCCTCGATCTCGATTCGGAGCGCGTCCCCGGAGACGGCCACCTGGATGAGGACCGCCTCCGCCTGGGCGTGGCGCAGCACGTTGGTCATGGCCTCCTGGCACACCCGGAAGATGGCGGTCTCCAGGGCCGGCGCCAGGCGCCGCTCCAGCTTGTCGAACTCGCACCGCACCGCGATGCCCCGCTCGCCCAGGTAGCGCTCGGCGTACCAGCGGATGGCGGAGAGGAGACCGAGGTCGTCGAGCACCGAGGGGCGCAGGTCCCGGATGAGCCGGTGGATCTCGTCGATGGTCCGGACCGCCAGCGCCTTGACCTCGTCCAGGCGCGGCGTGAGGCCCGCCTTGACGGCCGCCGACGCGCTCTCGATGCCCATCACCAGCACCGCCAGGCTCTGGCTGGTCTCGTCGTGAAGCTCCCGGGCCAGTCGCTTGCGCTCGTCCTCCTGGGCGGTGATCACCTTCTGGTAGAGGAGCGCCAGCGACTGCTCGCGCTCGCGCAGCGCCGCGTTCACGCTCCTCAGCTCGGCGGTGCGGTCGGCCACCCGCTGCTCCAGCTCGGCGTTGGCCTTCTCCACCTGCTCGATGGTCTGGCGCAGCGACTCCCGCATGCGGTCGAGCGATCGCCCGAGTCGCCCCACCTCGTCCTCGCCCAGCACCGGGATGGGCTGATCCAGGTCGCCGCCGGAGATGCGCTCGGCCGAGGCGGTGAGCGTCTCGATGGGCTTGGTGACGCTGCGGCCGGCGCCCCAGGCGAAGAGGCCCCCGACCCCGATCATCAGCACGCCGAACCCCAGGAGGCCGAGCGGGAGCGCTCCCCCGGAGGCCAGCACCTCGGTCTCCGGGAGCCGGACCGACACGCCCCAGGGCGCGACCGAGAGCGAGGCGACCGCCAGCACGGCGTCGTACCCCTCCTGGTCGCCGACCCGGTGGCACTGCGCGCACCGGCTGGCGAGCGGGCGGCGCTGGCTCACCGCCGTGCCCACCAGGCGGCACTCGCTGGGACGGCGCAGGTGGGAGGACGCGGTGCTCACCAGCACCGTGCCACCGCGGTCCACCAGTTCGGCGTAGCCGTCCGGGCTCCGCTTCAGGAACTGGAGCAGCGTGGTGAAGTGCGGCTGGGTGGGCTCGATGACGCCTCCCACCAGGCCCACCACCTTTCCCTGCCAGTTGCGCACCGGGACCAGGGCGTAGAGGTGGGCCCCGTCCTTCCCCTTCACCAGCGGCGTGACGGCCGGCCGCCCCGACCGCAGCGCCTCCCGGACCTCCGCGGAGTCGGGAAGGGGCGCGATGCTGCGCTCGCGCCTGTCGGGCTCCTCGACGAGCAGCTCCCCGCCCGGGCCGAGCGCGAAGACGCCGCCCGGGAAGTGGGTGTGGAGGTAGGCGTCGCGCAGCGCGCTGCGCTCGGGCTCGGACTTGCCGTCCTCCAGGTCGAAGTGGGGCGACGAGGCGGCCCGCTGCAGCGTCTCCAGGAGCTGGGTGAGCTCCTGGTCGAGCTGGCCGGCGACCGCCCGGGCCGCGTACTGGCGGCCAGCCACCAGCTGGTCGTCGAGCTGCGACAGCCTCCACAGGAACGCCACCATCAGAACCGCGGTGGGACCGACCACCCCCACGGCGAGCAGCAGGTAGACCCGGAAGCGGATCGAGCGCTGGGGCGCGATCCGCATCGGGGAGGGACCGGTCACGGCCCCTCCCGCCTCGTGCTTCGCGCCATGCGGATGAGCTGCTCCACCGACCCCTTGCCGCGCAGGGCGAGCCGTTCCCCGCGCTGCAGCCATGTTACCTCGTTCCAGACGGCCCCGTCGTCGCCCACCACCCGCTCGAGCCAGCCCTCCCCCTCCCCCACCGCCAGCGGGAAACGCTGCAGCACGCTCGCCTCCGGGAACACCCGGGGCGAGATGGGCCCCGATCCGCCGGCGGTCTGCGCGAAGACCAGCTCCAGCCCGCCCGAGCTCCCGTCGAAGAGCAGCGCCACCGACGACGGATCGCCGCCGACGTACCGCACCGCCGACGGCGGCCAGCGCAGCGTGTCCGGGAAATAGGCCGGCAGGAACAACCGCGCCTTGAGGCGCCGCTCGGCCTCCTCGATCGAGGCGAGCCGCCGCACCCCGCGGGGCTGCCCCTGCAGCCAGGCCGGAAGGTGGTCGAGGCCGGAGAGGGTGACGACGGTCGCCCCCAGGACCAAGCCCAGCGTCACCAACGCCTTGGCGATCTCGATGCCGGACCGTGCCACTCCTGACCTCGCCGCGGTTCATACCACGAAGAACAGAAGCACCGAGAGGCTGGCCGCCGTGGCGGCGAGGCGCAGCGCGCCGAAGGGGACCGGCGCGGGCGCCGGCTGCATCAGGCGCCGGCAGCGGAACTCGATGTCGAGCGCCCGGGCGCGGGCGAGGGGCTCGGCCAGGGCGGCGGCCAGCGGCAGGTTGCGGCGACCCGGGACCGGCGGGCGGCCGGCGGTGGCCCGGTAGAGCTTGAGCAGCCCGCTGGCCAGGGCCAGGCGGTCCCCGGTGCCGGCGGCGGCCCGCTCGTCGGCACGCCACTCAGCGTCCCGGGCCATGGCGCGGGCCACCACCTGGAAGGCGGGGTTGAAGAACATGGCGGCGCGCCCGGCCATGAGGACCCAGCTCACGCTCGGGTCGAGGCGATCGAGGTGCGCCAGTTCGTGGGCCACCGCCGCCCGCAACTCCTGCCGGTCGAGCAGGTCCACCGCCGAGCGGGAGATGACCAGGGCCGGGTTCCGGGCGCCGGCGCAGAAGAGCGCCGGCCCCCCCTCGGCCAGGAACACCAGCCGCGGACGCGCCACGCCCATGCCCGCCGACAGCTCCGCCAGCACCGCCGACGCCGCCTGCGCCTGCGGCGAGAGCGCCGCCGACTCGGGGGGGATGCCGCCGCGGCGCCCCCACAGGAGCGGCAGCAGGTCCATCAGGAAGAGCAGCAGGCCGATGGCGGCGAACAGCCCCACCCACCACCGGTAGAGGCCGACCCCGAGGAGCCCCATCTCGTCCCAGCGGGCGGCCGCGAAGAGCGCCCGGAAGTCGCGGAAGGCCTCGCCGGCGCGCTCCGGGAACAATAGGAAGTAGGCGGGCAGGACCAGCAGCGAGTAGCCGAGGACCATCAGCCGGAGCGCGAGGCGCTGCTGGGGCTCGCGCACCCGCCACAGCCGGACCAGCGCCTCCACCACCAGTGCCGCGACGAAGGTGTGGAAGATCTCCTGGCCGACGAAGTCTACCCACCGGGCGGCGGGCATGCCCCTAGCTGTGGTGCTCGCCGGGCGGACGCCCCTCGAGACGCGCCAGCTCCAGCGGGTGCTCGTGCTCCATCCGCTGCCGGCTGATCTTGCCGGTGAAGATGGAGGTGTCGAAGGGGAACACGTCCGGGTTGAGGTGGGCGTTGAAGATGTGCCAGATGGTGATCACCAGGAAGGCCATCAGGCCCTCGTTGGAATGGGCCACCTTGGCGGCCGGGATCACCTGCCCCGGGACCACCCGGGAGGCTGCCGTCGGGTAGATGAGGATCAGGCCCGAGGTGATCATGATGATGTTGCCCACCACCAGGCCCCAGTACTCCCACTTCTGCTTGTAGTCGTAGCGGTCGAAGCGGGCGGGCTTGTCGTTGAGGCCCAGGTAGTAGCGGAGGGTGGTGATGGCGTCCCGGAAGTCCTGCTGGTTGGGGACGATGTTGAAGCCCACCTTCTTGGAGACGATGGCGCCGAAGGCCCCGACGAAGTGGAGCACGGTGGAGATGAGCAGCGCCCAGCCGAAGAACCGGTGGATCCACCGGGTGGCGTCGATGCCGCCCAGCGTCCGGATGATCGCCTGCGCCCAGCCCGCCGTGTAGAACTTCTGCGGCAGGCCCGTGAGGCACAGGCCGGTGAAGATGAGCATCGTGGCCGTGTGCTCGATCCGCTGCTTGAGGCTGAAGCGGACGAGGAACCCGCCGCTCCCGGAGTGTTCGCTCATCGGTTCACCACCACGCGCCAGAGGTGCAGCGCGATCTGGAGCACGATCCCGACCACCATGAACGGGATGATCATCTTGTAGAAGAGCACCACCGCGTAGACGAGCGGCGCCTTCTCCCAGGAGGGCTCGTAGTGCGAAAGCCAGGCGCCGGGGAAGTTGGCGTTGGCGTCCGGGTGGCACTTGCGGCAGGTCTGCACCAGGTTGGCCTGGACCACCGTCGACTGGGGGTCCTTGGCCGGCTGGATGTCGTGCACCCCGTGGCAGTCGGTGCAACCCGGGGCGAGCCGGGCGCCCTTCTCCTTGCCCCGCTGCAGGGTGGCGGCCATGCCGTGGAAGTCGTCGAGGTAGGTGTCCACCACCTTGGTCGAGAGCTTGTACTTCGCCATCAGCTTCTCGTTGGTGTGGCAGCGCCCGCAGATGTCGGCGGTGCGCAGGCTGAGGGCGCCCTCGCGCGGGTCGGCGGTGTCGTGGGCCCGGTGGCAGTCGGTGCACACCGGCACGTCGTGATTCCCGGCCAGCAGCGCCTTGCCGTGGATGCTCCTCACGTAGGTGTCGTAGACCGACTTGTGGCAGCCGGCGCAGGTGTCGGAGATCTTGGTGCGGGGCTCCGAGGGCCGGCTGATGGCGTGCGCCCCGTGGCAGTCGACGCACAGGGCCGCCTGGCGGTTCCCCTTGGCCAGCACCGCGAAGTGAACGCCGTCCAGGGTCTTGGTGTAGTTGGCGAAGTGGCACTTCTTGCACTGCTCGTAGAAGGCCACCGTCACGTCCCGCTTGTTCTTGAAGGGCTTGGCCTGGTGCGGGTAGCCGGTGACGTCGGCGTGGCAGTCGGTGCAGCGCAGCATGTCGCCGTGGACCGACTTGGCGTAGGTCGCCTTGTCGACGAAGAGCGGCAGCTTCTCGCCGCTCGGCAGGTCCATGGTCATTCCCGGGCTGCCGTGGCACCCGAGGCAGTCGTCCTGCTCCGCCGGAATGGCCGCCGAGGCCGGTCCCGCCAGGAGGACCAGGAGCAACGCGAGGTGGATTCTCATCTGGGGTATCCCAGCCCTTCCATGAGGAGTCCGAACAGGCTCAGACCCGAAACCATCCAGGCACACCCGGGGCGTGGCATTTAGCAGAAAGAGCCGGCCTTGCCAACGAGAATCACCGTTTAAGCTTCGGAATCCCCAGAGAAAAATTGATCGGGAGCAGATCCGGCGATACCGCGGACCTGGCGCCGGTGGCCCTCCTGCCCCGGCGGACTTGGCCGGGGCGCGCCGCCGGCCGCGCCGGATGGCTCCGCGGACGCCGGCCGGCCCGAAAAGGAAGGAGGAGGGCGGGGAGCAGCCCGGCAAGTCGCCGGGCGGTTCCGCCGCCCTCCAGCCTTCCCCCCCTCGCCCGTCACCGCCGGTGCCGCCGACCCTCGCGGGAGAGCGGGGTCCCTGGGGCCGCGAGCCCCGGCGGGTGACGGAAGGGAGCTCCTCTATCGTCTGGCCAGGAAGGCCTTCTCGAGGGCCTTCCACTGCTCGTCGCTCAGCAGCGTGGGCGGCGGGGCGATCCACTCGCCGCCGTCGGCGGTGGCGATCCCGAGCTGGGTCTCGAAGAAGCGGTTGAGCCGGTGGCCCTCGGCGGCCAGCCAGCTGCGGGCCTCCTCGCCGGAGGGCATCTGCAGCCAGCGCTTGTCGGCCGGGGTGAGGGCGAAGAGCCAGCCGCGGGTGTAGCTCTCGGTCTTCACCAGCGACGGGTTGCGCGCCACCGCCGGGTTCACCGACACCACCGTCCCGTCCACCGGGGCGGCAATGGACACCTGCTGCTTTCCGCAGGAGATGGTGGCGAGCCGGTCGCCGGCCTTCACCGCGGTGCCGGCCCTGGGCAGGTCGACGGCCACCGCCCAGGGCAGGATGCGCTGGGCCAGGTCGTCGAGGCCCACCCGCAGGCTGTTGCCCACCGGCTTGAGCCAGGTGTGCCCGGGGGCGTAGTAGATGCCCTGGCGGAAGAGGAAGCCGCCGGCGTGCCGGAAGCCGAGCAGGCGCAGCCGCAGCTCCGACCACCCCTTCATCGCGCCCACCAGGAGCATGACCGGCGCGAGCAGCAGCGCCATCACCAGCAGCACCACGCCGATGCGCGCCACCAGGCCAACCAGGAAGATGCCGATCGCCTGCAGGGTTCCGATGATGGAGTCCATACCTTCCTCCTTCCGTCTCGATGCGTCCGCGAGATGCCTTGCTGCGTTCCGGTCACATCCGGTGACAGGCGTTGCAACTGTCGAAGTTGAAGGCCGCCTTTCCGTGGCAGGCGCCGCAGAAGCGGCCGGCCTCCATGGCCTTGTGGGTGATGGGGTCGCCGCTCTTGGTCTCCCCCTTCTCCAGGATGCGGAAGATCTTGGGGTGGCACCCGACGCAGCTCGGCTTCGCGGAGTCCACGTGGGTGTCGTGCCGGAAGGCCACCGAGCCCGGGCTTCCTGCCGAGGGCGGCATCACGAACTCGGGCGGGAGCTTCTTCAGCCCGTCGGCGAGGGCCGCCGACCCGAGGCCCATCCCGAGCATCGCCGCCAGGAGCTTCCAGTTCCGCACCCGTCCGCTGGTCATGGCGCGCCCCTAGCTCAGGAAGAACTCGCGGGCGATGTGGTCCCAGTTCTCCGGGTCCAGCTCGCGCGCGATGCCGTGGATGGGAACGCCGCCGTCCTGCAGCACGTGCCCGAGCTGGGGCGACAGGCGCGCCGCCAGGGACTCGCCGGCGGCGTCCAGCCACCGCCGGGCCCCCTCGCCCGAGAGGAGCTGCTTGGCGTTGGCGGCGAGCTTGGAGGTCTTCACCTTGAAGAGCCAGCCCGCGCCGTAGGGGTCGCCGAGCCGCTCGGGCTGCTCGGCGGCGGAGCGGTTCACCGCCACCACCGTGCCGTCCACCGGCGAGAGCATGCTCACCGTCTTGTGGTCGGCTCCCAGGCGGATGGCGGCCGCGCCCTGGCTCACGCCGGCGCCGAGCTGGGGCAGCCCGACCTCGGCCACCGGCCCGACCAGGCGGTGTGCGAAGTCGTCCAGGCCCACCGTCACCGTTCCGTCCGACTCCAGCCGGGCCCAGGTGTGGCCGGGGTGGAGGTAGACCGCCTCGGGGACCGAGAACCAGCCGGCGGCGCCGCGGGCCGCCTCCCGAATGCGCTCGGGGGCGTGGGCCACCGCCTTGGCGGCCTGGGCGACCTTGCCGCCCTGGACGTACCGCCAGAAGCCGACGAACAGGATCAGGTAGGTGATGGCGAGGGTGTACTCCAGGACCTTGGCCGAGTAGCTGGCGAGGAAGGCGTTGGCGGTCATGGCTTTCTCCTTGAGGTGGGTGCTCAGTGCGCGGGGGCGTCGGCCGGCGGCGTGAGCACCGGCATGCGGTTGACGATCCATCGGAAGAGGAGGACGCCGACGGTGACCAGGGTGATGGAGACCCAGATCTCCTGCCAGCTCGGGACGTACCGCACCGGCTGGTCCCAGTTGTAGGCGATGAGCGAGACCGTGAGCCGGTTGAAGACGATCATGATCACGCCCAGGATGCCGCCGATGCGCACGACCCGGGCGTTGCGGTTGCGCGCGCCGTAGGCGTAGAGGAAGGCCGGCAGGAGCACCAGCCCCACCATCTCGAGCAGCCACCAGGCTCCGTAGAAGCCCTTCACGTACCCGAAGGCGTGCCCGTCGACCACTCCCTGCAGCCGCAGGAAGAAGTAGGCGAACATCACGATGGCGCCGGCCTTGCCGAGGCCGATGGTGAGCTTGTCGAGGTCCACGTGCTGGCCCTTGAACTTCTCGGCGAAGACCTGGTGGGAGAGCGTCGACTCCACGATGACCATGGAGATGCCGGCGATGACGGCGGTGATGAAGAAGAAGATCCAGATCCACGGCGAGTACCAGAGGGGGTGCAGCTTGCCGGGGGCGATGATGAACAGCGACCCCAGGGCCGACTGGTGCATGGTGGAGAACATCACCGACAGCACCGTCAGGGCCAGCAGCGCCTTGCGCAGCGGGGTGTAGAGCCGCTTCCAGCCCAGCCACTCGAAGAACGGGACCGCGAACTCGAGCGAGAGCACGGTGGTGTAGCACATGACGCACCAGGCGACCTCGAAGAGGACCGAGTGCGTGCCGTTGCGGATCATCACCTGGACCATGTTCCAGGGTCGGCCCAGGTCGAGGATCAGTCCGATGACCGCCATCACGTAGCCGAGGAAGCCGGTGAGGATGGCCGGCCGCTCGATGGGGTGGAACTCCTTGAGGCCGAACAGCTCGACCGTGGCGCCGATGGTGAACCCGCCGGCCGCCAGGGCGATGCCGGTCATCATGTCGAAGCCGATCCAGACGCCCCAGGGCTGGGTCTGGGAGAGGTTGGTCACCGAGGCCAGGCCGAAGGCGAACCGCCAGATCATGAGCGGCACGCCCACCGCGATGATGGCCGCGGCGGCGAAGTTCCAGGGCGTGACCAGCGACCGCAGGTACTGCCTCCCGGTCATCCCCAGCAGGATCTTCTCCTGGAACCAGTTGGGCTGGGCGGTGGCGGCGACGCTAGTCATGGTCGCCTCCGTCCTTGGACTGGGCCTCGTTCGCGTGTCCATGCTCGTCGTCCCCGTTCTTGCGGTGCGAGAAGGCGTAGATCCCCATCAACAGGGGGGGCCAGAGGGTCATCACGAAGGGCGGGACTCCCAGCGCGCCCTTCACCAGCTGCGGATAGGAGGCGTCGCCCACGTTGCGCGCGAAGCCGAGCTCCTCGATGCGGACGTCGCTGATGTACATCCAGTTGGTCCCGCCGGCCTCGCGCTCGCCGTAGATGTGCTCCACGTACTTGCCCGGGTTCCCGAAGACGCGGCGGCGCGCCTCCTTGAGGAGCTCGCCCCGGGTCCCGAAGGTCAGGGCGCCGCTCGGGCACACGCTGGTGCAGGCCGGGGCCTTTCCCTCCGCCTGGCGGGCGGCGCAGAAGGTGCACTTGCGCACCAGGGGGTTGTTGCTGGCGTACTGGTACTTGGGGATGCCGAAGGGGCAGGCCACCATGCAGTAGCGGCAGCCCATGCAGCGGTCTCCGTTGTAGGAGACCGGGCCGGTCGGCTGCTTGTCGAGCGCCCGCACCGGGCAGGCCGAGGCGCAGGCCGGCTCGACGCAGTGCATGCACTGCTTCTTGGCGAAGCGCGGCTTGCCATTCCTGGGGTTGTCGATCCGGTTCACCACCGTGAACGCGGTCGGGCTGGTGGCGCGCAGCTCGCCGAAGACCTTCTCGTCCGAGGGCGGGTCGGGCAGCTTGTTGGCCTCGGCGCAGGCGGCCTCGCAGCCGCGGCATCCGACGCACAAGGTGGTGTCGACCAGCACGGCGCGCTCGGTCTCGCCGGGCGTTTCCGAGGCCAGCGACATGGCCCCGTTGGCGCGGGTGGGAAGTCCCACCAGGCCGACGGAGCCCGTCACTCCGGCGACTTTGAGGAAGTTCCTGCGGCTGAGCTTCATGGAGCGACTCCTGGACAGGGGCCGGTGACCCGGCTCAGTGGGCGGCTGCGTAGCTGGAAATGCCGAGAAGAGCTGCGCCGACGAGGGCGAGGGCGAATGCGGCGATCATGGCTGCGCTCCTTTCGCTGCTGCGGGTGGACAAGCCTTCTCTTCGGCCTCGAGCTCCTCCACGCTGTGGTGGGCCCGGGCCAGCGCGTCGCGGTACAGCGGGCAGGTGCAGTAGGCGTTGGCCTCGCACGCGGAGGCGGTGCTCACCCGGTCGGTGGGGATGAGCTTCTTCACCGGCGACGCCTGGCAGAACACCATGGTGACTTCGGTCAGGTAGGGGCAGGTCATTGGGCGCTCTCTCCACCCGCCTCAATGGCAAGCCGCGGGCCAGGTCTGGCGTCCGGTCGAGGATGGGAGCGGGAAGAAATACGCCCTGATTACAGGCTGATAGAAATGGGCAACACGGGCGGATCAACAGCCCCTGCCGGGGCCTGTTGATGAATTCATCAGGCCGCGGGCCAGGGGCCCAGAACGGCTCTAGGGAATTCGAGGGGTTGAATGTGTAGAGAAGAGGCTGGAGAGTTTCTCAGCAGACGTTGAGTTTCTCGACAGCCCTTCAGGACCCGTGCGGAGCGGCATCGTCCTCTCCGCCATCCTTCCGGATCTGGTACTTGCGCATCTTGTTGTAGAGGGTCACCCGGTCGATCCCGAGAACGCGGGCCGCCTGGCTCACGTTGCCGCCGGTGTGGGTCAGGACCTCGGCGATGTGGCGGCGCTCCATCTCCTCCAGGGTGCCGGGCTCCCGTGCGGCAGCCGGGGCCACCGCCGAGCGGGTCAGGCCCATGTCGGCCAGCTGGATGATGCTGCCCGTCGCCACCACCGCCCCCCTCTCGAGCACGTTGCGGAGCTCCCGGACGTTCCCGGGCCAGTCGTGCGACATCAGGGCCGCCATGGCCTCGGTCGAGATACCCTCCAGGGGCTTCTTCATCTCCACGCCCAGCCGCTCGAGGAACGTCTCCACCAGGAGCGGGATGTCCTCCTTTCGATCCCTCAGGGGCGGCAACGTGATGGGGATGACGTTCAGGCGGTAGAAGAGCTCCTCCCGGAAGGAGCCGTCGGCCACCGCCTTCTTGAGATCGCGGTTGGTGGCCGCGATGATGCGGACGTCCACGTCGATGGGCTCGGTACCACCCACCCGGTGGAAGCGCCGGTCCTCCAGCACCCGCAAGAGGTCCAGCTGCAGCTTGGGGGA
>Ga0079037_100001716_pt1 | contig 11631 bp, 11 predicted proteins | sample Mud3Dept4metaG_FD_71479 | JGI IMG/M metagenome (GOLD analysis project Ga0079037, IMG submission 71479) | Freshwater wetland microbial communities from Ohio, USA, analyzing the effect of biotic and abiotic controls - Mud 3 Core 4 Depth 4 metaG | ecosystem: Environmental > Aquatic > Freshwater >... | reverse complement strand
CTCCTGCGCTCGCGGAGGATGGGAAAGTGTTCAAAGATTCTCTCCAGGTCCTGCTGCAAAGCGGCCCTGGAGTCCGAACGGAGGTACGCGCCCACTTCCAGGTTTTCCAGGACGCTCATGCGGGGAAAAAGCTTCCGGCCCTCCGGGACCTGAACAATTCCAAAGGCGACGATCTCCCGGGGAGTGCTCCGGTGGATGGGCTTCCCCTGGAAGAGGACCTCTCCCGATGAGGGGCGGAGCAGCCCGGATATGGTTTTCAACGTGGTGGACTTGCCGGCCCCGTTGGCCCCCAGGAGGGCGACAATGGTCCCTTCCACCACTTCCAGGCTGGCGCCCCGGAGAGCTTCGATCCTTCCAATGCGCACCACCAGGTCACGAACGTTGAGCAGCATAGCGCTTGGTTCCAAGGTAAGCTTTGATCACTTCCGGGTCCCGGCTCACTTCGGCGAAGGTTCCTTCCGCGATTTTGCGGCCGAAGTTGAGCACCGCGACCTTTTCGCAGAGCCCCATCACAATCCGGACATTGTGTTCCACCAGCACGATGGTGATCTTTCCCTCCCGGACTTTCTGGATCCGGGCCATCATCTCCCGGCCCTCCTCCGCGGAGAGCCCGGAAAAGGGTTCGTCCAGGAGGAGCATCTTCGGGCTGCTGGCCAGGGCAACCGCCAGCTCCAGGATTCGCTGATGTCCCAGGGGAAGATTCCGGGCCACTTCGTCCCTCAGCCGATCGATCCCCAGGAAATACAGGAGCTCCAAGGCACGGTCCCGCTGGACTCTCTCGGTCTCTCCGGCCCGCCGCGTATTCCAGAGCGTCGCCAGGGGATTGACCCGGAAAACCCCGTAGGTGCCCAGAAGGACATTCTCCAAAACGGTGAAGGACTGGAAGAGGGCGGTGATCTGAAAAGTCCGAGCCAGGCCCAGGCGCGGAAGCGCGTAAGGGGGCTTCCCCGTTATTTCCGCTCCCGAAAAATGGACTTTTCCTCGGGTGGGGGGCAGGACCCCGGAAATCAGGTTGAACAACGTGGTCTTACCCGCCCCATTCGGGCCGATCACCCCGAAAAACTCCCCCGGCTGAACGCCAAGGTCGAAGTCGGAGATGGCCGCCAACCCTCCAAAGTGACGGGTCAGCCCGTGAACTTCCAGAATGTAGGTAAAGACTTTCCCCTTTTCCTCAAACACGAGCGGAAGCTTCCTTTTTTTTCTTGAACCACCCCGAAAAATACCGGCCCAAGGAAACCAGCCCCCCGGGGGAAAAAAGCATCACCACCGCCAGCATGGTTCCATAAACAACGGACTGGAGGGGACCGGCGGCCCGGATGAATTCGGAAAGGACGGTCAGGACCACGCTTCCCAGGATTGGCCCGGCAAAAGCGGCCACCCCGCCGACAATCATATAAATCTGGGCGTAGATGGATTGCCAGATGGTGAAGTCCGTGGGAGAGATAAATCCGATGTAATGGGCATATGCCGCTCCCGCCAGGCCGGCAAAGAATGAACTGACGCCGAAAGCGAAGAGCTTGTAATGGGTGGTCTGGATTCCCACGCATCTGGACCTCAGTTCCGTATCCCGGATGGCCAGCCAGATCCTTCCCACCCGGGACTTCTCGAAGCGGAAAAGAATGATCAGGCTGAGCCATAACAGAACCGAAGCAAAATAGGCGTAAGCCAGTTTCCCGGCCGGAATTCCCGTGGGCCGGGGAATTCCCAGGAGCCCGCTCGGCCCCCCGGTGAATTCGCGCCAGCGGGTGGCAATGAGGAAGAAGACCTCGTTGAAAGCAAAAGTGACCAAGACGAAATAGATTCCCGTAAGTCGCAGGGCCGGGTATCCCAAGGCCAGGGAAACGACCACCGACAACCCTCCCCCGGCCAGCATCCCCAGCCAGGGACTCAATCCGATTTCCTTGGCCAGGAGGGCGGAGGTATAGGCCCCGATCCCCATGAAGGCCGCATGCCCGCAGGAGAGGAGGCCCACGTTCCAGAGCACCCGCAGGCTCGCCGCCAGGATGATGTTCAGGCAGGTCATGATGTAGACATGAAGCCAGTAGGGGTCTCCGATCAGGGCCGGTAGACCGGCAAGGATGATCGCGACGATGAGAAAGGGAGAGAACTTCATTTCACATCCGGTATGGAAGAAGGCCCGAGGGTCTCACCAGCAGGATACCGACCAGGATCACAAAACTGAAGATGCTGGCGATTGTAGGATCAAAGAAGCTTCCGGCAATGCTTTCGATGAACCCGATGATAAATCCTCCCACCAGGGTTCCGGTGACGCTTCCCATGCCTCCCAAAACGATAATGACCAATCCTTTGAGCAAGGGGGTGTGGCCGATGTTGGGGTCGATCACCAGCATGGGAGAAACCAGGAAGGCCGCCGCAGCGCTCAGGGCGAAGCTCACGATGAAGACGAGGCGGCAGATTTTGGTGATCTCAATCCCATGCAGAATCGCCGCCTCCCGGTCCTGCTCCACCGCCCGGATGGCCTTCCCCGCTTTGGTATGACGGATGAAGATAAACAGGCCTGCGATCAATAGAAGGCCCCCGACGATGACCACCACGCGTTCGTAGGATATGGAGGCGCCCCAGAACTTAAAAAGCCCCCGGAAGGGCGAGGTGACCGCCTTGGAGATGATTCCGAAGCGCAGCCAGACGGCTCCTTCAATGGCCAGAAGAAGTCCCAGGGACATGACCAGGCTGGGAAGGAATTGGCCGAGGAGGCGGCGGAAGAGGAATCGTTCCATCAGAATCCCGAGGCCGGCCGTGCCGGCGATGGCCAGAGCCCCCGAGAAAAAATAGTTCAGGCCCAGTTCCTCGCACAGAATGTAGAGCAACATGGCCGAGAGCATGTATACCGTTCCCTGGGCGAAGTTCACGATGTGCATGATCCCCATGATGAGATTCAATCCCACCGCCACGAGGATGTAGTAGCAGGACAAAACCACCCCGTTGGTGAAGACCTGGATGTAAAAGGGAACGGTGTCCATTTTTCTTATCAAGGAAGCGGTTGGAAGATCATTTAAACTGCTGGGAGTATCAGTCTATTGCCCCTGAGAAACGGGGCCCAGGCTTTCCCTGCTATTCAATCGGTAAATATCACATTTTTGCCATGCCAAATCGATTGGAAAATCAATCTCTGAAATCCCCCCCAACCCGCCTTTGCAAAAGGGGGGCAGGGAGGATTTTTTCAAGACCTTTTCAAAAGCCTATCCAGTTAACCTTTCCCCAATCTTCCGTCATTCAATAGTCTGCCGGCATGCCCCCCCGGTGAAGTTCCACCAGCTTTTTCTGCTTGCCGTCATAGGTGGTCAAAGGCACCGGGAAGAGAAACTGGCAATCAATGCCGTAATAGGATTTTCCGCCGATCCTCGTGCGCCCGAATACGCCGTCGATCTGCACCTTGGGCATGACATTCTTGACCGCCGTGGGGTCCACACTCCCGGCCGTCTCGATGGCTTTTTTGAGTACATATCCCACGTCCACATTCCTCCAGACAATCGGATCGAATTTCTGTTTGTATTTTTCTTCATACCGTTTGGCCGCCTGGGTGGCGATGGGTGAGGGATCGGTGGCATAAATGCCATAGAAGAGAACCCCGTCCATGAACCCGGCAGCCACTTTTTCGAAGGTGGGGATGGATTGGGAGTAGCTGAAGATCATCACCCCGGTATACCCCAGCTCTTTCGCCTGCTTGCAGGCCAGGGGCCCGTCCGAACCGGCCCAGGCGCCGAAGTCGATAGCCTGGGGTTTCTTGGCGATCAGTTTGGTCAGCATGGGGGTGAAATCAGCGGTTCCCCGGGGAGCGAAGGCTTTGTCGGTAATGGTCAGGCCGAGTCTCTTGGCCACGACCTCCGCATCTTCGGCCTGGATCAATCCGGTCTCGTCGTCAGTGGAGGTGAGGGCGATGGTCTTCACTTTAAATTTTTCCACGATATAGGGCAGGAGGGCGGAGTGGCCCTGAATCGGCTCCATGATGGACCGGAAGGTATAGGGGGTGTTGGGATTGGTGGCTTTTTTCCCCCCATAGGTGTAGCCGATGTGGAGGATTTTGTTTTCGGTTATCAACGGATTGACGGCAATGACGCAGGTCCCTCCGGTGGTGATGATATATTTCACCTTATCGTTATAGATCAGTTTATTGACCGAAGCGACCGCTTCTTTGGCGTCGTATTTGTTGTCATAGGTGATGAGCTTGAGGGTATAGGATTCCTTCCCGACCTTAATGCCTCCGGTGGCGTTTATGTCCTCGGCGGCCAGCTCCATTGCCCGAAGAAGCCCGAGCCCTGTAGGGGCTGCGGCTCCAGATAAAGGGGTGTTGATCCCGATCACCAAGTCTTTGGCGAAGAGAGGATTGGGAAGGAAAGGGATGAATGTCAGGGAGATCACCAAAGCGAGGACGGACGGACAAAACATTTTCCGCATGACACAACCTCCTTTTGAATGATGAAATGCTTTGAAAACCCTCGCAAAGGGTTCAGAGTTTCAGGAAAAGGCGCGCAAGGCTCCCGAAACCGCGGTGATAAAGTCCTCCACCCGGGCCCCGGCCACGACCATATTCTTTCGTTCCCATTCCTGGCGAATGATGGTTTCGATTTCGGCCTCCGTGGCAGGGGCGGAACGGAGGGCCTGTTCGATCTCCTCCGGAACCTCCCTGCGGGAGGGCATCATGTTTCCGGTAATAAGAACGTCGAGGATGCGGTCTTCCAGGACGCTGAGGTTGACCCGCAAGATGGGCCCGCCGGAGACTTTGTACACGAACTGGGAGAGTTTCGCCCCCGGAGGAAGCTGGGCAAAACGGCGTTTGGTCGATTTCTGGAAAAACCATTCGTCGTTATCGTACATCCGGTGGTAGGACTGCCGGAACTCTTTCTCCGCCTCCGTGATCTCCCCGGGATCCAGGGCCACATCAAAAGTTTCTTCCAGGGCCCGGATCATCATTGCCTTGGTATCGGCAATGGAAAGAGGCCGGCCGAGCCCCTCCTCCAGGGATCCTATCCTTTCGGCAATGGACTTGGCCTCCTTGTCGGCGAATTTTTCCGGCGGGGGGATGAGGGCTTTCGCCACCAGGTCCATGGGCATGGGGGTGATGGTCAACCCGACTCTCTGCACCGCGATCTCCCCTTCGAAAGCCAGGCTGTGAGGGCCGATCTTCTTCCACTTCCCGCCGATCTCGACCTCCAGGTCGTTCAAAGGACGATGACGGGCGCGAAGGCCCCATTCTTTTTCGATCCTGCGGGCGACTCCCTCATTGAGTTTGCGGAAGGCTTCGGGCATGTCGGCGGGGAGAAAATGGCGATGAACGTAAAGGCCTGCCAATATGTATCCCTGGTGCCCGAAGATCAGACCCTGGGTGGGAATCCGTTTCACCGCGATGTCGTGGGTTTTGCAGAATTCCAGGTCCACATCAAAGTCCGGGCTGATGTAGTAGCCCATGACCACACTGGGACGGCGGAAGGAAAAGACGGCCACCGTGTCCGGAACCAGGCCTTCTTTGCGCGCCCTCATCAGGGCCGGAGAGAGGGCCATGGTCGATTCGGCATAGGAATCCGTGGGCAAATCGAGCAGACGCCAAGCCTTGGCCATGAGCGGAGGATTTCCTTTTTCGGACCGGGTGAATCTCAGGCGCTGTGACAGGAAGACAACGGGATTCTATAGAATAGGCATTCGGGTGTCAAGGAGTTTATTGGCAAAAAGGAAATTACCCTTGACAAAAAAATTCAACTCTTATAAAAGGAGGTAGTTTTTTCACTCCCTTCCTTTGATCTGCAGGATCGGTCGATGTAAAGAGAAACAGGCCCAGCCGTTGCGCAGACCGACTTTATCGAATGGAGTCTGGGCCGCAGAAAATTCCAAGAAAGGAGAAATAAGATGAAGAAGTTATTCGCGTTTTTCTTTTCCTTCGTTCTTCCCCTATCCCTCCTGGTGAGTCAACCGGCCCAAAGCGCGCCCATCGAGATGCGCATTGCCCACGCCTACCCGGAGCACACGCAACATGGCCGAAATATGAATTTCTTCAAAAGTAAAGTGGAGGAATATACCAAGGGCCAGCTGAAAGTCACAATTTACCCCTCCGCCTCCCTTTTCCCCATCGACAAAGAAATCCCCATGCTTCTGGCTGGCACCATCGAGGCCTGCTACAGCATCAACGGGGTAACGGAAGCCGTTGAACCCGCCGAGGCCATCTACAACATCCCCTTCCTGATGAAAGTCTCCCCCGGGGACAGCCGCCATTTACGGGCCGCAATGGAAAGCCCCAAAGTGGAAGGGATCCTGGTCCAGCGGTTCGAAAAGCGGGGGATCAAGCGCATGGGCAATGTGCCCACCCTATTCGGCTTCTTCATCGTAGCCAACAACCGTCGTCCGGTGGAAAAGTTCGAGGATATGAAGGGATTGAAAATCCGCCATCCGGGGGGTATGATGGGCCCCCTGTACATCGGGGCGACCGGAGCTTCCGCCATGACCGTACCCGGGACCGAAGTGCCGGTGGCCTTGAATCAGGGCGTAGTCGATGGCTTGGTCTCCACCATCGTGCACTATCATGATGCCCGCTGGCACACCAAATACCTCACTTTGCCCTTTTATGCCGGATATACCCTTCCCTTTCTGGTCAATTTGAAGTGGTGGAACAACCTTCCCGGCGACATTCGCCAAACGGTCGAGAAAAAAGTCATGCCCGAACTCATGGAATTCGCCTTCAAAGAAGTGACTGACCGCGAAAAAGCCTACGTAAACGAAATTCAAAAACCCCCCTACAACGTCAAGGTCACAACCCTGCCCGACCCGGAGATGGAGCGGTGGACCAAAGCCATCCGGGATAAAGCCATCGACACGTTCGTGAAAAAGGTCGGCGCAGACGGAAAGGTCATGGCGGAAGAGTTCGCCCGCCTGCGCCCTCAATGAGACACCGTCCGACTGCACGGAGAGCCGGGAAAAAAACCCGGCTCCCGGCTCTCTATGATCTTCCGATTTTTCCAAGAACGGGAGTAGAAAATGGATGTGTCAAATCTTATCGAAAAGCTGAATAGCGCCCTGGATAAAGGGCTCATGATCATAACCGGCCTCGCTCTGGTCGTCAGCACCCTCTTAACCTTCATCGGCGTGATTCTCCGGTATGTTTTCGGGATCTCCTATGAATGGAACGAAGAGCTTTGCCGATACTGCATGATTACCATCGTGTACCTCTGGGCCGGCGCCATGATCCGGAAGAAGCAGCATATCTCCTTCACCCTCTTTTCCGACCGACTTATAGGGAAGAATCAGGATATTCATCGGCTGGGTACGAGTATTATGACCCTGGTTTTGGGCCTTCCCCTGGCCTTCTGGGGTTTTGACCTTGCGGCCAGCGCTTACGCCGCGGAATTAAAGACCCTTTCCTTGCTTTTCCCCCTTTGGCCCGCCTATTCCATCGTCCCCATCGGGATCGTTTTCATCATGATCCAGAGCCTCTTTGACATCCTCCGCTTGGGGATCGCCCTTTTTTCAAAAACCCAGGAATCGCTTCGCTAAAGGAGGCAGAAGATGCTCATCGCCGGGACTTTGATCTTTATCGGGCTCATGGCCCTCGGGGTTCCCATCTGGTTAACCATGGCGGTCAGCGGCACTTTCCTGACCGTTTTTCTCCAGGGGTTGCCGCCCACCACCATTCCCCTCCTTCTTTTCAGCAGCCTGGACAGTTTCGTCTTGCTGGCAGTTCCCTTTTTTCTCTTGGGCGGGAACATCATGGCTTACTGCGGCCCTTCCAAATATATCTTCAACGCCATCGAAAACTATGTGGGCCACATCCCCGGCGGGCTCCCTTTTGCGACGGTGGTGAGCTGTATGGTCTACGCCGCCATTACCGGCTCGACGACCGCCACCATCGTGGCCATCGGGACCATTGCCATTCCCCCCATGATTAAGGCTGGCTATCCCAAATCATTCTGCACGGGTCTCATGGCCAACTCGGCCACCATTGGACAACTCATCCCCCCCAGCGTTTACATGATCCTTTACGGAGCCATGGTCCAGGAGGACGTTGGGGTGCTCTTCATCTCAGGGGTGATCCCGGGCCTGATCATCGGGTTTGGCATGGCCTTTCTATCGGCCTACATCGCCATTAAAAAGAAATTTTCTCTTCCTCCCCCTGCTCCGCGGGATGTGCGCCGCAAAGCCTTGTTGAAGGGATCACCGGCGATTTTCATGCCGGTGATCGTCCTCGGCGGAATTTACAGCGGCGTCTTCACCCCCACCGAGGCTGCCGGGGTTTCCTGCGCGTATTCTTTCGCCATCGCGGCCTTTTTTTACCGCGAGCTAACCTGGGAAAATTTCAAAATGGCGGTCAGCGCTTCGGTGGCTGCTACCAGTATGATCTTCATGATCGTGGCCTCGGTCATTTTATATGCCGGGCCCCTGACGTTTGCCGGGATTCCCCAAGCGATGACCCATACCATCGTAAGCTATGGCGTGGGCCCCAATACCGTCTTGATTCTCATCGTATTAATCTGGCTGGTCTTCGGAATGTTCTTAGACCCATTGCCCATTATGTATCTGACGATCCCCGTCGTCCTGCCGGCCCTAAAGCATTTCGGGATCGACTTAATCCACTTCAACGTTCTCTGCATCATCTGCATGCAGATCGCTCAGGTCACTCCGCCGTTTGGAATCAGCCTGTTTACCGTGAGCGGCGTCTTTCAGGAAACCGTGCCCAATGTAATCCGCGGAGCCTGGCCTTACCTATTGCTCATGATTCTTTCCCTGCCCCTTTTCATTTTAGTCCCGTGGCTCAGCACTTTCCTTCCCAGTTTGATACGCCCTTGAACAGGGGGGGATGAATCAGTACGAATTCGTCTACGCACTTCCAAGGAGGGACCTTCAATGGAAAATTTGGCTGCAATCCGAGACAGCATATATAAAGGAAGCAGCAGGGATTCCGTGAAGTACACCAAAATGGAATTGGAGAAAGGAACTCCATGGAGCGAGATCCTGCTGAAATCCATGCTCCCCGCCCTTGACCAGGTGGGGGACGAATTTTCCAAGGGAACGGCCTTCCTGCCCGAATTGATTGCCGCCGGTCACGCCATGACCAAGGCGATGGAGGTCATGAAAGCCGGCGTTCCCGCCGCGGGCCTGGGGAATCAGGGAGTCTTTGTCATCGGAACGATCTTCGGCGATGTGCATGACATCGGCAAGAACATCGTGAAAATCTGCCTGGAAGGAGCCGGCTTCCGGGTCGTCGACCTGGGAACCGATGTTCATCCGGAATCATTCGCCCAGGCTTGCCGCGAGAACAAGGCCGACCTGGTGGGGATTTCAGCGCTCCTCAGCTCCACCATGCTGAATATCGAGCAGGCGGTCAAGGCCGTGCGCAAGGAAAACCCGCAGGTCAGAGTCATGGTGGGCGGCGCTCCGGTGACGGAGGAATATGCCCGCAGGCTCGGGGCCGACGCCTACGCCCCCGATGCGTACCTCGCCGCCCAGAAGGCCAAGGAACTGCTCGGCAGAAACTAAACGCTTATGGGACGCAGATAAACGCAGATTTTCAGGATTCAAACGGCCTTACTATTCCCGGCCCAAATAAGTTGTCATAAAGAGGGAGGTCATTGCGAACGAAGTGAAGCAATCTAATGAGATTGCCGCGTCGTCCCGCGCTTCGCGGGACTCCTCGCAATGACTACTTTTTTAAGTCGTTCACTACAGACGGTTACATCAACTTTATTTTTTATCTGCGTTCATCTGTGTCCCATTCATATTTGGAGGTTCAAGGAATGAATAACCGGGAAAGATTCATGACCGCCCTGAAGCTGGGGGAGCCCGACCGGGTTCCGATCTTCGATTTAGGTTTTAACGAAGAGTCGATCCTGAACGTGGGCAGGCATTTCACCTCCGACTTGCCAACTCTGAAACCGCTGGTCGACTGCAGCGTGGAAGAAATGGTCAAACTTCTCGGGATCCAAATAAAGTTCACCCGGGAACTGGACCTCGACGCCATGAACTGCGTGTTCTTCACCGGAAGGAAACGAATTCCCCAAGGCAAGGACCTGCTCCAGGACCGCTACGGGATTGTCTACAAACTCTCCAAACATGGAGAGCCTTTTCCCGTGGACGGCCCGGTAAAAGGCCCGGAGGACCTGAAGTCCTTCAAAATCATGATTCCCGACCCGGCCGATTTTATCATGCTCAAATTCGTCCGCGGTGCTCTTCCCGAGAGAGCCGTCCTCCTCACCCTGCCCGGGACCTTCCGGTTCAGCTGGAGTGTCATGGGCGCCATGGAGAGACTCCTTCTGGCCTACATCGAGGAGCCTGAATTCGCCCTCGACCTGGCCCGGGTGACCACGGATTTTGCCAAGGGAGTCGTGGAGGTGGGGATCAAAGAGGGCGCTGAGGTGATCATCCTGGAGGGGGACCTGGCCCACAAAACAACCACCCTCATGTCCCCCACCCAGTACCGAAAATTCCTCAAACCCTTCCACCGGGAGATCGTAGAGGCAGCGCATAAGGGAGACGTTCCGATCATTAAACACACGGACGGAAACATCTGGCCCATCCTGGATGATCTCCTGGAAGTGGGCTTTGACGGAATCCATCCCATCCAGCCCCAGTGCATGGATATCAAGCAGGTAAAGGACCACCTGAAAGGAAAAAGCTGCGTCCTGGGCAATATCGACTGCACCTATGCCCTTCCCTTTGGTACAAAGGAAGAAGTGGTTGAAATCGTGAAAGACACGATCCGGAAAGCAGCCCCCGGCGGAGGATACATTTTATCCTCTTCAAACTCCGTTCATCCGGGTTGTAAGGGAGAAAATGTGGTCGCTATGTTCCAAGCCGCGAAGAAGTACGGAACTTATCCGATAATGATCTGAGTGCCTAAAGTCCGAAAAACTGCATAAATGTTTCCGCTTGCCCCGGGGTCGGGCCACGGTATGGTCTTAATTATTCATTATTAACGTCCCAGAAATAGTTGTTTTCAAGGGCTATACCCTCGTTTCTGGCCGCGAAAAGAGCCCCGGAAGGTAATGTCGCTTAGCCCTTGCCATATTGAGGATAACAGCCCTTTTTGCCCCCGAAAAACCAATTATAGGCCCGATTCAGTGGGCATAAATTGCAGTTTTCCATGCCATATCAGATACTTCCCGTGGCCCGACCCCTTTGAACCTCTAGAATGTTAGGTCAAGATCTTCAAAATATGTTTTGCAAGATTCTCGTCTATCTCTCGGTGTCTCGGGATAGCCTGCTTCTTACCAGTCTTTGGATTTATGTACAGATCATGCCTAGAGCCAGGCCGGACAAAGATACACCCAGCATCAGTTAATCGCCTGATGAGGTCCTTTCGTTTCATACGCCAACCACGATCTCTTTGCTTTCGTGGTCTTCGGGAACTTCATCCAGGACTAAGAGTTTATAAGCATCGATAATGTTCTCTTCGAGTTCCTTCAGCGTTTTCCCCTGGGTCATGACTTCCGGGTGGTCGATGAGTTTGCCAACCCAGAACTTTTGCCCTTTCCAGTAAACCATTTTGAGTTTAGTCTCCACGTCTTACTCTCCTCCCTTATTTGATCATATTGAGGAAAACAGCCTTTTTTGCCCCCTAAAAAACTAATTATAGGCCCTATTCAGTGGGCAAAAATGCAATTTTCTATGCCATATCAGATACTTCCCGTG
>Ga0079037_100001715_pt1 | contig 11636 bp, 12 predicted proteins | sample Mud3Dept4metaG_FD_71479 | JGI IMG/M metagenome (GOLD analysis project Ga0079037, IMG submission 71479) | Freshwater wetland microbial communities from Ohio, USA, analyzing the effect of biotic and abiotic controls - Mud 3 Core 4 Depth 4 metaG | ecosystem: Environmental > Aquatic > Freshwater >... | reverse complement strand
AGCACAGGTTCTCGAAGCCAGAGGAACGACCGTACTGAATCCCTACGATGTCAAGATGTCCGTCGTAACCCCTGCAACCGAGGAACGCCGCTGGGAAGTAACCAGGGCAGCCACCCTCTGCGATGTTTTTCTAACGGGAACAAACGCCATTACCCAGGACGGGAGACTCGTGAACGTGGACGCGGTCGGCAACAGAGTGGCAGGAATGTTCTGGGGCCACCCTCTGTCCATTATATCCGTCGGCAGGAATAAGATTGTAAAGGATTTGAATGAAGCTTTTCAGAGGATCAGGACGACGATCGCTCCGATGCATTTTCGGTTGAGGACAGACCTGGGCGGGAGAAAGAGAAAAATGCCGTGTGCCACCACCGGTGAATGCAGCGATTGCAGGGCCACCGACAGGGGATGCAATGTCTTCACGGTGATTGAGGGAAAACCCTATCGGACAGAGGTCACTGTGGTCATTGTCAACCAGGACTTGGGGCTGGGATGGGACCCGTCGTGGCCGCAGGACCGAATCGCGGCCATCATAGAGAATTACAAGAAGTCTGTGTGGATTCCGCTTCCGATGAAGTGATCAGGATCGTCCCTTGGAGGAATTGATGGAAGCGTTGCGAGTATTATCACCCACCGCCATTCTGGGCTACGGGTTTCCTATGGAGTCTTTCATGAGGGGAATGGAGCAGCACCCTCACGCCATTGCGGTAGACGCGGGCTCAACAGACCCTGGCCCTTACTATCTCGGCGCCGGGTACTCTTTTACGGACAGAATGGCCGTCAAAAGGGATTTGCAGATCATGATATCCGCCGCCCTCTCCGAAGGCATCCCGGTCATTATTGGTTCAGCCGGCGGTTGCGGCGGGGAACCCCACCTGGAGTGGACATTGAAGATCATCAGAGAGATTGCTGAAGAAAACGGTTTCACATTCAAGATGGCCACTGTCCATGCTGAGATTCCAAAAGACATCGTTTTGGAGCGAATGAGGAGAGGAAAGGTAGCTCCTCTTTCCCCTGCGCCGGAACTGACAGAAAAGGAATTGGAACATACCGTCCGTGTCGTGGGGCAAATGGGAGTTGAACCTTTCATCAAAGCCCTGGAAACAGGAGCCCAGGTTATTGTCGCAGGGAGGGCATACGACCCGGCCGTGTTTGCCGCATTGCCTGTTCAGAAAGGCTATGACAAGGCGCTTGCCATTCACATGGGCAAAATCCTGGAGTGCGCATGCATCGCTGCCACTCCGGGAAGCGGAAGCGACTGTATCATCGGATCGATCCGGGACAACGCATTCACCGTGGAGCCCCTGAATCCCGGACGGAAATGTACGACGTTATCCGTGGCTGCACACACGCTTTACGAAAAGACGAATCCGTACCTGCTTCCAGGGCCCGGAGGAACGTTGAATCTAACAGAAACAGAGTTTATTCAAGAAACCGATCGTCGTGTCCAAGTGAGGGGAAGTCGATACGCGGCTTCAGACTCTTATCAGGTAAAGCTGGAGGGGGTAAAGCGGATAGGCTTTCGGACCCTCTCCATTGCGGGGACGCGAGACCCGAACATGATCCGAAGCATCGATGAGGTCGTGGAGGGAGTCCGGGAACGTGTTGCGGATAATTTCAAGCAGTCATCTCTTGACTACTATCTGGACTTCAAAATTTACGGAAAGAACGCGGTGATGGGACCCCTCGAGCCCCTCCGAAAAACGCAGAGCCACGAATTGGGAGTCATCATCGAAGCGGTTGCAAAAGACCAGGAGATGGCCGATACGATCTGCAGTTTTGCCAGATCCACCATGCTTCATTATGGATACGAGGGAAGGGTCTCAACAGCAGGGAATCTTGCTTTCCCTTATTCCCCTTCCGATTTTAAAGCGGGAGGAGTATACGCATTCAGCGTCTATCATCTGATGGATGTCAGCGACCCCTGCGAACTTTTCCCAATGGAAATCGAGGTCGTCGGCAGGAGGGAAAAAGAATGACGAGACTGATGGACGTTGCAGAGGTTATTCGGAGCAAGAACTCCGGCCCCTACGAGTTGACCTTTGATATCATCTTCAAGGATTGGAAAATGTTCAGGGAATTCTGCGACAGGAACCTTATTCATCATGGGCTCGTGGCTCGATTGTACAACATACCCGAGAAAAAGATTATCAACATCGTCCCGTTTCACCCTGCCAAAGCCATCAAGGTGACCATAGAAAGGCCTGTTGTTTCGGGCGCCCTGGGAGACACAGATGTTTACGGCGCACAGCAGCATGCACCGTGGCTCAGCCTCGAATTTGATCTTTAGCAGTTGCTGAAAAACGCCCATCTGCGGCGTTCCCCTCGTCTTTCGTCGTTGCGACGTACATTAAGTACGACTCACTCCTCAAGACTTCGGGAGCCTTGCATCTGGGCATTTTTGAGCAACCTGGCAAGAATGATTTTTCAGCAGACCGTTAGAAGCTTTTCACGCTGATTAATGTTCGCAGTTCCCCGTCCGCCGTACGTGTTGAATAAATACTTCTGCAGGATTCAGTACCCTCCCTGTTGAGTCGGAACAAGCCTGACCACTTTTTCCTCAACCGTGCAGGTGGACTTAGAGATGCCGAACTCCGCCTGATCCTGCCCGGTCGATGCAATCATAAAATGTTCAAACTCGAAATTGATCGCGCTCATCCCGGTTCCTCTCGGCGCCCCGTCCTGAGTCGTGTCATGTTCAATCTCGACCTTTGCGTTTGTGGGATTAGGATTCGCCGAATCGGTGAAAATGTTGTATTTGTTGTCGACATATTTATCCGGCATATCGAAGTTCTTGATGTTGGCAGTGGCCACCTGAATTCCGCTGTCCGCAGCATAGAATGCCGATGTCGACGTCCGCTTGTTCCCCGAAAGCCTCGATTCAATGATCGCCGTTGAGCTTGCAGAGATTACGATCAGCGTGAAAATAACCATCATCATCAGGGCGATGACGAGAACGGTTCCCGATTGATCCTTCAGTATTCCTTCAGCCTTCATGTCTTTTATCCCCCCGTCCTCAAACCGGATGTATTCTGAAAAAATAAAAACCGGATTACCGATTGGGGCAGTCCACGGTAATCCGGTCGCTCCGGTGCAGCTTCGGCAACCCGGCTATCCTGATAGCTCAGGACCCGTGGCTTTCCCCGCCCGCGCCATTCTCTGGCACAGCGGGCCCCCCACCCTCTGGGGTGGGCAGGCGTCCCACGATTACTCGTGGTTTGGCTTTTTCGGTCTTGTTCTTATGTTATCTGGATATCTAAATCAGCAATTATGATGCCAACGGCCTGTTATACAAGTAACTCTCTGAAATCTATAGTTATTATATATTTTGTCCCTGATAATGACACCTGTGGCAGACAAAAAATGTCTGTTTCAAGGATTTTTTAAACGCGAAGCCTCCCTGCCCCTTCACTGATTCTGGCCCCGGTTCGCACCTGTTCCGCTGTCAAGGCGTGGAGGGAATCCATCAAGGCCGACTTGAACCCACCCGGCCCCACACCCCCATGACCCGCACGCTCACCGGCCACGCCAAAACAGGCAACAGCAGCCACGGTTGCAGCCATTACATCCGGCTCCACAGCCGCAAACGCTGCAATTATGGCTGCCAGCATGCACCCCGTGCCCGTAACCCTTCCCATCAACGGGTGCCCGTTCTCCACCATGATGGCTTGGCCATTGCCTGCGATGAGGTCTCGTTCTCCACTTACGGCAATCACTGTCCCGCTCTTCAGGGAGAGTGCGTTGGCGGCAGCAAGGAGGTCTGTTGGACCTGCAACGGCATCCAGTCCCCGAAGCTCTCCCTCCATCCCGGCCAAACGGCCAACCTCGGCGCGGTTGCCCTTGATGACGGCCAAACGCAATTCGGAGACAATGCGCAGCGCAGAATCGAAGCGGAATCTCGACGCCGTGACCCCAACCGGATCGAAGACCACGGGCTTGCCAAGAGAATTGGCCTGACGACCTGCCAGCAGCATAGCCGTCACTCGTTCGGGAGTAGGTGTCCCCAGGTTCAGTACCAGCGCATCGGCACGGGAAACAATCTCTTCAACCTCCTCCACAGCGACAGCCATGATGGGCCGGGCGCCGATGGTACGAATCACATTGGCCACGTCGCTCGCCGTGATGGTATTCGTGATTGCGTGAACCACAGGCTGCCGCAGCCGAACCTGGTCAAGCACATTCGCCAAACGCTTGATGTCTGGAACCAAAAAAATACCTCCTCCCGCAATGAATATACAGCCCTATCATAACCGAAATGAAATTCACGGTCCACGGGAGAATCACCACAGGGCCAAGAGCGCAGGACCAGAGATGGTGTGTGCTGAGATGGTATTGAAATTGAAGAGTTAACGTGGTAACATTGGGGTTCAGAAGGAGCTTTTTACCACGATAGAAGACCCGCTAATAGCAGAACAACAAGACAAATCGGTTGAGAAGGTTGTCTTTGACGACCTCCAACTGGCCAACGCACTCTTTGGCGCCCACGGCGAGAATCTGAGGCGCATTGCCCAGACCACAGGGGTCAGACTCAATAACAAGGGCAATGTCCTCACCCTCCAGGGCGACGCCATCCATGTTGATCTCTCGAAACGCGTCCTGAATGACCTCTATGCCCTCCTGAAAAAGGGATATCCGCTTTATCCAAGCGACGTCGACTACGCGATCCGGATGGTCTCCGACGATCGCACGGTCAACCTCGAGAGTGTTTTTCTCGACGCGGTTTACGTCTCCTCCAAGAAGAAGGTCATCACGCCGAAAAGCCTCGCTCAAAAACGCTACATCGACGCCATCCGGAAATTCGACCTGGTCATCGGAATCGGACCTGCCGGAACCGGGAAGACGTACCTCGCCATGGCTATGGCTGTCGCCTCACTCATGAAACAGGAAGTCGAGAGGATCGTCCTGACCCGCCCTGCCGTGGAGGCGGGTGAAAAGCTGGGCTTCCTCCCGGGAGATATCGCGGAAAAGGTCAATCCCTACCTGCGCCCCCTTTACGACGCCATGCATGACATGATGGATTTCGAGCGGGCCTCCAAACTGGTCGAAAGGGGAGTGATCGAAGTGGCTCCCCTGGCTTTCATGAGGGGGCGAACCCTGAACAGCTCTTTCGTCATCCTCGACGAAGCCCAGAACACCGGGTCCGAACAGATGAAAATGTTCTTGACCCGACTGGGCTTCCACTCCAAGGCCGTCATCACGGGCGACATTACTCAGATCGACCTTCCCGAGAACAAAGTGTCTGGCCTGATCGAGGTCCAGGGTGTCCTCAAGGGGATTGAAGGAATCGAGTTCGTCTACTTTTCAGACAAGGACGTGGTCAGACATCCGCTTGTCCAGGATATCATCAAGGCTTACGAAGCCAGAGAAAGGTCAGAAGAGAAACGGCGAAGAGAGAGAAACGGACTGGCGTCCGTCAACAATCATCCCCTTCCCGACAAGAACGGAGTGTAGACATACCCGATGAACTCTCCTCTCAAGAAATGGATTGGTTTTTTTTCAACGTCCAAGACGATCTCCCGATTGAGAGATCCCTCCTGGTTGGTGCGGATGAAGACCCCGAACTACCAGAAATGGATCATCGGCATTGTGACAGCCCTTGCCATCACCTTTATTCTTTCCCCCTCGTTTCATCTCGGTTTCAAGGAGATCAACGTCGGAGACATCGCGACCAAGGAAGTGAAGTCCGCTCAGGACCTCCTTGTCGAGGACGAAAAATCGACCCGGGAAAAGGGGGCGGAGGCGGAGAAGGCCGTCCTTTCCGTTTATGACTTTGATCCCTCTGTTCTCACGGATGCAGAGGCCAGAATCCGGTCCGCGTTTCAGAAGGTGACCCCACCCCCCAGGGGAGAAAAGGGATCTGACAAATCTCTCAACCCGAGGAGTGAGATGGAGGCAACGCTGCGCCTCTCTTTCACCTCGAACGAATGGACCCTCCTTGAAAGAAAACGGTTCAATCCGTCCATCGGCGAGGCTGCACTGAAACTGATCACGCCGTTGCTCAAAAAAGGAGTCGTCACGGACAAAGACGCCCTTGATCCGGACGGCGACAAGGGTGTTATCATCCGCGATATCCATACACGCGTCGACAGAAAGGATCTTCCCCCTTTTGATTTCCTCGATATCAGGGAGGCCAAAGGAAGTCTCCGAACTCAGAGCGAACAGTTCCACTCCACCCTGGGCATTGAAACCGGCGCTCTTGCCCTCAAGCTGGCCGAACACCTCTTAAAACCTAACCTCACATTTAACAAGGACGAAACCGAAGACCGAAAAATGAAGGCGCGGGAAATGGTGAACCCCGTTTATTTTCAAGTAAAAAGGGGAGAAGTTGTCCTGAGGGCGGGAGATCGGGTCCGGGAGGATCACCTTGCGATCATCAACGCGCTGAGGAAGGTTCAGGAAAGGAGCCATGTCATTTCCATCCTGATCGGAATGTGCCTCCTCACGTTTCTTCTTCTCGCCAGCATTTACCAGTTTTCGACAAAAAACATCAGGAAGGTCACCCTCTCTCAGAAAGACATCCTCTTCTTTTCCACGGCCCTCGTCGGCACAATGGCTGTTCTCAAGCTTTTCCAAGTAATCACCGATGTTCTGGGGACGGCCTTCGTCTCCATCCCCTCTTCGTCTTATCTCTACCTTTTCCCCATCGCCGCCGGCGCCATGCTCGTCAGAATCGTCATCAACTCAGAGGTGGCCACTCTCTTCTCCATTCTTGTCGGCTACTTCTCCGCCGTTTTGATGGGAAACCAGCTTTCCCTGTTCATCTTTGCCTTTGTCGGAAGCATCATCGGGGCTCACAAGGTCGCTCAGTGCGAGCAGAGAAACACCATCCTCAAAGCCGGGCTGATGGTAGGAGCGGCGAATGCCCTGATGGTTTTTTCCATCACGCTTCTCTCCAGCACCCCCTTCAAGATAACCCTTGTCGCGGATCTGGTCTTCGGGTTTCTGGGGGGAATCCTTGCCTCCATCCTGGTTCTCGGGACGACACCCATTGTCGAAAGCCTGTTCAGCTATACCACCGACATCAAGCTCCTGGAACTGGCCAGCATGGATAATCTCCTGATCAAGGACCTCATCCTCCAGGCCCCGGGAACCTATCACCACAGCATGATTGTCGGCAGTCTGGCAGAAGCTGCGGCCAAGGCTGTTTCTGCAAATCCGCTGCTGGCAAGAGTCAGCTCCTACTACCATGACATCGGCAAGCTGAAAAAACCCCTCTACTTCATTGAGAATGCGGGGGGCGGCGAGAATAAACATGATCATCTGACACCGACGATGTCGAGCCTTATCCTGCTTTCACACATAAAGGACGGTCTCGAGCTGGCCCGCGAGAATCGTCTGGGAGGACGGGTCGCCCACATCATCCAGCAGCATCACGGGACGAGCCTGATCTCTTACTTTTACCAAAAGGCGAAAGAGCAGGCGATCGATCCCCTAAACGACGAAGATTTTCGTTATCCGGGTCCCAAACCCCAGACCAAAGAAGCAGGGCTGGTGATGCTGGCCGATGCGGTGGAGGCAGCGTCGAGGGCACTCTCCGATCCCAACCCTTCCCGTATAAAAAGCCTGGTCCAGAGAATCATCAGTGACGTCTTCCTGGACGGGCAACTGGAAGAATGTGAACTGACCCTGAAAGATCTCCACAAGATCGAGGACAGTTTCACTCACATCCTGAATGCCATCTTTCACCAGCGGATCGACTATCCCTCGGCGTCACCCTCGGAGGCGGCCAAGAAGAGAAACGATGAAGATCTGGATTCAAAATCTGCAAAAACAGTCCCCTTTAAACTCAGGAAAAGTAAGAAAGGCGGCCCGACGGATCTTGGCCGAGTTGGGATCTCCTGAGGCCGAACTGGGCATTGTGTTTGTCGATGACTCCAGGATTCGGGAGTTGAATCGACGATACCTTCGCCGTGACAAGCCTACCAACGTCCTTGCCTTCTCCATGAGGGAAGGAGAGTTTCCCATGCTTCATCCGCATCTTCTGGGAGACCTGGTCATTTCGGTGGAAACAGCCGAGCGGCAGTCACATCGGTTCGGTCTGAGCGCCGGCGACATGGTGATCCTGCTGATCATCCATGGTATCCTTCACCTGCTGGGCTACGACCACCTGCAATCCAAGAAAAAGGCCCGGGAAATGGCTCTGAAGCAGAAAGAACTTCTCCGGTTGGTCCTCCAACGCCCCAGCGCAAAAAAATGAAACCTGATCTTACGGCACTTCCGAAATCATCCGGGGCGCAGTTCCCCTGGAAACCACTGATCACACTGACTGTGGTAGCGGCAGCGTTTGCCCTGGTCTATTTGACGCCCGCAAGGAATTATCTCGAAAACGTCCAGACCGTCAAGGCATGGCTGCTGTCGCTGGGGTGGGTGGGCCCGGCGGCCTGGATGGGAATTGTATTCGTGCTGGTGGCTTTCGGCATGCCCCGTCTGCTGTTCTGCCCTGTCGGCGGCCTGGCTTTCGGGTTCTGGTACGGCCTGCTCTGGACACAGGTGGCAACACTGACCGGCTACTATGTTCTGTTTTTGTTTGTCCGCTGGGGGGGCCGCGATTTTGTTCTGCGCTATTGGCCGCAGGTCGGCCGGCTCAAAGAGCACGTTCACGGCCATTCCGCAGCGCTGCTGGTCTTTGCCATGCGCCAGCTCCCGATCAGCGGCCTGATCATCAATTTTCTCCTCGCACTGTCACCCATCCGGCACCGTCATTTTCTGGTGGGAACAGCCTTTGGAATTCTCCCCGAAGCCGTCCCGTTCACGCTGGTCGCGAGCGGGTTGATCAAGCTAAACGAAAGAAATACACCGTTCTACGTTGTCGCGGCCGTGGCCATTTTCCTGCTTGTGTGCGCCTCGATGTGGTACTTCTCCCGCCACTCACGCCTGCTGGCGGAGTTGCGAAGCCAGGCCAAAGCTTCAGACCAAGAGGAAAAAAGAACCGCTTGACAACAGAATCACTTTCTTTTACTGATAAAAATGGGACGGACAAAAGACAGTGCGCCCCACGGAGACATCAAAAGGAGGAATGTCCGATGCGGTCTATAATGCTGTCACCTTCTATGAAATATATTGCGGGGTATCTCGTTGTGGCGATGGTTGTCATCGGCGTCGCACCGAGGGTTTATGCGGGTTTCTCTCCTTCCGAAGTCATTTCTCTCCCGTCCGACAGGGCTTCCGACCTGCAGAAGATTCAGAGCGCGCTTGAGACGAAGATGGTCCGGGAGAGGCTCGCGAGTCTCGGGTTTACTGAAGATGAGATAAACAAGAGACTGGACCAGCTCAGCGACAGCCAGCTCCATGAGGTTGCACTTCAACTTGATGAACTCAAGGTGGGAGGCGACGGGGCAGCGACGGCAGTAATTATCATTCTCCTCTTGGCCATCCTCGCCGCTCTTATTCTGTATCTGTCAGGCCACAGGATTTTTGTCACAAAAAAGTGATACCTCGTTGAAAAATACTCCTGTAAAAAGGAGAACGTTTGCATAGGGGTGCTTCCTTGCCGGAGCACCCTTTTTTGTCATCAGATTGCTTTGACAGCAAGACTTTATGTCTGGTTGGATCTTTCCCACGTTTGTCTATTCGTTCTGCCCGGTTATCTGAGATACCTCTTGGAAACTTGAAATTTTGTCCTGATTCCCGCACCCGGTCATAAAGATTTCGATGTCGGAATGTTATTCGATTTCAATCAATTAACGCGCCCTTCCCGTTTTGGCACAGAATGTGCTCCAACCACTGAAGTACGAGGGAGGTTGTCCATGCTCGATTCCATGCCCGCTGAAGTCATGATCATTGTTTTTCTGGTCATCCTCATGGCTATTGTCGATGGGCTTTTTCGACTCACGGAAGAAATCCATAAGCCCAAATCTCAAGAACCTGACTAATGCAAGTTCTCAGGCGCAGGCCGATGAAACAAGACCCGGATGAGATCAAAGCATTTTGTGGAAGGGACAGTGCGTTCGAGGGAAAGATGACCTTCCAGGGGGTGTTTCAACTGGACGGGACATTCCAGGGAGAAATCTCCGGCGACGGAACGCTTATCCTTGGAGAGACGGCCATCGTTCGGGGAAGACTCGGGACGAATACGATCATTGTCAAAGGCTTCGTGGAGGGAGAGGTCCATGCCCACGGACGGGTGGAGATCCATTCGACCGGGAAGGTCTACGGAAACTTGCTTGCGCCTAAGCTTAAGGTCAATGAAGGCGGGATTCTTGAAGGCCAGTGTGAAATGGAGCGTCAACCCCGCAAAATAGAAAAGGTGTGATCCCCCCCATTCCTTCGTTCTTCACCCACAGAGCTTGGAGGTCAGTACTTATAAAGACCTGATGATTTGGGATTGAAAGTGAGTCCATCTCTTCCTATTATTTTAGTCCATGTCAATTGCTGAATACTCAGAATCTAAAACCGATAACTGCGGTTGTAATGATGCCATCCATCCTGAATTTGCCTTCTAAAGGTACGCCATATGCTTCACTCCGAAGTTTTGCTTTATCCGTCCAAAGGTATTTGCCCTCCCAACCAACAAATACCCTCGGTGTTATATTGTAATGGAGTCCTCCTCCCAAGTAGCCCCCCAATACCGCATCAGTATCAGATTCACCATAATCATACGCAGATACGATATAAACCCCACCCCCCGCCAACCCAAAGAATTCCCATCTTTTGTAAGGGAGAATGGCCTTCAAGGTTAAAGTGAGAGGGAAAACGTTGATATCAAAGTTTCCGGTGTTGAAGTACCCGGTTCCAAACTCCGCCGCAATATTTGGATTAAAGCGATAACCAAACGCAATCTCTCCATTGAATCCTGTATCAGCTCCATCGAGGTCACTTGACTGTGGGGAATAAATTCCCGGTTTGAGTGTTATATAAAAAGGGGGCTCAGCAAATACGTTAATTGGGACGAGAAAAGTGAGCACTAGGACAAACGTAAAAACACTATTTGGTCCAATAGGGGAACTTTTCATAAACACCTCTCCCTTTTGAGTTTAGTCTTTTCTGTCACGAGGTATTGTTTCCTCGTGGTGTTGTCTATTTCAATTGAAAATTACTAATCACATAGTCGATCGAGTCTAAAGCAATCTTGCCTAAAGTATCTGCCCTATGGGTATCAGTATAAAGAAATCCATATAGGGCTTGTCTCTCTCCAAAGTCTACTGGAACATAGAGGTAAAGAATTGCTTCTTGTACATTTCGAGCCCGTGTATCATGAGCCTCGTAGCTCATATAATAAACTGTCTTGTCACTTATTGTCGTGACTTGGTTAAACTTTTTAAGGACAATGCTAACCCCTGTCCCTTTGAACTGCTCAGTTAATATTTTGTGCTCCTGGTCCATGAATCCCGACGCAAGCATTTCCTTGCTCATGCGTTGGGCTTCTTTTGAAATGGGTATTTTGAAAACACGTATTTGCTTCTGCCCTGATCCTAGTGGAACGATGGTTGTGTACGAGTCCGTAAACTTCACCGATTCTTGTTCTTCTTTGATCTCACTTTGCCAGTTACCACGGATAGGTCCCGCTACCTGATATGTTGCAAAAGTTACCCTTGTGGGCTCGATTGGCACCTTCTCAATGCTATCAGTGCCGGCGCAAGAGAGTATAAAAAGAAGAAGAACCATCAAGATTAATTTGGTGATTAAATGAATAATACTTC
>Ga0079037_100001714_pt1 | contig 11637 bp, 8 predicted proteins | sample Mud3Dept4metaG_FD_71479 | JGI IMG/M metagenome (GOLD analysis project Ga0079037, IMG submission 71479) | Freshwater wetland microbial communities from Ohio, USA, analyzing the effect of biotic and abiotic controls - Mud 3 Core 4 Depth 4 metaG | ecosystem: Environmental > Aquatic > Freshwater >... | reverse complement strand
CACACAAACCAAATGAACTGTCAGGAGGGCAGAGACAACGTGTAGCTATTGCCAGGGCGCTTGTCAACAAGCCTTCAATAATTCTTGCTGATGAACCTACCGGAAATCTCGACAGCAAAACTTCCCTTGATATTATGGGCCTTCTGGATGATATTCACAAAAAAGGAAACACTGTGATTGTTGTTACTCACGAAGAAGATATTGCACGACATGCAGCCCGGATTATTAGACTCTTTGACGGTGAAATTGCACAGGACTATCCTAACGAAAAATATGTACCGTCCTGATCCTGGTCTATAGAATTACATATTCCTGGTCAATCTTTTAACATAGCAGCTATGAAGATTTATACCCGCACCGGTGATAACGGAACAACCTCTTTATCAGGAGGAGAAAGGATTCCTAAATACCATATGCGTGTCGAAGCTTATGGTACAATCGATGAACTTGTTTCCTGGATAGGACTTTTAAGGGATCATAAAGAAAATTCCAAACGCAAAAATATGCTTATCTATATTCAGGACCAACTCCTGAAATACGCTGTTGTTCTTGGATCAAAAGCTGGCAGAATAACGGATAAAGAATTGCTGCCTGATCCTGATTCAGTTCAGAAACTTGAAAATGAGATAGATAAAATGCAAAAGAAACTTGTTCCACTAACGAAATGTATTGTCCCGGGTGGAAAGGTACTCATATCATATTGCCATATAGCCAGATGCGTTTGCCGCAGGGCAGAAAGATCAGTATTAAAACTAAATCAAACAGAAAAAATTCCGGAAACTATCATTAAATTCCTGAACAGGCTATCCGATTATTTATTTGTTCTATCACGAAAAATCAGCTTAGAGCTTGATATTGAGGAGATTAAATGGCCTATTTGAGTAGCAGGGAATCTTTAAAAAGGTATTGTTTTAAAATTAAAATAAATATATATATTTGCAGACTTTGTAAAAAATATTACTTGATCAGGAAATTATGTATTGGACGCTTGAATTAGCATCAAAACTCGAGGATGCTCCATGGCCTGCAACCAAGGATGAACTGATTGATTTTGCTATAAGGTCAGGTGCTCCGATGGAAGTAATTGAGAATCTTCAGGAAATTGAAGATGAGGGAGATATCTATGAAAGTATTGAGGATATCTGGCCCGACTATCCAAGCAAAGACGACTTCTTTTTTAATGAAGATGAATACTAAGAGGGTCTTGTAGAGCCCTTTTTTATTTAAATATATCCACTCTTTTTTTTGGCCTCAGATTGTCTAACCAATTGAATCCTTCAAGCAATTTATTTGTCTGAGACGATTCAGACGGCGGATCAATTATGCCATCGGGACTCTGATATTCATAGATCTCCTGTATCTTTCCATCTTTAAAAAATATCTCAATCCTTGCGCATTTAGCTGTATTGACACCTACAATCTCCTCTCCATCAATAAGATAATAAATCGATTCCCCATTACCATTAATGTCGATTTTATATAATTCATTATCAGTAAAATAGCCTGTAAGGGATCTGCCTTTAATCTGATTAAACCTCATTGAGTCTACCTGGCTAACTACGAATGCTGAATTATACAATTCCATCCTGTCTGCCTGTCTGTTCTTTGTAAATATTGCTATTGAATCGGAAGTAAGCTGATTCTCTTCTGACCAGAGCACAGGGTAATAATACAACCTTATTACAGAATCCTGAAAAGAGTAGGAGAGGGAGTCGCATTTTGCCTGAAGGTCTTTACTGAAGATGCGGCATCCGAAGTATGCTCTCATCAGCCTGTATCCTTTTGTCGTCGTATCTGAAACAGTGATCGCACTAATAGTATCAGCATGAAGAAAAAGCGAATCATTTTTATCGGAAATCTGTATAAAAAAAGCACTGTCAGTAACCATAAATCTCTCAGGTTCTTTATAATACCAACCATACTGTCCTGCAACGACTATGTGATTATTGGTATCTGCAATGCTCACATTTCCGAAAGATTGTCCATATCCGGTATTTTCGTTATAAAACAATGAATCGCCATGAATGATCTGCTGCCTGTTGTCAATAACTGCATTTTGCCAGATACGCGTCACATTATTCTTTGTGTCGTACCATCCCCTTTCGCAAAAAAGATATATGCTGTCTCCATTCAGTTCAGAAGGTCCGGTAAAGATAGCTGTCTCTGATCTCGTATTGTAATCCATTGTATCTGCAGTCATTACATAATCAGGATTGACAATTTTGACACTATCCTTAAAATGGAAAAGGTTATTAGAAATATAATATGTACCTGTTTTGCTGGTAAGTGTATTTTCTCCATTTATTATCCTTCCGTTTTTGGTATATTGAGCAATCTCATTTTTAACGTCGTATGTGACGTAATTTGTATATAGATGAGTTTCTTTATCAATAAGTTCCACATTACCGGTCAATAATGCGTTCTCTGAGGTTCCATCATAGAAAAGATAGTCTCCCAGAATATCGAGTGTATCTCCCTGTTCAATATGAATTTTGCTGAATGCTGTTACCTGATTTTTATCCGGAAAAAAATGGGCACTGTCACACCTCATTGTTATTTCGTTATGCTGCATGAAAACACTTCCCAGCAAACGGTGCCAGTCTTTCCCTGTTTTCTTATCTCTCTCTATGTTGTCTTCATCTGCATGCTTAAGATCTATTCTTCTTTTCACCGGATTTTTAACCGAAATATTCTGTGCCTGGAGATTTAACGATAACGCTAAAGCACCAACGAACAATAGAAGCCTGACAAAAAAAACATTTGAAAGACACCGAGAAGACCTTATTTCAGCCAGCCCTGGTTCAGAAAGTCGCATGATTTGGATTCATCGCTTATTTTAATGTACGTTACTGTAATTTTCTTTTTTATCCAGTTCTCGTAAGTTTTAGCGCGTTTATTCATCAACGCTGAGTTGTAAATATTCTGATAGTCATCTTTCAGGTTTGCTCTGTGGGCAGGGATTTCATTATCAAGTCTGACAATCCTGAAAACGACATTGTTATTCTCATCAGTGGTTCGGAAAGGTTCTGATATTTCACCAACTTTCAGATCCCTTATCTTAACATACATTTCAGGATTGAATTCTTCGAGAGTAAACCATGTGTCGCGGTTTGTAGGATTTGTACTAACGTATTTACCACCGTTTATCCGGCTGTCTTTATGGCTGGAAAAACGTAATGCGGCAATTTCGAATTTCAGACTGTCTTTCCTTATAGCATTTGCAATACTGTCGAGCTTGGAAATAGCCCTGTTTGCCTGTTCAGGTTTTACTTTTGGTTTGATCAGTATGTGCCGGGTATTCAGAAGATCACCGTTACGGTCAATTATCTGGATAATGTGGAAACCGTATCTTGTTTCGACAATTTTGGACACAGTATTTTTTGTCAGGCTCCATGCTGCATCAGCATAGGGTTTTTCAAGCTCACCCTTCAGCATATATCCCAGTTCACCTCCGTTTTTGGCAGAACCAGGATCTTCAGAGTACATTACGGCGAGTACACTAAAGCTTTTGCCTTCAAGTATCTGGCTTCTGATATCGAGTAACTTTTGACGCGCTTCGGCTTTATTCTCTTCATTTTCAGGAGGATCCAGCTGTATGATGCTTATCTGAACCTTAGCGGGAATAATTGGCAGACTATCTTTCTGAATGCCTGAATAATATTTTTTTACCTCGTTGGGAGTCACATTGATATTTTCGGCAATCTTACCCTGCACCTGGCTTGTAATCTCCTGTTCGACAAGAGCTTTACGTATGTCTCTCCGTATCTCGATCATACTTTTCCGGAAATAATCCATCAGTGCCTGTTCACTTCCTGCTCTTCGAATTGCATCATTCATTTTTGCATTAAGTTCATTTTCCACCATATCATCTGTAACAACTATACTATCGATCCGTGCCTGGTCAAGAAATAATTTGGAAATGAGCATCTCGCGTAAAACACTACACCGGAGATCATTAACTGCGGACCTGTTTCCGCTTGCTTTCAAATCAACAATAGCATTCTCAATATCTGACAGATAAATCACCTCGTTACCGACAACAGCAGCTACTGATTCCACTAACACCTGTGATTTCACAGAAGTCAATCCGGAAAACAAAATTACTGCCAGTGTCAGAAACAATTTTGAATTTCTTCTCATTCTGGATTATTTGTTTAAAATCGTAAATATATTCTCTTTAAGCGCATCATTATAGATCCCATTTTCAAGCGACTGTATGAATTCAATTCTCCGTATGTTCCAGATCATTCTTCTTATATCTTCTTTTACATATTCTAATGGAGCAGGGGATGATCTGAGTCTTTTGTCCCTGATTGTCACCAGGTAAAGGTAAGCGGAGTCGGCATCGTAAGACTCATAGTGAGTTGTCCTTCTTAAAAAGCTCTCCTCATTGGTAATTTCCTGCGGCAGTTCGACAGAAATTCTGTCCAGCGAAACCCATTCCTCATTAAAGTCATCAAATTTTTCAGCAAACTGGTAACAATAAGTCTCAAGTTGTTGAAGTTCACTTTGGTCATTCGAACGTGACAGCATTCTGATCCTGTCGATGTTCGGAGTTTCCACAGGAAGTTTTATAAAAAGGGCTTTGACAATATTAGTGTTTAGGGTAAAGCTTTCCTGGTTTGCAGAATAATATTCTTCAATTTCTGCATCTGTTATAACCGTGTCCATTCTTTCAAGCATCATCTGCCTCTGGTATTGATAGATTACAAGATTAGCCCTGGATTCTTCAAGCTGTGAATCAATTTCGTCTTTTAGCTGGGGAGAAAGATTCTCTTCGGCTTTCTGAAGGAGGAGTGCTTTCTTAGCCCATTTATTGATGTAGTTTTGAATTATGGCAGAGCTGTCCGTTTCAGATGTACCTGGTTGAATCAGTCTGGGAATCTGATCAAGGTACAATATCTGGTCACCCGCCCTGGCGACAGGCACTCGTTTCGGAGTTTTATTTATATCAGTGCAACCGGCTGAAATGATGATGATTAACAATAAATAAAGTATCCTATTCATTACTTAAACTCTTTTTGACCTCATCAAACACCATGTTGTCAATCTTAACTGTATATTGTTCCTTTAATTGTCTTATCCATTCATTTTCGAGATAATCCTGGTAACCTGACATCATTTCTCCCCTGATTTCGCTTAGAGGTAATGGTTCCGGCTCAAAGATTTTATTAATAACAATAACGGAAGGATAATTTTTTAATTTTAGAAATTGTGACCCTGTAATCCAATTAATTATATCTATTTCAGGATCATCGCCTGCAAACCACTTTCCTTCTGTAATTACCAGCAGTGAATCATTCTTTTTGTTGAATTTACTGAGCATCAACTGATCTGTACCTGTTCTTTTAGAGTACTTCCTGTAAGCTGATTGCAATTTTCCTCCTTTGGTTGATTTAAGAGTATAAATTTTTGCTTCAATTCCTTTCCGAGTCAGGAAATTTTGTTTATGATCTTCATAATATTTCATTAATCCGACGGAATCGTCCTGTACCCTGTTCCAGATTTTTATACTGGATATTTCGAATAAAAGTATTCCATCATGAAACTCATTCATCAGGTAGCGGAAATCCGGATATTTCTTCTCAAGTATGGAATCTTCATATTTTATTATTTGTTCAGATATCTTTGAATCAACAAACCTATTGATAAAATAATGTGGATCGTTTGTAACGATCATTTTACCTCGCTTTTCAATATCAGCAGCAAATTCTTTTGTTGTAAGATGCTGGTTTGCAAATGAGTATAAGTATCCCTTAGGCATTTTGGTTTTGTTATACTTTGCTAATCCCTTAATTATCAGAGTATCAGTATTATCTACAAACCAGTTGAACGCCGGCTGGTTTATCCTGAAGCCATATTCCTTTTTCAATCTGCTGATTAACGGTTTCCTGATCAAGGAAATATAGTATGTCCGGTTTAATCTGCTTTCAAGAAACGACTTAGCTTCTTCATAAGATGGGGGGGCTTTTTTGTCAAGCAGCTTAATAATGTGCCAGCCATAAGATGTACGGATTGGTTTTGTATAGTTTCCTGTGTCAGGTATTGATAATGCTGCCTCAGCAAAATCACTTATTATTTCGCCGACACCAAACCTATCAAATGTTTGTGCAACAATACCAGGTACCTTATAGTCGGAATATTTATTGTAAAGTTCGCTGAAAGATGTACCATCAAGTAACTCTTTATAAATATTATTAATTATTTCTTCAGCTTCTTTTGCTTCCTGCTCTCCTGTACCCGGAGGGCAAGATTTCATAATATGAGCCACTTTTACCTTACCTTTGGAAGGTCTCTTATCGGTTACCTTTATGATGTGATATCCGTAGGGAGTTCTTACAGGTTCAGAAATTGCTCCCTTTTTCAGGCTGTAAGCTGTGTCTTCAAATGATGTTATCATCTGGAAGACAGTAAAATAACCAAGATTTCCTCCATTAAATTTAACGTAACGGTCGTCGGAAGTGCCACGTGCCACATCTTCAAAAGGTTCCCCATTTAAAATTCTTTCCCGTATGCCGATAGCTTTTTGCCAGGCTTTTAATGTATCCTCAGGTTTAGCTCCTTCCTGGCAGTTAATCAAGATATGCCAGGCATTTATTTCTGTAAGCGACCGCTGGTATGTTTTCTCCAGAAGCTTCTCTTTAGTCTTGGTATCAATGAGATAGTTTTGCGCAAGCTGATTTCTGTATCCGGTCAGTTCATCTTTAAATGACCTGGTTGTATCTAATCTTTTACTGATTGCATCTGCAACTTTAAGTTTAAAAACCACAAATTGCTGGAGATAGCTGTCAATATCCTGCGATGCATTAGGTTGAATGCTCTTTTTATACATCCTTATGAATTCCCCTGCGGTAGTATTCCTTCCGTCAACTGTTAAGAGTGTCTTTTCATTCAGATCCTGTGACTGACAGATCCCGGATATAAAAAACGATAATAATACTAACAGAAATGATCTGGTTCTCATAAATACTGAATTATAATTATTATTCAATTGATTTCCTGCTGTAGTTTGGGGATTCCCTTGTTATTGATACATCGTGGGGATGACTTTCAATGATACCTGAATTTGTAATTCTGACAAATTTGCCCTCTTTTTTCAATATGCTTATATTTTTTGCACCAACGTATCCCATTCCTGCTCTCAGACCTCCTGTCATCTGATATATTACCTCTGACAGGGTACCTTTATATGGAACTCTTGCTGCAATACCTTCAGGAACAAGCTTTTGTATATCATCTTCAATATCCTGGAAATAACGGTCCTTTGAACCCTGCTGCATTGCTTCAATGGATCCCATTCCCCTGTATGCTTTAAACTTACGGCCATTATAAATTATTGTTTCACCTGGTGATTCTTCAACTCCGGCAAAAAGCGATCCTGCCATTATTGAGTCAGCTCCGGCTGCAATAGCCTTTATTATATCACCTGAATACCTGATACCTCCATCGGCAATGATCGGTATACCAGACCCTTCAATTTCTTTTGCAACATTGTAGATAGCAGACAGCTGTGGTATTCCGACTCCTGCAATGACTCTGGTGGTGCAAATAGAGCCCGGACCAATACCCACTTTTAAAGCATCAGCTCCTTCATCTATCAGCTTTCTGGCTGCTTCCCCGGTTCCGATATTACCTACAACAATTTCGGTTCCGGAGTAATTTTTCTTTATTTCTTTAAGAATCCTTATGACACCTTTAGTGTGGGCATGTGCTGTGTCAATAACAATGGCGTCGACACTGGCATTAATGAGAGCATCTACTCTTTCGAGAGTATCAGCAGCTATCCCTACAGCACCTGCCACCCTTAGTCTGCCTTTCTCATCTTTACAGGAATTAGGTCTGTCCTTGGTCTTCGATATATCTTTATATGTAATAAGCCCTATCAGTTTTCCTGCCTCATCAATCATTGGCAGCTTTTCAATCTTATGTTTCTGCAGGATTCTTGAGGCTGCCTCAAGGTCTGTCAGGTGGTTAGTAGTGATCAGGTTGGTAGTCATCACCTCGGTAATCTTCCGTTTCCGGTTATTCTCAAAGCGAAGATCCCTTGTTGTAACAATCCCTTTAAGGATCCCGTTTTTGTCAATAACAGGAATCCCTCCGATATTATACTCTGCCATCAGATGAATTGCTTCAGCAATAGTGGCATCAAGGCCGATAGTGATTGGATCAAATATCATAACATTTTCAGCACGCTTGACCCGTTTGACCTGCGCAGCCTGCTTTTCGATGCTCATATTCTTATGGATAACACCTATACCGCCTTCTCTTGCGATGGCAATCGCAAGTCCATCTTCAGTCACAGTATCCATGGCTGCAGAAATTATCGGAGTGTTGATCCGGATATTCTTTGTAAACATTGAACTCAGATCCACCTCCCTTGGAAGCACTTCTGAGTATGAAGGAACCAAAAGAACATCGTCAAATGTTAAACCTTCATAAAGAATCTTTTCCTCTATAGATGACATGGAGCAGGGTATTAAGTTTTTAATGGCGCAAATTACGAAAAATTCATAACTCATAAAACACTCAATCTTATTCATCTATATAATAATTGAATAACAGTTACTATTTTTGCGTAAGGTATTGTATTGCTGCAATAATGAATATTGAACCATATAGACAGATTCTGACAAAATATTGGGGATTTTCCTCGTTCAGGCCGCTTCAGGAGGAAATTATAAAATCTGTTGCAGAAGGAAAGGATACTCTCGGTCTTATGCCCACAGGGGGTGGTAAATCAATTACCTTCCAGGTTCCTGCACTGGTGAAAGAAGGTATTTGTCTCGTAATCACTCCTCTTATTGCTCTGATGAAAGACCAGGTCAACCGGCTTAACAGCCTGGAAATTAAGTCACTTGCCATACATTCAGGAATGTCGGCTGAGGAAATTGATATTGCACTTGAAAATTGCATCTATGGCGATTATAAATTTCTTTACATCTCTCCTGAAAGAATCTCAACCAGGATTTTTCAGACCAGACTGCAAAAGATGAACCTTAATCTGGTGGCAATCGATGAAGCTCATTGCATTTCACAGTGGGGTTATGATTTCAGGCCTTCATACCTTAAGATTGCAACAATTCGTGAACTTATCTCAGATAAAATTCCGTTTCTTGCCCTTACAGCTTCTGCTACTCAGCAGGTTACGGAAGACATTATTAAGAGGCTGGAATTCAGGGAAAAAAATGTTCTCAGAACAAGTTTCGAACGGAAAAACATATCATATCTGGTAAGAAAAGTAGAAGACAAGGGAACTTATCTGATAAAAACATTGAAGAAGGTTCAAGGAAGCGGAATAGTATATGTCCGAAGCAGAAAGCGTTGTAAAGAAATTGCAGAACTTCTTGTTGCTAACGGCATTAGTGCTGATTTCTACCATGCTGGTCTTCCGGTTGAACTGCGTGATAAAAAACAAACCTCCTGGTCGGCAGGTGAAACACGTGTGATTGTTGCTACCAATGCTTTCGGTATGGGTATTGATAAGGCTGAGGTCAGGTTTGTGGTTCATTGGGAGATGCCTGATTGTATTGAAGAGTATTTCCAGGAGAGCGGAAGGGTAGGTCGCGACAATAAACCTGCTTATGCTGTGCTTTTGTATTCATCTTCTGATAAAAGCCGTCTTGAAGACTCTCTGAGACGTAAATTTCCGCCTGTTGAGAAAATAAAAGATATATATGAGGCACTCTGCAATTATCTCCAGGTGCCACAGGGAGCAGGAAAAGACAACGTATTTGATTTCAGTATGTCGGATTTTGTCACAAAGTACCGACTACCGGTACTTGAAACATTTAACAGCTTAAGCTTCTTACAGAGAGAAGGATATATAGAATTTACAGAAGAAATAAACAATCCTTCCAGAGTACATTTTATAGTTGGCCGTGATGACCTGTATAAATTTCAGGTGGCAAACGAATCATTTGACGGATTTATTAAACTCCTTTTAAGATCTTACACGGGAATGTTTTCCGAATTTGTTGTGATAAATGAGGACACCCTGGCAAAGAAATCAGCTTTATCAAGGGAAAACATTTACAGGTATCTTGTTAAACTATCCTCCCTTAATATAATAAGGTATATTCCGGGTAAGAAAACCTCGCTAGTAATATTTACTGAAGAGAGACTCGAAAGAAAAGCATTAAAGATTTCTCCTGAAAATTATCTCCAGGTAAAAGAAAAGTACATCATCCGCCTGAATAAAATGATTGATTATGCCGATTATAATACAAAATGCAGGTCCATAACTCTTCTTGATTATTTCGGTGAGGAATCTGACCGCTGCGGCATTTGTGATGTCTGCCGTGAACGAAATGAACTGGATCTGAGCAAATATGAATTTGACCTGATACTCGATGAGATCAAGGAAAAATTGTCTGAAGAGAAATTCGATGCTCAGGAACTGGTCGGCAGGATTAGCTTCCCTGAGGAGAAGGTCATTAAAGTTTTACGATGGCTGCTCGACCATAATAAAATAATTATGGACGATAAGCACCTTCTGATCTGGAAAACTCCGGATCTGTTTTCAAGGTAGGGATGATTATTTATTGAAATCAACCAGATGACAAACAAATCTTTTTCTTTATAAATTCAGCTTTATTAAAGTCAAATTTTGAATAAAATGAAATATATACAGATGTCATTGATAAGTGTTCTGATATTGATCTTCTTAACAGGATGCAGTTCAGGAAAAAAAATATCAGAGTTGGATAATATTAAAAAGCATAATGATTTCTTTCCAAAAGAGACTTTAGTAGGCCCTCAAAATGATAACACATATGTAGTCAGTACATCCCAGATAATTGATCCTGCAGGAGAGACTGTCACATTTCCCGGAAGGCCGGTCGATCTTGCTTTGAATTCAGATGAGACGATATTAGCTGTCAAGAACATGCAAAATATCGTTTTCTTTAATGTCAGAACGCGGTCAATTTTACAGACGCTTGGTCTTCCTAAAAGGGGTGGAAATTCCTTTAATGGCATAGGTTGGAGTTCGGGAGATAAAAAGTTATGGGTGACAGACAGCAAAGGTTTTTTACGGTCAGCAAAGTTAAACGATAAAGGTTCATTCGACTGGGTTGATGAAATATTCCTTCCGGGTCCGGATAAAATAGGTTCCTATCCGGGTGGATTTGCAATAGACGAGAAACATGGAGTTATTTATGTTGCATTGAACCGTAATAATACAATAGGAGTGGTGAACATCAATAACAAACAGCTTGAAGCACAAATTCCTGTTGGCATTGCCCCTTATTCAGTAATTATTAAAAAGAATAAAGCGTATATCACTAATTGGGGTGGCCGCCAACCCAATTCCAGCGATATGACCGGAAATAGCTCAGGAAGCACTGTTGTTATTGATAAAAGAACCGGTATTGCATCGACAGGGACAGTATCAGTCATAAATCTGGCTGTCAAAAAAGTGATTAATGAAATAGAGGTGAATCTTCATCCAAGTGGTATGGTGCTGTCACCTGACAGCTCTCTTCTGTATATCGCAAATGCCAATAGTGACCTGGTTTCGGTAATTGATACAAAATCTGATAAAGTAATCAGGACAATCAGTCCTAAACCTATGGAAGAGCTTCCTTTTGGGAGTACACCTAATGACCTGGCCATTGATCCTGATGGGAAAACACTTTA
>Ga0079037_100001713_pt1 | contig 11640 bp, 12 predicted proteins | sample Mud3Dept4metaG_FD_71479 | JGI IMG/M metagenome (GOLD analysis project Ga0079037, IMG submission 71479) | Freshwater wetland microbial communities from Ohio, USA, analyzing the effect of biotic and abiotic controls - Mud 3 Core 4 Depth 4 metaG | ecosystem: Environmental > Aquatic > Freshwater >... | reverse complement strand
TTGTTTGGCGTCTTGATCGTCCTGGGGATCTGGTTATCCTTTCGCCCACCAAAGTTCGTCAAACCTGCCTGGGTGCGCTGGGTGGAAGCCCAACCAGCCCAGGTAGTGAAAGACATGGAACAAGACGCTCTCGACGACCCAAGCTGGGAGCGCCATGTGACCAGTCCTGAAGCGGTGGTTACTTGGGCAAATTCCCTTAAACTTAAGAAACCAAAGCCAAAAACTAGCTCAAAATCACGCAAATGACCGCATCCAATCCACGCAACCTGGCGGTGCTGTGCGACTTCGATGGCACCGTCACCATCGGTCAAGTTTTAGACATCCTCTATAATAATTTCGCCGGCCCATGTTGCTGTGAGCTTATCCAGCGTTGGGTACGCGGTGAAATCAGCACCGTAGAAGAAATAGAAGGTTGCTTTGCCTCCATGCAAGCGACCCAGGCAGAAATGGAAGCCGCCCTGGACAGGGAGGCACAACTGGATCCGGCCTTTTCTGATCTGGTGCAGTTTTGCCGCCAGCGCAGCTACCCGCTCGCCATAGTCAGCGATGGATTGCAATGGTATATCGAGTATGTCCTGAACAAATTCGGCTTCTCCGGGTTGCCAGTTTACGCTAACCAGATCGAGTTTCTGCCGGACGGCTTTCGCATCACGATGCCCTGGTACGACCCGGAAACACCCAAGCGCGGCGTATCGAAGCCAGCCATCCTCCGCCGCTATAGAAAAGAGGGATATGTTATCGTCTTCATCGGCGATGGGTTGAGCGACATTGAAGCCGTGCCCTTCGCCGATATCGTCTTCGCCCATCAAACCTTGTGGGAATATTGCCAGGAGAACGGTTTCCCGGCCATTAAAATCCGGGGCTTAGCAGACGTGCTTGCTGATTGGACCGTTATAGCCGGGCTTGCAGATCCCGGACATGACTAGCCCTGTAGCCAGGATCGCTGATCCCGGACACCCTCCCACTATTTCTTGCCTTGGCGCGCTTCCAGGATCATGCGCACCGGCAGGCGCGCCAAGATTCCCAGTAAGAACGTCCCTGCCCAGACCAGGATGACTATGCCGACAACCCATAACGGTTCGTATCCCCGGATGGAAAGCACATACGCCAGCACACCGTAAGCGGGATAAGTTAGCCATACCAGGTAGCTCAAATAGCGATACAGGCGCGGGTTGAAATAGAACTGAAACAGGCTCTCCAGCAGCACAAGCACAGCCACCCCGGCTACAATTCCAGCCTGTAAATTAAACAGCACAGTAATGATGACCAGCACCAACACTGCCACGTCGTGCGGCACGGTCTGCCAGCCAACCAAAATCTGCTCCTGTCGCTTGGCAGCTATGGTCTGCTCCAGGACGAAATCGAATTCAGCCTCCCCCAGCTCGGGAAATTCGCAGAGCAATTGCGCCCGCTCCTGCGAGCTCAAATGCAACAGCTTATTCACTCGGTAATCATACAGCTTGCTCGCCAGCTGGCGACCTTGTTCAGTTTTTACATCGATGGGTTTTGATGTTTTCGCCATAAATCTATTTTATAATTAAAGATCATGTCTAGTACATTATATTACACCAACATCCTCACTCCGTACGAAACCATCGAGCGCGGCTCGCTGGTCATTTCCGATGAGGGCAAGATAGCCTATGTCGGCGCGCTCGAAAACGCCCCGCGCGAGGACGGTCGCATGATCGACCTGCGCGGTTTATATGTGGCCCCTGGCTTCATCGATATCCACGTCCATGGCGGAAAAGGCATCACCTTCGGTGGCAGCCGGGATGCTGCTGCTGAATTGAAAGACTATTCCGAATGGGTGGTTAGCACCGGGGTAACCGGCTTTCTCACCTCCATCGCGGCTCCAGATTCAAAATCTCTGGTTGCATTGGTGCGCACGTACGCCCAGGCGATGGAACAATTCAGCTTTTGGAACCTGCACGACATCCCTGGAGCTGAACCTCTGGGCATCCACCTGGAAGGTCCTTACCTCAATCCCGAGAAAAAAGGCGCCTTTAACCCGCAATGGCTGCGTAAACCTGCATTAGACGAAGTAGAGGCGGTGCTGGAAATCGGGCAAGGTTGGATCCGCCAGGTTACCATGGCCCCAGAGCTGCCGGGTGCACCCGAGCTGGCCTCTATCTTTCGCGCGGCTGGTGTGGTCGTTTCCATGGGACATACCAGCGCGAACTACGCCACTGCCAGCGCCGCACTGCGCGGAAACTTCACCCATGTCACCCACACCTTCAACGCCCAGAGCGGCTTTCACCATCGCGAACCAGGTGTCTTCGGCGCAATTTTAACTTCGGATTTCGTCACCGCCGAGCTGATCGCCGATGGAGTTCATGCCCACCCAGGGGCAATGAAAATCTTAACCCGTTGCCTGGGTGCAGACCGGATCACCCTGATCACCGACGCCATGGCTGGCGCCGGTTTGCCAGATGGTGCGTACGATCTGGTCGGCCAACAGGTGACGGTGCGCAATGGCATAGCAACCGTGCCCGATGGCACCCTGGCTGGCAGCACCGCCGCGATGAACCAGTGCGTGCACAATATGACGTCTCTGGTTGGTCTACCATTGCAGCAAGCCGTTCAGATGGCCTCGCTCAATCCGGCGCGCACCATGGGTTTTGCCAGCCGCCTGGGCAGCATTCAGCCTGGCAAAGACGCCAGCCTGACCGTCATCGACCAGGATGCTAATGTCTACCTGACGCTGGTCAAGGGTCGCGTCGTTTACTCTAACCTGTAAAGCTCCCCACCCCGCTCGGCTGAGAGAAAGGCTGCCTCCAGCACTTCCTGCACTTTAGCCGCGGTACGAAAATCAACCTGCGACGGCTTATTCTCCTGGATATTCAGTAAAAAATCAACCTGCGCGGCCAGATGTGCATTCACAAACCCGCCTAACGAGTACTTGGAAGACGGCCATACCTGCTCAATGGGTCGCTCACCATCCACCGGCGGGACATCGCCTGGACCCCTAATCCATTCACCGCGCCGCACACTGAAGTAATCCACTCTGAGCGGGTCGTGCTCACGGTAGATTAACGCCCCCTTGCTGCCGTAAACCTCGAACCCGGAAGCCTCGCTGGCCCCAGCTGCCATGCGGGTGACCTCCAGCGACCCAGTTGCCCCGCTCTTCATTTCTAATGTGCACAACGCCCAATCGTCCACATCGACCGCCTCTTTTTGCTGGCTACCTTTAGCAGTAGAACGCTCGCTGATGAACGTGCGCATTTTGGCGCGCACGATTAGCACATCTCCCAATAAATACATCGCCATATCCACCAGGTGAGCGCCCAGGTCCATGAAAGCCCCTCCGCCTGACTGTGCGCGCCGCAGCCGCCAGGACATTGGACGGTTGGGATCGATATAGCTGCCATGGAAGAGCTGGCCGCGAAAGTGGAAAACCTCTCCCACCTCCCCCGCTTCAATGAAAGCCTTCATCTGGCGCATAGCGGGTATCCAGCGCATGGTGAAGGCCACTTGAGTCAATGCGCCTGCCTTCTCCGCCAGATCAACCAGCTGGCAGGCTTCATCCAGATTGCGAGCCAGCGGCTTCTCACAATACACCGCAGCCCCGCTCTTCAGGGCGCGGCTGGCGTGTTCTAAATGCAGGTTATTCGGCGAGCAGATATCGACCAGGTCCAGCGGCTGGGCGAAGAACTCATCCATTGAGGTGGTGCACAGAGCGAAGCCAGCCTCGTCCATAGCCTCCTGCTCGGTATCCAGGCGCGAGCGCAGCAAAGCCGCCATCTCCACCTTCCCTTGTGGCTGGCTAAGGGCAAGTGGTATCGAGCGGTAGGCAATGCTGTGAATTTTTCCGATGTAACCAAAGCTGATTAAGCCCAGGCGGATAGATTTCATATTCGTTCACCTCAATCATCTTTGCGAAGCTCAGGCTCGCTGCGCCCAGGGGGAAGCACAGCCCCCAGGATGGTTTGCATCGCAGCGGGCGCATCCGGGTCGATCTGGCGCACCAGAGCCCAGTAATAAGCCAGTAAATGAAGCGGGGTTATGTAGGCTAATCCAGCCATTAGCGGGTCAAACGACGCCGGCATGGATACTATGGCATCCCCCAAGCCTGCCAGCTCGAGACCGGGTGGACAGATGCACAAGCTGCGAGTCCCAAGTCTGCGCAATACTTCCAACAGGCTTTTGCTCACTTCCCAGTCGCTTTCCGTGACCAATGCCGTTACCAGGCTCTGCGCATCAAGCCCCCCGATCGGTCCGTGTAACAAACCATCTGTGCCATCGAAGCGCGTGGCTATTTCGGCTGCTTCCATGATTTTCATCGCCCCTTCCATGGCAGCCCCATAGTTGCTCCCCATGCCCACCACCGCGACATAAGAGCTCGATTTTAAGGATGGCATAAGGCTGCGTACAGCCGGCTCAAGCGCCTCCAGCGTTTGCTGGATGAATTTCGGCGCATCGATCAGCAGGCTCAGGCGTTTAGCGGCTGCTCTATCCTGAGCCTCCGCCAGTGCCAAAGCCAGGCGCATCAGCAGCCCGGTGCAGGCTGTAACGCTCTTAGTCTTTGGAAAGGTGATTTCGGCGCCTTCCACAGTAATTAATGTGCTTTGCCCCTTCTCCGCCAGCAGACTATCCGCCACGCCGGTAATGGCTACTGCGAGAGCGCCGCGCTGCACGGCATCCACCAGCGCATTGACCGCCAGGCCACGCTCCCCAGAGCGCGAAATCACCACCATCAGTGTGCGCTCATCGATCCAGCAACCGGCGTAATAGGGGATTTCACCCGAGGATAAGACCCTTGTTGGCAATGGGCAATGGTAATAGAATAAGGGCGCAGCCATTAAAGCTGAAGTATAGGAGCTTCCCAGCCCGGTCAGTAGCACGCGCTGGATGCCTCTCCTACGCACATCCTCCACCAGTTGCTGGATGGGTGTCTCGTTTTCTTCCAATGTGCGCGCCAATGCTTGCGGCGCTTCGTGGATATATTCGATCATATGATAGGATTGTGTCATAACCAGACCTGGACAGCCCCGCCTCATTGAGTTTAATTTTCGGTTAATACTATAGCACAGCAATTAAACATCGTCAACGAGCACTGAATCTCACCGGTAAGTCACTCCTAGACAAAAGGTGGCTACGAAGAGGAATCTCTCATGAGCCTGCGCGCAGCTAATATTGGCATCGGAGGCATCGCCTACAAGGGATATCTCCCCATGCTAGCTGCCTGGGAGGGCATCGAGCTGGTGCTGTGCAGCCGCAACCCGGTCGTCTTAGAGTCGACCCAGGCGCAATATCGCATCCCCCATTCGACAACCAGCCTGGACGTGCTTTGCGACTGGCACCTGGCAGGAGACTTATGCCTCCGCCTGGCAGACCACGCTCAAAGCTCGCGGCTTCTACGACCAGATCGCCCACTTCCTGGATTGCGTGCGATCCCGCCAGTCCCCCCAGACTTCAGCCTCGGAAGCGCTAAAAACACAACTTTTGCTTGAAGCTATGGTAGCCTGTGGGACATAATTTCTCATCACGGAGGGAAAATGGTAAAACGCTTGATCGATTGTAACGCTTCTGACTTCCGCCAGGTGAACGCCCGCGACTTGATCGAGGCCATCCGCCTGTGCGAGGGGCGTGTCGTGGCAGCCGAGGTGCTGGCAGTCGCCCCACCCCTCTTGGACAAAGTCTCAAACGCTGAGCTGGCGGCAGCCATGGGCGCCGACCTGATCCTCTTCAACTACTACGATGTCACCGCGCCACAGGTGACCGGTTTTCCTGATCAGGCTGATCAATCTCCCACAGGGGTGCACAACTTCGGGTACGTCGCCTGGGGGCGCGGTGTGACCTTACAACTGGTTAAGGAGTGGATCGGGCGCCCGGTGGGCATCAACCTGGAGCCGGTTGAGAACCTGGAGGTGCTGACCACACGCGGCAGGCTGGCAACTGCCGAGAATGCCCTGGCAGCGGTCGAGCAGGGAGCTGACTTTCTCGTCCTGACCGGCAACCCGGCCACCGGTGTAACTACTGCTGGCATTGCTAAAGCGTTACGCCAAATCCGGGTCTCTGTTGGCGAGCGCGTTATACTCCTGGCGGGCAAGATCCACGCCGCCGGGCGCTACGAGCCATTGGTGCGCCGCGAAGACGTCCAGGCCTACGCCAACGCCGGGGCAGACGGTATCGCCCTGCCCGTCCCTGGCACGCTGCCCGGCATGACCGTCGAGGCCGTGCGCAACCTGGTAGATCTGGTGCATAGCCTGGGGTTGATCGTGATGAACGGCATTGGCACTTCGCAAGAAGGCGCCAGCCAAGCCACCATTGAGCAAATGGCGCTCATGAGCAAGATGAGCGGCGCTGACATCCACCACATCGGCGACGCCGGCACGCTGGGCATTGCCATACCCGAGAACATCTACGCCTGGTCGCTTGCCCTGCGCGGCCGCCGCCACACCTGGCACCGGATGGCTGCATCTTTAAAAAGATAGCAATCTTTTTATAATAATCTTAAAGAAAAGGCTGGTTAGAATTAGATAATCTATTGGCTAAACCATGGAGAGATAAAATGGCTATCCCGGATTTTCAAACAATTATGTTGCCATTGCTACGGTTCATGGGAGATGGAAAAGACCATTCTATACACGAGGCTGTAGATAAACTCGCCGAAGATTTTTCCCTCTCAGTCCAAGATCTAAACGAAATGCTTCCTAGCGGTAAACAGACAACATTCTACAACCGGGTCGGATGGGCTCGCACTTATTTATCAAAATCCGGCTTATTAGAGATTTCACGCCGATCCTTTTACAGAATCACCGAACGCGGCAGAATAGTGCTAAAGGATAATCCATCGAAAATTGATATGAGATTTCTACAACAATTTCCCGAGTTTGTGGATTTTCGTGAAAGCCAACGAAAGCCATCAGTAGGCAGGGAAGAACCAGAACCAATTGGAGGACGAACACCTGAGGAGATTCTGGAAGATGCCTTTCAAGAGATACGAGATGATCTCGCGGCAGATCTTCTGGAGAACGTTAAGAACTGTTCACCCGCATTTTTTGAACGCTTAGTAGTAGAGCTTTTGGTGAAAATGGGCTATGGTGGTTCTCGCAAAGAAGCGGCGCGAGCAGTTGGTCAGGTAGGTGATGGAGGTATTGATGGTATTATTGATGAAGATCGGCTAGGATTGGATGCTATATATATTCAGGCAAAACGATGGGACAACGTCGTGGGTAGACCTGAGATTCAGAAATTCGTTGGAGCCTTGATGGGAAAACGCGCTCGAAAAGGTATATTTATTACAACATCCAATTTTTCCCCTGAAGCAATTTCTTATGTGTCCGGAATTGACTTTAAGGTTGTATTGATCGATGGTAAGCGTCTGGCAGATTTAATGATTGATTATGATATAGGTATAACAGAAGTAACATCATATAAGTTACAGAGAATTGATTCTGACTTCTTTAGTAATAGTTAGCTCCTATGGATGCCTCAATCTCACACCAATGGTCTGACGAATCGATCGAAGCCAAAGCGCGCTGGTTCCAGTCCCTCACTATTCAGGAGCGAGCCGAACTATTTTGCAACTTCACCGAATTGATTCTGGAGATTAATCCAGAAATCGCGAAAAAAGATGCTCAACCAATTGAAGGACGTATTCGCCTCCTTAGAGAAGTATAAGGTAAGGTATCTGGTCATAGGGGGTATCGCCTCTGTATTATACGGAGTTCCGCGTGCTACGTTTGACCTGGATATACTCATCGAAACAACTTCCGAAAATGCGAACAGTTTGTTAGCAGCGTTCCTGGAAGTAAATCTCGGTACTGCAGCCCTGACAACAGCCGAAGAACTTTTATCCCATGAGATCACAATATTTCAAGACCGGGTGCGCATTGACGTGCAAACTAAGACCCCAGGCATTAACTTTGAAGAAGCCTGGCGTAACAGAAAAATCATGGATTTTCATGGGCAAAAATTTTCTGTTTTATCAAAAGAAGACCTTATTTCCTCGAAACTTGCATCGGGCAGGGATGTTGATCTCGAAGATGTACGGCTGCTAAGACTAAGCAAAAACAATGCTAACTAATCTAGTAAGAGTTGGGTAACCTTGCGAAGGATCCATAACTATCGCAAGGTTGTCTTTTTAGACCTGTGGTAAACTTTTGCGCATGGAGCACAGTCATCCGCACCACAGCGACACTGCCCAGCGTATCCGCATCGCCTTCTTCCTCAACCTGGCTTTCACCGTCTTTGAGGTTGTTGGAGGCCTGTTCACCAACAGCCTGGCCATTCTTTCCGACGCCCTGCACGACCTGGGCGACAGCTTCTCGCTCGGTCTGTCCTGGTACATGGAAAAGCGCTCTGCCCAGGGCAGCGATGAGCGCTACTCCTATGGCTACCGACGCTTTTCTTTGCTGGCTGCTCTGGTCAACACCGTCGTTCTGATTGTCGGTTCGCTCTTTATCCTCTCCGAAGCCATCCCGCGCTTATTCAACCCCGAGCACTCCAACGCCCAGGGGATGGCATTGCTTGCGGTGGTGGGCATTGCCGTCAATGGCATCGCCGCCCTGCGCATGCGCGGCAGCCAGACCCTGAATGCCCAGGTGGTCGCCTGGCACCTGATGGAAGATGTGCTTGGCTGGATAGCCGTGCTCATTGTCAGTATTGTGCTGCTCTTTCGTGACATCCACATCCTGGATCCGCTGCTCTCTATTCTGATCACCTCTTATGTGCTGTTCAACGTCTTGCGCAATCTGCGCAAAACGGTAGCCCTTTTCATGCAAGCTGTCCCTGAAACCATCGATCTGAACGCGGTTGAGCTCGCTCTGCTTGCCATCCCCCATGTCAAATCCACTCACCATACCCACATATGGTCATTAGACGGCGAGCATCACGTGCTGACTACCCACCTGGTGGTGGATGCCGACGCCAGCAAGGATGAATTGCTGCACGTCAAGAGCGATGTTACTACGCTGGCGCAGAACCTCAACTTCGAGCACACCACCATCGAGCTGGAGTACGAAGACGAAAACTGCGCCATGAAACCTGGTTAGCACTATCCGTGTCTCCTTCTATCAGCAATACAAATCCACACTTTTAAGATTAAATAGTTACACCGATGGGGGACTTGATTATGCATTTTATGTAGACAAATTAGATTTATTTGATATAATTAGATGAAAATCATTTGAAACCATGAAATTAGCTGATGTATGGACATCACGGAACGATTTTCAATCAAACGAAAAGGGATAATCAAAATGAGGCTCACTATATTTCCCACGATCCAAAGGTTGGCAATCGTTTTCGTCTGCCTTTCACTCTTGATGGCTTTCTCCCAAAAACCACCTTCCGCCCGCGCCGCAGGCAGCTTCGTCGTCAACACCAGCAACGACATCTTTTCCACCAATGGCTTGCTCAGTCTGCGCGAAGCCCTCGCGGTTGCCAATGGCACGTTCACAGGCCCCTTCGACACTGGCGAGCAGGCTCAGCTTGGTGGCTGCACCTTCAACGGCAGTGGTTTTGTCACCGGCGGTTGCGGTGCAGGCATCTTCGATACCATCACCTTTGATTCCTCCGTCACCGAGATCACCCCTGGCGGCGGCTATGCCACACTCATCGACAACGGCACCTGGATCGCCGGCGCAGCAGGGGTGCCGCGAATTAATGCCATCAACTTAACCGACGACGTCTTTAAAATAGCCGCCAACGACGTTACGATTTCGAATCTCAGCATCGTCAACGGCGCCCTCGGATACGCCGATATCCGTGTTCAATCCGGCAAAGATGCTCGCCTCGCCTATAACTACCTGGGCACCATCCCCGCCGCCACCAACTGCTCGCCCACTGGTATCACACACAACGCCACTGCTGGCGTTATTATTGAGCCCAACACCAGTGGCGCCACTGGTGCTAACAATGGCGTGGCCTACATTTATGGCAATGTCATCGGCTGTCATTGGCTTTATGGAATAGTTGTTTCGGGGGCAGACTACGTCTACATCGGAGTCCAACCCGATAGCACCACCATTGACGGCAACTACATCGGCGTCAACAGCAGCCAGGCTAACCTCGGTCACAACGCCTCTGGCATATTTCTGGACGCAGATATTACCGATGGCGTGCGCTATGCCCAAATCTATGGCAACACCATTTCCCACAATGGTGGTCATGGTGTCTTATCCGAAGGTACAGGCAGTAACGTCAACACCAGCAACTTCCAGAACGTTGTCCGCGGTAACATCATCTCCGATAATGGCATGGATGGGATTCATCTGGAGGCTGGCACCAATGAGTCCTTCATTGGGGGACTGATCATTCCCCATGTCAATACCATCACCCTCAACAACCAAAACGGCATTAAATTAATTAGCTCCAACAGCAACCTCATCCAGGGCAACCTAATCGGCGCATCTACGGCTGGCAACGCCCTATCCGGTATCTACCTAGAGACATCGGATAGCAACATCCTCACTGTAAACAACATCCAGTCCAATGGCGACTCGGGTGTCTGGCTTTACAACTCTGATGGCAACACGTTGACCTTCAATTCAATTGGCACCGACTTCACCATTGCCTCCGCTGCGCCCAACTCGCTGGACGGGGTTACTATTTCCAATGGCTCAGCGAGCAACACCGTGGGCGGCATCTTCCCCGCCGAGCGAAATTTCATCAGCGGCAACACCCTGTGTGGCGTGCGCCTGCGCAACAACGCCGACAACAACACCGTCACCGGAAACCTGATCGGATTGAACTATACTGGCGACGCTGCCATCCCCAACGGAAACGGTGGTGTATGCCTGCAAAACGGGTCGGACAATAATCACATTGGTGTTTCAACAGGGGAAAAGCAATATATCTCTGGCAATGCTGGGCCAGGAGTGTTTATCGAAAACTCGGATTTAAATGATGTGCGGGGAAATAATCGGATTGGCTTGGCTGTTGATGATACTTCGCCAATGGGTAATGCGGGCGAGGGGATCCTGGTGAATGGCAGCAGCTCCAATATGATCTTTCCGGGATTCGTTGCCTTCAACCAAAAAGCGGGTATCGCCTTCGTAGGGACAGGTTATGCCGATATCCGTCCAACTTTTGTCGGCTATAACGGCGGCTTGCCCATCGACCTGGGCAATGATGGCTTTACACCCAACGATCCCGGCGATGTCGACACAGGTCCCAACGACCTGATAAACTATCCTCTCATCACATCCTACAGTGGCAGCCCGCTCAATTTACAAGGTACGACCTGTGCCAGCTGCGTTGTTTATATTTACGAGACTGGAGGCAACCCTGCCATCCCAGGGGGTAGCGCCAACTTCCTGGCTCAAACCACCGCCGATGCCTTTGGCAATTGGAGCCTCACCTTGCCAGCCGGCTACAGCCGCCACCAGGTAACCGCCATGACCTACAAATTTGCCATAACCTCGGAGTTCAGCCCCACGCCAGTGTTATATCTGCCTCTCATTAGCAAGCCATGAGTGCTAACCTTGTGATGGTATCTGGACTTCCTTGAACAATTACCTGTTCTCTTTCATTACTCCTGTTTAAACGTATTAAGAAACCTAAACACAGTTTCATAAAATCTGTAAGATTAATCCCAGATGAACCCGGGCTATCCCCGGATAAATTTCTATCCGTCGAGAGTTCGCACAGGCAAACCATGAAGCTTCCCATCCTCATCGGAATCGTCGCCTTGCT
>Ga0079037_100001712_pt1 | contig 11643 bp, 8 predicted proteins | sample Mud3Dept4metaG_FD_71479 | JGI IMG/M metagenome (GOLD analysis project Ga0079037, IMG submission 71479) | Freshwater wetland microbial communities from Ohio, USA, analyzing the effect of biotic and abiotic controls - Mud 3 Core 4 Depth 4 metaG | ecosystem: Environmental > Aquatic > Freshwater >... | reverse complement strand
TAAACACTTAATTTTCAGGATTATACACTTTATTTTTATTTTTTTGATTTTTTTTTATTCCCCACACGCAACCTCGCAGGTTAAAAATTCATCTTTCTTATGTAAAACAAAGTTTTATTACCCTATACCCAATTTACCCTAGAATTAACCTAAATTCTACCTCAGAAGAACCGGGCACCCACCCGGTTTTTCTTTTGATACTATTTAATACTATCTTTGCGTTAATACCTTTGTTAACTGTCTATTATGAAAAGATCATCATTTAATTCCGGCTTATCATTGGTAATCAGTATATTGTTGGTAACAATAAACTCCTGTAAAAAGACAGAAGATCCCATAAAATTTCCTGAAGGGACATTTCCGGATTCTACATTTCTTCTGACAGATCTCTGTTCAAACTGGGATGATCGTGAGATGACAAATATTTACGGAGTGATGGATGATATGAATTCAGATTCGCATCAGTTATTAGGTAATATAATTTCTGTATTCTCAACGAACAGAACATATTCCGGAGAGCAGTACGATCTTGGTCAGGGAATTTTAACATTTGACTGGGATCAGACCACCGGAGTTTTCGGACTGGGAACAGATATAACACAGGATGCCTTTATAACCAAGCTTACGCAAGCTGCAAATACGACCGGTGATGACCTTGGACCATACCGCTTTTTCAGTTCAGCTGACGGGTATGAATATCTTCTCCTTTCATCAGAAAACGCCAGCGGCAATCTTGATTTTTATTATCTCAAGAACATACCTGTCACCGGCAGCACCCTTCCCGCAGTATTGGGTCCTTACCCGGCACAATTGATTAACACGGACTCTTCCGACGTATATATAAGTTTTGATACTAACCAGGACAGTGCATATTTTTCGTCAAAAATTGAAGGCAACTTTGAGATTTACCTGAAGAAAAGGCCTGCAGATACAGATATATCCACCTGGTTCAACGCGAGCTATTCAGCATCAACCAAAGTTGACAGTATTAACAGTACAAGTGATGATAAATGTCCGATGGTTTACGGTAAGGTCATGGTATTTGCTTCAAACCGTCCGGGAGGGATTGGAGGATTTGATTTGTATTATTCAGTTTTCAGGAATGGAAAGTGGAGTTCAGCAGTAAATTTCGGTCCTGATATTAATACATCATCTAATGAATTACGTCCTGTAATAGGTACTCATTCCAACTTTTCAAATCACTTTCTTATCTTTTCTTCCAACAGACCCGGAGGGAAGGGAGGATATGATCTCTACTTCAGAGGAGTAACTATAAAATAAATTCTGATATAATCATCCGGTTTTACCTTTTGCTTTTAGCAGCTATCATTGTATTCTTCAACAATGAAACTCTTGTCATAGGCCCTACTCCGCCTGGTACAGGTGATATAAAAGAACATTTCGGCGCTACATTATCAAAATCGACATCTCCGGCGAGTCTCCATCCTGCTTTGGTTTCAGGTGCATCTATACGAGTTGTTCCGACATCAATTACAACAGCGCCTTCCTTAACCATATCCGACTTAACAAAAGCAGGTGATCCCAGTGCCGCAATAATTATATCTGCCTCTCTTACAATTTTATTAAGATTTTTTGTCCGGCTGTGCACCACGGTGACAGTAGCATCCATGCCTTTCTGTGATAAAAGTATACTTACCGGTCTGCCCACAATATTGCTTCGCCCGATAACCACACAATTTTTCCCGGATGTCTCGATTTTATATCTTTTTATAAGCTCAACTATTCCATACGGTGTTGCCGGAAGAAATCCGGGAAGTCCGATTACCATTCTGCCGAGGTTAACAGGATGAAAGCCATCTGCGTCCTTTGATGGATCGATAGATTCTATTACCTTATTCTCAGAAATATGTCCAGGTAACGGAAGCTGAACAATAAAGCCATCTATATCCTTATTATTGTTGAATTCAGATATTTTATCCAGCAACACGGATTCATGGATATCCTCTTCAAATCTGATCAAAGTTGACCTGAAGCCTACCTCATTACAGTCTTTTACCTTGTTTGCCACATAAGTCTGGCTGGAACCATCGTTACCTACAAGTATGGCAGCAAGATGAGGAACTTTCTTCCCTTCACTTTTTAATTTTTCTACTTCATCCGTAATCTCCTTTTTTATCTCGGATGCGATTTTTTTCCCGTCGATAAGTGTATACATTTTTCCTTTTTATCTTCGTCCCATTAGTTTTGCTGCATTCCCTTTCGTCATCATTTTCATCATTTTGCGGGTTTCGTCAAACTGTTTTACCAGCTTATTCACTTCCTGGACAGTAGTACCGCTCCCCATCGCAATTCTTTTTCGTCTACTGCCATTCAGCACAACAGGATTTGATCTCTCCTCTGGTGTCATACTTCTTATAATAGCTTCAATACCTTTGAAGGCATTATCATCAATATCAAGGTTTTTCACAGCTTTTCCTACACCCGGGATCATTGCCATCAGGTCCTTTACGTTACCCATCTTCTTTATCTGCTGTATCTGTGAGATAAAATCATTAAAGTCGAACTGGTCTTTTGCTATTTTTTTCTGAAGTTTTCTTGCTTCCTCTTCATTAAATTGTTCCTGAGCTTTTTCAACGAGCGAAACAATATCTCCCATCCCTAGTATTCTGTCGGCCATTCTTATCGGATAGAAAATATCGATAGCATCCATTTTTTCTCCTGAACTCACGAACTTTATCGGTTTATTAACAACAGATCGTATTGACAGGGCTGCTCCTCCGCGTGTATCTCCATCAAGTTTTGTCAATACAACTCCATCAAAATCAAGTCGTTCATTGAATTCCCTGGCAGTATTTACAGCATCCTGACCGGTCATAGAGTCAACAACAAAGAGAATTTCATGTGGATTGATCGCTTCCTTTATTGAGGATATTTCTTTCATCATCTCCTCGTCGACTGCAAGACGTCCGGCTGTGTCAATAATCACGACATCGTTCCCGTTCTTTTTTGCTTCTTTAACGGCATTCCTTGCTATCTGTACAGGATTCAAATTGCCATCTTCGACATACACAGGGACTTCAATCTGGGTGCCGATAATTTTCAGCTGTTCAATAGCGGCAGGACGATAAACATCGCCGGCTGCAAGCAAGGGATTTTTATTCCTTTTGCTCTTTACCCATTTTGCCAGCTTCCCGCTGAAGGTTGTTTTACCGGATCCCTGCAAACCTGCAATGAGAATTACAGCAGGATTTATCTTAATATTGATATCAGTATTTTCGCCGCCCATAAGCTGTGCCAGCTCATCATGGACAATTTTAACCATCATCTGGGATGGATTTACTGAATTAAGAACTTCCTGTCCCAGAGCCTTAGTTTTGACAGTATCGGTAAACTGTTTGGCAATTTTAAAATTAACGTCAGCATCGAGCAGCGCCCTGCGTACCTCCTTAAGTGTTTCGGCAATATTTATTTCCGAAATTCTTCCCTGTCCCTTAAGTATTTTAAAGGATTTCTCAAGCCGTTCACTTAAATTCTCAAACATATAATTAATTGATATTTAATTAATTGCGTTTTACATTCTTTCAGGCATTTCAATTCCCAGCAGGTACATTCCTGAATTTAATATTTCGCAGGTAACTTTGGAAAGTGCCAGGCGAAAATTACGGATTGCTACATCCGGTTCACCGAGTATTGAAAAATCGTGATAGAACTGATTATATTCTTTTGACAAATCATAGCAATAATTTGCCAGGATTGCGGGATTGCAGTTTGCTGCTGCTTCAGATACTGTTTCAGTAAACCTGCGGAGAAGTTTTACGAGTTCAATTTCCTTGGTTCCTCCCTTCAGTTCTGATAAAACAGCAGGGTTGTAATTGATACCCATTTGCTCAGCTTTTCTGAATACTGATTTTATCCTTGCGTATGTATACTGTATAAACGGTCCTGTATTCCCGTTAAAATCAATCGATTCGGATGGATTGAATGTCATGTTTTTCCTGGGATCGACTTTAAGGATGAAATATTTCAAAGCACCCAAACCTATTTTCCGGAAGATATCATCTTTTTCTTCCTCATTATAATCCGTAAGCTTACCAAGTTCGAGGGAGACTTCCCTTGCTGTTTCCTTCATTTCATTTATAAGATCGTCAGCATCAACAACGGTTCCTTCGCGTGATTTCATCTTACCTTCAGGAAGCTCTACCATTCCATAGGAAAAGTGGAACAGTCCGTCAGACCATTCGTATCCCATTTTTTTCAAAACAGCTTTAAGCACCTGAAAGTGATAATTTTGTTCATTTCCTACCACGTACAGGCATCTGTCGAAACCATATTCATCGTGTCTGAGGACAGCTGTACCCAGATCCTGTGTCATATAGACAGCAGTTCCGTCAGAGCGAAGTAAAAGTTTCTGATCGAGACCCTCCGTGGTAAGATCAATCCATATAGAATTGTCGTCATTCTGATATAGTAGTTTTCTATTAAGGGCAGAAATCACCAATTCACGGCCAATTTTATAAGTCTCGGATTCGTAATAGATTTTATCAAAATCGACACCTAACATTTTGTAGGTCTCATCAAATCCTGCATATACCCAGGAATTCATCATTTTCCAGAGTTCCATGACTTCCCTGTCACCAGCTTCCCATTTTACAAGCATTTCCCTGGCTTCTTTCATCAGAGGGGCAGAACTTTTAGCTTCCCCGGGTTCAACACCCTTTGACATAAGCTCTTCAGCTTCGAACTTATACAACTTTTCAAACAGAACATAATATTTCCCAACCAGATGATCGCCTTTTAGTCCGGATGATTCAGGGGTTTCTCCTTTACCATATTTCTGCCATGCAAGCATTGACTTGCAGATATGTATTCCGCGATCGTTGACAATATTTGTCTTAATAACCTTGTGACCGCAAGCCGTCAATATTCTGTAGAGCGAAAAGCCGAGCAGGTTATTTCGTATATGGCCAAGATGGAGGGGTTTATTGGTATTTGGAGAAGAGTATTCGACAAGAATCACCTCAGGATCAGGAACATGGCATCTCTGCAGGAGGTTTTTTTCCAGAGCCATTTCACGAAAATATCTGATCCACCATTCATCTGAAATTTCAAGGTTCAGGAATCCTTTAATTACGTTATATCCTTTTATCGCCGGAAAAGATATCAACAAGTTTTCCCCAATAGTTTCCCCGGTTTTTTCAGGAGTGTTTTTTGAACAACGTAACAATGGAAATACAATCAGGGTAAAGTCACCTTTAAAATCTTTCCTGGTCGCCTGTATCTGAATCAGGTCATTACTGATATCGCAATTGTACAGTACTTTGACAGCTTCTCTTATTTTATCCTTTAATACGCTCTCCATTCAAGATTACAATTTCAGCCTGCAAAGATAGCATTTTAAAAAAATTGACTACCACCAGAACCATCAAAACCCTGACAATTTTAAAAATGAAATATGTCATTTACTTATACTAACAGACTTATTATTTTGACAACATGACATTTCTTTTTGATGAATATTAATAACTCAATTAAAAAGTTATTATATTTTTGAATAGGAAATACAAAGCCAGGATGGCATCAACGAAGGATAATCAGGCAGAATTAAAGAATATATATATTGAGGCTACAGCTAAGACGCCACAAATAGACCTCAACCATTTGAGCGGGGAGCTTATTTTCGCTGGAAAGTCTATTCCTGAAAATCCTGCAAAAATATATGAGGATATTCTTGAATGGATGCATCAATACGTTAAAAATCCACGGCAAACAACGAATCTGAGACTCAATCTGGAATACTTCAATACTGCTTCAGTAATATGGATCGCAAAAATAGTAAAGGTGCTGTGTGGGATGAAACAAGCTGAAAATACACTCATTATTCACCTTTATTTTGATATTGAAGAGTTTGATAGTATGGAGATCGAAGATGTAAAGGAAGCCCTCAGTCCTGTTCTGGATATGGTGGGTACTCCTACTGTCAGTCTGGGTATTAAAATATATGGTACAGACGACAAAGGAGAGATCCTGAAGGAGTCAATGGTATTGGTTTAGCTTCCTGTCCAAACAAATCTGTTTAATTATCCTTTTCTTCATTTTTTTGGCATAACTTTAATACGCTAAATTGGTTTATTATTATGCGTACTATATTATTTGTATTGTTATCAATTATCAGTACTATGGAAATCTTTTCCCAGAACAAATCGACTGACAGACAGCCATCTGTAGCAGGTAGTTTTTATCCTGCCAGTAAAGAAACACTTACAAAAGATATTTCGAAGTTATTTGCAGATTGTAAAAAGTTACAGGAAACGTGGAAAGTAAGGGCAATTTTAGCTCCCCATGCAGGATATGTTTTTTCAGGTAAGATTGCTGCGGCCGCATACTCGGTCACACCGAGAAATGCAGACTACAAGAATATATTCATTATCGGATCGAGCCATGTTATGGCATTCGAAGGGGCATCTGTATATAATACCGGAGATTTTATCACTCCTTTGGGTAAGGCAACAGTAAATAAAGAGATTGCCAATAAGCTTAAAAACGACAGCAAAGTCTTCAGGTTTCCTGTCGATGCACACATCCATGAGCATAGCCTGGAAGTGCAGGTACCGTTTATTCAGTACTATTATACAAAAACACCCATGATTGTTCCAATTATCATTGGGACAAATAACACCAATACTGTAAAGTCGATATCAGATGCACTTAAGCCCTGGTTCACTTCAGATAATCTCTTTGTCATAAGCAGTGACTTTTCACATTATCCGTCATACAACAATGCTGTTGAAAATGATAATCTGACTGCTGCAGGGATAATATCAGGTGATCCTGATACTTTTCTTGCAGCACTCAAAAAGAATTCTGCAAGGGATGTTCCCGGACTGGCAACCAGTATGTGCGGATGGACATCCGGGCTAACACTCCTGGATTTGGCAGAAGGAAATGAAAAACTTGAATTTAAAAAGATTGATTATTGCAACTCCGGAGATTCACCATACGGAGGTAAAGATAAAGTGGTTGGATATCATGCTATTGCGTTGATTGAAAAAAATTCGAATCAAAAAACAGGACAAAAATTATCCGATGAGTTCACATTTACGAAGGAAGAGAAAGACCAGCTTTTTTCAATTGCAAGAAACAGTATCAGGACGATGCTGTATGAAAACAAGAGAATTACAATTGATGAAAAGAAGATTCCGGAAGCTTTGAAAAAACCACTTGGTGCTTTCGTCACCCTGAAGATAAAAGGAGCCCTGCGAGGCTGTATCGGAAGGTTTATTTCATCTGATCCTCTTTACGATGTGGTTAAAGTCTCAGCATTATCTTCAGCCTTTGAAGATCCGAGGTTTCTTCCTCTTACCAAAGCCGAATATGATGAGGTTGAAATAGAGATTACTGTTCTGGGGCCGATGAAAAAGATCAGCAATATCAATGAAATAATCCTGGGTAAGCATGGAATATATATTAAAAAAGACTTCCGTTCAGGAACGATGCTGCCTCAGGTTGCGACAGAGAACGGATGGACAGTAGAACAATTTCTGGGGTATACTTCCAGGGATAAAGCAGGTATCGGCTGGGATGGCTGGAAGGATGCCGAGATATTTATCTATGAGGGAATGGTACTTGAAGAAAATAATAAATAACCATGTATCATGTCATTGAAACAATCTTAACTGTTTCACTATTATATCTTGTAAGCTATATTTTCTCCCGTATTGGCCTCTACTCCCCGGCCGAGCACAAGAAACTCTGGAACGTCGTCCTTGCTATTACATTTCTCTTTACTGCACTGGCAGGTATCTTTATGGCGCTGCAGATAACTTTCAAATGGAATATCCCGGTAATAAAAGCTATCCTGAAATGGCATGTTGAAATTGGAATTGGTCTTGGCGTAACAGGAATATTTCATTTTATCTGGCACCTGCCATATTTTGGAAAAATCTTTACCAGGACTGAAAATCACTCTGAAACACCTGATATTCAGAAAATTAATTCTTCCTCAGTTTATTCCAATCTTTTTATCATTGGATTTGTCAGTACCTCCGTACAGGTTCTGCTTATCAGGGAAATACTTAATATTTCAGGTGGATATGAACTTACTACCGGAGTATTTCTTGCATCCTGGTTGATCACATCGGCAACAGGAGCAGCGATTGCGGGGAAATCAAATCTAAATAACATTCCCAGGATCAATATGATCTTTTCCTTAAGTCCCCTGATATCACTTTTACTTCTATTCCTTTTATCAAGGCTTCTGCTGGAAACAGGAGAGACTCCTTCTTTTCTGGTAAGCATGATTTTTACAATTCTTGTACTATTCCCATTCTGCCTTGTATCAGGATTTTCATTTGTAAAGCTCATTGCTTCAGCCAGGGTAAGGAATGGCTATGTTCCTGGGAAATCCTTTTCAGTTGAAACCACCGGAGGAATCATTGCCGGTATTCTGATAACAGTCCTGACATCAGGATTGGTCAACACTTACAAACTTCTCCTCATAATTATTCTGATATCTATTGCTTATACAAGCCTGACATTTTTCATTACAAATGAAAAAGCAAAAACTTTTGTAAGATTATTATTCGTTATCCTGTTTTCGGTTGTTATCCTCACTGATCCCGATGTTGTATTCAGGCAACTCCTGATACCGGGCATTAACATCACAGAAACAAAAGATACACCATATGGGAATATAACAAAAGGTGAATATTCCGGAGAACAAAGTATATATTATAATCAACGGCTTCTTGCCTACAATGATGATGTAACTGAAAGAGAGGAAGATATTCATTATGCATTGCTTCAGAGACCAAATCCTGAAAAGGTACTCCTGATCTCCGGTTTTCTGGAATCTCATTTACAGGAAATACTTAAGTACCCTGTTAAGAAGATTTTCTTTATTGAACGGGATCCGGCACTTGTAAAATCTGCTCTGTCACAAACTTATAATGGATCTGCACAGCTTATCATTTATAATAAGGATGCTTTCAGGTACATTCGAAGAAATGGAGAATCGTTTGATGCTGCAATACTTCTTCTACCTCCTCCATCGACCCTTTCATTAAACAGATTTTATACCACTGATTTCTTTCATGAAATAAAGAACCGGCTTACGACCAGTGGTGTTTTTATGTGTTCTCCGGTGACAGGCGAAAACTATCTCAACCAGGAATCAATAAATCTCTGTTCGGCAATCTATAATAGTTTATCTGGTGTTTTTAAACATGTGTTGCCTGTAGCAGGGAATAAGCTTTATTTCATAGCATCGGATGATGAATTATCTACATCATTCTGCCAGCTTGCTGCAGAGAGAGGGATAAAAAACATTTATGTCAGTTCTGATTTTCTCTCAGACGACCTCATAAAGAGAAAATCCGATGAGATTATCTCAGTTATAGATCTGAATACCAGACAAAACCGATCCGTCTTTCCAGTAGCATGTTTCCACTTTCAATCTTATAATTTTAGTAAAAACCTCAATGAGAAGACACCTGCTATCGTATTAATGATACTAGCCTTCGCAGTACCGGTACTGACTGTTAAGAGAAAAAATTTAATAATGTATTTCAGTGCTTCAGCATTGGCAGGTTTTGAGATAATTATTTTATTGACTCTTCAGCTTACCGCAGGAAATATGTATCAATCTGCAGGACTGATATTAGCTTCATTAATGGCTGGTCTGGCTATCGGTGCAGGAACAGATCTGAAGTTATTAAGATACGTATCCCTGAACACCAAAGCACTTTTTCTTATTTTTTACTATGTTATAATTGCTTTATGCTTTACATCACTTCTGACTTTTAAGGGGATCCTTGCTCCTATTGTTCTTGTAATCATTTCAATTGTGTTGCCCTCTTATCTGACTGGTCACATATTCCGTGAACTGACGCTTTCAGCAGATACCGGTTCGGCTACAGGCGCAACCTACAGCGCTGACCTTGCAGGTTCAGCTCTGGGATTCATTCTCATATCAGGAGTAGCTGTTCCGGCATTCGGAATAAAGGCTTCAATTATTTTACTGGCATTGCTTATTTTTGCAGGAGTAATATTTGGAACAACCAGGAACAAATAATAGCTTTATTCTTCTATTTTTATATAATGACCGATAAGGAATTTGATAAGGGCAAACGCATTTTCCTGAAGAGATGCATGACATTCTCAGCCGGTATTGTATGTCTGCCGGGATCTTCAATCATCAACGGAATTATTTCTGAGGAACAGGGTATTTACCGGAGGATAGCAATGTTTCAGGAAGAGACTCCCAGAGGAATTATGTGCAGAATCTGTCCAAACGAATGTGTCCTCAAGGAAGGGGAAATCAGTCAATGCAATAACCGCAGGGTACATAATTCAAAGCTCTATACAATGGCATATGGCAATCCCTGTTCCGCCAACATCGATCCTATTGAAAAAAAACCATTATATCATTTTTTGCCTGGTTCAAGGGCTTATTCAATTGCAACTGCCGGTTGTAATCTTGCTTGTCTGAATTGCCAGAACTGGACAATTTCTCAGACCAGTCCTGAAAAAACCAGAAATTATGATCTGATGCCAGAAATGGTCATTGCTGAAGCTGTTAAGAATAACTGCCGGTCAATCGCCTACACCTATTCCGAACCTGTTACATTTTATGAATACACGTTTGAAACAGCTATGCTGGCAAGAAAAGCAGGAGTGAAAAACATAGTAAAATCAAACGGTTACATAAATACCGATCCATTAAAAAAATTGTGCAGTGTAATTGATGCTGCCAATATTGATCTGAAATCGTTTAATGACAGTACATATCTCAGGCTTACAGGAGGAAAATTACAGCCTGTGCTTGATTCCCTGAAAGTTTATAAAGACATGGGTGTATGGCTTGAAATAACAAATCTCATTGTTCCTACCTGGAGTGACAAAATGGATGAGATCGGCAAAATGTGCAAATGGCTCGCCGATAACGGATTCAAAAATACACCCCTGCATTTCAGCAGGTTTCACCCGACACATAAGCTTGAACAGTTGCCTCCTACTCCGGTTGAGATTCTTTTAAATGCTGCAAAAATTGCAACCGGTGAAGGGATAAAGTATGTATATATCGGCAATGTACCTGGCAGGGAGATAGCAGATACAAAGTGTCCTTCGTGTGGTACAATTGTTGTTGCCCGCCAGGGTTTTTCCGTTACATTAAATAATATTGCAGGAGGAAGATGCAATAAATGCGGAAAAACAATTGAAGGTGTCTGGAATTAGGGTATATTGCGCTAAACCAGCAATAATTCGAGTGATCCGGGATGAAACAATCTGAAGCCAAAGCACGCATAGAAATACTACAAAAAGAAATAAAAGAGCATAATTACAACTATTATGTTCTGAATAAGCCAGTCATTTCGGATTTTGAATATGATCTCCTGCTGAACGAGCTTGAAACACTGGAGAAAAAGTTTCCGGAGCTGATTACAGAGGACTCTCCCTCCCGGAAAGTTGGAAGCGATCTGACCAACGAATTCAGACAATATGAGCATACTTATCCGATGCTCTCGCTCGGGAATACTTATAATGAAGAGGAACTCAGGGATTTCAATGCCAGAGTTGAAAAAGTTTCAGGCTCGCCTGTTGAATATGTCTGTGAGCTGAAATTTGATGGAGCGTCAATAAGCATTACATATAAGAAAGGAATTTTATTCAGAGCACTTACCCGTG
>Ga0079037_100001709_pt1 | contig 11650 bp, 8 predicted proteins | sample Mud3Dept4metaG_FD_71479 | JGI IMG/M metagenome (GOLD analysis project Ga0079037, IMG submission 71479) | Freshwater wetland microbial communities from Ohio, USA, analyzing the effect of biotic and abiotic controls - Mud 3 Core 4 Depth 4 metaG | ecosystem: Environmental > Aquatic > Freshwater >... | reverse complement strand
AGATTATAAGGTGTGGGAGGTGCCCCGACATAGGCATTTACTTTGGTTATCCTGCCTAATGCTCCATCCTGAACCAGCTTTACGGCATGCTGAAATTCCTGGCTTGAACGCTGCTGGCTTCCGACGCCAAGGATCCTGTTGGTTTCGCGGACAATTTTTCTCAGTTCCTGTCCCTCCCTGATCGTGAAAGTCATCGGCTTTTCGAGATATACATCCTTCCCGGCCTTGCATGCAGCTATGGCAATCATCGCATGAGCATGATCGGGGACTGCAATTACCACTGCATCTATATCTTTGCGTCTCAGGACCTCGGAATATCTTTCATAGGTATCCACACTGAACTCAGTGCCGGCTTTTGTATAAAAGTCTGTCACCCTTTTTTCAAAACGCTTACGCTTGATGCCGTAAACATCACATCCTGCAAGGACCTTAACGCCGGGTATCTGGATAAATCCGTTCATCAGGAACATCGCCTGACGTCCCAGCCCGATGAAGCCAAGCCTTATTTCTCCGCTTGCCGCAGCTGCACCCTTGCAGCCGGAAAGGTGGGGAATCATAGCTGCGCCAGCCACTCCTGCAAGTGCAGTGTTTATAAACTGGCGTCTCGTCCAATTTTTTTTCTGTTCTTTCATAATAGGTTTATTTATTTGTATTCTTAAAATAAAAAATTATTGCCGTTTTATTGCCCTGGTTATACTTAACCGATGTAAAAATAAAACAATCTGTTAAATAACCGATTCACCGAACTCAAGTTTAATTACCATAACCGTGTTTGCCATTTTATTTGCAGGAAGGTTGCGGAGCCGCAGATACGGTTTCTGTTCAAGATGGTCGCTGGGACAAAGATTCACGATGCAATCAACAGGTTTTCCGTTATTTAGGAGGATCGCACGTTCAGGAAGGATATTCAGGGGTTTTAGCTTGAAGCCATTACCGGTGATGCCTTTGTGAAAATGAACATATATTGTGTTGCCTCTCCTGGTTATAAGAGCATCACGGCTTGAGATCAGTCCGGTTGCCGGATCAACGTTTTCGAATGACTCCTCTACCGAATGATACCACTTGCCCAGTCTTTTCAATATTGCTGCCGAGACTTCGGGAATGATACCCTCGGCGGTTGGTCCTGCATTCAGCAGGTAGTTGGCATCGCGTGCCAGGTAGCGATCAATACTCCTTGCCAGATGAACATCGGTATAATAATCCTCGTCTTTTTTATATCCCCAGCTCTCCATGCCTACTGACTGACAAGCCTCGGCAGGTCTTTCCAGCTCTTTTGCATCATTTGAGGTACTTTCGTAGTCGCGTTCCGGAGTCCCGAAATCACCATCGTCAAAACCCCGGTTATTGATAACGGCTTTGGGCTGAAGCTTTCTGATCATGGCATTAATTGAAGGATCCTTGTACTGCGGGACATTCATGTCCCACCAGAAACCATGCAGCTCACCGTAATTTGTACATAATTCTTTCACCTGCCCTTTCAGGAATTCCATATACCTGTCCCAGTCCGGCTTATCGCCCGGCTCGGGGCCTGCAAGTTCATGATGGCGCCCCTGGTTGGGATAGCTGGGATGGTTCCAGTCGGCAATGGAATAATAAAGGCATAACGGTACTCCCCTTTTATGGCAGGAATCGGACAACATCCCGATAATATCCTGTTTAAAGGGAGTATTCATGGTGTTGAACCTTGTCAGCTTCGTATCCCACAGGCAAAAACCATCGTGATGCTTGGTTGTAATGGTAATGTACTTCATCCCGGCAGTTTCCATCAGATCCAGCCATTTGTCAGGATTGAATTTCCGGGGATTCCACTGGTCCGCCAGCTTGACGAACTCAGCCCTCGGCACCCTGGCCCTCCACTGATGCTGTTCATGCCATGCAGGGATTGAATATAAGCCCCAATGAATGAACATACCGAAGCGTCTTTCAAAAAACCAGTCACGACCGTCGCCGAACCGTTTAACCGGCAGTACTGCCAAGCTGTCAATGACGGGTATCATGGATCCGGGATAAAACACTGGTGCTGCAGCAAAGGCAGAAGCAGTCTTGATCATCTCTCTTCTGTTCATTGTTAATAGTATAACGAATGTCAGGAAATACTTAAAACCTCCCGAAGATAGAATATTTCTCGGTATTGCAAAAGATTGAAGAATAGAGGAACAGGCCGGGATTGTTGGTCTCCATTTTTCTTTCGAGATGCAGCACCGGCTCTCCTTTCTTAAGGTGCAGGAACCTGCTGATCTTCAGGGAAGCGGGTATGGCCTTTATTCTCTGTTCCCCTCCCCTGATCTCGATATGGTAATGCTCCCTCAGTATTCTGAACAGTGATCTGTTCTCAAACTGGCGGGAAGTCATCCTTGGCAGGTTTATATTAGCTATGTAGCTTATATCATAAAATATTGGCACATCATCAAGCAACCGGAGCCTTTCCATATAGATACAGCCTGACTCTTTTTCAAGCTGTGAAAGCGGGAACATGAAATCATCCTTCCAGGGTACAATAACAGGCTTGACTATTATTCTTGTCTTCAGGTTACGGTCTCCTACGGCGGATGTTGTCCCGGATACGGATAGTATGCCTATTTCCCTCGGAAGGTGATGCACGATACTGCCTTTGCCCTGATGCCTGCTTATGTATCCGTCATTTGCAAGAGTGCTGAGCGACTGCCTTACTGTCGGCCTGGTCATACCATACAGCTGGCAAAGCTCATTCTCCGAGGGAAGCAGGTCGCCTTCTCCGTAGACGCCGTCAGTTATATGCTTCCGGAGTATCTCATACAGTTTCCTGTGCTGTGGGATTGATCTGGGCGGAACCATTTCCGGAAAAATTTTTTGTAAATATATTATCTTTTACTTGTAAATACAAGTTAAACTAATTATTTTTGTAACTATTGATTTATAATAAGATGTAAATTTGCTTAAAAGCATTTTATCTCACTTATGCTAACAAGTTAAAAGACAACCACACCTTCGATTAATCTATGGTGGGCAAAGCAATAACAAATAACCAATAACAAATAACCAATAACCAATAACCAGCATGGCCATACCAGTAATAATGCCAAAACAGGGACAATCCGTCGAAACGTGTATCATAACACAATGGTTCAAGACTGCAGGGGACAAGGTATCCGCAGGCGATGTACTCTTCTCCTACGAAACGGACAAGGCTGCATTCGACATGGAATCACCGGGTGACGGCATTCTGCTTGAGATATTCTTCGAAGAGGGCGATGAAGTTCCTGTCCTGATGAATGTTGCGGTGATAGGTCAGCAGGGTGAGTCTGCCGAATCCTTCAGGCAGGAGATATTACCGGCCGATGTCAGACCTGCTCCTCTCAGTCCATCCCAGGATGAGACAGCTGCACCTGTAATTCTGCCTGCAACAGCTGACGGGATAACTTCTTCAGGCACAAGGATCAGGATTTCGCCGAGAGCAAAGCGTCTGGCTGAAAACAAGGGAGTTATTTACAGCAATATCAGGGGATCAGGACCAAATGGCAGGATCATTGTCAGCGACATTGAGAAGACCCTTTCAGGAAAGAAGCCGTCTTCAAAGCCTGTTTATGCCGCCGGTGCAGAATTCAGCGAACAACCGCTGAGCAATGTCCGCAAGCTGATCGCCAGAGCTATGCACAGCTCATTGCAGAACTCCGCACAGCTTACCCATCATATGGGTGCTGATGCCCGCCGACTGCTGGAAGCAAGAATCAGTATCAAGGAGGGGATAGCATCGGGCGCCGAAAAACAGGATATCACCTTGAATGATATGATCTGCTGGTGCGTTATCAGGGCGCTCGGGAAATTCCCGGAAGCTAACACCCATTTTCTTGGAGAAACCATAAGAACATTCAACAAAGTGCATCTCGGAATAGCCGTTGATACGGATCGCGGACTCATGGTACCGACTGTGAGAAATGCCGACGGTCTTGATCTGAGGCAGCTGTCAGCCGGGCTTAAATCGGTTGCTGATGCGTGCCGGAAGGGCAGTATCAGTCCTGAGCTCATACAGAGCACCTCGGCCTCTTTCACAGTATCAAACCTGGGCGCCTATGGGGTTGAAATGTTCACACCTGTTATCAACCTGCCACAGACAGCGATACTTGGCGTCTGCACAATCGTTAACCGACCGATGGATCTTGGCAACAATACCTTTGGATTTGTACCATATATCGGACTGTCACTCACCTACGACCACAGGGCTATTGACGGAGGCCCGGCTACATTGTTCCTGAAGGAGATCAAGAGACAGATAGAGAGTTTTACTTATTAAAAAAATGAGGGGGAGAGGGCGAGAGGGCGAGAGGGGGAGAGGGCGAGAGGGGGAGAGGGCGAGAGAGGGAGAGAGCGAGAGGGCGAGGTATATTTAAATAATATGCGATATGGGATTAAACAAAGTTTTAAAGACCGCAAGACCATAACGCCATAATGCCATAACACCTTAATACCGTAAAACCGTAACACCGTAAAAAATATGCCAAAAAGTCAGAACATCAATCCAAAAGTAGTGCGTAAACCGCAATTCATCGAATTCGGTAAAATTCCTGTAAACCAGTATAAAAAATCTGTCGAGGAGGAAAAGAAAAACTTCACCGCCGACGATTTCCTCAGGATCTACCGCCATATGGTGATAATCCGTGAATTTGAAACCATGCTTAACCTTATCAAGACAAAGAATGAATATAAAGGAATAACATACAATCATCCGGGTCCTGCACACCTGTCCATAGGGCAGGAAGCTTCGGCAGTCGGAATGGCTTATAACCTGGGTGTGGAGGATTATATCTTCGGTTCCCACCGCAGCCACGGCGAGATACTGGCAAAAGGCCTCTCAGCCATCAACAGGCTCGATGAGGATAGTCTATACTCTGTCATGAGCAGCTATTTCGGGGGCAGCGCTTTGAAAGTCGTTGAAAAAGGCTTTCAGGGTAACATCAGGGAGCTTGCGGTACACTTCTTATTGTATGGTGCCCTCTCTGAGATCTTTGCCCGGGAGAATGGCTTCAATAAAGGGTTGGGCGGCTCGATGCACGCATTCTTCACACCATTTGGCATTTATCCCAACAATGCGATTGTGGGCGGGTCAGGCGATATCTCAGTTGGCGCAGCTCTCTATAAAAAGATAAACAGGAAACCAGGCATCGTGGTCTGTAACATAGGTGATGCATCAACAGCCTGCGGACCGGTCTGGGAGGGGATCTGCTTTGCCACCATGGACCAGTACAAGACTCTCTGGGATGGGGATTATAAAGGCGGATTGCCGCTGATATTCAACATTATGAATAATTTATACGGCATGGGTGGACAGACAATGGGCGAGACAATGGGTTACGGCATCCTTGCCCGGTTGGGAGCCGGCGTCAATCCGGAAATGATGCATGCCGAACGAATCGACGGTTACAATCCACTTGCCGTGATCGATGCCTTCACACGCAAGATGAAGGTCCTTGAAGAGAAGAAGGGTCCCGTACTTCTCGACACCCTGACATACAGGATCAGCGGACACTCGCCTTCCGATGCATCCTCGTACAGGTCCAAAGAAGAGATCGAAGCCTGGCAGAAGGAAGATTCAATCATTTCCTATGGCAGTATGCTGGTCAGCGGTGGAATAACAAAACAGGACCGGCTCGATGATATCAGAGAAGAGACAGGCGAGCTTATCTCCCATATCCTTAAGCTGTCGGTTGATGACTCAATTTCGCCCAGGATGGACCTGACAAAGGATCCTGACGCCATCGGTAAAATGATGTTTTCAAACGGTTCTGCCGACAGAATGGAGGAGGGAATACCGGAAACCCTTCTGCCTATGGAAGAGAATCCACGGGTAAAATCCCTTAAAACCAAAGAGAGATACTATAAGGACAAGGAAGGGAAACCTGTTTCAAAAGCAAAACTCTACCAGCTTCGGGATGGGATATTTGAAGCTATAATTGACCGTTTCTATAAAGATCCGACGCTTGCTGCCTGGGGTGAGGAAAACCGCGACTGGGGAGGTGCATTTGCCGTTTACAGGGGACTGACTGAGGCACTCCCCTATCACAGACTGTTCAATTCACCGATCTCTGAAGGAGCCATTGTGGGTACGGCAATCGGTTATGGAATGTGCGGAGGCAGGGTCATTGCAGAGATAATGTACTGTGATTTCCTCGGAAGATCGGGCGATGAGGTTTTCAACCAGCTTCCCAAATGGCAGTCAATGAGCGGTAATATAATCAGGATGCCTGTCGTAATAAGAGTTTCTGTCGGGTCAAAATACGGGGCACAGCATTCACAGGACTGGTCATCGCTTACCGCACACATCCCCGGATTAAAAGTTGTATTCCCGGCAACTCCTTATGATGCCAAAGGATTGATGAACAGTGCGCTGCAGGGAACGGATCCGGTGATTTTCTTTGAGAGCCAGAGGATCTATGACATTGGTGAAATGTTCCATGAATCGGGCGTCCCGGAAGGTTACTATGAAATACCTCTTGGCGAACCGGATATCAAAAGACAGGGTGAGGATATTACGATCCTGTCAATAGGAGCTACATTATACCCGGTAATGAAAGCCGCGGAGATCCTTCAGCAGAATTACGGATTGAGTGCCGAGGTTATTGATGCCAGGACACTTGTTCCATTCAATTATCAGCCTGTTATTGAATCGATCAGGAAGACAGGCAGGATACTCCTCGCCAGCGATGCATCATCACGCGGCTCATTCCTTAAGGAGATGGCACAGACAATAACTGAACTGGCATTCGACTATCTCGATGCTCCGCCTGTGGCCGTCGGATCACGTAACTGGATCACACCCGCATACGAGATGGAACAATTCTTCTTTCCCCAGCCCGACTGGATACTGGATGCCATCCACGGGAAAATAGTGCCGCTGAAAGGACATAAAACGAAATTTGATTTTTCCGCGGAGAAAATAATCGCCCTCAATAAAGAAGGAGTTTAGTGATCCTTTGGATATTTCTTTTAATATCTTTATTCTGCCAATAGTCCTCCGCCGGAAAGAAATGCAAACAGACATAATTTTGAAAGGATTGAAGAATGAAGAAACGGGAACAGCTAAGAAAAAATAAGATTGCTTATAAAAAAGAGCGAAGGGAGGTTGCCCGTTTCATGCGCCGTTTGTACAGGCAGGGGCTTACCACTACATCGGGAGGTAATATCAGCATGCGCATAAATGATGAGCTGATTGCAATAACTCCTTCGGCTACGGATAAAGGTCGGATGAGGCGGGGCGATATCGGAATAATGTCGTTACTCGGTGAAAATCTGACACCCGATCTAAAACCATCAATAGAACATGCTCTTCATATCAACATATATAAAAAGAACAGGGATGTATCGGCAATTGTGCATGCCCATCCCGTTTTTGCATCATCATTCACGGCAATGAAAGCCCGGATCAATACCTGCCTGACTGCTGAGGCCAGGGCTATATGCGGCCAGCCAAAAATTGTCCCCTACGCAATGATGGGAACAAAGGAACTTGCCGAAATTGTTGCACAATACACCGCAGAGTCTGATGTCCTTCTTTTAGAGAATCATGGAATACTTACCACAGGATCCAGCCTGCTTCAGGCGTTCGATAAGCTAGAGGTTCTCGAGAATGCTGCAAAAATGACTATTATTGTCGGACTTACAGGGAAGAAAAAAGAGCTTGGGCGGACAAGAATACAACAGTTAGACAAATTATTCAGATGATAAGGGGTGTCCTTTTCGATATGGATGGTGTATTGGCTGACTCGGAACAATACATTTGCAAAGCTGCAATAATGATGTTCGCCGAATATGGTCTGACTGTAAAACCAATTGATTTTAAGCCATTTGTCGGAACAGGAGAAAACAGGTATATTGGAGGGGTGGCTGAAAAGTACGGACTTGAGGTCGACATTATGAAAGTCAAGGCAAGGACGTATGAAATTTATAAATCGATCATCCGGGGTAATTTAAAACCGCTTCCGGGAGCCGTGAGAATGGTTAACCGGTGCCGCAACATGGGGCTCATGCTTGCCCTGGCTACAAGCGCCGACACAGTCAAAATGGAAGCCAACCTTTTGGAAATTGGAATACCGCCATCGACATTTAATGCAATCATTACCGGGCTGGACGTGGAAAACAAAAAACCTGCACCGGATATTTATATTAAGGCAGCAGAAAAGATCGGATTACATCCTGAAGAATGCCTGGTGGTTGAAGATGCTGTCAGCGGGATAAAAGCCGCAAAATCAGCCGGATGCAAATGCCTTGCCGTTACAACTTCATTCGACAGGGCACTTCTTTACGAAGCCGACTGGATCTGTGAAAGCCTTGAAAAGATACCCGGGGAAGCTTTAACATGGTAAATCAAAGAAACAAACAAGTATATTTCCGGAATAGGGATAAACACAAAAAATGACAGACATTGAAAGACAACTTTCTTAAGGCATTTCCCTGGAACAATGAGCTCAGGGGAATGATGAAGGGTACGGAGATGCCTCCTTTCAGGGAAGCAAACGGACACATACATACTCCATATTCCTTCAGCGCATTCGATAACCTTGAAACGGCTTTCACTATCGCCAGAAATGAGAATATTGCAGTCCTCGGCATTAATGATTTCTTTGTGACTGACGGTTATGAGGCGTTCCATGACGGCTGTCTTCGCAACAATATCTTCCCTCTCTTCAACATCGAATTTATCGGTCTTCTGAGAAAAGAGCAGAAGAGTGGCATAAGGATCAACGATCCGAACAATCCGGGCAGGATTTATTTCAGCGGCAAAGGTCTTGATTATCCGTTCACCCTTGGCTGGCTCCTCAGATGGCAGCTTAACAGGGTCATCAGGGAGAGTCAGAACCAGATAAAAGGTATGACTGTTAAGCTCAACGAGATCATTCAGCCTGTAAGTCCGTCGCTTGCATTATCCTACGAAGAAATAAAAAAAAGGTTTGCACACGATCTTGTCAGGGAAAGGCATCTGGCAAAAGCTGTAAGACATGTTGCAGTTGAGAACTTTGAGACAGCCACCGATCAGCTTCAATTCATAGAATCACTGTACGGAGGTAAAAAATCGAAAGCAGGAATGGATGACCCGGCTAAGCTTGAAAATGAGATCCGGTCCAACCTTCTGAAAGCCGGGGGAGCTGCGTTTGTTGAAGAAGATGAAAGTTCGTTCCTTGGGCTTAAGAAAATCATGAAAATTATTATGAAGGCAGGAGGAATTCCGTGTTATCCTGTCCTGCTTGACGACCAGTCAGGTAAATATACTGAATTTGAGGCCGACACAGAGAAACTCCACTCATCGCTTTCATCACTCGGGATCGGATGCATTGAGCTTATCCCGGGCAGAAATGATCATACAATTCTCAAGACATTTGTCGAATATTTTAATGAAAAAGGATTTGTGATCACATTCGGCACCGAGCATAACACTCCCGAACTGACACCTCTGAGCATCACTGCAAGAGGAGGCAAACAGCTGGATGAATCATTGAAACGTATTGCCTGGGAAGGTGTTTGTGTCGTTGCCGCACATCAGTACCTGAGGGCGCATGACAGGCAAGGGTATGTCCGCAGTGACGGGACCCTCAGTCATGACCAGAAACACGATCTGGTAAATCTGGGACGGTTGGTCATTGAATACTATTTAAAAAAATAAACTATGAATCAGGAAATTAACGAACTGATTGAGATCTCAAGGTTCTATGGTGCTGACAAGGATTATGTAATTGCCGGTGGCGGAAATACATCCTTCAAGGACGATAATACCATCTGGGTAAAGGCCAGCGGACAATCTCTTGCAGAACTGACTGAGGAGGAGCTTGTTGCCTTAAGCAGGGAAAAGCTGCACGAGATTTCCGGTAAAAGCTATTCTGAGGATCCTGCAGAAAGAGAGGAGCAGGTAAAAAGAGATCTTATCAGGTGCATTATCGATCCTTCACAGGGCAATCGGCCCTCAGTGGAAATATCCCTGCATGAGTTAATACAGTACAGGTTTATTGTCCACCTCCATCCCACACTCATCAATGGTCTGCTCTGCAGCAGGAACGCAAAAAGCCTCACATTCCAGCTTTTCGGGCATAAGGTTCTTTTTCTTCAATATACCGATCCCGGTTATACACTGTTTAAAAAGCTTGAAGCTGAGATATTGTCGTACAGGCAGAAATTCCGGAAAGATCCTAAGATCATCTTCCTTGAAAACCACGGAGTTTTCGTTGGTGCCGATACTGCTGAGGAGATCAGGAATATTTACCGTGATATCATCACGACAATTGAAAAACAGGTACCAAAGCTGACGGGGGTCAGACAACTCCCATGTAATCCTTTGATGTACAGCGTACTGCCTAAGCTGCGCATGATGCTTTCGGAAGTTAAGCCTAAAATCATAAAGTGCCGGCATAATACCCTTATATCAAAATACTATGCAAACCAGCTGGAGTTCAATAAGATCTCCCTGCCACTTACGCCCGACATGATTGTCTACTGCAGGACCAGATATCTCTACATCGAACAGTCATCGACAGCAGAAAGCATACTTGAATCGATCAGGACCCAGCTACCCCGGTTTAAAGAAGAGTATGGTTACCTGCCGAAGGTAATTGTGATAAGGAATGCAGGTGTTTTTGCCATTGATGAAAGCTCGTCCTCCGCAGAAGCGGTGCTTGATGTTTATGAAGACCTGATCAGGGTCAGTCACTATGCATCGCAGTGCGGTGGGGTTAAATCTCTCAATCCTGACCAGACAGCATTCATTGATAAATGGGAGGTTGAGAATTACAGGAGGAAGGTTGCCGGATCAGGATCCGGAGAAAACAAGATTGCAAACAGGATAGCGGTTGTAACGGGAGGGGCGCAGGGATTTGGTGCAGGGATTGCTGAATCATTATACAGGCTGAACCTGAATGTTGTTGTTGCTGATATTAATGAAGAGGCAGGCACTTCTTTTGTTTCAGGATTGTCAGAGATAAAGTCCTCCGGCAGAGTAATCTTTAAGAAAACCGATGTCTCCGACCCAGTTTCGGTAAAGGAGATGATTGAAGCAACCGTAACCGAGTTCGGGGGACTCGACCTGATGATAAGCAATGCGGGCATCCTTAAAGCAGGAGGGCTGGATGAGATGGAGCCCGATCTTTTTGCCAGGACAACAAATATCAACTATAACGGTTATTATCATTGTGCCAGGTATGCTTCAGAGGTGATGAGACAACAGAATAAGGAGAAACCGGATTATTTTACCGACATCATTCAGATCAATTCAAAGTCGGGTCTTCGCGGCAGTAACCGTAATTTTGCTTATGCAGGAGCCAAATTCGGAGGGATAGGGCTCACGCAGTCGTTTGCCCTTGAGCTGGCTCCGTTCAGGATAAAGGTAAACTCAATATGTCCTGGAAATTTCTATGACGGACCGCTATGGTCGGATCCTGAGAAGGGGCTCTTTGTTCAGTACCTGAATGCGGGAAAAGTACCCGGTGCAAGGACAATTGAGGATGTCAGAAAATTTTACGAGGATCAGGTCCCGTTGAAACGGGGTTGTACTCTCGGTGATCTGATGAAAGCCCTGCTTTATATTGTAGACCAGGAATATGAGACCGGGCAGGCTGTCCCGGTAACAGGCGGGCAGGTGATGCTTGGATGAGAGAGCGGGAGAGCGAGAGGGCGAGAGGGCGAGAGGGCGAGA
>Ga0079037_100001707_pt1 | contig 11653 bp, 6 predicted proteins | sample Mud3Dept4metaG_FD_71479 | JGI IMG/M metagenome (GOLD analysis project Ga0079037, IMG submission 71479) | Freshwater wetland microbial communities from Ohio, USA, analyzing the effect of biotic and abiotic controls - Mud 3 Core 4 Depth 4 metaG | ecosystem: Environmental > Aquatic > Freshwater >... | reverse complement strand
ATTACCGTTGGCTTTAGCCAACGGTATATCAGCCTCATTTTAAGGGACTTTAGTCCCTCATGTTGGGCTAAAGCCCTTATCAGGGAATGACCTTAGACCGTTGGCTAAAGCCAACGGTAACTTAAAATACTTTACAAAAATCTCCAAATTATTAAGAACTCGTTATTAGGAAAAACATCTCTAAAAGAGCTACTTACAAACCAAAGGTAGAAAGTTGTCAAAGAACTAAATTTTATGCAATTTGAAATCAATTATATTTAAGTGAATATTAGTGATAGATTTTATTAATTTAGTCAGGATACAATACAGCTCATTATGACAAATGATCCTCAGATTATAAGGATTCCATCGGCTCAGATGCAATCAATTTTTACCGGGATATTGAAAAAGACAGGTTTCTCTGATACAAAAGCTGAAAAATGTGCTGAAATTTTTACCGGAAATAGTTTAGAAGGCGTTTATTCTCATGGTGTTAACAGGTTTCCACGGTTTGTAAGTAATACAAGAGATGGATACATAGTACCTGATGCTGAACCATCACTTATTTGTTCAGCAGGTGCAATCGAGCAGTGGAACGGAAATCTCGGTCCCGGGCCGTTAAATGCTGTTTTTGCCACGAAACGGGCAACAGAGCTGGCCGATGATAACGGGATTGGTCTTGTAGCACTGGCAAATACCAACCACTGGATGCGCGGCGGAACCTATGGCTGGCAATCTGCACAAAAGGGATATGTATTTATTGGCTGGACAAATACAATTGCAAATATGCCGGCCTGGGGAGCAAAAGACGCACACCTGGGAAATAACCCGTTTGTTCTGGCCGTACCATATAATGAGGTAGCTATTGTCCTTGACTTTGCCATGACGCAGTTTTCATACGGAAAGATGGAAGTATACAATGGTGAAGGGAAACAATTACCTTATCCTGGTGGTTTTGACAGGAAAGGAAAACTAACAACCGATCCCGGTGAGATCCTTGAAACATGGAGACCTCTTCCAATAGGCTACTGGAAAGGAGCAGGTCTCTCTCTTCTGCTGGATATTCTTGCAACTATATTATCTGGCGGATTATCGACTCATAAGATCACAGAGAAGAAAGCAGAATATAGTGTATCTCAGGTATTTATTGTAATAAGTATTAAAAAGCTGCATAATTTCCCAGCAATAAATAATTCAATTCAGCAGATCATAAATGACCTGCATCAATCAATTCCTGAAGATGAAGCCACACTCATCCGTTATCCCGGTGAGAACATAAACAAAATCCGTAATGAAAATCTGACGAACGGGATTCCTGTGAATAAAAAATTATGGAATGAAATTATCTCTCTCAACTCTGCGCCCTCCTCCTTCGCTAAAGCTTCGGAGGACACATGAGCCCTGAGCCTTCCTCCAGTTAAAATTCCTCTTTTTTAATTTCAATCGGTATCTTATTTAATTCTGCAAAATCAATAATGCCATTTTTAACAGACTCAATTATTTCAATGTAATTAGTTCCAAACCGTAAGGTTGTTTTTTTTCGGTTTTTGATATTGAAATTAATATTCAGTGGATATAATTCCAACTTTTCAATATCAGAAGCATTTATTCTTTTTTTTGGCAGCAATGAATTCTGTTTCACCAATATGTAATCTGGAGCTATTTCAATATATTTTGTTGTTTTTCCCATACCCGCAAGAATCTGATACAGACCAAATCCGGTCAGCAGTACGATTGTTATCCAGAGTTTTTTATCCGTATTCAGTGATTTTAAATTGAATATTGTCCAGTAAGCTGCAATTGCGATACAGGCAATGCCAAACACAATCTGGAAAATCCTGACTATCAAAGAATTTTCCCTCGGTTCAAGCAAAATAAGATTTCTTTCCATGTTTATCTGTTTCAGATATGTAATACATTTTCCTTAAGCAATATAGAAAATAATCAAGTGTTTTAATGTCATTTCAAATTGATTTTATATTTTTATAGAATGTTAAAACCAAATTTACCAGATATGAAAGAAAATTCACAAACCATTACACGGCGGTCCTTCATAGGATCAACCGGAACTGTAGTTGCTGGTCTGACAATTCTCCCAAGTTCAGTTATCAGCGGTCTTGGTTACAGGCCACCCAGCGACAAGCTAAATATAGCTGTTGTTGGCATCGGGGGGATGGGGGACCATAACCTTAATTCATTGAAAGGCACGGAAAATATTGTTGCACTTTGCGATGTTGACTGGGCTTATGCAAAACCACAATTTGATGCAAATCCCCAGGCCAAACATTACTGGGATTGGCGAAAAATGTACGATGAAATGGGTAAATCCATTGATGCGGTAGTCGTTGCTACTGCTGACCATACTCATTGCATAATTGCAGCAACTGCCATTACACTGGGTAAACATGTATATGTGCAGAAGCCTTTAACCCATACAGTTTATGAGTCAAGATTATTGACAAAACTTGCTGCAAAGCATAAGGTAGCCACTCAGATGGGGAATCAGGGTGCTTCTGGTGAAGGAGTCAATCTTACCGTTGAATGGATCACCAATGGAGAAATAGGAGATGTCCGTAAAGTTGAAGCATTTACGGATCGCCCGATATGGCCTCAGGGATTGAACCGTCCTGCAATAGGTGAATGGGTTCCGGAAACACTGAACTGGGATCTGTTCGTCGGCCCGGCTCCGATGCGTCCATATCACAGCATGTACACACCCTGGAACTGGAGAGGCTGGTGGGATTTTGGAACAGGCGCTCTAGGCGATATGGCATGTCATATTCTGCATCCTGTATTCAAAAGCCTTAAACTTAAATATCCTGTTAAAGCCCAGGGTAGTTCAACACTTCTTTTAACAGATTGTGCTCCAAATGCACAAATGGTTACACTTACTTTTCCTGAAAGAGTAGCGCCCAATCGTTCAAAAATAAAATATCCGCAGGTGGAAGTGATCTGGTATGATGGTGGTATTCAGCCGGTTAAACCAGCAGGCTGGCCTGCCGGAAAAAACATGAACGACAGCGGTGGTGCAGTTATTTTCCATGGAACAAAAGATACTCTTATATGTGGATGTTATGGCGTTAATCCATGGCTTTTATCAGGACGTGTACCTGTTGTTCCAAAAACCGAACGCAGAGTCGATGTCAGTCAGGAAGATGAAAACTGGTTAAGCCGATATAAGAAAAATCCGGCCAGCGCAACTCCCAGCAAATCGAATGAACTCGACTGGGCGCGTGCCTGCAAGGAGAGCCCTGAAACAAGAATCCCGTCAAAATCAGATTTTGCCGAAGCAGGACCATTTAATGAAATGGTTGTTATGGGTGTTCTTGCTGTAAGACTCCAGGGACTGAATAAGGAACTTGAATGGAATGGTGAAAAAATGGAATTCACTAATATTTCAGACAGCGAAACCATAAAAATTGTCGTTGAAGACAAGTTCTCAGTCAAAGAAGGACATCCGACCTTCAATAAGACTTACACGGAACCGATGAATGCAAAACAGTTTGCTTCAGAAATGATCAGGCATAATTATCGCAAAGGCTGGTCATTGCCTGATATGCCGGTATAATATTAATTTAAACTTAATAATTGTTATGAAAATTGTAAGAATTCTTTTTTTATGTGTGCTGGTCTTAGGACTTGCTGCTTCCTGCAAATCAAAAGGGAAAGCTGTAAAAGAAACCAAAGATGATGGCTGGGTTTCACTTTTCGATGGTAAAACAACTGCCGGATGGAGAGGATATAATATGACCGGATTTCCATCTGCAAACTGGGAGATAGTTGATGGAACCCTCCATTGCCTTGGCGCTGGAAAGGGTGACATGACCAATACCGATCTGATTACTGAAAAGAAGTACGGTAATTTTGAATTGTCACTCGAATGGAAAATATCAACAGGAGGTAATAGCGGAATTTTCATTTTTGTACAGGAGATTCCCGGCGTTGAGATTTATAAATCATCTCCCGAAATGCAGGTTCTGGATAATCTAAATCATCCTGATGCCCTGAAAGGGATTAACAACAACAGACAGGCAGGCTCACTTTATGACATGATACCTGCAGTTCCTCAGAATGCAAAGCCTGCAGGAGAATGGAACCAGGTGGGAATAATGGCTAATAATGGAAATGTTGTTTTTAAACAAAATGGTGTGAATGTCGTTTCATTCACACTGGGTACCGAGGAATGGAAGCAAATGTGTGCCAATTCCAAATTCAAAGACTGGAGCTGGTTTGTTAACACTGCTAAAGAAGGGTATATCGGCCTTCAGGACCATGGTTGTGAAGTGTGGTACAGAAATATAAAAATCAGGGAATTATAATAATCCTGGTTAAGTTTTAGGAGGTTGAATCATTCGGTTCAACCTCTTTTATTTTTCCATTAAGTCCTATTTCTTCCGCAACTTCCCGCATGCCCATTATGCAGTCAGTTATCAGGTCATCGAGACTGACGTTTAACATTGCTGCTCCCTTCTCAATAACTGATCTGTCAACACCGGCAGCAAATCTTTTATCATTCCATTTCTTCCTTACTGACCTGGCTTCCATATCAAGAACGCTTTTTGAAGGCCGCACAAGTGCACTTGTTACAACAAGACCTGTAAGCTCATCCATGGCAAAGATTGTCTTTTCAAGTAAAGAAACTGGTTCAACATCAGAAACCAGGCCCCATCCATGACTTAAAACTGCCCTGATATATTCGCCAGGCCAGTTATTTTCTTCCAGAATTTTTTTAGTCATTGTACAGTGCTGCTCAGGATACATCTCATAATCAAGATCATGCACAAGACCGATGATGCCCCATTTTTCCTCATCTTCACCGGCTTTTTTAGCCATATATCTCATAACTCCTTCAACGGCAAATGCATGTTTTAAAAGACTTTCAGATTTATTATATTTTTTAAACAGTTCAAGCGCTTCTTCCCGCGTAGGCTTAGCTGATAACATAATAATAAAGATTATTGTTTTGTTTTTACAATTGAAATAACCCTGCTTGAACCGGGGTATACAACTTTCAGATAATAAACTCCGGAAGCTAACCTCATGTCATTGATTAAAATTTCATTCATTCCGGAAATGACCTCACGTTTAAAATCCATTAACTTCTTACCCAATGAATTCGTCAGGGTTATATGAGCTGTTCCGTCAGCTTCTGAATTAATGATGATATTGAGTTCCCTGGTAAAAGGATTAGGATAAACCAGCAAGGGTTCGTCAATGTCGTTATTTTCAATGTTAACTTTTAAAGTATCGTTTTGAAGGTAATCATTATCGCTGTCATCGAAGTAAACAATAACATTGTAAATTCCATAGCGCGAAAGATCAATTTTAGAGTTGAATGTTACAGAAACCGAATCACCGGAAAGAAAAAGCTTATCGGAAAAATGTTGAATTACCGGTAATTCATCATTTACTTTATATGCCATATCAAATCCTTTCACTGTATCGGAACCAGCATATAAAACTTTGACCGTAACAGATTCTTTATCAAGGTCTTCCTTTTGAACTGGTGATACGATCCTTCCCGCAATAAGGTCTTTGGATATAAATCTTACAGTACCCAGAGCAGCAAAATCTATCATATCTATCATTGCATAATCACTTCCGCCGGATACTGACTGGTCCTTCCTGTAGATCCATTCCATCTTGTTGTAACCGGCCGGAACTGCTATTGATTTCTTTTCCCATAAAGTTTCACCTGATTTCTTAAATGCCTCAGTATTATTGATTTTAAAGATAAAGAAATCATATCCTGGTTCAGAAGATACTTTGTAGCCAAATTTAATGGAATCAGCAGTCGGATAATATGTTAAAATTATCAGGGATGAGGAACTGTTGTGGGAAATAGCACCAGACTTTGCAGACATTATACCATCAAAGGGACCGGACTCAGTTATTATCCATGGTTTAGAACTTTTGTTAATCCAGGGAAATACATTGAAAGTACCTGACTCAAAAGATTCCCTTATGCGTCCGACCCTGAATGAAAAGTCTCTTTTGACAAAATATGGATTACAATCAAGAAGTGTCAGAACAGAAATTGTTGTACCGGAACTTACAGTTTCAGATAAATGAACCAGAACAGGAATTTCGACTGTTTCGCCGGTTATGAGTGTGCCTGAATTTTTAGTGGGTTCAAGAACAGTAATACTTTCACTCGGACTTGAAATATTAAACAGTCCTGAAGTGCTGCTGCTTCCAATGTTCCGGGTTCTGAAGACCAGTTTAAAAGTTTCACCAGGATCAGCAATGGTGTTGCCATTACCTGTTTTTGAATCATCTATCTGGCAACTTAAAATTTCAAGAACTGGTGCATGTACACAAATGTCAATTTTATAAAGTTTCTCATATGTATCATCTTTAAGTATAAGATCAATTGTAATTATCCCGTTATCAGGAACATACTCTGCAATAGTGATGGAAAGGTCATCCTGTAATATAATTTCTTTTCCGGAGGCAAGAGTATCTATTTTGACATAATCACTGTTTATTGTCACCCATTCTGACGTCGATAATATTTTAGCACTCAGATTCCTGGAATCAGTTGATCCCTGGTTGCTGATTGTAAGGCTGAGGAAAAGTGTCTCTCCGAAATCGGCAAGACCATTGTTGTTTCCGGATATATCCTTTATTTCTGTTTTATTCAGGTTAATGAATTCATCGCTGATACCTGAAAAATATACTGTTTTAATTAATGGTATCTTATTCTGACCTGTAATTACGAAAAGACATGAATCATCCTTTATACCTGGCATATCCAGTGTCACAGATCCGGAAGCACTTGCAAACGAAGCATCCCAGAGAGTATCAAAATGAGAAACCGCAATATATGAAAAGGGCTCAGCAGTAAATGAATAGGATCTGATATTGTTCGGAAGCGTATCAGGCAAAACAATATTAAATGTTTTGGGAGTACCAATAACCGGGATGACACTTGGGTCCCCCACCAGATTATATGTCTCCCAGTAATATTTTTTCCGTGAACTGGTGCTTGCGCTCACTGCAAGATTTCCTGCATAATTGATCTGCCCCATGGTATAATACCATTCTGAAGCCGGTTCCCCGTGCGTATGGAACATGCGGTCATATGCACCCAGCCCTGATGTTTCATAAGTCACATTTTCAGATGGGGTACATACACCTACTGCCCAGTAAAAATCCTCAAACCAGTGCGAATCGCTGGAACATCCGATAAAACCAATAGCGCCTTTGTCCTTTGAAACAACCATTTTGTTTCCAAGCGATGAGACATCAAACCTGGATGTCAGACATGCGTTGCTGATTATGAAAGGATACATGTTTTTGTTTGTCAGTTTTCTGACATCGGAAGTGTCTATTTTTAGGTGCAGCCATCCTGAAGATGCTCCATGTCCCGTATAGTTGACAAATGAAACACCTTTGTTAATTAACTCTATGACTGAATCCTTGTGGGCAGTCTGTGACTGCTGAGGATAATAAAAATGATATTCATTTATTTTATTGGCAGGTGTCAGATAATTTGTGATGCCATACTTAACCTGACCATTCATAAAAGTGGCATAGGAAGCATCATACCCTGCTGTAATCAAACTGTTAGAATAGAATTTATTTGTGTCTGCAAATTCAAATTTTTCATATTGAATAATTTTATTTGTCACCGATTTTAACTCGGTTGTGTCTTTAACCGGTAATCGTCCGATGAACATCTCCGGAATATAATCATCATTGCCGCTGAATTCTCCATAGTACATATCTGTAATCTGTACGGTGCCGTATCTGGGCACCCTGGAGACATCCCCGATAATGAGCAGATATTCCGGTGGAGGATTATTCCCTGTGTACGAATTATAGATATTTTTCAGAGTATCTTTAAGAGAAGCATAATCGTCACCTGAAAAATGAACTCCTTTATATAAAATATCCAGGATGAAGCCTTTTTGTGTCTTCCATTTTATAAAAGGTTCAAGGTGTTTTCTGAAAACAGTATCCGTAACAATCACCATTTTTACCGGTTGATCCGTGTAACCGGGAATTACATCCTCCGGATTATAGTTGAGCACTCCCTTTCCGAGAGAAGCATTGAACAGAGCGGATTCCTGCAATGGTGCTTTTGTTCCGGCTGTTTCTAGAAATTTTATCTCAATTTTCATCGAGGTAATGACCTCAATCTGGTTTGAATGCGGATTATACCTGACAGGCGAGATAAGGATGTTAGCAAGCTTCTTTTGTCTGACTGTTCCGACAGGTTCAATTCTGACAGTATCGTATTTTATAAATTCACGGGTTGCATAACTGGCTTTATCAATTGTAAAAGGTTTATTCTGCCCGATCTCTTTAATATCCGCTTCCTGTGAAGGAAATAGAATTCCTTCAATTTTTTTTCTGCCAGGATCTATTCTTGATGATCTGACCTCAGTTATCTTAATACTGTATGTATAATTTTCAGGTACCGTTATAAGGCGGCTGAAGACAGGCATTTCAGGTTTGCCGGGCAATGACGTTGGTGTGTGTCCGGGAATAATTACCCGGTAAAAAGAGCCGTTATCATCAGTAAAACTTGCAACGTCAAGCTCAGATATTGAATAATTTATTGTAATGGAATGATCAGAAGCAATGACAATATTTTTCTGCAAATCACCATCAAAATGGAATTTGTGACTCATTACCGGCTGACCGCTGATAATCAAAGAAAAAACCAGGAAAAAACCCGCTAACCCGGTTTGTTTATCTTTCCCTAAACGCATCAGTGTTAATTAATTAACGCTGTAACCTAAATACCCGTGGCAAGTTATTAAAATTTAGGGATAAAACGAAAGTGATCATAATATATTTGATTAACATAATAAGATTCGTATTTTTATAGTTGATTTTGTTAGGTGATTATACAAAATATAATGAAAAGATTCGCCGCATTTTTAATCCTGAATGTCTTCTTTACCGGATTATTTGCCCAGGTCAATAAATTTGGAACTCCCCTGATAAGAAACTACAGTACACAGGTTACCGGTGGCACTGAGAATAATTTCTGCATTACAAAAGATAAATTCGGAGCGGTTTATCTGGGGAACAATGATAATGTCGTGATCAGATTTGATGGAAGTAACTGGTCAACGATACCCATAAAGAAGAATACCCTGACAATCATATATGCTCTCGGGACGGATGAAGATGGAATAATCTATGTAGGAGGACCTGACGAATTAGGCTATATAGAACCGGATTCCTCGGGGAATCGCGCTTATGTTTCTTTGAACGACCGCCTGCCCGGTGCAAACGATCTTACTGCTGATACAAAAGTCAATGTAACAACTTTGAGTTTAGCAACTTCAGATTTTATGATTGGGAATATTTACTCTCTTGTGGTCAAAGACTCAAAAATATATTATTTAAGTGAACGCTCCCTTATTATTTACAACAGAGCTGATGATAGTATCAGTTATGTTAACCTCAGGAAGCTGGGATTCAGAAATTGTCTGAGAATAGTCCTGGTTAATGACAGGATCATTATTACTGATAATAACTTAGGACTCTTTGAATACAAGGACGGGCAGATTTCTCAGTTGCCTGGTGGAAACTTTTTCGGATATAAAATGAGTCTTACAGTTTTGCCATATAAAAATAATCAGATTATTGTCGGGACTTATAACTCAGGAATTTACATTTATGATTTAACAACCGGATCTGTTGACAGCAGCTTTTTTGACCGGAAAATGTTTTACAAATTAAAAGAGTTAGGTGTCTATTGCGGGACTAAGCTGTTTTCAGGGGATGTTGTATTTGGCACTGTAGCTGATGGTCTGTTTGTATTTGATGAAAATGGTCATTATACAGGTAATTGGAATACACAGAATACTGAAATGCAGGATAATGCTATTTATGCACTTTATTCTGATCCGGCTTCCAATTCTGAATTATGGATTGCTACTTTAGGTTTCACAACAAAAGCATATGTAAATCTTCCATATTACCAGTTTTCAGGGAAATCAGGACTGGAAGGCGGGATCAACAATTTCTGCGAATTTAACGGATCTATCTATGTAGCAACTGATAATGGCGTTTTTAGTAGCAGTGTAAAAGAAGACGGGACCAGGATATTTAAACAGTTTAATAATATAACTGACCAGAGTTTTCCACTTACAGTGGCGACAGTCAATAATGAGAAGTTTCTGCTTACCAGTTCATTATTCGTTGTATACAAAATTGAAAACAACGGAAAAACGACAATATTAAGCGGTGAAAATATCATCGCCCGAAATAAAATAGATCGCCAGGCATTTCCGGCAAGAAGTATTTTACAATCTTCAAAAAAACCTGACAGATTCTACTTTGGACTTAGTAATCAGGGAATTAAAGTGTTTGATTATGACAGGGGCAAATGGAAGTTTATACACAATGTAAAAATTAATGGTATAACAATTAATCTTAAAGAACTTCCAAATGGTGACGTAATTGCTATGCAAAATTACCCTGACGGCGTATACAGAATTCCGTTTAATGATACAGTTCCGGTTGTTTATGGTCCGGATAAAGGTTTACCTGAAGTTAGTTTTAATTCCCTTTCAGAAATTAACGGTGAAATAATTATCAATACAACAAAAGGCATATTCAGACTGAATACCAGTGATGATACCTGGATACCTTATAATGATCTGACCGGCGGATATACAAAGAACATTAATGTCGATATAGTTTATTCAGATAAGGATGGGAATAACTGGGTGTCTACCTCCGAAGACCGGTTTTATGATATACTTTTTTCAAAGAAAAATGATACACTTGTTAAAAACAAAGGGGGTTCATTTAATTTGATATCTGATGCTAAATTATTGAATATTAATTTAATAGAAGATAAGGTCTGGCTGGCAAAATCAAAATATATATATGTTGTCGATAAAGAGAAACTAAATCTGAAGCTTCCCGATGCCTCGACCTTACTGACACAGATTGTAATCAGATCAAGAGGGACAGATTCTCTTGTTATGAATGGAACATTTTATTCCCTTGATGATTTGGGAAGAAGATATCCTGTTATTTCTGATCCCAGAAAAAAATCCCCTGAATTCAGGTATTCGTATAATTCAGTATCTTTTTATTGGACAACACCCTATATGATTGAAGAAGATCAGCTTCTATACAGTTATCAGCTTGAAGGATATGAAAAAAACTGGTCAGAATGGCAAAAAATTGATTATAAGGATTATACAAATCTCCCTTTCGGTCATTATACTTTCAGGGTCAAGGCGAAAACCCTGACTGATATTGAATCAAAAGAGGCTTCATACAGCTTTACTGTTCTTAAACCATGGTACTTTACACCATGGATGCTGCTCCTTTATGCTATTGCAGCTATATTCCTGGTTATAGCGATTATCCTTTACTATACAAAAAGACTTAAGAATGAGAATATCCGTCTTGAAGGTATTGTCGCAGAACGTACTGCTGTCGTTGTAAAACAAAAGGAGGAACTCGAATCCAGTATCCATTATGCCAGTCGTATTCAGATGGCTCTGCTTCCATCAGAGAAAATTCTTTCTGACAATATAAAGAACTATTTCGTCCTTTTTAAACCAAGGGATATTGTCAGTGGCGATTTTTACTGGATGACCAAAAAAGGAGAAAGACTTTATATTGTCGCTGCTGATTGTACTGGCCACGGAGTTCCGGGTGCATTCATGAGCCTTCTTGGAATGTCGTTCCT
>Ga0079037_100001706_pt1 | contig 11656 bp, 11 predicted proteins | sample Mud3Dept4metaG_FD_71479 | JGI IMG/M metagenome (GOLD analysis project Ga0079037, IMG submission 71479) | Freshwater wetland microbial communities from Ohio, USA, analyzing the effect of biotic and abiotic controls - Mud 3 Core 4 Depth 4 metaG | ecosystem: Environmental > Aquatic > Freshwater >... | reverse complement strand
TTCCCTGTGCCGAGACCGGATCGGAGCGCAGGCCCCTGTGCAGGTCCTCCAGGACATCGCGCACGAATTGGGATGCCGGCAATTCAAGAAATGCATCTTCGTTGCATCCCATCACGAACGACGAGAGCGTAAGAAAGCCAAACCACCTTCGAGATCGAATTCATTTGTGCGGTCTGCTACTTGCTGGCGCTGCAGGAATACCTCCGATTTGGGGCGATCGGCAAGCCAGTCACTGTGAAGTGAGGACGGGCAGGAGGTGCACCATGACTGCGCGAAAAGAGACGTTAGGGGTACTGTGCTACATCCTCCTTGGCATCCTGTGCTTCCTGCTGGCGATGGCGCTGTTTCTCCTTCTCCCCATAGAACATCGGGACCACCATGCCTCGATACCCGATCTCCAGCATGCTGTCGTCACGGAGTTAGTGGACAGCCCCAATCGTTCCTCCGCTCGACGTTGATCGCAGCGCGAACGTACTCGATTGACTTGCCAACGATGGGTTTGCGGTAATCGGCCAATACATCGACGGCGATGGTTACGATGGTGACGAGCCTCTGCGATCATTCCTCACAGGCGCTGGCATGACCACGCCCGACGAGCTGGAGTAGGCGGAGATCGCGCCGGTCCAGAGGCCAAGCCAGACGGTGATCGTAACCGGGCCGGAGGTGGCCCCGATCATCTTGACCATGGCGCCGAGTCCGCCCGCCACGCAGACCGCAGGATGCGGCCCAGTCGCATTACCCAACTGTCCGCGTGCGGTCCGCCGCGATGGGAGCGCCGAATACGCACCGACTCGAGCGTCAATGGAGGGGAAAACGCAAGGTCTAGGTGATGACGGTCACGAGATCGTGGACAGAGTTTCCGGTCACGACATCGTGGACAATTGGTCTTTGACAACCGAGTGAGCGCCGCGCAGCTTACCATGAACACCAACCCGAGATGGGGAGGTGTTCATGGACAGCAAGTGCAAACGCGAGCGAAGAATTGCTATACAACGGTTCTTCAGCGGCGAAGAGCCGAGGGCGATTTGCGAGTCCATTGGGCGATCACGCTCCTGGTTGTACAAATGGGTGGCCCGGTACACAGCTGCCGATCCCGCCTGGTGTGAGGAGGCCTCCCGGCGCCCCCGTACCAGCCCGCACCGCACCCCGACAGAGATCGAAGAGCTCGTCGAGTTGGTGCGGCTCAGTCTGTACAACAAAGGGCTCTTCTGCGGCGATCAGGCTATCGCGTGGGAGCTGGCCGACCTGGGGGTGCGCCCGATGCCCTCGCTGAGCACCATCGGTCGGATTCTCCGGCGGCGGGAGTTGACCCATCGCCGGACCGGCCGCTACGAGCCGAAGGGGACCGTCTACCCCACCCTGCCCGCGCTGCGACCCAACCAGACCCATCAAGTGGATCTGGTCGGCCCCTGTTACCTCGCCGGCCCGATCCGGTTCTTCAGCCTGAATGCCATCGATGTCCGGCTCAACCGGTGCGGGGTCGAACCTATCACCTCCCGGGCGGCCCAAAGCATCCTGGATGCCGTCTGGGCGGTCTGGACGCGGCTGGGCGTACCCGAGAATCTCCAGGTGGACAACGAGATGTCCTTCTTCGGCAGTCCGGTCCACCCGCGGGGCCTGGGGCCGCTCATCCGGCTCTGCCTGCACTCCGGCGTCGCGCTCTGGTTCATCCCCCCGGCCGAACCCTGGCGGAACGGGGTGATCGAGAAGTTCAATGACCACTACCGCCAGAAGTTCCTCGGCAAGGTCACCATGACCTCACTGCCCCAGTTGCAAGCCGGGTCGCTGGCGTATGAGCACCGCCACAATAACACCTATCGCTACAGCAAGCTCTCGGGGCAAACGCCGCTCAGCGCCTTGGCCGGGACGGGAGATCCGCTGGTTTTCCCCTCGCCGGAGGAAGCGCCCCGACATCCCCTGGCGAAGCCGGAGGCCGGCTGCTACCACCTCGTCCGGTTCATGCGGAGCGATCTACGGGTGAACATCTTCGGCGAACTATTCTCTGCTCCCGCGGAGACCCAGTACGAATACGTCGTCGCCACGGTCGATGTCGCCGCGCAGAAGCTCAAGCTCTTCCTAGACACGCGCCAGGTTGCCGAATATGACTATCGACTCCGATGACCGGCGCCATGCTGGTCACGGCACCGTGCAGTCCCACCGTTGGGGAGTTGCCAATCCACGATGTCGTGACCGGAAAATCTGTCCTCGATGTCCTGACGGTTGTCAGATAGCAACTGAAGGTCAGTCAAAGCGTCGGTCGGCGGCGACGCCTCTTACCGCACGCTTTTCGAAGCGGTGACTGTGGATCCCTTTGTTTTGTCAATTTGACCGAGCAACATCATATACAGCGCCGATTCATCCTGGTCATCAAGAAACATCACGTCGTTCACTCTGTTATCATAAAAACCGCACACCCCCACCACTCCCAAGTTCAAGGCATTCGCAACAAGATAGATATTTTGGCCGATATGTCCAGCATCAAGAAGTATATAGCGGTATCCCCTTTCGCCATACTTCGTGATCGCCTTACCAAACGTGCCCGTAATGATCACGGAAGCCGCCCAGTCTTTAAACTGCGCAGCGTCAATGATACTTTCGTTCATCATCGTCCCAATATCATGATCAAGGGCGAGGACTTCCAGTTCATTGGACGCCGATAAATAGTGATACGTACCGCTTTTCAGATTCTTGACATTCGAAGCTACAAGATACAACTCACAAGAGTACAGCGCTCCGGCAGAAGGAGCGGTTCTTAAGCCATATTTGTATGTTTCCTCTCCAGTCTTCATAAAGGAAATTGCGCTTACTCCATAGCTTAATTCAAGCAACCTGGAAATGCTGGAGACGGGAATGGCCTTCTTTACGAAGGTCCGATTACTTCGCCTTCTCAAGAGGGCACTCTCTAACGAGATCTCCAACGGTCTTTTTCTCGACGTTAATTTTATTCTTGAAGCGGTGGCGTATGATTTTGTTCCTTTGCGCATAAGGGCAGCAATCTCACCTTCGGATAAGGGGAGAGTATGGATTATATGCGGAAAGTGCTTGCTGTTTTCATGATAGATGCTCCAGAGTTCCATTTTATCGTCTCTGCTCATGGCTCAAGGAAAGGGATGAGGAAACGTGTTAAGCTTGGCTTCGCTCCGTTCTTTGAATCCTAGTCTACGGGGAACCTCATAGATTCTTCTGTTCCCAAGCCAGTAATATGTGTTAAGTCCCAAATCCATGAATCCCGGAATTAGTGCTTTGATGACGCAGTAACCCAAGTCTTTGATTTCTTTTGGCGTTAGATCTACGAGAATGGTTTGGTAACCCTCTTTTGCGACTAGGTCGATCAGCCAACGAACGCGTCCTTCATAATCAACGTCCTGACCGACATTGGGCAAGGAGATTTCGTCTTTACCATGTGGGCCACTCAGAATAAATGAGACCTCTTCTCTGAAATGCCAATTTGAATAAAGCAGGGCGTGTTCATCGAAGGATTTCAGTTTCGTTTTCTGCCTTTCCCAGTTGATTCGTACGTTATTCTTATCAGCCCAAATAAGATAATTCAGGTTATGAAGACTTTCGGAAACTGATTTTCTTACCGCCACGCCCCAATCACAATCGCAGGCCGCCCCGAATGATAAATATGGGGCGATTCTCTTTCTATTCGCCATTACCGTAACAACAACCGGAACAGCGATGTCAGTATAAAGGGAAAAAATTAGGCATTCATATTTGCTTGTATTCAGATATTGCAGCGTCCTTTGCTCGCCGCATTCCCCTTGCCATTGGATTGCTATCATTTGCGGCTTTATCCTATTCGTCCACATGAGCATGAAAGCGTCTCTCTCGATCACTTCGCAGATCGAGGTGTAGGCTGCCTTGAAATAATTTTCCGAACATGCCAACCCTGTGGTCGTGTAGTAAGACAAATTACGCCCGTCCTTCAGGCCGGGACAGCATAATTGGGCCGGTACAAAGAACCGTTTTTGATCGGCTAATGCGACGCCTTCAACCCAATTTAATTCGGTATCCTCTCGGAACGGTATGAATGGAAAGCCCTCTTCTGCATATTGCGAGTTTGAAAACAAACCATAAGTCGAAGGGGCAATCGCGTGTTTTCTTATCTCATTGAAGGTGGTAGTTCTCTGTTCCATCCAATTACTCGCATAGTACCAACAGTACCTTTCTATTGCCTCTCCTAAACATTTCGCCTTCGCCTCCTCGCGAGACATGCCTGCCCCGGAAATTGAAAGCGAGTTGGTTTTTCCCTCGAAGGCGTCGGACCGCAAGGAATAAACCGGGCTATAGGCATGAAATGCAATGGGTCTAAGAAGGTTTTCCTCATGGACTAGTGCCCTAAAAAAACCCGTCCGTTGGTCAACGAATTTGGATTCCAGGAAATTGCTCATTGTATTTTGGATCTCAGATTACATGCGTTACAAAAAGGGACCTTCAAGAGTGGGTGCTTAGAGACTTCAATCTTCGCAAAATCGAAGACAATTTCAGCGAGGTCCTTCTGAAGAAACCGCTCTGTTGTCAAAACCTTAACCAGCATGACAACCAAAAAATCGGCACAAAACTGGATCATAAAATCCGGCTGATGCAAGCGTGAGATATGAATGAAATCTTGAGGTTCGACCGTGTCTCTGTCGAAGATGTGGTTTCGGGTCTTGAGAAGAGTGTAGCAATTATAACATGCGGATTCATACGGTAATAAGAACGGCGTTACGACAAATTTAAAGCTATCGATCATTGCCTTTACAAATTGAACGCCGCGGTCAAGGCAGAATCGATTCAATTGTAAGAAAATACTTCCATGAGGCAGTCGATGAAAAGCGACGATTAGATTGATGTCTCTAGAGAAGATGGCGCTATCGCCATACTCAAAACACTCCGGTTCGATGCTGATGACTTGACTGCTTTCAAGATTAGCTTTGAATTTTGAACTGAAATCAGGGGAATCCGAGAGGAACGCGATCCTTCTGTCTCTTATTTTCTTGTTGGCATCGTAATAGATCTTTTCTGACATGAAAGACTCGGGAAGCAGGCTTGTGATCACCTCAAAGTCTCTTTCCCGAATCGCATTCACCAGGATCTTTAGGAGACCGAAAGTGTTGTTGTCCCTGATTTCCAGGGACTCCCCGTCTTTCTCAATCAAAAACCCCCACGGGGTTTTTTTTATCTCCAGATTTCCCAAAGGTGTTTCCGATTTACTCATGCCTTATCAGTCCTGTTTTCATGCGTCCGACGTCTTTCCTCCAAGGGCGGTGATTGCCGCGGCCATTTCGGCGATCGTGCGGGCGTGAAGAATTGCTCGCAATGGTATCTCGACCTGAAATTGCCGGCTGACGCGCGATGCGACGCGCGTAGCCGCGAGCGAGTGGCCGCCCAGAGCAAAAAAGTCGTCGTGGATGCCTATCGGACCGACGTCAAGAACCTCCTGCCAAATCCTGCTCAACTCACTTTCGACCCATCCCGACGGAGCGACGAAGGGGGTATCCAACATTGGCCGACCGCCGTCCAGCGATGGTAATGCCCGACGGTCAAGCTTGCCGTTCGGGGTGAGCGGTAGCCTGTCCATGGCGATGACCGCCGAGGGAATCATATATTCCGGAAGCAACTCCTGCAGGGCAGCGCGCAATTGCGTCATGGTGGGTCCCGGCGGAGTCGCCGGCACGACACACGCCACGAGTCGCGCCTCGCCTGCCGGATCATTACGAACGACCACCGCAGCATCCGAAATGGCATTCAACTGAAGAAGCACACGCTCGACTTCGGTGGTGTTGACCCGATAGCCGCGGATCTTGGCGTGGCACTCCGTTCTTCCCAGATGCTCCAGAAGCCCGTCCGGGCGTCGGCGTCCGAGGTCACCCATCTGGAAGGCGCGCAGTTCATCGCTGCCCGGTTGGCGCGAAAACGCCGCTTCGGTCGCTGCGGGTTGCCGCCAGTAGCCTAGCGCGAGGTACCGGCTCTTGATCGTGATCGTCCCGACCTCGCCCGGCGCGACTTCCTTACCTTCGTCATCGAGGAGCGCGATTTCCGTGTCATCGGTCGGATAACCGATGGGGACCGTTTCGCTCGTGAGCTTGGTCTCCTTGGCGATAAAGTACTTGCACACGGTGGCCGTCTCGGTCGACGAGAGGCCGTTGACCAGCACGCATCGCGGCGCACAGCGCGCTTGAAAGCGCTCGACGTCCTGTGTCTTCACGGTGTCGCTGCCGAGGCGGACAATGCGTAGGTCAGGGAAATGCACGCCGTCGTCAAGGGTGTTGAGAAACGAACGGAACAGGGGGGACCCAAAAAAACAGATGGTAATGCGTTCCTTGATCAAACCGCGCGCGATGGACGCCACGCCGTCTTGCTTGACATCGAAGAGGTGGAGGCTCGCACCGTTGAGTATCGCCGCCAAAATGTCGCGCGTGGCGCCAAAAACGCTCGCGTAGCGCAGCAGCGCGATGCGATCGTCGCTGCAGACATGAATACTGTTGGAGTAGCTCCGTATGAAGTGCAGGACGTTGCGATGGCTCTGTATGACCCCCTTCGGTTGTCCGGTGGTGCCGGACGTGTACAAGAGCCACGCGATATCGCTCGCGTCAGCGAGATTGGGCGAATCGCCATCGAGGCGGTCGTCGTCACCGCAGTCAGGCGTCACCATCTGAGGCGTACCGTTCGACAACTCGTGGGCCAACGGGGCATTGGCATCGTCCGTCACGATGAGCCGCGCGCCCGAATCCTCCAGGACAAATCGATTTCTCCGCGGGGGATAGGAAGGATCTAAGGGCACATAGAACTTCCCTGCCTGCAATATGCCCAGCAGGACGCCAACCACGGCAATGCTTTGTTTGAGCAGAAATGCCACTGGCTCGGGGCCATGGCCTAAGGTGCGTAGGATCTCCCGACTCACACGATGGGCACCGCAGCGCAACGCCGCATAGGTCCAATGCCCGTCCCCCATATTGATAGCCAACTTGTCGGGATATGCGCGGGCGATCTTGTCGAACCGCTCCGGAATGGACGTCTCGACGTCCCCCTTGGGAAACTCAACGAAGGTCCCCGAGGGGTGAAAGCATTGAGCCCGAATAGCTTTCTGTTCCAGCGGTACTCTCATGGTCAGTGGTCTTCGAGTAGTCCGTGGGCATCGCGTCGGATGCCACTTAGGCGCGTCGCCGTTAGCCCCTGCACCGCGTTCTCCCCGTGGTTGCACCCGCCGACACACCAGGGGATCCGCCCCCCGAACTCCTCGCAGAGTCGCTCATGCAAGCCTCCGGCCGGTGAGGAGTCTAACTATTATGGTGCACCGGAGACGGCGGTCAAGGAGAAAGACCCAGCCCACGTCTACGGCGAACAGATACGGGTGCAATGCGTTTGCCCATTCTCTCCGCGCATCCTCGGCAACTTCCCATGTTTCTCAACCGATCTCTACTGGACGGTGGGGCCATGAGGGGTGCGGACTGCCGACTGGAAAAACTGGGCAAATTCTCAGGAAATGATTCCAGGGCGCTGTTGAAGTGCTGGCACCCATCGCGACGTTATTTATGGGTCATCGATGCGCGTCTCCTCTGGGTGCGCTTGCCCTGCTCTGCCTCACCTCCCACCACCCCAGGAGGTAGATGGATACAACCCAAGCACATCCCGTTCGCGGGGTGCTGCTGGGTGGTTTTCTTGCCTATCTCAGCGTAATTTCTCGATGGTGTACTGCATGCGATCTGATTCATGTGGACACCAACGGCATTGGCTGCATCCTCTTGCCCGAATGATTTGCGGATGGTTTTCATGGGTTCCAGGTTGAAAGCTACTGCGCTGACTGCGATGCCGTGTTCACGTGTGTGGGCATCCCGCTCACGTGCAGGGTGCCCCAACGTCCATTACCCCGGGAATCTGTTTTTTAACACCTGAATTTTGCACCGCACCAGGGTTTTTCGACCCCCGACCGGGATATGAGGCGCCGGAAGCGGGGTACGGATAGGTCGTGTGTCCGGGTCGTGCACGGATTTCTTTGCGTCGCAGAGTCATCAGGAGCGGCCTATTACGCGGCCTTTCGACGCGCATCGAGATAGTCGAGGAAGTCCGTCAGGCCCGCGGCTCGCTGTTCGTGCACCGAGTAGAGCACCTCATCGCGATTGCCATGGAAACGGATCTTCGCCGCCACGTAGAGCAGCTTGAGCCGGGCGATCCGCAGCGTGTGGTCCGGCATGGCGATCCGCTGGGGCGCTGGCACCGGTTGGCCCCGCTGCGCCTGTCGCGCCGCGTGGCCGGCCAAGAGCTTCATCCAGCGCCAGAGGTTATACGCCAACCTCACCACCTGAAAGAACGCATGGTGCGCCTGGAAGCGCTTCGAGGGAATGGCCAGGACCCCCTCCCGCTGGGCCTCGCCGATGAGGGGCTCGACCGCCGCGCGCTGGTCGTAGTCCGCAATGACGGTGTGCGGCCGGCCGGGCACGTTGGACACGAATACCCGGTACAGGTACTGTTCCCCCTCGAGCAGCGGGAGCTGCCGCTCGCCCGCCTGGTCCTTGGGAATGCGCATCACCACGAACCGACACGGCACGGCCCAGTCCTGGGGCTGGTAGACGGCCTCGTTGTACTCATAGGCCCCGTGGCGGTACCACCCCGCGTCCGGGAAGGCCGGCGCGCAGCGCTTGTTGCCGAAGGTGAACTCGAACTGCTCCGCCAGGCACGCCTCGACGCTCTCCCACCCGATGAACTCCCCGTAGTATCACCCGCATGAGACAAGCTTCAGAGGGTAGACTCCCAGAGTGTGAGCCCCTTCCGGCGAAAATGGCAGCTACCCAAAGGGGTTTCTCTTCGGTAGAAGGAAAGAGGGAGCAGCCAACTCTCTCTCACCCCGCAAGCCGAAGGAGAAACCCCATGCCGAGCCTACGCGAGAATAGTCAACGGATCAAGCGGTTCCGGGAGCTCAAGGCCACGCTCCGGACGGACCGGACCCGGCTCCTGGTCGGGATCGACGTGGCAAAGGCGGAGCACGGGGTCCACCTCCGCCACGCCCACACCCGGATTGTGGCGCCCACCCTCACCATCCCGAACACCACGCGGGGCTTCACCCAACTCTGGGTGCGGATTCAGCAGGCGCAGCGGGCGACGGGGTGCCGCGAGGTCGTCTGTGGGCTCGAACCCACCGGGACGTACCATCAGGCCCTGGCCACCTTCCTGGAGGGGCAGGGGGCGGACGTCGTCCTCATCTCGAGCAGCGTGGCCTACTGGAACCGCCGGACCCAGGACGGGACCTGGGACAAGAACGACCGCAAGGACGCCGCCAACTGCGCGGACCTCCTCGAGCAGGGGAAGATCCTGTTCGCCTCACAGCCCACGGGCCCGCTCGCCGAGCTCCGGCGGCTGGTGAAGCTCCTCCGCCGCGCCCGGACGGAACTCGCGGCCTGCAAGGCCCGCTGGCGCACCGCCCTCCGCCCGAGTCTCGCCCCGATGGGGGAGCCGCTCCCGAACCGCCTCCGCGCCGAGCTGCCCACTGTGCTCCAGGCCTGGGAGCGGCCGACCCGCGGCGCGCCCGCGCAGCCCCGGGGCCGCCTCCCGCTCGGCCTGGCCACCGCCTGCGCCGACCTCGGGGCCCAGGTGACGGCGGTGCAGGCCCGGACCACCACGATCGAGGCCGCCCTCACGCCGCTCGCCGCGCGGCTCCCCGCCTACGCGCTGCTCCGCACGATCCCGGGCATCGGGTCGACCGTCGGCGCGATCTTGGTGGCGGAGATCGGGGATGTGGCGTGGTTCACCAAGTTCAGCCAACTGCGGAAGCTCGCGGGGCTGGACATCGTCCGCGTGCAGACCGGCCAGTACGCCGGCCAGTGGCGGATCTCCAAGTGCGGGCGGGGGCTCCTGCGCTGGGCGCTGTATCAGGCCGCCGGTGGCCTCGCGCGGACCGCGCCCGGCCGCGCCCGACTCGCGACGCTGAAGGCGAAGCGGCACGGGGATCGGTTCGCGGGCTTCAAGGCGATGGTGGAACTCGCCGCCAAGCAACTCCGGCTCGTGTGGGGCGTGTGGCGGAGTGGGACTCCGTACGACCCGCGGCGGACCGGTGGACTCCGGCGCCAGCCGCGCTGAGGGCGTGCAGCCGGCACAGAGTCGTCTTCCCCGGGGAGTCGGCAGCGCGACACCACAACGTGGCGGCCCGGTGGGACCGCCGGGGGACACTGGCGCGCCGCTCCCGCTCTCAGCAGCCCGGACACGGCCGGGTGGATCCCGCACGGCCGCGCGGCGATCGGATGGCCCACTACGATGGGGCATGAGAGACGACCACGGAGCGGCCTCGGGGACGGCGGGCAGACGGACCCACTTGAGGCGTAGCATGCTGCGCCGCGCGGAGGATTTTACCTTGACAACGAAAAAACGGCCGGGTCCCCATGGACCCGGACGGCGGTGACGTAGGACGGCAAGAGCGGCCGGAACTGCCGGATCTGCCGGGCCACCTCCCGCGTGGTGATCGTCTCGCCCCGCCGCTGGCTGCCGCAGAGGTACTCCCGGGTCTCGGCGAGGAAGCAGAGCACGGGCCGCAGGCCCTTCTTGCCCCGGTGCTTGGTGTTGTGCCCCTTGCGGGCCCCCTCAATGGCCCCGTACACCGTGCTCACCGTCGTGTCGATGTCCACCGTCACCCGCAGGGGGCGGTAGGCGCAGAGGGCCCAGACCGTCGCCCGCAGGGCCGCGCCCAGCCGGAGCAGGGCAGCCGACTGCACGATCGTGAGCGACATCAGGTACCGCCAGAAGGTGCTCACGGCGGGCAGCCGCGCCACCCGGAGCACACCGCAGACCATCGGGTCGGCGCGCACGTAGGCGAAGTGGCCCAGGCGTTGAAACCCGATGAACAGCAGCATGAGGAGTCCCAGCACCATCCGATAGTCGCCAAGCTTAGGCGCCCGCTTCGGCCGCACATAGCAGTGCCGGAACGCCGCCTCAAAGTGGATGAGGTCCAGGAACTTCACCAGGGCGAGCAGCCCGCCAAAGGCCGTCAGCCGCTCGGAGCACTCGCCGTAGGGCGTCTCCGCTGTGATCCGCAGGGGCCGGCTCGGCCCAGTCGCCCCTTGCACGCCTCCTCGCTTTGCCGTACGATTCCGCGTAACCATCGGGGTTCCCTCCTGTCGGGTTGGTCGTCTTGGAAGGGCAACCAATCCTATGGCGGTTCCCCGATGGTTTTTCAATGGGTTTTTGCGCGCTCAGCGCAAAAACCAGGTAACAACTGCCCCCCGGTGGTGGATGATTGCCGGCTCACGTTACTGTTGTCACTGCGAGTGTTGTCAGCGTTGATGACGCTCCTGCTGACGGCGTGCTTTCGTCGGTGCCCCTCACCTCCTACCTACCCACCAGGTGGACCGCAAAAACCCAAGCACGCCCCCTTCGTTGGATACTGCGAGGTGGTTTCTCGGTCATGCCGGAATGTCCTTCGATGGTGTGCTACGTGGATCCATACAGCACTCAACTGCGATGATGAAGAAGCAGCAGCATCCCTGCAAGTATCACAGGGCACGCGCAGGGTGCCCCACCTTTCCATACGCCGGGTACTGGTTTCGTGGCAACTGCCTCCTGCGTGGGTGACTGCCCGCGTGCGTTACGGCTGGCACGGCGAGTGCTGACAACGCTGGTGACTCTTGTGTTCATAGGTGCTTCCCACTGCACGTCACCTCCCACCATTCCTCCGAGGCGCGCG
>Ga0079037_100001705_pt1 | contig 11656 bp, 6 predicted proteins | sample Mud3Dept4metaG_FD_71479 | JGI IMG/M metagenome (GOLD analysis project Ga0079037, IMG submission 71479) | Freshwater wetland microbial communities from Ohio, USA, analyzing the effect of biotic and abiotic controls - Mud 3 Core 4 Depth 4 metaG | ecosystem: Environmental > Aquatic > Freshwater >... | reverse complement strand
TTTTTCATGTGAAAATAATATTACTATATTGTTAGAAATTAAGTGGTTCACATGGAACCTTCATTATTTTCATTTTCTTGTTGTGTAAGATTGTACATGAAGGTTTCATAGATGGATTATTATTTGAATCTATTATTGGATTTTGGATTATTTAGGGTAAATGTACACAATAAATTTCTTCCTGCGGCTCCGGAAAAGTGTGATATTACGACTGGATCCGGCTGAATTAAAATAAACCACCCCGTACGCCGGCTGGCGGACACCCCCCTTTAAAAAAGCATCAATTGTTATATATCTACGTATTTAACACCGTATTATAATACGTAGATAAATCACACTGTTATGATTTATCCCAAGACCGCAAGACAATTAAGTAATATTAGGCATTCAGAAAAATCTTAATTAGATTTGGACCGGACAACAATGTCGTAAATAATACTCTTAAAGTACCATTAATAAACAGGATCATGTTTAAAAGAAAATTAATTCCGTTCCAGGTCTTGATAATTATATGTATTCTCTCACCGGGAGCTGAAATATATGCTCAGGGTAAGACACAAAACCAGGAAAATGGAAAAATTCGAATAGCGTCATGCCAGTTTCCTGTGTCATCAGATATTAAAGAAAATTACCGCTGGATTAGAAACCAGATCATTGAGGCTAAACTGAAGCAGGCTGATATTGTTCATTTCCCGGAATGTGCCCTGTCAGGATATCCGGGATCAGATATGAATTCTCTTGACAATTTTGACTGGGATGAGTTATTCAGAGCGACTGATTCCCTTATGAATCTGGCGAAGGAATTAAAAATATGGGTGATACTGGGCTCAATGCACAGGCTGAGCGGTGCAAACAAACCTCATAACAGCTTATATGTAATTAATTCTGAAGGCAATATAGCCGACAGATATGATAAGCGGTTTTGCACCGGAAGCGATTTGAAATTCTTTTCGCCGGGTGACCATTTTGTTACCTTCAATTTAAACGGAGTAAACTGCGGATTGCTGATCTGTTATGACATAAGGTTTCCCGAACTATACAGGCAGTACTGTAAATCAGGCGTGAATATAATCTTTCAGTCATTTTACAACGCGAGACAAAAACCGGGAAGCATTCATCCCATAATAATGCATATTACTGCCCAGGCAATGGCGGCTTCAAATTATTTTTACATGTCACTGACAAATTCATCAGCAGCTGAAAGCTGGCAATGTTACTTCATTACCCCTGACGGCCTCGTACAGAACAAATTAACTGAAAATGTCCCTGGAATTCTGATTTCCGATTTGGATATTTCCAGAAATTATTACGATGCAAGCAAACCTTACAGAACAGATGCTATAAACGGGAAGCTTAACAGTGGGCAATGCGTGGAGGATCCAAGGTCAGCTGACCGAAAAAGCCTTTATTGATGAAAATCTCAGAGCGAAAATTTGGAATTGGCTTTATGACAGGATCCAATGTAATATCACAACAATAATCAACGCAGATCATATTATTTCTAATTTTGCGGTCTTCAGGAACTCCGGGCATGGCTTTTAACAAACTGCTTACAATATTTGCATTCTTTCTGATGGTAAATCATCCGGTTTGTGCACAATCCAAAGCAGTTAACCGGGATAAATACCGCATCCATATTGCCCGGACAGATGAATTGATAAATATTGACGGGGTGCTTGATGAAGAAGCATGGAAGAATGCTGAACCTGCCGGGAAATTTCAGCGCGTTACTCCCACCGACACCGGTTATGCAATAGCACAAACGGTTTCATATGTGACATATGACAAGACAAATCTTTATGTCGGGGCCATCTGTTATGATCCTACGCCAGGAAAGAGACCTGTGGAATCGATGCGCAGGGATTTTTCATTCGGCATGAATGATAACTACATGTTTTTTATCGATACCTACAATGATCAGACCAACGGATTTGCATTTGGTATTACAGCAGCAGGTTCACAAGCAGACGGACTGCAATACGGAGGAATAAATGTTGATTACAACTGGGATATCAAGTGGAGATCGGAAATCAAAAGCTATGATGATAAATGGGTTGTGGAGTGTGCAATTCCTTTCCGTAGTCTCCGGTATTTTGGCGGAGAGAAGGAGTGGGGAATAAATTTCGGCCGTCTTGATCTGAAAAATAATGAAAAATCTGCATGGGCCCCAATGCCCCGGCAGTTTCCTCACTGCTCCTTACCCTATACAGGGACCCTGGTCTGGGATCAACCACTTGATAAATCAGGACTCCGCTTCTCAGTTATACCGTATGGCATCGCCAAAGTCACAACGGATAACGAGACCGCTGAAAATACCAGATGGGACTGGAATGCGGGTTTCGATGGTAAAATGATCCTCTCTACCTCGATGAACCTTGATGTTACTGTCAATCCCGATTATTCGCAGGTTGAAGTGGACAGGCAACAGATAAATCTGGACCGTTTTGAGTTGTTTTTTCCTGAAAAACGGCAGTTTTTCCTCGAAAACAGCGATCTTTTTTCCAGTCTTGGCAAATCGGGGATACAGCCTTTCTTTTCTAGAAGAATAGGACTCAATGTTCCGGTCAATGCTGGATTGAAACTGACAGGCCGGTTTGGAGACAGGTGGAGGGTTGGATTAATGGATATACAGACCGGTAAACATAACGAGATACCATCCGGCAACTATGGTGTTGCAATCTTACAGCGTAATGTTTTCAGCAGGTCAAGCATAGTCGGATTCATGGTTAATAAACAAGTTACCGGCAGCTATAGTGATACGCTTCCTGACATCCTGAAATACAACAGGGTGGCGGGGCTCGAGTATAACCTGGCAAATCCCGATAACCGATGGACAGGCAAAGCATTTTACCATCAGTCTTTTTATCCGGGAGCCACAGCAGATGCCGCAGCAGCAGGCGCCAGGATTTCCTATAACTCACAATACCTTAAAGCCAGCCTTGATCAGGCATGGATAGGAGCTGATTATATCGCTGAAACTGGCTATATAAGAAGAACAGGGTATTATGAAATCTCTCCTTCGGTCAGCTACCTGTTTTACATGCCATCAGAAAGTAAAATAATGAATCATGGTCCGGGCTTTAATTTTAAGGCCATTTTCAGTCCCGCGTTTGAAATAACTGACCGCCAGATCATAATTAACTATTCGATAGGCTGGAAGAATAAAAACCAGCTGACTATAAATGTGGACAATGAATTCGTGAAATTAAGCAGTGCATTTGATCCCACAAATACAGGCGGAATTAAGCTTCCGGCAGGTGAAGATTTCACCTGGACAAATGCCGGAATTAATTTTTCCTCTGATACCCGGAAGCTGTTTTATTACAATCTGGAAGGCCAAATTGGTGGTTATTACAATGGATCAGGATGGCATATCGGCGGTGCAATGAATTACAGGTTTCAGCCTTATGGAAGTATAGCCATAACGGCAAATTATGCCAATATTTCCTTACCTGAGCCATACAACAGCGCTGAACTGATACTTGTCGGCCCGAGGCTGGATATAACATTTACCGACAAGTTATTCCTTACTACTTTTGTGCAATACAATAATCAGATAGACAACCTTAATATGAATGTCCGGTTCCAGTGGCGTTTTGCTCCGGTATCAGATCTGTTTATTGTTTACACCGGCAATTCATACACCGGTGATCTCAGAAACAAAAACCGGGGGTTGGTGGTTAAGTTGTCGTACTGGTTTAATTAAGGAAGACAGAAGACCGAAGCCAGAAGACAGAAGTCGGCAGTCGGCAGTTGGCAGTTGGCAATAAAAAAACTTCCGGCTTCTGACTTCTGACTTCTGACTATGTCCATTTCATCTGATGGCAGATAGAATCTGCCTGTCTTTTAGCAAGCAGGATTTTAACTCCTGATAGTTCACTTTCTGGATATCAACTTTGCTGTCAATTGCCAGGCAGGCTGCTGTTGCAGCCGACTGGCCAAGTATCATGAATACAGGCTCCATCCTTATTGAACCATATGCAATATGAGTTGCACTAAGGCACACCGGAACCAGAAGATTACTGCACTCAGAATTCTTTGGAACAACAGATCTGTAGCTTATAGGATAAGGTCCTGCTACCGGGACTTGAACATCTCCTTCATTTTTCACAAACCCGTTACCGTCAATAAATCGCTGGACATGATGGGAATCCATTCCATAAGCTCCAAGCCCGACAGGATCCTCTGCAATTTCCTGACCTTCGCAATGCTTCTGGGTCATTACATAATCACTCCTGAGCCGTCTTGCTTCACGGATATAAAGCTGGTCCGTCCATCCGTTATTCTCTGTAAATTCATCCCTGCAAGTTCCCCATTCCGAGACAACAGCCCTGACCTGTACCGGAATACGGGGATGATTCGCCAGAGTCCACATTAAACCCTGCTGGTACTTTCTGTGACGTTCAGCAATTCGTTCCCGTTCCTCATAGGATGCTTCAGGATACTCATAATTCTGACCAATAAAATCCGTGGAGAATCCCTTCTGGTTGTTTGTATCTGTTTTCCTGTTTGGCATTTTTGAATTGATCCATGGTACCAACGGATCTCCGTAGCTGTACATTTTCTCAACAGGTCCTTTGGCTGCCTCATAATTCCTGAACAGGAGCTCATAATCCGTTTCATTGTAACCATCGGGTTTGGAAAATGGTATCCGGTTCTCAGGATGATCGGTAAGAGTCATTCTGAAACAATAAGCCTGGATCCGCTTATCTCCCTGGCCCTCAATGCCTGGCCCGTCTTTATCTATGAAAGTCAATAAGCCACTCGACGGATCTCCTCTTTTGATGTATGGATCGACTCCATCTACGAAATTATGATATTTGTTTTGCAGAACCTGAACGCCATTCAGTGTTTCGCCGAATTCGCTGTTGGATTCACGGCCAAAGGTATATCTGACACCTGCAGTTGCCATTAAATCACCTTCATAAGTTGCATCGATGAACATCTTACCCTTATAGGAATTACCGTTTTCCATAATGATTTCCAATATCCTGTTTCCGCGTTTTACCACGCCATCCTGTCGGTTAAGTCTTTCACCGTATATCAGGTCAATGGTTTCGGGTGCCATCATTTTTTTGTAAACCTCAGTGGCTGCGGAAGGCTCAAAAGTCCACATTGCATCCTGCTTTTCGATATTCCGGCTCTCCTGATAATCTGCAGGATTTTGCCATTTCCAGATGGCCGGATCATCATAATATTTTTTTATATTCTGATAAAATTCACGTGAAATTCCGCCAATAGCCTGTTTGTTCCCGATATCGGTAGCGCCCAATCCTCCTGTGGTCAAACCTCCCAGACGTCGGGAAGGTTCAATGAGTAAAACCGATTTACCCATCCTTGAAGTCTGGATGGCTGCGCTTACCCCGGCAGATGTGCCGCCATAGATTACCACATCATATTTCTTTGGTCTTTTTTCAACACTGCAAAAAGCGGTTGTGAAAAGTATAACAATACAAATAATGAGTAGGGGTCTACTTGTGAATGTCATAAATGATTTTTTATTAATATAAAATAAATATACAGAAAAAACCCATTAGATTCTTATTCATCCTCCTGTCAGATTGAAAGAATTTTTTATCTTGTGATGTTATATTAAGGATTTATTGAAATATCGGCAATTAAATAATAACCATTTTAATTAAAATGAAATGAAGAAGATATTTTTTGTTGCTCTTATAGTCATATTCTTCTACAGTTGTACTCAAAAAGAACAACCTGTTCCGGAAGAAAAGATAGATCGTGGAGTAGTGGCGCTTCAGGTCGATGAAACTCATGCCTATGTAGGATGGCGTTTGCTGAAGGAGGATCCCGTAGATGCAGCTTTTAATGTTTACCGGCTCAGGGTAGGGGATACACTCTATCAAAAAGTGAACAATGAACCGGTAAGAACCTCCACTAATTTCATGGATGAAACTGTAAAAATAGGTCAGGCTTACCGTTACAGGATTAAGACGATAGTAAACAACTCTGAAATTGAGACCCCGGGTTTAGCATATGTTTATATGGTTGGCAAAGCTGAACGTGAATTAGCTGAACCAACTGCCTATATGCTTAACAAGCCTTATTATTCTATAAGGCTGAAAGACGAGGTCTCAATCAACAGGATCGGGATAGGGGATCTGAACAATGACGGGGCTTATGATTTTGTTATTCAGCATCCGGACTTCAATACTGATCCCTATTACCGGCTGTTTTACTGGAAACGCAGCATGGAACCCTATACACTCGATGCCTATTCATCGAAAGGGGAATTTTTATGGCGTTACGAAATGGGATGGGGCATTGAATCAGGAACATGGTTTGCTCCTTTTATTGTATATGATATAGATGGTGATGGCTATGCTGAGATTTATGCCAAAGCAGCCGAAGGGGATCCGCGGGAACTGGATGGACATGTTCTTGAAGGGCCGGAATATCTTGTTAAGATTGACGGACAAACGGGTAAAGTTGTAAAGAGAACAAACTGGCTCTCAAAAGAAGGTTTTGAGAACTACAATTACTGGAGCAGGAATTTTCTTGTTATCGGCTATTTCGACGGTTTAAATCCTTCTCTGGTAATGCAACGAGGTACCTATACAGTAATTAAAATTGAAGCTTTAAATAAAAACTTTGAAAAACAATGGTATTTTGAAAGTTCAGGTGATTATAAGAAATACAGGGGGCAGGGAGGACATGCCATTCATACGGCTGATGTGAATTTCGATGGAAAAGACGAACTGATACCCGGCACTTTTGCCATTGGTCACGATGGGAAACCTTTATGGCATCTGGGACTGGGACATAATGATGTTGGGGTTGTGACCGATATAAATCCGGCGAGACCCGGAATGGAGGTCTTTTACGGCATCGAATCGCGTGCTGATAAAAACGGAGTCTGCCTCGTTGATGCTGCTACAGGGGAAATAATCTGGGGCTATGAAGGCAAGACAACTCATGTACATGGAGGTATGGCCGGGGATATTGATCCTGATTATCCCGGAATAGAATGTTATGCCGGCGAGTCAAAAGGCGGTGACGGATATTTTTTGTATTCAGCTGAGGGTCAGTCATTATCAAAAGAGAGTCTGGGAACACTTTCCCCAACTCCAGTCTGGTGGGATGCTGATGACCTTAAAGAGCTAAAAATACGTGATAAACTATTTAAATATAAGGGAGATACATTGCTTACCGGTATTGAAGGCAAGGTGATACTTGTAGCAGACATCATTGGTGACTGGCGAGAAGAGATAGTAACAGGACTTCCAGGGGAATTAAGGATATATTCTACAAATATTCCAGCCACAAGCCGTAAGATATGCCTGATGCAAAACCGCCAGTACCGCGTGGGAGTAACCCGAAGTACAGCAGGTTATGCTGCACCGCCACAACTGGGTCTGGAACAGAAGAAATGATCGTTTTTTCATACCGAAGACTGGATCTGACTTTTCAATCATCTGTTGCTTCATTTCGAAACCTGAGCGGTTCCATAGCTTAATTGCGGGTGCTTTTAAACTGTAATTTAAGAACATTTGCATATGGAGAAACCGGGTTTGATGGTAAGGAAATATTGATCCTCCCGTTTACCTGCTTCCATTGAATAGTCTCTTTGGATCCCAGTATTGATATTTTCCTGATATTTATACCTTTTAAAGAGTCTAAAGCTATTTCCTTGCCGGGCCATTCAAGTAATATGGCATAAAGGACATTCCCTTTTCTGGTAAATCGGACATCGCCGGCTTTAAACTGATATTCTCCGTTCTTCCTTCCCCACGACCCAACTTCTTCCATGGTAGGTCCTTCACCAAATACCGACCAGGGTCTGGTTCCGTAAATTGCCTCACCGTTCACCGAGAGCCAGGCGCCAATACCTCTAAGCCGATCCTGCATAACTTCCGGTATAGTCCCGTCGGCTTTAGGACCAATATTAATGAGAAGATTCCCGCCTTTGCTTACAATATCCGTCAGATAATCTACAAGCTCATTGGTAGTCATATAGTTTTCGCCGGGTGTCCGCTGATTATAACCCCAGGATGTGGGGTCCAGGGCATCGCAGGTTTCCCATGGCAAATCAAAGATCCTTGAGATATTCCGGCGTTCCGGAGTTTGAAAATCGCCGAGAATTGCACCATACCCTGCATTCCATCCCTCTCCGCGATTGGCCCACAGAGATCGCAACAGAGATTTTTTTGAGTTAATGCCAGCTTTGCTGGTATCGAGGTCCCAGCGGTCATTGGTCACTACCTCATCGGGATTTTCAGAGTGATTATAAAAATAAGCAATAACCTCATGGCTGTTCCAATGGTCAGCAAATAACGGCTTCCCGTTTTCGTCACGAAACGGGCCAACAACAACATCTCCCCACAAGATATCTGGCTGATATAAATTTACAAGTTCTTTAATGGAATTATTCATGTATTCCACCCATTCTTTATCCGGATATCGCGGATCCCAGAATGTATAAGTTGTATTATGATAAAACCCCATTTTCATTCCCCGTGACCGTACCTCCCTGGTCAGATCACCAGCCAGGTCACGGTGCGGCCCCATTTTCATTGCATTCCGGCTAGTAAATTCAGAAGGCCAGAGAGCAAACTCATCGCCGTGTTTGGCGGTAAGGACCACATACCGGGCTCCTGCCTCCCTGAACAAGTCTGCCCATACACCCGGATTAAAATGTTCGGCTTTGAACATGGGAATGAATTCATCATATTCAAAATTGACGCCATAGTTGTCGCGGTGGTACTGATTGGCCCCGGCCCGGATATTCTTGTGAAAAGCGCTGTCGGGCAGATCGCCCTGCGCTGCGGTATAGGGAGGACCTCCCGGTTTGTAACCATAATTGGATTTGGGACTCATATATTCAAGGTACCACTCATGGAATGCCGGTACGGAATATACTCCCCAATGGATAAAAATACCAAACTTGGCATCACTGAACCACTGTGGTGTCGGATGTGTTTCCAAAGATTCCCAGGTTGGTTCATATACTTTTTCAGGCTTTTCTTTGCAGCTGCCTAACATTGTCACCATAAAAGAAATCAAAACAAACGGGCGTATTAATGTAAATTGCGTTTCCAGGCACATATTTAAGATTATTTTATCCATTCAATAAAAAGATCATCAGGCTTGCCTGCTGATTCAGGTGATACAATACTTAGATTTCCGCCGGCATTCTTATATTGATAAGCTGTTTTGATAATTGCGAGATCCTTATTGATACCTTCCTGATCAGTTTTTTCCCCGTTTCCATCCGTGGTGCCTGCCATCATCAGCTTTCTTGGGGCAAGAGAGGCAGCAAGGTCAGGAAGATCGTAAGCAGTAAGGGCACCCGGAACAAGATCTTGAACAAATCCCGGATAATAATAACGATTCATTACAACAGACCGGTATGATGAATATGGTTCGATCAGAGCTACGCGGGAGATATTTGCATCAAATGCTGAAGCATAAAGCATCAGAGGTGTCATTTCCTTCCTTGCAAGGCCATAAATCTCATTTATTCCGTTCTTTTTCTGAAGCAACATTCTGAGCCTTATTACATCACCTACCCTTATACCTGCAATGCTTCTGCCAATAATGATGGAGGTGTACCACATATTATATGAGATGCCCCCTATCACTGCATCTCCCTTAAAAGTGCCCGGCCCCATCTCCCCTGTGCCGATAAGATCAGGAGCAAGGACTGTGAATCCGTTTTTTGCAAACCATTCAATTTCTCCGCCTACAGAAGCTTCGGCTGACTTTCCGGATGGATGAAGATAGATCAGGGCTTTGCCATTTGGTTTGTCAGGTATCATTAACAGATAAGGAATGACGTAGTTGCCTTCACCTTTTACAAAATACTTTTCCACGACATAATTCTCTCTTTGAAAGCGTCCTGCGAATACCGGATCATCAACCCCGGCAGGTTCCACGAATCCGGAATGCATTTTAGCTGAATTCACAGCTCCGGAAAGACCGGCAGGGGATTTTACCCTTGAGTCCTGTAAACGGTTGACAAGCTCTTCCGCTTCTTTACGATTCAGGCTGAAAACAGTTTCTCCTCCAAGCGAAGTTGAAAGCTGCCCTGTGGTGGTTTTCTGCAACTCCTGCGGAGAACAGAATTCGACTTGCTCTTCAAGAGGTGAACCTGGCTGCCGGAGATGTTTCTGGAAAAAAGCATACATGGCTTCACGATTCTTTTTCGTATATCCATGTCCGTAATCATCTTCCGTTATTTCGATGTTGTCCGGCTCGCCGAAAAAAGCATAGACGCGTTTTAATTCACTGAACGTTTCGCGACTTCCCTGAATACTGAAAAAATCTCTTGTGGTAGCCATGATAAGAGTCGGCTTCGGAGCCCTGACCTCAATAAGATCGGCATGGTCAATGCCGCCGGAAGTCTCATGATAGAGATTTTGTTCCCCGTCCTGAACACCTATTGATTCCATCAGCCGCCGGTAGCTTGTAATATAACCGGCAGGGGCAGAGGCTGCAACACGTTCATCCATTGCTGAAATGTATGCTGTCTGGGTTCCTCCTCCGGAGAGTCCGTGGACACCTATCCTGGTTGGATCCACCTCCCTGCGGCTGACAAGGTAATCTATACCCCTGATCCCATCCCAGAGAAAATACCGGGCAACTGATTTAGCGATCAGGAAAGTCTGGACAGAAGGGTAGGAGTGCTCCTTTGTTGAACTGCCTATGACAGATTCTCCCTTTACCGGATCAAAATATTGCAGGCGTTCACCCTGTCCGATAGGATCAATGGCGAGAACTATGAATCCCTTCTTGACAAGATTCAGAAGAGGGAGCTGATAAGACTCCAGCCTGTAGACTGCGGTGCTGTGTCCGCTGCAAAAAAGGATAGCCGGAGCAGGCTTCTTTACTTTATCCGGGATAAAGAGGGATGCTGTAACATAAAATCCCGGCAATGATTCATAGATGATATTCTGGACTTTATAACCATCCTTTTTGACTGTGCCGGTGATCTTCGCATTCAGGGGTGTTTTCTCCGGAAATGATCCCAGAATATCCCACAATTTTTGCCGGACATATACCTGCCTTTTTTGCCAATCTTCGATCTTCCGGATCTGACTGACATTTTCAGCTCTTTTTTCCAGCATTTTATATGCTTCTCCAGTAAGATAGTGATACAGGGAGTTTGGAGCATCACTGTAAATGAGCCAGTTATTCCTTAATACATCAAGGTCATTCTGATTCTGGGCATTAACACTTTTATTTAAAATTAGTAAGACCAAAAATAAAACAACAGTCTTACCAAAGTCTTTTTGAATTTTCAAAAGCCTGAATAGTATTTGTTTCACGGTAAAGTACTTTATGGTTTGGCAAATGATTAAAATAGATATAATCTCTTGTGCAGTTGATATCTTAATATATTGACTTAGTGCACCTTAGTGTCTTTGTGGCATTTTTCTTGCCACTAAGACACCAAGGTACAAAGTTACACAAAGAAATAATTATTATATTGTTTATCAAACTGTTGATCCCAGAGATTTTCAGAATAGTGGCGCCTGTTACCTGGCATCAGATAACAACGCACGAAGAAGGAATTACAAGGGAAAAAAAGACAGGATAAACAGAAAAATTTTGGTTTTTCTGTTTATTTCTTCGGCGGAGCCTGGGCCGGTTTTTCACCTCTTGTCCTGACCGGCATCAGGTTAACAACTCCTTTCTT
>Ga0079037_100001703_pt1 | contig 11659 bp, 10 predicted proteins | sample Mud3Dept4metaG_FD_71479 | JGI IMG/M metagenome (GOLD analysis project Ga0079037, IMG submission 71479) | Freshwater wetland microbial communities from Ohio, USA, analyzing the effect of biotic and abiotic controls - Mud 3 Core 4 Depth 4 metaG | ecosystem: Environmental > Aquatic > Freshwater >... | reverse complement strand
GGTCTTCTGCGTAGGCGGATAAATGTATTTGGTTTGAATCCAAATTTCGAACATCGAAATCCCATTTTTCAAATGATCTAAACCTACTAATCATTTTTTTTGAAGTTCGGTCATTTGATACTATTTTGAATGTTAGGATTTCGTATCTGGAACTTAAAAAATGAGACCCCAATAGGGCCGACTTAGGATCACCACGATCCCGGCAAGAATGAGGAGGAGAATACCCTCTTCGCTGTTTTCGATAAAGCATCTAAATTGCCAGGAGACATTTTCGTTGGAATAGGGGGTCCAACGGGGAAGGTAATCCGGAACCTTCTCGTCATAATCATCAAATTGACTTCCAAAAATCTTCCTCAACCGATTTCCTTCCACCCTCCTTTTATAGGGGATGTAATGGAAACAGAACATAAAAAAGGCCCCCGTCAGAAAATAGATATTATCCGCCAAGATACAAAAACCAGCGGTAATGAAAATCGAACCGATGTAGAGTGGATTCTTAACATAAGCATAGGGCCCTGTCACGGTCAGAACCTCGTTTTTCTGAAGATGACCTGCTGCCCAGATTCGAATGCCCTCCCCCAAAAAGATGAAAATCATCCCGATCCAGATCCCAGGGAATTCGGGTTTCGCAAAAATCACCAATAAAAAAGCTCCGATAAAGAGCGGAATTCGCCGAGCCTTCCTCTTCCAAGACGCCCTCTTGTTCTCCATAACATCCTCTCTTTCCTATTGAGCAGGGTGGCAACAGACTTGCTTTTTCTTGTAAACAAAGTAGAGGTTTCGTAAATAGATGAAATTCCCAGGCAAATAGGCCAGGATAAAAACTGGATCCATGCGGTGAATGGCATAAAAGAGGACGATCACCCCGCCGGCTAAACTGAGATACCAGAAAGAGATCGGGATGACACTCTCCTTCTTCCTCTCAGAGGCAATCCATTGAACAATGAATCTCATGGTAAACATGGCTTGGCCGATAAAGCCGAAGATCAGCCAGAAATCCAATTGTAAGGTTGGATATTTGGCAGAGAGGTCTCTAAATAAATCGAGCGCGAACCCAAAAAATGAAAGACATTCCATCTCAAATCCTTTCCTCGATATCATAGTGGATGGTACGCCGCTTCATCCATTTCACGGCCAATAGATCAATGAAAGATCGCACCATGCGATTTCGAATATTATATTTTGATTTCCCAAACTTTCTTGGATGATGCGAAACGGGAACCTCAATGATCCGATATCCTCTCATCTTCACCAGGGTAGAAAGAAATCGGTGCATTCCATTAAAGACCGGTATCTCTTGAATACACTCCATTTTGAAGGCCCGAAGGGTGCAGGCACTGTCGTGAATATCCTCACCGCTCATTCGATTACGAACTGCGTTACCAATTTTGGAAGAGATTTTCTTCAGCCATGTATCTTCCCTTTTCTGTCGCCATCCCGTTGCCATATCATAATGATCTAAGCATTCCAACAATCTGGGAATGTCAGCAGGATCATTCTGAAGGTCTGAGTCTAAGGTGACAATTTTATCCCCCCGGGCTTCTCTCATTCCCGCCAGGAGAGCCGTGCTTAACCCGCGGTTCTCTCTCAAACGAAGGATTCGTAGAAAGGGATATTGTGAGGCCATTTCTTTCAGAATCTTTCGGCTTCCATCTGAACTCCCGTCATCCACGAAGATCATTTCATAGGAGGGCCCAAGGCCTTTTAACACCTCCGCCAGTTTAGGGATTAACACAGGAAGGTTTTCCTCCTCATTATAGACAGGCACCACCACGGAGATCTTTATGGGTTCAGAATGTTTCATAGCCTTACAGGGTCTTTAGCATTATTGGTTGGAAATGAGAATAAGATCACTCTCTTTTACTCCACGTCGAGCGATCACCTGGACTTCTGGCCTACCCTCCAGGCGTTCAAATTTTAAAAAATCTCTGTTTTTAATTAGGCAGAAGACACGTTCCGGGGATCTTAAAAAATTCAAAAAATCCCCCTCTTTCCCCAACAACAAGATGGGAACAATTCCCGTATAAAAATTATATGGACCGGGCTCAAAATCTCCATACATGGCCAATTTCTCACCGGGTTGTATCCGTGAAGTGATCTCCTGACAAATGAAACGGGCTGATTTTTGAGGGTTGGCAAGGGGAAAAATAACTCGCAATGTATAAAAGAACCCTCCTGCAATCATCCCGATGATAATTAAAAAAATGGCTCCGTAATACTTAAACCGGTTGAACACAACGAGGCCCACAGCTGCTCCGACCGAGAAAAAGGCAACGGGGATACTATACCAAAAATGAGAAGGGAATATTGCCGAAATCACCCAAGGCATGGTTATCCCGGCCACGAAAACACTCCCAATCAATACATAGAGGGGAAGGGTGATCCATTCATGCCGAAAATGTCTCATAGAAAAAGAGATAAAATCCTCCCAAAGCTTCCCGATCATGATCGATACGGCCGGATAGAGAGGTAACAAATAAAGTCCTCTCTTCCCCTTGGACAGGCTAAAAAATACAAAGATCACAATGAACCAGATCATCAGAAAAAGGAATTCCTTTTTCTTTGCTTTCATCGCACTGGAAAAACCATAAGCAATAGCCGCGGGAAGAAAAATAATCCAGGGTAAGTAGTCCATTGGAAAGTTATAGAAATAATAATGGATCGGACGGATATGGGCTGATCCTTTTGCAAAGCGATCGAAAGAGTGGTGCATCAGGGTGGCGTCGAGGTATTCTTTTCCCCCTTTCAAAATGGCGGGGAGATACCATGCTGAAACGATGGCCATAAAGAGAATTAACCCGGGAAGGAGCTTCATCGCCTTGAACCCCTTCCAATCCTTTTTGACCAAAAGAAAAATAAGAGTGGCTGATAAGGGGAGGATAAATCCAACGGGTCCCTTCGCTAAGGTGGCAAAGGCCATCCCGATATAGTATCCATAAAAAGAGAGACCCTTCATCCTTTTCAGGGAAGTCTCCCCCTCCTTGCTTTGTGGATACCAATGGAGGAAGCAGAGTATCGAACCGGTGGTAAAAAAAGTAAGGGTGGTATCAATATTGCCCCGCGTCGAAAGAAAGGCAAATTGACTACTCGTTGCCAGAATGAGTCCGGAGAGGAACCCTGTGCGTGAGGAATAGAGTTTCTTCCCAATGAAAAAAGTAAGAAGCACCGTCAACGTCCCGAAGAGGGCAGAAGGAAACCTTACTGCAAAGGGGTTAAACCCTTGCCAGAGAAAAGATGAAAAGGCAACGGCCCAGAAAAAGAGAGGGGGTTTATCGGTGTAGAGTGCCCCGTTGCGATGCATGAGAATCCAGTCTCCCCCGTTCACCATTTCTCTCGAAACCTGTGCATAACGGGGTTCATCCGGATTCCAGAGATCCCATTGACCCAAATTCACGAAATAAATGATGAAGCAGAAGCCTAGGAGAAGGGCAAACTGGACCCAGGGTTGGGGACTTATTTTGGAAAATCGTCGGTCCACTCTGTTTATCCCATCCTCTCCGTGACCACCCCCTGGAGCGATACGTAGACCAATCCTCTCCGACGGCTCTCCTCCACCAACTTCCGAAGAAAAATCTTTTGGCCTTTTACGATAGGGTTGAGACGGAGGTATTCTCTAAAAAACCTGAAGCGATCGACCTTGGTCATCACCTTTGGAGTGGAGGTGTTGAGCTGAAGTAAATTTCTGAATAGTTTTTTCCGATTCACCTTCTCATCCAGGAGGAGATCCTCAAAATCGAGAAGATGGAAATCCCACGTCTCTTCCCTTTCTGAGACGAGAATATTACAGGTCTTCATATCCCTATGATATAAACTCATTTTATGAAGACCGTCAAGCCAGCGGGCAAAGGTCTTAATAAAAAGCCTCTTTTTATTTAAATTGTTAAACCCCTTCAAAATATATCGATCCATCTCTTGGTCGTTTGCCAGGGCCTCCATGAAAAAAAAACTCTCCTTCAGCCCTCCCCAGTTTTTTCTCTCCATCAGAGCCAGGGATTTGAGAGAGGGAAGGCCTCTCGCGCGCATCCCATTGGCTGCGATCCAAGATTTGAGCCCTTTCGAGCGACGAAAATGTTCTTTCATCCGCCCCCAGAAAGACGGATAGCAGAACTGTTTCAAACATATCCTTTCCCCTTCATCATTCAATATGGAGACGATCACCGTTGGGGAATATTTGATTAGAGAAAAAGGGTTTTCCCTCACCAGGTTTTTGTGATTTTCGATCACCCTTTTCAGACGATCCAGAGGGAAATCCCTCCGGTGGAAATAACGAATCCCCTTCTCCCGCTGGACTGTAAACTCTGTGCTCTTCTTCAGACACCGTTTCGTCCTGCTTCCCCACTGTCTCTTTTGAAGACGGCCCATCACGGGATAAATCTTATGATATAAAATTTCTCTCTCTCGGGGACGGTCGACCCTTCCCTCAAAATACTGCTCCAGAAATTGAAGTTGTTCCTCTTCTCCCCACATCGATCTTAAAGAATGAAAAAGATGTGACAAATTCCATAACCTCTGGCTCAAGGAGAGGGACCTTATGATTTCGGCATGATGTAAATCTGTAAGAAACAGGGAGTCTCCCTCCCACAAAAAGTTTCCTCCGTGAAGATCGTGATGAAACAGCCCTGCCTTTTGAAATTCCCTCACGGTCATCGCCAATTCGTTAATCGACCGAGATGTTTTTGATTTTGCAACCTCTTCAATGAAGGAAACCCCTGTCCCGATTGCCTCCGAAAGGTAGTAACTTTCCCTGACCAACCCTTGCCGGACCCTTTCCGCCCAGCCCAAGGGTTTAGGGATGTTGAGGCTTCTCCCTTCTAATTGGGAAGTGATGAGGAATTCCTTCCGCCCTTTTGAAGGGAAAAAAAGATATTTTAAGCTCTCTGCCCAGCCTTTTGTTTTATCTCTCTTAAAAAAAACCCTTCTTCCATTGGGAAGAGATAGGAGTGCCGCCCACCTCCAGGTTGAATCTTTGATGACCTCCCCTCCCATCTCCTGGACAGATGAGATGGGATCGTCAAAAAAAGTCGAGGGAAGATCATTCAATACTTCCTCTCTCACCCAGCCTTTGATCTCCCCTTTCGATATCCTTTTATGAATTGGATTTCCCATTTACCTCGTTTGAAAACCCCGATTTTAACTTAGGATGGAGTCTTATTCAGCCTTTAAAAGCTTTTCAAATAAAACAGAATTTAAAAACCCCGCCATTTCTAACGGTGTCTACGTCCGCTTGCCGAGCTTAATCATCTCTTGATAAAAACTCTCTACAGCATCCACTTGTCGTTCCAACTGGAAGTCTTGATGGGCCTTCTGATAAGCTGCCTTTCCCAAGGCTTCCCTCATTTCCGGATGATGAAGCAACTGAAGGGTTGCTTGGGACAATTCTTCAGGGGTATCATTCACCACCAACCCTGAAATGCCATGCTCCACCAACTCCGGAAGCATCCCCCGATTGGCAACGATGACCGGTTTCCCCATGGCCATGGCCTCCCTCAAGGCTCTGGCGGTTCCATCAGAACCCGCCATTAAAAAGACAAAGATGTCCATGCAGGCTAAGGTATCAAGATAGTCATTCGTTTGATATCCTCCGAGAACCACCCACCTTTCAACACCAAGCTGTTTCATGGGCTGGATGACACTCTGCTCTAGTTGAGTCGATCGGCCAACCAAAAGAACTTTGATGTTTGGAAATTCGTTGGAAATTTTTTTAATTCCCTCTAAAAAGACAGCGGTTCTTCGATACCTTTGAAATCGGGCGATCATCCCGATAATGATCTCTTTTGGTCCAATTCCAAAATGGGTCCTCATATCTTTAAATTTCCTCTGAGGATCATATCGGGTCAGGTCCAAGGCCGGTGAGATCTTCCCTACTCTCTCCAGGGGAAGTCCAAAGTGCTCTGCATCCTCTCGCCTCGCCCTCTCTGAAAATGTAATCATTCCATCCGTATATCTGGATACAAGAAAGCGATTTCCCAAACTGGGTTTCAAGGGATCCCGCTTGTGGTCGGTGCGAATAACGATCACAGGATGGCCTGACCGCTTTGCAGCGACCCCGCCCAAGAGATGGCCATGGGAATGGTGGACATTGAGAATATCAAACTTTTCCTCACGAAGATAGTGGGTGAGGTCTAAAACGTCCCGCAGATGGGTCGGTAGAAAGGAGGGATGATAGACCTTCACCGAATGGTTCAGCTGAAATCGATCCGTCGCTTTTACTCCTGCCAGGAGGACCCTCTTTTCAATACTATCTTCGACCGGTAGAGGAGGTTTTCGATAGGCAAAGGTGACATCATGGCCCCGCTTCTCCAATCCTTTGCAGAGATTCAACGTTGGATCAGCAGGACCTGTCCACTTCCAATTGCTGAAAAGATGAAGGATTTTCACCGTATTGGAAACCTACCCGAGCGTTCAGGCTGCCTGTCGCCCAAGGCTAAAGGAAAAAGTTATCGTTCTCAACTTTTTCAAGTGTGTCAATATCTTCTTGGGACCGGATGATCTCTTCTAACCACCAGTTCGTGCGATTGTAAAAACATCCAACATCTTTGCATTCCTCTTCCGCATCAAAGGTCACGATCGATTGAGCTGTTTTTTTGACACTTTCCTTAAATTTTGTTTCCGACAGGTAACCATCCGGTTCTCCAATTCTGGCCTCTTCCACTCCTCGAAACGCTGGACAGTGGAAGATGCCGAAGGGTGTCACCACCGTTCTGAAAAATTGAAGGTGGCATCTCTTGGGCTGTCTTTTAATCCGGTCGGTCTCCTGATTCAAAACGGCCTTCAGGTTTGGGCTTTCAAGAATCTTGACTTGATCCCCTGCGAAATGCTTTGCCTCTTGAAGATATATTTGGATTTGATCGACAATCTCTTTCTCTCTCATTTTTTCAACGTCTTTCAGCAACGTTTCCCTTTGGGACTCATTAAATCTGATCAGACAGGGTTTAAATGAGACATAATCAAAGGAGAATTCCTTGGCCAGTTCCACCGATCTGACCATCTCCTCCAGATTGGAACGGAGTCTCCTCCCATTAATCTCCACCCCTTCCCAGACCACTACAAACGAATATCCCATTGAAATGATCGGATTCTTTTTTTTCACCTTTTTTGCTTTGTCTAATATCCCGCCTAACATCACGCGATGTTTGGGCAGGTGTAAATCTTTATAGACCCCTTCTGCGCCTGCATCAATGGAAATCCGAATCCAATCTTTGTCTTCCAGTTCTTCGGCGACCGTTTCAATTTTTTCTAATCTGGAACCATTGGTCACGACCCCAACTTGTAATCTTTTGCTTTTGATATAATGGACAATCTCTTCAAAATCCTTGTGGAGAGTAGGTTCTCCTCCTCCCACTAAGATAACCGAGAGAAGACCATGGGAATGGAGTGTGTGGATCGTCTTTTTTATTTCCCCCAGGGTCAAGCTTTTCCCGGTATTGATCAGCTTCGAATCCACACAAAAAGGGCATGAAAAATTGCAGGCCGAGGTCAAGTCTAAATTGATAGAGATCGGACTGAACATCGGAAGTCCTTGTTCTGGGGCATCAACGCCACACCTTCTCTGCCATTGGATATAGTCTCTCAGCCTTGGAAGGGTTGCACCCTGTCTCAATTTGGAGCTAAAATCATGCTCTCTTTCTTTTAATTTTTCCATGGTTTTCTCTTCTCAAAGTCATCGTATCCGTCATCAATCTCTTTCAGCAGGGACATGTTGCGGAGGATATGTAGGGCCCCGATGAAGGGCTCGGTTTGTTTTTCAACGGCTTCCATAAAATTTTGAACGGAGAGTGCAAGAGGGTCAACGATCCTCAATTTTTTATCCCCGTAATGAAAATAGATTTCATAATCTTCTAAACCCAAGCTTCGGGAAACAATCCTATCATTCAATCCGAAAGAGAGGTCACGGGGCAGGGTATCCTGGAAGATCAACTTGATGACCACATCGCAGGCCCGAGTTTCAAACAGATAAGAGAATTTGATGCTCATTTCCTTCTTCCCATCCGACTCAAAATTCAAATCATCTATCTCGCCAACGCCCAGGAGACAATAGAGGAGGCTCAAGGCATGAGGAACAGATTCTGGAATCATCTCCCTCCCTGCAAACGGGGGTGACATCTTAATAAAAAATGTATTTAATTTCTTAATCACAATCTTTCCACAAAGGGTTTCATAAGCATCTATGGAAAAAGGCCATTGAGAATTCATGGCGATGGCTAATTTTTTTTCTCGGGCCTTCTGAAAAATATCTTCCATCCTTTCCCGAAGATCTATGGCATCGTCCCAGATGAAGGGTTTTTCACAGAAGATGTGGAGCCCCGAATCGACGCATTGTAACAGATATTCATAATGGGTAGAAGAAGGGGACGCGATCACCACTGCGTCAGGCTTCTCGCTTCTCACCATTTCATTAAAGTTTGTATAGGGATGGGCTTCTATCCCATATTTTCGGAGAGCAGAAGAAGCCTGGAGGCTTGTTGCCACAGTCGTCCCCAGCACAGAGGTTACTTTCGCCCCGTGCTGATGAAAATACTTTCCGATATGCTCGCCGATACCATTCCTCGTTCTACCCGCCCCGATGATCGAGACATTCAGTCGAATCAACAGCCCTCACCATTCCTGTCACTAGATGAAAAACTTATTTATTTTAACATAGTTAATTCCACATTTAAATATCATTGACCAGAACCGCGATCGCCTTAGCTTAACGGTGTGTGAACAGGGTTGTGAAGAATCCAAACGTCCTGTCTTTCCAGATCCATCAAGGAAAGAATGGAACGGAATCGTAAGAGGAGGGGAATCTTATTTTACAAAGAAAGTAAACCCTGTTAGAAAGGGCAGGACTTTGACCCTGCCCTCAATAAGGAGCTGATGCTCCTGCTTTTGCAGGTATTTCCAAAATCCCCAGTATAAATGCTGGGGCTTTCTAACGGGGTAAAGCGTTCTAAGGGGATCACCTTATTTGTTACACAACAATATTATATTATCGGAAAATAATCTTGATACAGGGATGGCCTTATAAATATTTAAACCATTCACCCTGAGCTCTTTCGATATCTCTGGGAACGTAATTCTTTTTTTGATCGACCTTTCGCCGAATAAAGATCCTATCCTGCGCCCTAACTCTTTAAACTTGTTTGGATAATTATAATCGATGATAATCCATTTCTTAGTGACCCTCCTCATCTCTTTAAGCATTCGATATCTTATCTCAACAGGGATATGGTAGATGAATCGAATGGAGAAGATGCAGTCAAGACTATCGTCCTTAAATGGCATCATCTCTGCATCCAGGCGGATATTCCACCAGGACGATCCTCCCATACCATTCATCATTTTCTTCCGTGACTCCATCATCATCTCCAATGAGATATCCGCACCGATCCACTGATACCCACTCTTTACGATCAGATGGCTCAATCTCCCTGTTCCACAGGGGATGTCAAGGGCGAAACCTTTTCTCCCTGTCAGGCGAACCAGTTTTGAGATCACCCTTTTGGTATTCCAATTCTTCGTTCTTCCATAGATCCCCTCAAATCTTGTTTTTTCATAAATGGAGGCGTACCTCTTGTTCTGATAGGCATGCTTTACATAATACATGATCAACATCCTTTCATCGTCATCTATATAATCTTTTTGATGTTTTAACATATCATAATGGAGAATTAAACTGGAATAAAACCTTTTATTCCCTTTGTGGAGGTGTCTTCGCATCAGTCTGCCCCATCTTTTCCATTATCTTATTCGATTATTCCTTCAGTCAAACTCGAAGAAGGAAATAGGGGAATGCGATGATTACCAAGAAGGAAAAGAGTTATCGATTGGAGATCAACACTAGATTCCGGTCTCCCACCCGGGTCTTTTCGAGGGGGGGGACTTCTATCCAATTCTCCTCTTTTAATAGTTCAAAATATTCTGACTTGATCACGAAAAAAAACCGTTTGGGCGAATGGAAGAGCTTCCAGAACTGGTTCTCGCTTCGGATCGTTTCAATAGAGGACTTCCGGGTATAATAGACCAAACCCGGGGATCGAAAAAAGCAAATCTTCAATTCGTCGCCTGCCTCCATCCGTTTAAGGATCGTTTCTGCAAAAGGTCTCATTGACCACTTGGAATTTACGATCGGGGCGAGGGAATACGCGATGTAGAGATAGATCAGGGAAAACGTGATCATAAGGCTCAGGAAGGAGCCCACCGGCCGTTTCTTAAGATATAGGACGAGCGAGCAGAAAGACCCGATCAGAAAAAGAGAGAGAAGGCTCATCCCCAAATGATAATAAGGGATGAGAGCAGGATAATAGGTTCGTGGAAGTTTGGACAGGCCGAGGATGAAGAGAATGAAGGATAAGAAGGCCAAACCGAGCAGCCCTCCGAGCAACCCTCTCCTTTCCCCTCTCCTCGGAAAGGGTTCATCCCACAGGGCACTGACCAGGATGGCCGCTGCAGGGTAGAGGGGGAGGATATAATTATCCTTCTTCCCTTTAGAAAGGGTGAAGAAGAGAAGGATGAAAAAGAACCAAATGAAGAGAAATAGAATTTCTTTTTCCTTCATTCTACGGATTCCAACGAGCCAGGCCGCTGGCAAGAAAAAGGCCCAGGGGAGGAATTCGACCGGGAATCGTAAAAAGTAAAAATAGAAGGGTTTGGGGTGAAAATGTTCCCCCCCTTCTGCAAATCTTCCAAAGGTCTGCTGGAGCACTATCCTCTCTGCATATTCTTTTCCGCCTAAATAGCAAGCCGGAACCAACCAGATCAATACAACCGTTAAAGAAATGAGAAACCCGTAGAATAAGTAGGGGGTCCAGAACTTCTTGGCCTCTCTCCGGAGCAAAGTGAAGATCAAAAGAATTGGAATTGGGAGATACGCAATGGGGCCTTTGGTGAGGACGCCCAGTCCCATGAAAAGGCCTGCAAGGAGATAATCTCTGTTCCTGGTCTCCTCCCGCTCATAGCCGTGATAGAAAGTCAAAAGGGTCAAAAGGAAAAGCAGCGTAAAAAGGGAGTCGAGCATCATCCAACGGGATAATTGGGGGAAAAAGAAACACGTGGCTAAAACCAATCCGGAGAAGAAACCGATTCTTGGATGGAACAGCCTTGCTCCGAAAAGGAAGGTGATCAGGAGGCAGGCTAACCCCGCCAGGGCAGAAGGCAAGCGATATCCAAACCCCGAATCTTCACCTAGAACAAAGGTGGAAAGGTTGACCAACCAGAAAAAGAGAGGAGGCTTCTCAGCATAGATGCTCCCACCGAGGTGAGGCAAAATCCAATTGCCGCTCTCTCGCATTTCCCGGGCAACGAGGGCATATCTCGTTTCGTCTGGGTCCAAGAGATCCCTTTCTCCTATTCCAAAAAGAAACAGGAGAGCCCCTATCGCTAGAAGGATGAATAGATATTTCGTTCTCATCCCACAAAACGCCTCATCTTCTTGAATCTCTATTCCGCAGCGTTTAATCCTCCTTTGACTTTATCTTTTCTGATCGGATTTTGGATTGAAACTTAAGGAAGATCTTATCCTTGTATTGATTAAAGATTTCCGATGTGGTAAGCCTTCCGACCACCAAACCCACCAAGGCCCCAGCTAGGATGTCAGAGGGGAAATGAGCCAGTTCCTCCATCCGATGAAGACCAACCGAAACGGCCAATAGATAGAAAATCACTTTATATTTTGGGAAGA